>Ga0105240_10001274_pt1 | contig 43595 bp, 34 predicted proteins | sample KBSC54metaG_FD_80426 | JGI IMG/M metagenome (GOLD analysis project Ga0105240, IMG submission 80426) | Corn rhizosphere microbial communities from Kellogg Biological Station, Michigan, USA - KBS C5-4 metaG | ecosystem: Host-associated > Plants > Roots > Rhizosphere > Soil | place: Michigan, USA... | reverse complement strand
TTAGAAGTCTTTTGGGTCCTTTCTGAAAAGCGGTAAGCCGCTACCCGGGGAGGAAGGATCTACGAACAGTCCCGGGAACAGCCGCGGCAGAGCCTAAAAACCTGCCAAGGAGGGTCGCCTTGTTCCGTTCAAACCCGTTTGAACTCACCAGCCCGATAACCGATTTTGACGCCATTCGCATCATGCTGGCCTCGCCGGAGAAAATCCGTTCGTGGTCGCATGGCGAGGTGACCAAGCCGGAAACCATCAACTACCGCACTTTCAAGCCGGAGCGCGACGGCCTCTTCTGCGCCCGCATCTTCGGGCCCGTGACGGACTGGGAGTGTCTCTGCGGCAAGTACAAGCGCATGAAGCACCGCGGCGTCATCTGCGACAAGTGCGGCGTTGAAGTCACCGTGAGCAAAGTGCGCCGCGAGCGCATGGGCCACATCGAGCTCGCATCCCCTTGCTCGCACGTGTGGTTCTTCAAGGGCCTGCCGTCGCGAATCGGTCACCTGCTCGATATCTCTCTGCGCGACCTCGAGAGCATCCTGTACTTCGAGTCCTACGTCGTCGTCGACGTGGGCGACGCGCCCGTGAAGGAACGCGAGATCATCAAGGACGAAGCCCGCTACCGCGAGCTCGACCAGCAGTACCGCCCCTCCGGCTTCAAGGCCATGATGGGTGCCGAAGCCATCAAGGAACTGCTGAAGCGCGTCACCATCGATGAGCTCGGGTTGGAACTGCGCGAGCGCATGAAGACCGAAACCTCGGCGCAGAAAAAGATCAAGTACGCCAAGCGCCTGAAGGTTGTCGAGGCCTTCCGCAAGTCCTCGAACAAGCCGCAGTGGATGATTCTCGACGTACTGCCCGTCATTCCTCCAGAGCTGCGCCCGCTGGTTCCGCTGGATGGCGGCCGCTTCGCGACCTCTGATCTGAACGATCTCTATCGCCGCGTCATCAACCGCAATAACCGGTTGAAGAAGCTGATGGACCTGCACGCGCCTGAAGTGATCGTGCGCAACGAAAAGCGCATGCTCCAGGAAGCCGTTGACGCTCTGTTCGACAACGGTCGTCGCGGCCGTGTCCTGCGCGGCGCCAACAACCGCCCCCTCAAGTCCCTCTCCGACACTTTGAAGGGCAAGCAGGGCCGCTTCCGTCAGAACCTCCTCGGCAAGCGCGTCGACTATTCCGGCCGTTCGGTCATCGTCGTCGGGCCGGAGCTGAAGCTGCACCAGTGCGGTCTGCCCAAGAAGATGGCGCTCGAACTCTTCAAGCCGTTCATCTATCACCGCCTTGAGCAAACTGGCCACTGCACCACCATCAAGCAGGCAAAGGAAATGGTGGAGATGCAGGAACCCGTGGTCTGGGACATCCTTGAAGAAGTCATTAAGGATCACCCGGTGTTGCTGAACCGCGCCCCAACCCTGCACCGCCTCGGCATCCAGGCGTTTGAGCCGGTGCTCGTCGAAGGCAAGGCCATCAAAATCCACCCGCTGGTCTGCACCGCGTTCAATGCCGACTTCGATGGCGATCAGATGGCTGTGCACATTCCGCTGTCCCCCGAAGCGCAGATCGAAGCCAGCGTCCTGATGCTCGCTTCGCACAACATCCTTTCGCCCGCATCCGGTCAGCCGATCACCGTGCCTACGCAGGACATGGTCCTCGGGCTCTACTACCTGACCAAGGCAAAGAAGGGTGGACGTGGCGAAGGCCGTGTCTTCGCGAGCACCGAAGAGATCCTTATGGCTGTCGAAGCGAAGGAACTGGAGACGCTCACTCCGATCCGCCTGCGCTACACCGGCAAGGTTCTCGACATGACCACGGCCTATGACGATCAGGACCTGACACACACAGAGCCGGTCGACTTCAATAACGAGTACATCAACACCACGGTTGGCCGCGTGATCCTGAACGACGCGCTTCCTTCGGGCATGCCGTACATCAACGGCCTTCTGAAGAAGAAGGGCATTGGACAGCTCGTCAATTACTGCAACCAGAACCTCGGGCTCGAGGTGACGGTGGGCATGCTCGATCGCATCAAGCAGCTCGGCTTTAATTACGCCACCAAATCCGGACTGTCCGTTGGCCTGGACGACATGGTGATTCCGGCCAGCAAGTACACAACGGTCGAAGAAGCCGACCGCAAGGTGATCGAAGTCCAGAAGCAATATATGGATGGCGCCATCACCAACGGCGAGCGTTCGAACAAGGTTATCCAGATGTGGTCGGCTGTTACTGACCAGGTCGCGGACGAGATGTTCGGCAACATGAAGCGCGCGGACGAAGAAGGAGCCATGAACCCGATCTACATCATGGCCGACTCCGGAGCCCGCGGTTCGAAGCAGCAGATTCGTCAGCTCAGCGGTATGCGCGGCTTGATGGCCAAGCCTTCAGGCGAAGTCATTGAGACTCCGATCACGGCGAACTTCCGCGAAGGACTCACCGTGTTGGAATACTTCATCTCGACGCACGGCGCGCGTAAGGGCCTGGCCGATACGGCACTCAAGACCGCCGACTCGGGCTACCTCACTCGTCGTCTCGTTGACGTGGCGCAGGATGTCATCGTCACCGAGTACGACTGCGGAACGAGCGAAGGCATCTACGTTGGTTCCATCGTCGAGTCCGGCGAGATCATCGAGCCTATGCGCGACCGTATCATCGGACGCGTTTCGCTCGAGCGGATCAAGGACTACGACGGCAACGTCGTTGTCGAAGTGAACCAGCCCATCGATGAAGACATCGCTTCGGCGATTCAGGGCGCGGGTGTCGAGAAGGTCAAGATTCGCTCGGTACTCACCTGCGAATCGCGTCGCGGCGTCTGCGCGCTTTGCTACGGCCGCAACCTCGGCTCCGGCCGCATGGTCGAGCTCGGCGAAACCTGCGGCGTCATCGCGGCGCAGTCCATCGGCGAGCCCGGCACGCAGCTCACAATGCGTACCTTCCACGTCGGCGGTACGGCTAGCCGTGTGCAGGATAAGTCGCGTCTCGACGCCAAGAACAATGGCTTCGTGCGCTTCATCAATCTGAGCTTCGTTGAGAGCAAAGATGGCGCCCTGGTTTCGATGAATCGTTCGGGGTCGATCGCAGTGGTTGACGAGCGCGGCCGTGAAAAGGAGCGCTACCAGGTTGTCTACGGCGCGCGTCTCCGCGTGAAAGACGGGCAAGCGGTCAAACTCGGCGAACTGCTGGCCGAGTGGGATCCCTACACCTACGCGATTCTTACCGAAATCGGCGGCACCGTGCAGTTCAAGGATCTGCAGGAAGGCATCACCCTCAACGAAGAGGTCGACGAAGTTACCGGCCTTTCGCGTTGGGTCGTTGCCGATGCTCCCGATGAGAAGCGCCAGCCGGCCTTCGTTGTGAAGAATGCGAAGGCTCACAAGCGGTACCTTCTGCCTCGCGGCGCTCACCTGATGATTCAGGATGGCGACGAGGTGGGTCCGGGCGATGTGCTCGCGAAGATTCCCAAGGAGTCGACGCGTACCAAGGACATCACCGGCGGCCTGCCGCGCGTGGTGGAACTCTTCGAAGCCCGCAAGCCGCGCGAGACGGCGATCATCAGCGAGATCGATGGTGTGGTTCGCTTCGGCGAAGTCGCCAAGGGTCAGCGCAAGATCTACGTCACGGCCGACCATGGCGACGAGAAAGAGTACTCAGTGCCTCGTGGTACTCACGTCAACGTGCAGGAAGGTGAACGCCTGCGCGCCGGCGATCCTCTGATGGACGGTCCTCTCAACCCGCACGACATTCTTGCCGTGCTGGGCGAGAAGGAACTGCAGGCTTACCTGGTGAACGAAATCCAGGAAGTCTATCGTCTACAGGGCGTGGCCATCAGCGACAAGCACATTGAAGTCATCGTGCGGCAGATGCTCCGGTGGGTGCGGATCGATGAAGTGGGCGATACCAACTTCCTGCTCGAGCAGCAGGTCGATCGGTTCCGCTTCCGCGAAGAGAACGACCGCATTGTTAAGGAAGGTGGCCGTCCGGCGCTTGGACGTCCGCTCCTGCTTGGCATCACCAAGGCATCGCTCTCAACCGACAGCTTCATCTCGGCAGCCAGCTTCCAGGAGACCACGCGTGTTCTCACTGAAGCCAGCATCAACGGTGCCATCGACAACCTGCGCGGCCTGAAAGAGAACGTGATCGTCGGCCGGCTCATCCCGGCAGGCACAGGCCTGGAGTACTACCGCAACGTCCAGCTCAGCCCAGAGCTTGAGGAAGCGGCAGCCCGCGTCCAGCAGGAAGTGCACGCAGAGAAGGAAGCTGAAGAGCGTGAACTCGAGATGATGCGCCAGGAAGGCGAAGCCGAAGAGATGGCAGCAGAGTAACGCTTTACCTCAACCACTGAGGACCTCGCTTCGGCGAGGTCCTTTCTTTTTAGACCGGGAAAAGGTGCCAAGGGCGGAACGGGATCCAGAATCGGACCCGTCACGCCGATGGTTCCACGGGCTGAATCTCACCTAAAAACGCATCCAAGCCGGGCTTGGAAAGTCTAAATCTTATGTAGGCGGAGATCCGCCAAGTCTTTTTTGTAAGAGGTTTGCCATGAAGCAAGGAACCATCGGCAGAATGCAGTCGCGGTGGTCAGCAGTGATGCTCCCCAAAGCAGGAGTAGTACTTCTGGCTGTTGTTGTCGGCCTCGCAGCGGGATGCAAGATGAAGCAGTCGGCAGCGCCAACCGATCAGCAGATCGCAACCGACATCCAGACGAAAATCAAGGGCGAGTCTGCGCTTGCCCAGCAGAACATTCAGGTCAGCGTCGTGAACGGAGTCGCTACCCTGAATGGAACCGTCAGCGACGACGCCTCGCGCGCCCTGGCAGCAAACGACAGCGGAACCATCAGCGGTGTGAAGACAGTGATCAACAATCTCACCGTTCAATCGGCCGCAGCAGCGCCGGCTCCAGCGCCTGAGCAGACAGCCCAGGCAGCGCCGGCTTCCACCCCTGAGCCAACCCGTTCACGCGATCGAGACTCACGCGCCGATCGCAGGAAGCGGCACGACTACCAGCGAGACGATGGTGCTCCCGCCAGCGCCCCGGTTACTCCCGCATACCAGCCAGGCCCGGCTCAGGCTGACAACACGCCTCCGCCTCCACCGGTCCAGTCTGCTCCACCTCCTCCTCCGCAACCGGTGGTCAGGGATGTAACGATTCCTGCGGGCACCACGGTACCGGTCAGAATCACCGAGGCTCTCGATAGCAAGACGGCTCAGACGAACGATGCTTTCCATGGCGCACTGGCTGCCGACCTTGGCACACAGGGCGTAATCGCTCTTCGACGTGGAACTCCAGTGACAGGGCGAATCGTAGAGGCTCGCGAGGCAGCCCACTTTAAAGGCCAGTCGCTGCTTAGTCTTGAATTGACAGACATTCAGCGCGGCGGCCAAAAGATTGCAGTTACAACGGACGCGTACACGAAGCAAGGCGCGGCCCGCGGCAAGAACACAGCTACCAAGGCCGGAGGCGGCGCAGCATTCGGCGCCATCATCGGAGCCATTGCTGGCGGCGGCAAGGGCGCAGCGATCGGCGGTTTAGCCGGAGCCGCAGCAGGCACCGGCGTGAACGCTGCCACCCGCGGCGAACAGACGGTGATTCAAACCGAAACGCTGATCAACTTCCAGTTGCAGTCTCCAATCACGGTGAGAGTCACGATCCCTCCGCCGGGATCCAACCCTGCAGAAGAGCCGAACGATCCGCAGCTCCAACCGCGCTAGAAATCTCGCTTACCAAAGTGTCAAACAGCTTTGGCGCCACAGTCAGAACCGCAAGTCTTTGCAAGTAGATTGCTTTCGGCCTGCGAGGTGCCAAAAGATACACGGCGGGCCCGGTGATGAACCGGGCCCTTTCCATTTCAGCGAGATTAACCTCATGCTAATATCTAGGCATTCACGACAATTCAATATTGCGCGGTACCCGAATTGCCTAATCCATCTGTATCTGTATCTGTCTCTGAAGTCGCCGTAATTCGTCCTGCGGCAACCAAGCCGCCGATGCTGATCGAGCGGACACAACCGGTCCTCGACAAGCTCTCCACACTCCTCGGCGAACCCGTCATCACCTACTGGATTTCCGGCAAAGGCTCAATCTGCCAGAGCGACGTTGCCAGCCTTTACGCGCTGCTGCGCAACCTCGGCAGCATTGACCGGCTCTCCCTGTTCGTGAAGTCAGACGGCGGATCCGGCCAGGCCTCGCTCCGCATGGTCAACCTTCTCAGGCGCTACGTAAAACACCTTACAGTCCTTGCGCCGCTCGAGTGTCAGTCCGCAGCAACCATGCTCGCCCTCGGCGCGGACAAGATCCTGATGGGACCGCTAGCGCATCTTTCTGCCGTCGACACTTCGCTGACCCACGACCTCTCGCCTATCGATCGCGACAATGACCGCGTGAGCGTGAGCAATGACGAACTGCTGCGCGTCATCCGGCTCTGGACAGAGCAGGCGAAAGACTCGACCACGAACCCATACGAAGCTTTGTTCCCCTACGTACATCCGCTGGTGATCGGCGCAGTCGACCGGTCCAGCGCTCTCTCCACGCGCATATGCGAGGAGATTCTCTCCTACCACATGCACGACGAGGAACGTGCCCGCGAGATCAGCAACAATCTGAACTCCGGCTATCCGTCGCACAACTATCCAATTACCCTTCGCGAAGCCAAACGAATCGGCCTGAACGTCGAGCCGATGGAAGACAGTGTCAACGCGCTTCTCTTCGAACTCAACGAGATCTACTCCGAAATGGGACAAAGCGCCAGTACCGACTACGACGAGAAGAACTCGCATGACAACAGCATCATCAAGGTGATGGAAGCCAGCGGCACCATGGTCTACTACCAGCTCGACAAAGATTGGCACTACCGCAGCGAAGAACGGCGCTGGGTAGCTCTGAACGAAAAGAGCCAGTGGCGCAAGGCAGATCTCGCCAAAGGCAAGGTGACGATCTCGCAGCTCCACGTGCGATAGAGAGCGAAGAGCAGCGCTTCCAAAAACTCACTTACAGTTCTGCCTGATTCAGAAACAAAACCACGCCGATTCCCCTGAGAGTCGGCGCGGTTTGTATTTTGAGACTTAGCGGTGAGGTCTGAACAGCGCTTGCTGCAACTGTCCGGGCATTTCCGTCTTGTGCCGCTTGGTATGTTTGTTGACATACATCGCCGCATCGGCAGCGCTCAGCAGGCTGTCGGCGGTGATGCCGTCTTCAGGATAGAGCGCGACTCCGACACTCGCTCCGCCTCGCAGTACGTACCCTTCAACCGCGAACGGGGCATCGAAGCAGCGCTCAAGCCGCTGAGCTACTTCCTCGAGGGCTGCACGGCTGCGAACCACAGGCACCAGCGCCGCGAACTCGTCGCCGCCAAGGCGCGCGAGCATATCTCCGGTCCGAAGCTGCCGCTTCATCCGCATCGAGACCTCATGCAGGTACAGGTCGCCAATGTGGTGACCATAAAAATCGTTGACCTGCTTGAATTCGTCCAGATCAACATAGACCAGGCCGAAAATAGAATTCTCCACTTTGGCCTTGTCTATCTGCTCCTCGAGATAGCGGTCGAGAGAGAAGCGGTTGTAGATGTCGGTTAACAAGTCGAACTCCGATCTGTATACGAGGTCTTTGTAGAGCCTGCGAGTCTCGATAGCGAGCGTAGCCAGCCGCACTCCCGCTTCCAGCATTGCTGCTTCCTCGGGCTGCACCGGCTCACCCGCTTCAGTTGCGGCGTACAGCGTGCCCAGGGAGCCACCGTCCCGTGCCGGAACATCAAGATGACTGGTGCGCAATCCTTTGGGGCTCGCTGGCGCGTTCCCGAGAGTGCCGCCATCCGTCATCTCGCACCATGCGAAGGGACAATCGAGGCTGAATGAAACCATCTCCGTGATGGCTTCGATCAGTTCAGGAAGAGGCCGGGAACTGTTGATGTCTTCGAGAATGCGGCTGCGCTTCACTTCGAGTTTGGCGTTGTGCCGCTCCTGCTTCGCAATGGTTTCGGAGTTCGCAGTGATGGCGGCGGTCTGCCGCTTCACCTTGGCCAGCAGGGTCCATCCCCATGCCGCTACAAGCAGCACGACCACGAGCAACGCCCCAATGATCAGCGTGAGGTTAACAACGTTAAGCCACGAGGGTGCGCCGATCGGGATAATGTCGTTCGTTGAGCGCATCAGGATGTCGAATGGCACCTGGCCGTCAAATGGGTTTGCTGCACCCATCAGGCAGATGCCCGTGATACGGACCCTGGACCCGAGGGCGATCTGCTTCATTGCGGGCAGCGGCTGAGTTGCCGTGCTCCTCTTGGCTGAATGGCGATAGATGGCCGAAAAGAGACTGCCGCCGGAGTCGATGACGTATTCGTCCTGGATCGCATTGCGGTTCTCGGCCACGACCTTCCCTTCGGTTGTGACGAGATCGAAGAGGTGGTGACTCGTTGCCAACTCCGTCCATGTAACCGATCGGGGACTTACCGGGCTGGCGATTTGCTTGTCGTGAATCTCTCCGTTCGTCAGCGTAAGAAAGCCGTCGTGCAGGCCGGGAAAACCGATGGCATCCGCCTGGTCGCCTATGCGCAGCGGTCCGCTCCCCTGGGTCATGATCCAGATGCTCTTTGAAACGGACTGAAGCACGACCGCCGAGCCCGGCTGATAGTAGGTGATCGTTCCGTGTACACGCACACGCTGCGTCATGTTGTTGACGCGGTATGTGGAGAGCACCTCGTCCATCTGGGTCAGCGGCAGGCTCCAGGGATCCTTCATTGTCGGCTCGATTACGTTGATTGCCGACAGCGAATTCGCGTGAAGACTGATTCCGGTGATCTGCATCTTGCCGTCGAAACGGCCGGAGACCGCACCGGTTATTTCGATCTCGGAATCGAGCAGCTTCTTCGCCGCCTCGATATCGACGCTGTCGATCGTGGAGTCGATTGTTCCTCCCTCGGTGCGCAGCTGCATCGAGAGGCTTGGTACTTCAGAACTCAGCACCAGGTCCACGCTGCGAACAGTGGCGCGCACCGTGACCAGCCTGCAATCGAAATCCCCACGGATGAGACCGTCAAACGTCGCAGGCACGGCTCGCGGCAGAGGCCGCTGTCCGATAACCTTGATGCTGCTCGGCGTGACGAACGGCCGAAAGCTGTCGTGGGTCGTTCCTTCGATCAATACCCGGTCACCGGGAACCACATGCGCCGGAACCCGCGGCTGAACGAAAATTGCATCGTCGCCGTCCTGGACCACAAGCGTGCGTTCATAGTCGCGATAGTAGGTAACAGTGGCCTCAAATGAAACGGGCACTTGATGGCTCGCCTGGGCGTTGCTCAAACCATGGATTGCGCGCAGCGAAGTGAGAGGCTGCTGTCCAAATGCAAGGAGCGGCAACGACGCCCATACTAGCGCCAACCCGAGCAAAACACGTGCCTTCCGGATCACGAGGCCCATTGCCGATTTTCCTTCTCTAACGCTTTCGTGTTAGCTATTCATACCAGAAGACTTAGCACGAATTCTTCAGGCTGCAATTGGGATCAATGTTAGCTGCAAATCATGGTACTTCTGGTACACCTTTCGGGGAATCGTGACTACACCGGTGATACCACTCCAAAATGCGTCTGCTTCCCGTTTCGGGACAGCCGCAATGGCCGGCAGGTATCATGGCTGGGGCCGGAACTCCGGAGACGCTCCCGCATGTCGACCAACCCTGAAATCAATCCCCTCAGCACCACCTTTCCACCCAGCGGAACCCAGGCCTTGCCGACGCGAAAGATACGAATCATCGGCGTGCCCCTCGACATGGGCGCCAGCCGCCGCGGCGTCGACATGGGTCCATCGGCCATGCGCGTGGCAGGCCTGGAGGCGCGGCTCGAGGCTCTCGGCCATCTCGTTGAAGACGGAGGCAATGTGGCCGTCGAGCTCGCGGAGACGCAGAACTTCGGCAGTCCCAACGCCCGTTATTTGAAACAGATCGCCGAAACCTGCACACGAACCGCAGAAGCCGTCGCCAGGACCCTCGGAGAAGGGATAACGCCGTTCGTTCTGGGCGGGGATCACTCGATTGCCGTGGGCTCGGTTTCGGGGGTGGCTGAGTTCTTCCGCCGACAGAACCAGAAAATCGGCGTCATCTGGATCGACGCCCACTCCGACATCAATACACCCGACACTTCCCCGAGCGGCAACGTCCACGGAATGCCGTTGGCGGCCCTGCTGGGCATGGGGCCGGAGCAACTCACGAACGTGCTGGGCTACTCTCCCAAGATCTCCCCTGAGAACACCGTCCTTGTCGGCGTTCGGGACATCGATGCCGCCGAACGCGCCAACATCAAGCGGGCCGGCATGGCAGAGGTCTACACCATGCGCGACATCGACGAGCGCGGAATGCGCGCCGTCATGGAAGAGGCGCTGCGGGCAGCCGGACGCGGCACCGCCGGTTACCACGTTTCCCTCGACATGGACTGGATCGACCCCGAAGATGCTCCCGGAGTCGGAACCCCCGTGCGCGGCGGCGCAACCTACCGCGAAGCCCACCTCGCCATGGAGATCATCGCCGACCACGGCCGCATGCTCAGCTTCGAAATCGTCGAAGTGAACCCGGTAATCGACGAGCACAACCGCACCGCCGACCTGGCGGTGGAGCTTGCGTGCTCGGCATTTGGGAAAAAGATACTCTAGCTTCCCCGGCTCCGCCGAGCTTGTTTCTTTCGTAGTTTCGATCGCTTCGGTGGCCACGATAGCGCTTTTTCAGGTGGCTCCCGTCTCTGGAATGAGAGATCGTTGAAGTCAGCGAGTTGTTCGCTTTCCTCGAGCGAACCCAGTCTGCGCTTCGACGATCGCAAACGGTACAGGCATCCAGATTGTGCGAAGAGCAAGTCGCCATCCGGCGACCAGTCGGCCCACTCGCTTCTACCGATTGCACCGTATAACCCGTTCTCGTCCAGCAACGAATGTTCAGTCAAGTACCATGGGCCGTTTCGCTCCTTGATGCCAAGGATTGACATTCGCAGTTTGTATTTATTGGGCCAGAGAGGGTGAGGCTTCTCCCACGTGATGGGAGGGTCATACTCGATCCAGACTTTCGCACCGTAGTCGTCTTTTGTCTTCTTCTCGGGATATGCACTCATTTTCCAGCCATCTCTGGCGAGGCGACACGACCAGATCGGATAATCTTCTCCGAAACCGGACCATTCCCCGCAGGACCCAACCAATAGCCACTTCGGAATCGAAAAGCCTTCGGCAAGCTTGATGTCTCCTGAGAAGTGATTGATCATGAGCCGATCATTCGAGAAGAACAGCCCGCCACCGCCCCAGCAGTTCCCCTTCGGCCAGAGACCTACTGCAGTGAAGAAGGGCGGCCGACTTACTGCTGTCCACGACCCAATGGATCTGCGAAAATCAGCCGCGAAATAAGCGAGCAGCTCTCCGTCTGGCGAAAGATCACACCGACGCTCATAGATTCTTCCCCTGAGCCACTGGCCTACTTCGAACGAGTCTTTTGTGAGGTCCCACCTGATAAGGAGCACCTGGTTTGAGGGTCCACGTCGAAAGACAACAGCGTTGGATCCCTCTCGAGCTAACAGAACGTAAAGACGGGCGGAAGGCTTCACCCCATAATCCTGTGTTCCTTGAGTAGCATCGGCAAGGACAGAACCGCGTGACTTTGGGGCCTCCGCATCTCTCGTGTCACTCCCTTCCTCATCCCCCTGAGCGACAATGATCGTGATGGCAAAGAAACTGCGCGTAGGTGTTCTATTCGGCGGCCGCAGCGGCGAGCATGAAGTTTCGCTCCTCTCAGCCGCTTCGATCCTGAAAGCAATTGACCGCAAGAAGTTCGACGTGGTGCCGATCGGCATCACAAAGGAGGGTCGCTGGCTCGGCGCAGCAGACGCTCATGGCCTGCTCGAAGGTGACCAGGCGGTCAAGGCTCGCGACTTGCGTGCCGGAGACCCGGATGCCACCCCCGGCGCCAGGCTTCTTCAGGAAGGCATGCCCACGCTGATGGCCCCGCAGCCGGCCGCTGCCTCAACGGGCGAATTGAAGCGGCGTCTAGCCGACAAATCTTCTGCGCTTGATGTGGTCTTCCCGGTTCTGCATGGCACCTTCGGCGAAGACGGCACCATCCAGGGCCTTTTCGAGCTCGCCGGCATCGCCTACGTCGGTTCGGGCGTGCTCGGCTCATCGGCCGGCATGGACAAGGACGTGATGAAGCGTCTTTTCGCCCAGGCCGGGCTGCCCATCGTGAAGCACGTGACGGTGCTGCGTTCTCAATGGGAGGGCTCGCCGCGCAAGACGATTGCCCTGATCGAATCAGCCCTGAAATACCCGCTCTTTGTGAAGCCGGCAAACCTCGGCTCTTCCGTCGGCATCAGCAAAGCCCATGACCGCAAGGAACTCGGGCCCGCCCTCGATGAAGCCGCCAGGTACGATCGCAAGCTGGTGGTGGAGCAGGGCGTGGTCGGAAAGAAATCCGGCGCGCGCGAGCTCGAAGTGGCAGTGCTCGGCAATGACGATCCCAAGGCCAGCGTGGTGGGCGAGATCATTCCGGGCAAGGAGTTCTACGACTACGAGGCCAAGTATCTGTCGGAGGGATCAGTCCCGGTAATCCCTGCAAAACTGCCGAGTGCAGAAGCCAAAAAAATCCGCGAAATGGCCATCGCGGCCTTTCGTGCCTGCGATCTGGCCGGCCTGGCGCGCGTCGACTTCCTCATGGAGCCCGACGGCAAGCGCCGGATCTACATCAACGAGGTCAACACGCTCCCCGGCTTCACCCAGATCAGCATGTACCCCAAGCTGTGGGAAGCGAGCGGCATCAAGTACACCGACCTGATCACGCAACTCATTGAGCTGGCGCTCGAGCGACACAAGGAAAAAGAGCGGAACAGGTACAGCAAAGACTAGAGAGCAGAAACCCATGGGACCCAGGTAACAAGGGAGCAAGGAATAGACATATCGAACAGAATCAGGGCTGATGGGAACACGTTGGCTGTTGCTGGTGTCCAATACTATTGGGGTTACGCCGCCTGAAAAAACACGATGTTCGGGTTTCCTGATCCCTGACGACTGTTCCCTGAACCCTGCTTTCGTACCCTGCTGTCGTATCCTTTGACTGCGAGGAAAGTCTGCGATGACCCTGCTTGATGCACCGAAGTTCGACGAGGTGGCCGACCGGCGCAACCGCCTGATGCTGTATAGCGGCGGCGGCCTGCTTCTGCTTTTGATCGTGGGGTTCTGGATGCTTTCCGGCCATCCCGCGGATTGGCCCTGGAACTGGTACACGCACATGCGTGGCCGTCACGCCATCAACAGCTTCATGGAGTCGGTAGAGAAAAACGATCTGAAAAAGGCGTATGGCATCTGGATGCACGATCCCAACTGGCAGCAGCATCCTGACAAATTCGGTATGTATACGTTCGACCGCTTCGAAGCAGATTGGGGTCCGAACAGCAGGCAGAACGAATACGGCGTGATCCAGAGCCACGACATTGTGGCGGCCAGGGTATTCAAGAACGTGTTGCTGGTGGGAATGTTTATCAACGGCCGCAAGAGCAAGGCGCTCTTCCTCACCTACTTCCCCAAGGACCGGACCCTGAACTTCGCGCCACCCGACGAGGAACTGTACCTCGGGCCATAGAGATTCACCGCGGTTATCAGGACCCGATCCGATGCAGAGATCTAGGCGCTGGCCAGCTCCGCCAGCGTCTTCTCCAGGCTTGCAGCGTCCTCCACGTTCATCGATTTCTGCGCAGGATCGATCTGCTTGAGCAGGCCGCAAAGCACTTTTCCGGGTCCCACCTCTACAAACACATCCGCTTCCGCGCCGATCAGCGCCCGCATGCAATCCACCCAGCGCACGGCACCCGTTACCTGCTTAGTCAGGGCTTCTCGCGCGCCATCTGCAGTGTTAACGATGGTGCCACTCACATTGGCAGCCACTGGAATCTGCGGATCGCTTAGCTTGAGTGCGGCGAGAACCCGCGCCACTTCCTCCTGCGCAGGCTGCATCAGCGCGCAATGGAACGGAGCACTGACAGGAAGCATCACAGCCCGGCGGGCGCCACGTTCCTTGCACAGCGCGGCAGCTTTTTCCACGGCTGCGGCCGCTCCGGAAATCACAATCTGTCCCGGGGAGTTCATGTTCGCCGCTGCCACCACAAGCCCTGTATCCTGCGCCGCTGCATCGCACGCCTCAGCCACCTTCTCGGCATCCAGCTGCAGAATGGCCGCCATCGCTCCCTGGCCGGGAGGCACTGCCTGCTGCATGGCTCGTCCGCGAGCCTTCACAGACCGAACAGCGTCCGCAAACGACATCGTTCCCGCGGCCACGTGTGCCGACCACTCCCCCAGTGAGTGCCCGGCGGCAAGCGCAGGCTTGATCCCGTGCTCGGCAAGGACGCGCAATGCCGCAACGCTCACCGTCATAATCGCTGGCTGCGTGTTTTCCGTCAGCTTGAGTTGCTCTTCAGGTCCCTCAAAGCAGAGCTTCGACAGCGCGAAACCGCAAGCCTCGTCGGCCTCAGCAAAAGTCTGCTTGGCAACAGGAAATCGCTCGGCGAGTTCGCGGCCCATTCCCACCGCCTGCGAACCCTGCCCCGGAAACAGAAATGCAATCTTCTTGTTCATTTCAGAGAGGATTGTATCCCACAGCGGTTCATCAGATTGAGTCAGCGGTCTCGCAGTATGCATTCACCAGACACGCGCTTCGGGCGCAGCATGCATCAGAAGAGAGAGCACGACAGAACGACCACCAGGGAGCAGAAGAACATGGCGGATCTCAAAGACCGGCAAACCAGCAATGCACGTCCGGAACAGGCCGGAAATCTTTCGCGTCAGGTTGAAACCACCCCAGACGAACTCACCAATGAGAGCGACGTTGAACGCGCAGAGATTTTCAGGTCGGGTGCGCAGAGCGGCGACGATATTGAAGAGAACGACCTGAGCGAAAAGCTCTCAGAATTGGCCGCCACCTCGGAAGAAGAAGTGGATGCGCTCAAGCTCAACCTGCAACAGGATGACGAACTCCCCAGCACACGCGACAGTTCCGGCCGCATCGTGGACGACACTGCTGAAGAGCGAATCGCCCGGTTCACAGAGGCCGATCCCATGCAGGGCGACATCGGCGCACTCAGCGTTGAGCCGGGGCGCGATGACACGAGCCGCATTCTGCGCCGCCACCATCCCAACACCTCCATTGCGCGATCAGATGCCGTGGTCGAAGGCAACCTCGACGAGCCCATGGACGAAACCATCATGGAGCGCAAAGTGGATGAAGGCACGGCCGGCTAAGATCTTCCAAGGTCGCTCGACTGCGACTTTGGTTCAGGCTGCGGCGAGGCACGCGGGCTTGCGCGCAAGCACGTAAGCCCTTCGGCTCTGGTATTCCACCTCGGGCGCGTACGGGTCACGCTCGATAATCTCGTCAACATCGAACCCTGCATGCACCAGCAGCCGGCTGATTCGTGCCGGTTGAAGTTGATAGAACTCCATGCCCACAGGATTACTCCACAGTGCCTGCGGACGAATGACCTCATCGCCGATGTGGAATGAAAGCAGCAGCAAACCCTCCGGCTGAAGCACGCGGTACATCTCTCGAAATGCAGTCGGCAGTGAGTCGGCCGGAATGTTCACGATCGAGTAGAACGCAGTGATTCCCGCGAGAGAGGCATCTTCCAGCTCGAGCGCCAGCATGTTGCCTTCGCGGAAGGGAATATCTGGATTAAGGCGGCGCGCCTGCACAATCATCTGCGGCGAGAGATCAAGGCCGGCAACCTCGCCGCCCGCATCCCTCAAAAACCGGGCCACGTGCCCCGGACCGCATCCCATGTCGCAGATCGTTCCGCCGCCGTTCACGGCGCCAACAAAGCGCGTCAGCAACTCGCGATCGAACGGCTTGTGCTCGAGTTCGCCGTAAACCTTGCGCGTGTAATCCTCGGCAATACGGTCGTAGTCGGCGCGAATAGAAGTGGGGTCGTTAGGATTCATAATTCTGCGCGAACGGCTGCCGGAAAAATCAGTTCCAACGCTTCTTGTCTTCAGGATCGTCTTCATCAATCTGGCGGCCGCTGCCGTCGAATCGCACCGTCCGCCCCTGAGACTTCATGTAGACCTCGAATTTCCTGGCGGCACGACGTCTCTTCCAGCGATAGAAGCCGTTCCGCAGGCCGTACCACCGTTCGCTGAGCACGAACGAAACTCCACGTCGCGGCGCCATTCGCGTAAACAGCCACCCGCCCAGCGCCCCGCCCAGCTGGGCAAAAGCGTACATCCGCGAACTGGTGAAGAAATACGCGACCGCAACAAGGCCGTAGATGATCGCGATATACCGAGCCTTGATGCTGATGGGCAGCGGAAACAGCATGAACTCGGTGTCGCCGTAGAGTACCCCGATCACGACCAGCATGCCGAACACCCCGCCGAAGGACCCGTAGAGCGGGATTTGCGGAAGCGAATAGCCGAAAACCAGGCTGCCGATGTAGATCAGGATTCCTGCGATAGCCGTGAAGATGACGGACGTTCCGTAGAGGCCGAGAACCCAGTCGCTGCGATGCAGGTTCTCAAGAAATCCCGCCAAAAACCAGATCGAAAGCAGCGCGAACAGAGTCGACGAGACACCCAGCTGCACAAAACTGTAGGTAAGGGGCTGCCAGATCCAGCCATGCAGAAAAGCCTGCGGCCATAACCCTCCGTGCTCAACCAGCCACCGATATACGTCGAAGCTTGCCGACTGCAGAATGATCAGGATAAAGAACGTCGCCAGGTTGACCAGCACCAGCAAACGCGTCGCTCCCCGGAAGCTCGGAAACGAAAGTTGGGTGGCGCCGATCCGTGGCATGGTCATCAACAGGGTAACCGGAACGGCGCAGGCGTGTCATTGCCCGGCCAATTAACCCAGGCTCCGGATTCCCACTAGGGAACGACAACCAGCCCGCGGTGTCCTTTTGCATCGATCGCGCGGATACCGAAGATCACGTTGTCTTTGGAGACCGGCAGACTCACGGAAACCTGTCCCGTGTCTCCGGATGGGACAGCTTTCACATACTGCCAGTCGGGCGCCGTGGTTTCACGCCACACAACCTCGTAGTGAGCCACTCCGCCGCCCGCCGGGGTCTCCCAGCTCAGAGTTGTTCCGTTCCCCAGGTCCTTGGCTTCGATCGTAACTTTCTGCGGCTCCCCCGGAGCGAACGCCAGCGTCGCAAGAGTCGCCGCGTTCAATCGCGCCACCTGCGCTACGTACTTGAAGTCCACAAACTCTGGCAAATCCCCTTGCACCGGATCGCTTGAACCAGCCGCCGGACGCACCACATTCTTGTGCTGGTGGTTGTAGTCCTCCCGCCATTCCGTGAAGCGAACAGCCGTGAATCCCTCGCGGTTGAACGAGCTGTGATCCCCGCCCCGCAGATAGCGATCGGGTCGATCGACGAGGAACGCGCCAAAGCGGGTCTGCGGCGTAGTTCCTGCGAAGTAGGTTCTATCCACATCCGCTATCGCACGCGCAAGCTCACGGCTCTCCGAGTCGTTCTCCTTGCCCAACGCATGGATACGCTGCTGCTCCTGGGCGCTGGCCGCCACCGGGACACCTTCCGAGAAAACCCTCACCCGGTCTTTCATCTGCAACGCGTCGCCCGGAGTGGTATTCCCTCCGACAATGTCATTGTTCAGCACCGCCTCAAGCTGCCAGCCCTCTGACTTCGCAAGTTTGGCCAGGTGCTCCGAGCCCACCAGTCCCTGCTCTTCGCCCGCGACGGCAACAAACACGATGGTCGAAGGAAACTTCAGCTTGCTCAATGCCCGCGCACATGCCAGCGAGACCGCGACTCCCGAAGCATCGTCATTGGCTCCCGGCGCGGCCCCCGAGGTATCCGCCCAATTGGCGAAAACGTTGGAGTTGATCGAGTCGTAATGTCCGGTGACAAGCACCATGCGCTTGCTCCGCTCCGGATCGGTTCCACGCATCACGGCATATACATTGGTGATCCTGGTCGGCTTGGGAATCCGCCGTCCCCATGACGCGCCACTGGCCGGATCCGCTACAAATGTGTCCCTCTTCACCTCGAGGCAATCGCCACACCGGCGCGAAATCGTCTCGAACTGGTTCGCAATCCAGTCGGCAGCCGCGTTGATCCCCTGGCCGGCCGGCAGGCTTTGCTCCATGCTGGTCAATGTGTTGCGGGTACCGAAACTAACCAGCGTTTTTACCGTCTGATCTATCTGGGCAGGCGTGATCGACGCCAGGGCACGTGCAATGGCCGGATCCGCCTGGGCACGCCTCAGGGAGGGGGCATTCCGTTGATAATCGGGCTGCGCGAGGGCAACACCGCAGGAAAAAAGCATCCCGCTAAACAACAGCGAACGCTGAATCTGCATTCTGTTCTCCGATGCGGTACTTGGGTGTTAAGACAGGCTTAGGCTACTTGACCTGGGCGAAGGGTTTGCCTAAAACTAGCCCAAGTTCGTACCCTAGGGGTACCGTCATCCTACATCAAAGAATGCCCGGAGAGAGGAGGCTGCCATGACAAGCTGCCCGGAATGCGAAAGCGATCTTGATATCGACGTAGAGGAAGTGGAAGAGGGCGACGTGGTCGCCTGCGTTGAGTGTGGAACCGAGTACGAGATAGTCGGCGTGGAACCCCTGGAGTTGTCGAAAATCGAAGAAGGAATCGACGACGACGAAGAGGATTTTAAGAACGAGGACGAGGAGGAAGAGTGAAACGCAGTCGCGCACATTTATCGGCATGGGCCTTGTTCGCAGCTTTGACCCTGGGTGCCATCCCATCGATCGACAGTCTCACAACCGCGCACGCCCAGAATGTGGGCCAGCGCAGCGTCAGCGGACTGGTGGTCGGTGCCGATTCCGCGCCGGTGCAGGGCGCGACCGTATTCCTCAAGAACAGCAAGACCAAGGCCATTCGCAGCTACACCTCTGCCAGCAACGGCCGCTTCCGCTTTGCACAGGTCAACATGACCGATGACTACGATCTCTGGGCCGAGAAGGAAGGCAAAAAGAGCGCCACCAAGACCGTGAGCTCGTGGAACGCGAGCAAAGACTACGAGACCGAGCTGAAGATGAAGTAAACCTACTTGCGGCTCGACAGCACAAACTGATTTCCATCCGGATCACAAAAGACGGCGGCCGTTCCCCAGGACTCGGTCGCCGCTTCTTTTGTAAACTTCACGCCCTTCTGCTTCAACGCCTCTGTCTCGGCAAATACGTCATCGCACCAGAATGAGATGGACTGGAACTGACCGATGCGGTCCTTGTGGCCCGGCGGCGTGAACAGAGTGACGCCGCTGTCTGCCCCCGGAATCTTCAGCTCGATCCAGCGCTGCTGCGGAGTCAAGGGCTGATCGGTCATCACCTTCATGCCAAGCGCCTCGGTGTAGAACTTCAGCGCGACATCCTGATCGCGCACCGGAACTCCCACAAACTTGATGCCTCTTATCATTCCCACCTCACGCTGGCGAGAATAGCGCGGGTCCGATCCCGCGAGCAATCAGGTATCGCTTACTGTAGTATTAATCGGTACTGACAAGAAGAAAGCGCTCGCTGTTTGAAGGGAAGGTTTATGGAGAAGACGATTGAGATTCGACTACAGGATGAGAATGCTAGACATCTAGAGCGTTTCTTGCAGGGGCTTCTGCAGACGCATAAGTTTCAACCGCCCTACGCGGGATCTGAAATCAAGGCGTTCAACGAGTTGTATGCCGAAATTCGGAGAGCGTTGGATCATGCCACTGATCCAGCGAAGAAGTAAATCAATACCCGCAGATTTCAGTCATGACCTATTGATCGGTATAGCCATGCCGCTCCTCGATGACTACATCACAGACGTGCTGATGCGCGATCTCGTCGGCCACGACCACAAGCCGGTCAGCTTCCTCGTGTACCTGTGGCTGGCTGCGGAGCAGGCGCGGACGAAACGCGAAATCCGCGCCAGCTACCAGCAGGTGGCCGAGTCCGTGGGCATCTCGAAGAGCTCAGCGCAATCGGCCGTCAAGTGGCTGCTCAGGCGCAAGCTCCTCATCGTAGAAAAGGAAACCGTGACCGCCACGCCGGTGTACACCGTCCGCATGCCCTGGCGCGATTCAGGCCGACACCCGCAATCGAAATCGCATTGAAACTCCGAACCCGTTCAGGATTCCAGCTTCTTCGTGACCAGCTCGTTCAGCAACGCCGGATTCGCCTGCCCCTTTGACGCCCGCATCACCTGGCCCACAAAGAAACCCGCAAGCGTCTTTTTCCCCGCGCGATACTGCTCCACCTGCTTCGGATTCGCTGCGATCACTTCATCGATCAGCTTCTCAATCGCTCCGGTATCGGAAATCTGCTCCGGCTTTTCTCGCTCATAGACGGCAGGGAAGTCCTCGCCCTTCTCAAAGGAAATATCGAGAAGTCCCTTCATCTGCTTCGAGCTGATCTTGCCCTCTTCCAGCAGATCCGCAGCCATAACCACTCCCGCCATCGAAACCGGCGACTGCTCAAGTTCCAGGCCAAGCGCGTTCAACCGCCCTCCCAGTTCGCTGATCAGAATGTTTGCCACCCGCCGTGGATTTTTCGCGGTCTTCGCAGCAGCTTCAAAACGATCTGCGAACCCGCGCGACGAGGTGAGCGTGTGCGCGTCCTTCACGTTCAGCTCGTACTCGGCGATCATGCGCTTCCGTCGCGGCTCGGGCAGTTCGGGCAGCTCAGCCCGCTTCTGTGCAATGAACTCCCGCGTAAGGACCAGAGGCGGCAGGTCCGGCTCCGGGAAGTAGCGGTAATCGTGCGCCTGTTCCTTCGAGCGCATCGAGTAGGTCCTGCCCTCGTTGGCATTCCACAGGCGCGTCTCCTGCGTTACGCGCCCGCCTTCTTCGATGAGCTCGATCTGCCGCTCGATCTCGTACTCCAGCGCCTCCCGGACAAAGCGGAAGCTGTTCACATTTTTCACTTCGGCTTTGGTGCCGAACTTCGGCGCGCCCTTGAGCCGAACACTGACGTTCGCATCGCACCGCAGCGACCCCTCTTCCATGTTGCAGTCGGAGACGCCCGTGTAAAGCAGGATCTCCTTCAACCGCGTCAGGTACTCGAAAGCCTCATCCGGAGTGCGAATATCCGGCTCGCTCACGATCTCCGTCAGCGGCGTCCCGCAACGGTTCAGGTCGAGATAGGTCCGCGTGTCCGAATCCGAAAAACCGTCATGAATGCTCTTGCCCGCGTCCTCTTCCATGTGCAGCCGGGTGATACCGATCCGTTTCGTTCCACCATCTGCCGTGGGAACCTCGATCCAGCCATGCTCGGCGATCGGCTTGTCGAACTGCGAAATCTGATATCCCTTCGGCAGATCAGGATAGAAGTAGTTCTTCCGTGCGAAGATCGACCGCTCCCGCACCTCGCAGTTCAGCGCCAGTGAAGCCAGCGTCGCGAACTCGACGGCTTTCGCGTTGAGCACGGGCAGCGCACCCGGCAGCCCGATACACACGGGACAGATATTCGTATTGGGTTCGGAGCCGAACTTGTTCGCGCATCCGCAGAAGATCTTGGTCGCGGTGAGCAGCTGAACGTGTACCTCAAGCCCGATCACCGGCTCGTACTTGGCAAGAACGTCAGGAGAAATTGCAGTTGCCGCCATAGCTAATTTTAGCGTGTAGACAACAAGGGCCGCGCCGAAGCGCAGCCCCTGTTGTCTTAAGCGTCTCTGGACCTACTCCGCCGGATCCTCCGCCGTAAATGGCGAGCAGCAAGGCTTCTCCGTTGCCTTGAAATTCATCAGCTCCGCGCGAATTCCATCCGGATCGTACATGTTGAACTGGTATTTGCCATCCTTGCCGATCTTCGGTGCCTGGTCGTGCCGCCCGTTTCCCAGCCGGTTATCGGCTACCAGCTTCTTGTACGTGTCGGGCACCGAATGTTCCCCAACCGCGAAGTGATCGAGCACGCCCAGCGTCTGCTGCGACATCGTGCTTGGAATCCCTGTTCCCGGTCCACCCGCCACCATGTACTCCACCCAGTCGTGTCCGTCGGGAACCTGCTGGCTCACCCAGTCGATCTTGTCGTCCTGCATGCCGCCAAACCAGTACGGCCGGAACCCAAGCAGATCGCGATAGAACTTGTCTTCCGCTTCACGGCTGTGCACCAGGAATCCAACGTGGATCACGTGACTACCGATTACCTTCGAAGCATTCACGGGCTTCGGATGCAAAGCTGGCTGGACGAATTCGATCTTGTTGCCCTCAGGATCGATCACCGCGAACCACCGGCTCCCATCCTTGCCCTTGGTCACGGAGGCCGGTGTCTTCCAGCCCTTTGCCGCGAGGTATTTCCGCATTGCCTCGGCATCGGCGGTGTTGAGGCCCGCATGGTCCATGCGGTTGATGCCGGCGTTCGCAGGCAAAGGAAGTACCTCGACATACTGTGTCGCGCTGAACGCATATTTTGTGCCGGCAGGATTCTCAGGATCGGCTTGCTTCACAGCGCCTATCACCGCGGTATAGTAGTGCTCCGTAGCCGCCGCATCCGACGTGTACACCGCCAGGTGCGAAATCCCGGTAATCTTTGGTCGTTCCTGCGCGCTCAAAGCTACAACGCTGACTCCAAATGCGACCACGCCCGCCGCGACAAAAAGCTTTCGATGCATAACCCACCTCGTAATTGCTGCGGCATCACGATAAATCGATTTGGCGCGTCGTGTAAACCGCAATCGCAGCTCATGCATTCCGAAAAAGGGAAGCCGACTCGGTTCGGTACAATCCATCCATGTCTCGCCGCATCTTCCCTGGCCTCGTCGCTGGTATTGTCTGCGCAGCATCCATCACCGTTGCCGCACAGTCCGGTTCGCTTCCCACCGCATCCCCGGCCCAGCGCGCCGAGGCGCGCGACATCTTCAAGCAGCTCATCGAGATCAACACCACCGACACGCCCAAGGGCAGCGTGACCGCAGCAGCCAAGGCCATGCAGAAGCGCTTCCTCGATGCCGGCTTCGCGCCGGACGACATGCACCTCCTCGGCCCCGATCCCAACAAAATGAACTTGATCGTCCGCATGCGTGCCGCCTCACCCACCTCGCAGAAACCCATTCTCTTCCTCGGGCATCTCGACGTGGTCGAAGCTCTGCCCAGTGACTGGCATACCAATCCCTTTGAGTTCGTCGAGAAAGACGGCTACTTCTACGGCCGCGGCACGCAGGATATGAAAGAGTCCGACGCCGCTCTGGTATGGACCTTCCTGCGCCTCCATCGCGAAGGCTACAAGCCAAAGCGCGATCTCGTCCTCGCCCTCACCGCAGACGAAGAAGGCGGCAAGTTCAACGGCCCGCAGTGGCTCGTCAAAAATCACCGCGACCTTGTCGATTGCGCTTTTGTCATCAACATGGACGCGGGCGGCATCGAACTCGACCACGGCCGTCTGGTCGTCGCGGATGTAGAAGCTACAGAGAAAGTCTATGCCGACTACGTTGTAACCGCGCTCAATCCCGGCGGCCATAGCTCGCGCCCCCGGCCCGACAATGCGATCTACGAGCTCACTGCCGCCCTCAACAAACTCGCCGCATACTCCTTTCCATTCGAACTGAACGGGGTTACTCGCACCTACTTCGAAAACCTCGACAAACAAGAAAGCGGCCAGACCGCAAAAGACATCAAGGCAATTCTCTCCACCCCGCCCGATTCAGCGGCAGCCTCACGCCTCAGCGCCGAGCCTGACTTCAATTCCAATTTCCGCACCACCTGCGTCGCCACCATGCTCAAGGCTGGACACGCCCGCAACGCACTGCCTCAAACGGCGGAGGCCAACGTGAACTGCCGCATCTTCCCCGGTCACTCGCCCGAGGAGATTCGCCAGCAGCTCATCAAGCTCTTCGCCGATCCCAAACTCACCGTCAAATACATCTCCGACGCCAGCGCCATCTCCGACACCGCGCCGGATCGCAAGGCGATCGTCCCGCCGCCTCCCATTAAAGAGGTCTTCGAGCCGCTCACGCGTATCACTCAGCAAATCTGGCCCGGCGTTCCTGTCACCCCCGTGATGGAGAACGGCGCCAGCGACTCCATCCACTTCGCCCAGGTCGGCATCCCGTCCTACGGCTACTCCGCCATAGCCCTCGAGCGCGACGACGACCGCGCCCACGGCCAGGATGAGCGCCTCCCTGTCGACTCCTACTGGAAGTCGCTCGACTTCTTCTACGCCTTCACAAAGGCTCTGGGTAGTGAATAACGATCAGGCGCGTGCCACGCCACATCCCGGCAACACCCCTGCGCAGTATGATGAAACTCCAAAATATTTTCAGGGAGATTCCCTAGTGCCGGGCAAGATCGAACTCATGATGGGACCGATGCGCAGCAACAAGACCGCCGAACTGCTGCGCCGGGCCGAGATGCGCCGCCAGTATGCAAAGCAGTACGTCCTGCTGCTCAAGCCAAGCGACGACACCAAGGGCGGACCCGGGCTCGTCGAAAGCCGTAACCCGAACGGCCATGCCCGTATGCAGGCCCTCGAATTCAACTCCGCCGATCCCTGGCCGATCCTCGAGAAAATTGCCGAAGTCGAACAGCAGATCGGCAAGCGCGTGGAGTGCATCGCCATCGACGAAGGTCAGTTTGTCGGCGACCTCTTTCTCTTCGCGCGAAACCTCCTCGACGCCAATCACGATGTCCTTGTCGCCGGCCTCGACCTCGATTTTCGCGCCATCCCCTTTGGTGAGATGCTCAACCTCACATGGCTGGTGAACGCCTACGGCGGCAGCATCACGGAGTGCATGGCCTACTGCACCTGCGGCGCGCGTGCCCTCTACTCGCAGCGTCTCATTGAGGGCAAACCCGCGCCCTACGACAGCCCGATCAATTTCGCCGGCGACGCCTACGAGCCGCGTTGCGCCGAGCATTTCATCCTTCCCGGACGTCCGCACTGACGTGTAGTCTGATTCGCGTCCGTAGAGGAGCCCGCGTAGAGTGAACCCAAATCCCATGAGTCCGCTCTACCGCAAGATTGCGTGGCGGCTCGTTCCATTCCTCGTCATCCTCTACATGGTTGCGTTTCTCGATCGCGTCAACATCAGCTTCGCCGCGCTCACCATGAACCGCGACCTCGGCATCAGCCCAGGCCTCTATGGCTTTGCCGCCGGCGTCTTCTTCCTGAGTTACTGTCTCTTTGAAGTGCCCGCCAACCTCGTGCTCGCGCGCTTAGGGGCGCGCCGATGGCTTGCCATCCTGATGGTCGCCTGGGGAATCGTCTCCATGGGCACCGCATTCGTCCACACCAAATCCGAATACATCGCCGTGCGATTGCTGCTCGGCATTGCGGAGTCAGGCTTTTATCCCGGCGTCATCTACTACTTCACCTTCTGGATGCCGCGAGGTCTTCGCACCCGTATCCTTGCCATGTTTCTTCTCGCCGTGCCCTTGTGCAACGCCATCGGCTCGCCCATCTCCGCGCACATTCTGCTTCTCGATCATTTCGGCGGCCTGAAGGGCTGGCAATGGCTTTTTCTCATCGAAGGCGTACCTGCCGTGCTGCTGGGCGTCGCAACGTGGTTCGTGCTTGCTGACGAGCCGGCGTCCGCGCATTGGCTTTCCCCTGCTGAGAAAAAGCAGGTCGCTCTAGACCGGCACGAAGAAGATGGATCGCAGCAGGTAAACGGCAAGCAGACCGTCAACGTGATCCGCGACTGCATCATCTACTTCCTCTGGAGCAGCGGCAACTATGGCCTGACCTTCTGGCTTCCAAAAATCCTCACCACGCACGGTGCCTCGACAATCGCCACAGGGTGGTGGGGAACCGCGACCTTTGGCTTCGCCGCGCTTGCGATGGCTTGGGCCAGCCGGAGACGCGGCTTCCGCACCCTGCCGTGGCTTTTCATGGTTGGTGCCGCGGGGTTCGTCGTTGCTGCCCTGGCGCACTCAGTGGCGCTTGCAGCAGCGGGATTCTGCATTTCTGCTATGGGTATTCTCGCCGGCCTGCCCATGTTCTGGAGTCTCGCCGCAAGCCGCCTCTCCGGCAAGGCCGCCGGCGCGGCCATCGCCCTGGTCAACTCGGTCGGCGCGGTCGGCGCCTTTGCCGGTCCATCCGCGATGGGTTGGCTGCACGACGCAACAGGCCACTACACCGCCGGCCTCTGGGCCATCGCCGGCGCAATGACGCTCGGCGGCATCCTCGTCTACGGCGAATCGTCGAAAACGGCTCACCCTGTACCCCAGGCAGCACAATCGAACGCTTCTCAAGCAACTCTAGGCGCGGAGCGCGGTTCGCTGGACGCGTAGTCCCGCGCGATTCGCCGGACGCGCAGTCCCGCGCAGTGCCTGATAAACTGGACTCTGCATGATCCTCCCGTTTGTCCGCGAAATTTTCGCGGAACTGGAGCAGTCCTCCTCGTTCGATCGCGTTCGCAGGCACCTCTCCCTCGGTGTCGGGCGGCGACGTCTGTCCGGACTCACCAATACAGCTCGTTCACTGTACCTTCCGCTGCTTGCCCGCGCCGCAAAGCATACGGTTATCGTTGTCGTCGCCGACAACAAGGCGGCTGAAGCGCTTGAGCCCGCGCTCCGTGCCGGATGCGAGCTGACCGGGGCCGTCGATCCCGACCGCGTCGTCCGCCTTCCTGCACATGATGTACTTCCATTCGAAAACCTTTCCCCGCATCCCGACGTGCAGGAGCAGCGCGCAACCGCCTTGTACAAACTGGCCACCGGCGGCGTTTCCATCCTGATTGCACCCGCCGAGGCCGCAGCCCTTCGCCTTTTCGATCGCAACTACTATGCCAGCCTCGCGGTGACCATTCGCCGCGGCGAAGAACTCGACGTAGAGATACTCACCGCGCATCTCGCCAGTGTCGGTTACACCCAGATGGACCTCGTCGAGATGCCGGGCCAGTTCACCCGCCGTGGCGGCATTCTCGATGTCTACTCGCCCGAAGCCGACCGCCCCGTGCGCATCGAATTCTTCGGCGACGAGATCGATACGATCCGCAAGTTCGATCCTGAAACGCAGCGCTCGCAATCCGGCCTCGATGAAACGCAATTGCTTCCCCTTACCGAAACTCCCGTTACCGAGCACCTCCTTGCCGCGGTACACGCCCGCCTCAGCAAGCAGCGTGTACAGGTCGCGGGAGAAGGCGAAGGGCTCTCCGACGAAGAAGAAATGGAAATCGAGGCCGCTGCAGCCGGCGGCGTCAGCGTCTTCCCCGGCTGGGAGTTCTTCTCCGCCGTCGCAGGCGCGGAGAGCCACCTTCTCAAGCTGGTCCCGAATGCCGTCCTCTTCGTCGAGGAACCGGCAATGGTCCGCAACCAGATCGATCGCTGGTGGAACAAAGTCGAACAGCGGCATGAGCGTTCCGGCATCGGCAATCTCATCCGGCCAGAAGACATCTTCCTTCGTCCTGAGATTCTGCAAGCGCACCTCGACTCTCAACACGGTCTCGATCTCGACCAGCTCGGCGCCATTGACGTTCTCGAAGACGACAAAACCCTGGGCGAAATCGCAGTCAATTCGCGCCCCACCCTGCGCTTCCACGGATCGATTCCCGCACTGGTCGAGCAACTGAAAAATCTCATGGCCGCCGATCAGCGCATTGTCCTCGCCGTTCCCACCCAGGGCGATGCAGAGCGCACCGCCACCATGCTGCGCGAGTACCACGTGCCTTATCGCTTCGGCAGCCGCGTAGTCCAGCATGGATCCGAGCTCGAAGAAGCCAGCTACATGGCTGGCGACATGCGCGTGCCCGTCATCGTGCGCACCCAGATCGCTTCAGGCGTCAGCTTCCCGGATGTGAATCTCATCCTCTTCGGGGCCAACGATCTCTCCGACGATGCTGATATCCACGCCCGTCCCGAGCCCAAGAAATCCAAGACCGCGGCGTTCCTATCCGACTTTCGCGATCTCGCCATCGGCGACTACGTCGTTCACGTCGAGCATGGCATCGCCCAATATCAAGGCCTGAAAGAGATAGTGCAGGACGGCCTCGCCGTGGAATTCATGATCCTCGAATTCGCCGAGCAGGCCAAGCTCTACGTCCCGCTCACGCGCCTCGATCTCATTCAGAAATACCGCTCCACCGACACCGGTCCCGCGCCGATCCTGAACAAGCTCGGTTCGCAGCAGTGGGTCAAAACCAAGGCCCGCGTCAAGAAGGCCATGCAGGACATGGCTGCGGAACTGCTCAAGCTCTACGCCCAGCGCCACACCGCTCAGGGAACCTCGTTCTCGCCCGACAACGATTTTCAACGCGAATTCGAAGACTCCTTCGACTACCGCGAGACCGACGACCAGCTCACCGCCATCTCCGCCGTCAAGCAGGACATGGAATCCACCACCCCGATGGATCGCCTGCTCTGCGGCGACGTGGGCTACGGCAAGACAGAAGTCGCCATGCGCGCTGCGTTCAAGGCCGTGCAGGATGGCAAGCAGGTGGCCATCCTCACGCCCACAACAGTCCTCGCCTTCCAGCACTTCGAGACGTTCAAGAAACGCTTCTCGCAATTTCCCATCAACATCGAGATGATCTCGCGCTTCCGCTCGCCAAAGGAGCAGAAGGTCATTGTCGAAAAAATTGAGACCGGCAAAGTCGACATTCTCATCGGCACACACCGCATCCTTTCCAAAGACATCAAGTTCCAGGATCTCGGTCTGCTCGTCGTCGACGAAGAACAACGTTTCGGCGTCCGCCACAAAGAACGCCTCAAACAGCTCCGCAAAGAAATCGATGTTCTGGCGATGTCTGCCACTCCCATTCCGCGTACCCTGCACATGTCGCTCGTGGGCCTGCGCGACATGTCGGTCATCGAGACTCCTCCCAAAGACCGCATGGCCATCCAGACCGTCGTCGCCAAGTTCGACGAAAAGATTATTCGTTCAGCCATCGAAGTGGAACTCGAACGCGGTGGCCAGGTCTACTTCGTCCACAATCGCGTCGAGTCCATCTACGAAATTGCATCACGCATCCAGGAGCTTGTCCCCGGCGCGCGTGTCGTCGTCGGCCACGGACAGATGGGCGAGAAGGACCTCGAGCAGGTGATGCTGGCCTTCATGCATCACGAGTTCGATGTGCTCGTAGCTACCACCATCATCGAAAACGGCCTCGACATTCCCCTTGCCAACACCATCATCATCAACCGCGCCGATCGCCACGGCCTCAGCGAGCTCTACCAGCTCCGCGGCCGCGTAGGCCGCTCCAATCGCCGCGCCTACTCCTACCTGCTCATCCCGCCGGAGCGCGAATTGACTGACATCGCCCGCCGTCGCCTTGCGGCTCTCAAGGAATTTTCAGACCTCGGAGCGGGATTCAAAATTGCCGCCCTCGATCTCGAACTCCGCGGCGCCGGCAATATGCTCGGCGGCGAGCAGAGCGGCCATATCGAAGCTGTCGGCTTCGAACTCTACACATCGATGCTCGAAGCCGCCGTGAAAGAAATGAAAGGCGAAGGCGGCGAAGAGCGGCCCAGCACGCAGCTCAATCTCGGCATCGCTCTGCGCATCGACGAGAGCTACGTCGCCGAGGAGAATCAGCGGCTGCGTCTGTACAAGAAAATCGCCGGTGCGGAAAGCGAGAAAGCCATTGCCGACCTCCGCGCCGAAATGGAAGACCGCTACGGCACACTGCCGGATTCGACCGTCTACCTGCTCGAAGCTGCCACACTCCGTCTCGAATGCGAGCGGATGGGCATCGCCCAGATCGACCGCAAACGCGCCGAGTTGCAGATCCGCTTTACAGAGAAGGCCTCTATCGATCCGCAACACCTCATGCGCCTCGTCGCAAAGAACGCAAAGCGCGGCGCGCAATTCACGCCGCAGGGACTGCTGAAGTTTCCGCTCGCCGCAACAAAGTCTGATGAAGTATTGCTTGAGATTCGGGACCTGCTTGAGAAACTGGCTCCCGACGCTGTACCCGCATAATTCCTGATCAGTACAAGAGGGACCGTGATCAAATTTGGAACGCTTCTTGCCCTTGGAGCCTGCATGACGCTGCCCGTTGCCGCTAACTCAGAAAACAAAGCCGCCCAGGAGCAATTCCAGCGCGCATCCGACGAGTATTTCGACCAGGTGTACTTTCCCTATCAGCCCACCGGCGGAACAGTGACCGGATATCACCAGTACGACACAAAGCTCGAAGACCTTTCATCCGGCAGCATCGATGCCGAGGTCTCGGCGCTGAACAATTTCGAGAAACGTATCTCCGCAATTCCAGTGGCCTCACTCGACCAGACCACGCGCGGCGACCGGCAAATGGTGCTCAACCAGATCCGCTCCCGCCGTCTCACCCTGCACACAATCCGCCCATGGACAAAAAATGCGGATGAGTATTCCAGCCTCTGCGCCAACGCAGCTTTCACGCTCATGGAGCGGAAGTTTGCCCCCGTCGATGACCGCCTGCGTTCGCTCATCGCCCGTGAAGAAAAAATGCCGGCTCTGCTTCGCGAAGCCCGCGCCAATCTCCAGAACCCGCCTCGCATCTTCACCCAGATTGCGATCGAGCAACTCCCGGGAATCATTCGCTTCTTCCAGCACGACGTGCCTCTGGCCTTCACCGACGCGCACGACGAGTCTCTCAAAACAGAGTTCGCGAAGAGTAACGCAGCTGTGATAGCCGCGCTCACCGACTATCTCTCATGGCTCAAGACTGATCTCCTGCCTCGATCCAACGGCGACTACAGAATCGGCGCGGAGACCTTCTCAAAGAAGCTGCTCTACGATGAGATGGTCGACATCCCGCTGCCAAAGCTTCTTGAAATCGGTTACGCGGACCTGCACCAGAATCAACAGCATTTTGCTGAAGTCGCCAAAGAGCTCGAGCCCGGCAAAACACCGCGCGAGGTCCTCGAAGACCTGGGCCGCCAGCATCCCGCGCCCGATCAGCTTCTGAATGCGTTTCGCGCCACCTTCACCAGCCTCCTCGACTTCATCCGTTCGCACCACATCGTCACCATTCCCTCCGATGTGCCTCCCATCCTCGAAGAGACACCGCCCTTCATGCGTGCCACCACGCAGGCCAGCATGGACTCCCCCGGCCCCTACGAAACGAAAGCGACAACTTCCTTTTTCAACGTCACATTGCCCGCTCCCTCCATGACCCCTGCGCAGGTTGAGGGCTACATGCACTCCTACAACATCGGCACCGTGATCTCGACGTCTGTACACGAGGCCTATCCGGGTCATTACGTGCAGTACCTCTACTCGCTGAAGGCCCCCAGCCGCGTGCGCAAAATCCTGACAGCCAATACCAACATTGAAGGCTACGCTCACTACACCGAGCAGATGATGCTCGACAACGGCTACGGCCGACCCGGAGCGGGTGCGAAAGATGAGCGTGAATCCAGATTCCTCCGCCTCGGCCAGTTGCAGGACGCGCTGCTGCGCAACGCACGCTACATCGTCGGCATCCAAATGCACACTGGGGACATGACCTACGATCAGGCCGTCGAATTCTTCCAGAAGGAAGGCTACCAGCCCAGAGAAACTGCCATCGTAGAAGCGAAGCGCGGGGCGGGTGACCCCACATACCTGTACTACACGTTGGGAAAGCTCGAAATTATGAAGTTGCGCGCAGACCTGATGAAGAAGCAGGGAACTGCCTTTTCATTACAAAAATTTCATGATGACTTCCTCAGCCAGGGCTTCCCGCCGATCAAAATCGTTCGCGAGGCGATGCTCGGCGACGACTCACCCACGCTATAGCGTCGTTGTTCACCGTCGCGCAGGACTAAAGTAAGTAAAAGTGAGATCGAGAAGAGATCTGGAATAGAAAGCGCGTTCGAAAATAGACGCCAAGAGATTCGATGGAGCTGTAATGAGCCAGGAAGTTCGCAAAGTTGTTTTCCCCGCCGGTGGCCTTGGTACCCGATTCCTGCCCGCCACAAAAGTCATCCCCAAAGAGATGCTGGCGCTCGTCGACAAACCCATCATCCAGTACGGCGTCGAAGAGGCAGTCGCGTCTGGAATCGAGCACATCATCATCGTTACAGGGCGCGGCAAAGGCGCCATGGAAGACCACTTCGATCACAGTTTCGAACTCGACCACACCCTCGAGCGCCGCGGAAAAAAAGAATTGCTCGCAGTGTCGCGCGGCGTTTCCACGTTGGCGCGTGTCAGCTACGTTCGCCAGCGCGAGCCTCTCGGCCTCGGACACGCCGTCCTCTGCGCAAAGGAGCTCGTCGGCAACGAGCCGTTCGCCGTCGTTCTGCCGGATGACGTCATCGACGCCGAAGTCCCGTGCCTCAAGCAGATGATCGACCTCTTCAACGAGCGTGGCGGCTCCGTGATTGCCACCCAGACAGTCGAAGGCCCGGCGATTTCCGCCTACGGTGTACTTGCCGGTTCTACAGACCCGCAGGACCCGCGCATTTTCGACTGCACCGGCATGGTCGAGAAGCCGAAATTGGAAGATGCGCCATCAAAACAGGCCATCATCGGCCGCTACATTCTCACCCCACGCATCTTCGAACTTCTCGAAGAAACCACGCCCGGCGCTGGCGGCGAAATCCAGCTCACCGACGGCATCAAAGCTTTGCTCAAAGAAGAGAAGGTCTTCGGCTACACCTTCGAAGGCAAGCGCTTCGACGCCGGCGACAAGTTCGGAATGCTGCAGGCCACCGTCGAGTTCGCCCTCAAGCGCCCCGAATTCGGCGACCGCTTCCGCGAGTATCTGAAGAGCCTCGGAATCTGCTAGGCGCAGGCGAAGTAGAGTTGGCCGCTGTCCACGGAGTGCGCTAGCATAAGCGAACCGAAATGTGGCCGATCTTCTTTCTGATTGCTGAATACGCGGTCATCTACCTCGTTGTGGCAGGCGGGGTCTACGTCTCCGTTTCGGTCGTTGCAGGCCACAACAGACTCGGTAAGCGACTTTTTCTCGCTGTCCTCGCCTTCGGTGTCTTTTCTGCGGCAGGCTACGTTGTTTTGAACGTTCTGTCGGCACTCCTGCACGCCAAAACTCAACCGGCAGACGAGCCCAATCGGCTCCTAGTCACAGTCGCCTATGTTGTTCCCGGAATGCTCGGCGGTTGGGCTTCGTGGAAATTATTCAAGCCTTCCACTTGATATTGCATCCGATCGAAGCCTTCTGCTCCCCACTCGGCTTCTCGCCTCGCAACACCGCATCCAGTGCAGCCCGCAAATCCTGTCCGGTCACGGCCACAGTGTTTCCAGGCCGCGCCCCATCGAACTGCCCGCGATACGCCAGCTTGAAATCCTTATCGAAAAGATAAATATCCGGAGTGCACGCCGCATCATAAGCACGCGCCACCGCCTGCGTTTCATCGTAGAGATAAGGAAACGTAAACCCAAGTCGCTGCGCCTGCTTCTTCAATCCCTCCGGGTTATCGTCCGGATAATTCTGCGCGTCATTGCTGCTGATCGCCACAATGCCGAGTTTGCCCGCATAGTCCGAACCCAGTTGCGCCAACCCTTTCTCAATGTGCTTCACATAAGGACAATGCGTGCAGATGAACATCACAAGCAGACCCGCCTGTCCGCGAAAATCGTTGCGGCGAATCGCCTTCCCCGTCACAACATCCATTAGCGCGAAATCCGGCGCCGCAGTTCCAAGTTCCAGCATCGTCGATTCAGTCAAAGCCATCGCGATTCTCCGATTCTCAGCTAGAAGCTAAAGGCTAATAGCTAAAAGCTGTCGTTAAAACAGTCCGCCCTGCCGCCCCGGCACCGGCACCCCAAAGTGCTCGTAGGCCAGCCGGGTCGCAACGCGCCCACGCGGCGTACGATCCAGAAATCCAATCTGAATCAGAAACGGCTCGTAAACTTCCTCGAGCGCATCTTCTTCTTCAGCCAGTGTCGCTGCCAGCGTGCCGAGACCCACTGGCCCGCCATCGTATTTCTGCATGATGGTCAGCATCAGCCGTCGGTCGATCTCGTCAAATCCGTGTGCATCCACTTCCAGCATGGTCAGTGCCGCGTTTGCAGTCGGCCTGTCAATCACGCCCGTCCCACGCACCTGCGCAAAATCACGCACCCGTCGCAGCAGCCGATTCGCAATACGCGGAGTCCCCCGCGAACGCAACGCAATCTCCGCCGCACCATCCGCGTCGATCGGCACACCCAGCACCTCTGCCGAGCGCTGCACGATAACCCGCAGATCTTCCTCTGTATAAAACTCCAGTCGCAGCAGAATTCCAAATCGCGAGCGCAGCGGCGAACTCAGCAGCCCCGGCCGCGTCGTCGCGCCGATAAAAGTGAACGGCTTGATCTCCATCACGTGCGTGCGCGCTGCCGGACCCTGCCCGATGATGATGTCGAGTTTGTAGTCCTCAAGCGCGGTATAGAGCTTCTCTTCCAGCACCGGTTGCATCCGGTGGATCTCATCGAGAAAGAGCACCTGCCGGTCGCGAAGATTGGTAAGGATCGCCGTCAGATCTCCCTGAATCTGAAGCGCTGGCCCCGAAGTCTGTTGAAATCCCACATCCAGTTCATTGGCAATGATGGTCGCCAGTGTTGTCTTGCCCAGCCCCGGCGGCCCGAACAGCAGAACGTGATCGAGGGCCTCGCCCCGTGACTTCGCTGCCTCCAGCGCGATGGACAACTGCTCCTTGGCTTTTGTCTGCCCGATGAACTCCTTCAGCCACTTCGGACGAAGCTTCAGCTCAAAACCTTGCTCTTCCTCGGCGCGCGAGGCGCTTACAAGACGTTCCGGCGAGTTGTCGCGCGCAATGGCCATGATGCCAGCAGTGTAGCGGGTGCAGCCATCCCCGGCAAAACCACCCCGCAATCATCACAACCGGCCTAAGTGCCATAACTTCGTGCCCAATTACCCTCATAACCCGCCTATAACTCGAAATTGCTCACAACTCCGCTCTTGTTCGCTAGTTACGCGCGTAACGAACAAGGCTCTTTGACTCAAGATTGCTATTGATTCACCGCTTTGACCTGCCGTATTCTTGGGCCACCTCTCAAGAGGAGACAGGTGTGTTGACGGCCAGATGCGGCCAAATTCTGCATCTGCGCCTCTTCAAACCAAAAAAAGTTTGCCATGCACGCGCAGTCGAAAAAAGCGCTTGCTAACTGATTGCAGTCATTCGGGAGCCCGTTGCCCGAGGTGATCGAGCTGACCGCGAGTGGATAGGTCAGCCAGGCGGAGACGCCACAGGAGATGTTTATGCGTTATCGTTCGTTAAGTGCCTTGTTGCTGACTGCCTCTCTCGTGCTGCTCAACGCTTGTGTTTCCAATCCCTCACTGACCTCAATCGTCGTCACTCCTGGCGTAATGAACTTCGGTGGCTCGGGACTCACAACTCAGCTGACCGCAATCGGCCACTATACGCGTCCGAACCACGCTGATGTCACCAAGGACATTACAAGTCTCGTCACCTGGAAAAGCGCAACCGTCGATTGTGTCACGGTCAGCAGCACCGGCCTCATCACTTCCGGCGGCAACACATGTTCCGGTATTCCGGTATCGGCCAGCATGCCTGGATTTCACGGCATCATTATCGGCAGCATGACCGTGAACGTGACGCAGGCTGCTGCTGCCAGCACCGATGTCGCGCAGGTGGTGATATCCCCCGCTTTCCCGGCTGCTCTCTCACCAGGCGCGCTCCTTCAATTCTCGGCCTTTGGCTTGAACTCCGCCGGGAACATCGCCCAATTGGTAAATCCGATTGTCTGGACCTCAACCAATAGTGGCGTAGCAAGCATCGACCAGAGTGGCCGCCTTACTGCCGTGGCGGCGGGCACTACAACGGTTACAGGTGCCTACACGAATTCAGATGGGGTCGCGGCAATTTCGGGAACCGCAACCGTTACCGTCCAGTAAGTCTCCGGGTCTCCCGGTTTCATCGCACATTCTCAGAAGCCGCCCCAAACAGGGCGGCTTCTGCTTGTTCCAGCCTGCGATGAGCCCGGAGACGGCTTTCAACCACCGCGTTTACTCAACGCCGGCTCAGCACATGCGCATTCGCCATTTAGACTGAATAAGTCTATTCGCCCGCTTGATGACCCACCGATTCGCCCGCATCCGCCGCTTCCATTTCAATCTGCCACAGCGTATCGCCGCGGTGATGCTCGCCCTATTCCTCCTGCAAGGCTTCTGGGTCGCGGAGCATCAAACCCTTTCTGACCGCGACTATCAGTACGCGCGCTGCGGCCGCGAAACATGGGAAAAGCCGTCGCCCCTCGCCGGCTATTACACATCCTGCGGCAACATCCGCGACGGCATACTCGCCTATCGCATTGCAGGCCTTCCTCTCACCCTCAATTTGCTGGCACAGCGCGGTCTCGATCTCTTTCGGAAGCCTGAAGATCGCATCTTCCAGGCCTCGGCGGGGCAGGGTAGCGCGGGCCTCAGCACCTGGGAACTCCGTCACCAAATGACGCATGTCCTTCTGCTGATGCGGCTGCCGTTTCTGGCTGCAGGCTGCATCCTTGGCGGAGGTCTGTGGTGGGTCGCTCGCCGTCTTTACGGCAACATGGGTGGATATGTCGCGCTCGCGCTCTACTGCTTCTCCCCTCCCGTACTGAAGGCCTGTCTCTCACCCAGCCCCGAGATTCTGGCCGCCTTGGGGATGTACGGCGGAATCTATACCTGCATCGGCGTTGCGCACGCCATGCAGGGGCCGCGCAGGAAGTGGCGTCCCCGGATCATCCTGCTCACCGTCGTCCTCGGAATCGCGGCGACTGCACATATCGTCGCTTTGCCGGTAGCAGCCCTGATGGGGCTGCCCCTGATGCTGTGGCTCGCCGAAGGCCGTCGCAGCCAGATTCTTCCCGTTGTCCTGCTCGCCTCCGCAGGTGCTCTGCTATTTCTCTTCGCCTGTTACGGCTTCTCGCCCGATGCCTTCAGCTATGTCTTTCGCTCAGGTGCAGGCTTCCTCTCCGTGTCGCTCGAGCCAGCGCAACGCTTTTTCACGTTAGCGTCCATCGCTGGCATTATCGTTGCCACCGCAGCTGCGGCTCTCTTGTATCTCGGCGTGTCCCGTTCGCGCTACTTCGGAAACACCGCACCTTTGATCTGCTTCGTTGTTCTTGTCTTGCTGGTCACAAAGGGAGTACCAGCCAGCCCCTGGCTGTGGGCACTGCCCTTTCTGCTGACCTTCATCGGTGGAGTCTTCGCCGATGCGTTCGAATCCAACCAGCGCAAACTCTTCATCGCCGCTGCGGCATCCCTGGTTATTCTGCAGATCGTCATCTGCATCATGAGCCTTCCCCGGCTCGTCTGAAATAGTCACCGTAGTCTGAACATGCCCTGAGGTCCCGATGACGTTCTCAATTCGCGACGCCTTCACCCCCTTTGCTGGTTCTGGTTCCAGCAACATTCCGGGCCACCCGCCCGGTTCTTCCAGGGAGGGTTTTTGAGCGCGAATTTGTACCCGTTCATCGCGTCCGCATAACCCCATTTCCCGCTCTTTCCAGACCCGCCGCAAATTTCTGAAAAGCAATGGCTTAGATTCGGTATTGTGTGTTGCTGATTGCGTGTGTGAAAGGGTAAAATAAAGCAGTAGCCCGCAGAAATCCGGTCCTGCATTTCCGGTGATTTTTTTGACGCCTCTTCAGCGGGCACAAAGACATCTATGGCAGACGATAAGAACCCCCAGCTCCCTCTCGATGGCGGTACGCCACCACGCGATAATACGAACCTGATTCCGATCAATATCGAAGACGAGATGCGTCGCTCGTATCTCGACTACTCGATGTCGGTTATCATCGGGCGCGCCCTTCCCGACGCCCGCGATGGACTCAAACCCGTGCATCGCCGCGTGCTCTACGCCATGAGCGAGATGGGCCTCGAGCACAACAAGAAATACACCAAGTGCGCAAAGGTCGTGGGCCAGGCCATGGGTGTCTACCATCCCCACGGCGACTCCGCCATCTACGACACTCTCGTGCGCATGGCGCAGCCCTTCTCGCTCCGTTATCCCTTGGTCGACGGCCAGGGCAACTTCGGTTCAGTCGACGGCGATCCCCCCGCCGCCATGCGATACACCGAGTGCCGCCTGATGCGCATCACCGGCGAGCTCCTCGCCGACATCGACATGGAAACCGTCGACTTCGTCCCCAACTATGACGAGTCGACAACAGAGCCCACCGTTCTTCCCACACGAATTCCCAATCTCCTTGTCAATGGATCGAGCGGAATCGCCGTGGGCATGGCGACCAACATCCCGCCCCACAATCTCACCGAGATCGTCAACGCCACCATCGAAGTGGTAAAGAACCCGAAAGCTGGCCTTGCCGAAATCTTGAAACACGTGCAAGGCCCTGATTTCCCGACCGGCGGCTTCCTCTACGGACGTGCAGGCATCGCCCAGGCCTACAAGACCGGCCGCGGCCGCTTCATGATGCGCGCCAAGGCGGCCATCGAAAGTATCACCAAAGAAAAACAGGCGATCATCGTCACTGAGATTCCCTACCAGGTCAACAAGTCCAAGCTCATCGAACGCATCGCGGAGCTCGTCACCGAAAAAATCATCGACGACATCGGCGACGTCCGCGACGAGTCCGATCGCGACGGCATGCGCATCGTCATCGAGCTCAAACGCGGTGCCCAGCCTGAGATCATCTTGAACCAACTCCACAAGCACACGCAGATGCAGGAAAGCTTCTCCATGATCCTGCTCGCCGTGCTAAACGGGCAGCCGAAAGAACTGGGCCTCGACGCCGCCATCCGCGCCTTTGTTGATCACCGTGTCGATGTGGTGCAACGCCGCACAGTTTACATGCTGCGCAAGGCTCGCGAACGCGAGCACCAGTTGGAAGGCTACAAGATCGCGATCGACAATCTCGATCAAGTGATCAAGATTATTCGCGGATCGGCGTCACGCGTCGAAGCTCGCGAGAACTTGTACGCATGGGGCAAGGGCACAGACATCGTCGTCAACCTTGACCGCGAGCGCCTTCCCAACGAGGAGCGCGGCCTTTCACTGCGCCAGGTTGATTGGATTCTCGAACTGCAGCTCTACCGTCTAACACAACTTTCAGTCGACGAGATTCTCAACGACCTCAGAGAAATCCGCGAGAAGATCGCCGAGTACGAGTCCATCCTTGCCAGCGACAAGAAGCTGCGCAACGTGATCATCAAAGAACTGGAAGCAGTTCGCGACAAATATGGTGATGAGCGCCGCACCCAGATCATCGACGAATCCGCCGAGATTCAGCTCGAAGACCTCATCGCCGACGAGCAGGTCGCCGTCACGGTCTCGCACCAGGGCTACCTCAAGCGGACTCCGATTTCCATCTATCGCCAGCAGCGCCGCGGCGGCACTGGCCGCACGGGCATGAGGACGCGCGAAGAAGATTTTGTCTCGCAGCTCATCATCGACTCCACCCATGCCTTCCTGCTCTGCTTCACCAACACAGGCCGCGTCTACTGGCTCAAGGTCTACGAGATCCCCGACGTAGGCGCCGCCGGTAAAGGCAAATCCATCGCCAGCCTTCTCAGCCTTCAGCCCGGTGAAAACGTCCGCACCATCCTGCCCGTTCGTGATCTCGAAGAAGAAGGGAAGTACATCTTCTTCGCCACCCGAAACGGCATAGTCAAGAAGACCCCGCTGAAGGACTTTTCCAACGTCATGGCGCGCGGCATCATCGCCATCAATCTCGACAAGGACGATGACCTGGTCACAGCAGGCCTCACCAACGGAAAGCAGACCATCTTCATCGCTACTCGCGAAGGCATGGCGATCCGCTTCCAGGAAGAATACGATCCCGAGCGCAGCGGAATCGGCCTGCGCCCCATGGGCCGCAATGCCGCCGGCAACAAGGGAATCTCCCTCAAGAAGGGCGACTACGTTATCGGTGCCGCCATTACAGATTCCGACGAGGCGCGCGACAAGGAGCGCGACGAGTGCGCCAAGGCCCGCAACCTCACTGACAAGCTCAAGTTGACGCGCAAAGCCTACTCTGACGCCAAGGACCTGTTGCAGAAAGCTCGCGAAGATCGCCGCAACGGCGACCCTGAAGACGAAAAGCTGAAAGCTAAAGACAAGAAGGCCGAAAAGGCTGTCGAAGATGCATGGTCGGCTCTTAAGGATCTGGACGAGAAACTCTGCGTCACCCAATCCCGGATCCTCACCGTCACCGAGAATGGATTCGGCAAGCGCACAGACGTCGACGAATACCGCCTCACCGCGCGTGGCGCACAGGGAGTCAACAACCTGAAGGCCACCCCCAAGGTCGGCAAGACCAGTTCGATTCTCCTCGTGAATGAAACCTCTGAGCTGATGGTGATCAGCCAGTGGGGCAAAATCATTCGCATCGACACCAACACCGTTCGCTCTGCTGGTCGCAATACGCAGGGCGTTCGCCTCCTCAACCTCGAAGCCGACGACAAGGTGGCCGCAGCCGTGATCATCCCGCCCGACGAAGTCAACGGCAAAGAAGACGAGCAGGGAACCTTGATTCAGTAAATTCACATCATCCGGTTCTCAACCCATCGAGGCTGGATGGAAACCCAAGGTCGCCAAACATGGACAAAACGATTCGACGGATTACGGATTTAGATGAGCAGCAGGTGGAGACGTATCGCTATTGGCAAAGCCGACCTGTGGGTGAGCGTTTAGTCGCAGTTTGCGAATTGAGCGAGGCGGCGTATGCGTTTGCTGCCGATTTTCGAGGAGAGCCCGCGCATGATGACGAAGGACTTCAAGGATCTGCTTCGCGCGTTCAACACAAACGCGGTTAAGTACCTCATCATCGGCGCACATGCGTTCGGGGTGCATGCCGAACCTCGCACTACAAAGGATCTGGATCTGTTCATTCGCTCCGACGAACAAAACGCAAAAGCTGCATTTCGGGCCCTTGCCGACTTCGGCGCTCCCCTCCAGGATTTGACCGTCGCCGATTTTTGCGATGGCAGTACATTCCAGATCGGTCAACCACCTGACAGAATAGATATTATTCAGCGAATAGATGGCATCACCTTCGATGAAGCATGGCCAAACCGGGTACAAGGCGTGGTTGATGGCGAGGTCCCAGCGAGCGTAATCTCAAGAGAGGACCTGATTCGCAATAAACTGGCAAGTGGCCGCGATCAGGATCTGCTAGATGTGAAAGTACTTCGCAAGGCAGAAAAAGCAGTGGAGAAGAAGTCTGGTAAATAGAGTTACAGAGCAGAATTCTGAGCCGACCCAACACTTTGGCGAAAAGAAGCATCCGATCAATCACATCGGCCTCTGCCGGGAGGGGGAGAGGTGTATCCTCCTGAAACGAGGCTCTGCGCATACTCCCGATGGAGGTTCGCCTAAACCAATGATTTCAACCCTCCATCCGGCCAAAGTGCAGGCTCCACTTGCCTCGAATCACAATCCGTCGTTCTCCCCCGAAACTTATCGGACAAATCTGAACCACGCTCGCCACTCCAAATCCCCTGGCCTGCGTCTTACACTGAAGATGCTCTGGTTTCTCCGCGGTCCTTTGATGTTGCGTTCTGTTTTCATCGCTGGTTGTTTGATCCTGTTCCTCGCAACATCTGCAGGTGCTGCGCGAATCAACCCCGTGCGCAAGTCCGCGCATCCCAACGTCGCTCGCACTTCTCATCCCGCGCGTCATACCGCGAAGCCGGCAAAGAAGTCCGCTCGCCCCAACGCCACCGCGACTTCCAGGAACACGTCGAAGAAGGTCACCCCGCCGCGTCGCTCCACCCGCTCCACTGCGTCAGCCCGGCGGACTGTGAAGTCCCCAGGCCGTCATCTCCGCAGAGCAAGGTACGGTCGTCGCACGAAGGCGCGATTCGTTCCCCTGGCTACGGTGCCCGTCCGTCACTCCGCTTCTCAATCCGATTTCACAGCCAGTGCTCCGGTCTCCGATACAGGTCTGGCGGCCCCTGCCGCGACGGCCGCCGTAGCCGATTCAGCCACGGTCGCCAGCGCCGGCAACCCACTCGCCACGCCTCCGGTTGGAGGAACGGCACCCTCCGCCGTGGGCCAGATCGCTTCCTTGAATGTCCCCCGCGTCTACGGCCGCTATGCTCTCCGCGGAACTCACGATTCTCTCGTGCGCCAGAACGAGCGCGTTGAGCTCGAATCCCTCCAGCGCATCGAAGACGACATCGATCTGCAGAACCGCATTGCCAGTGGCGCACTCGTTCGCGTTCCAGAAGCTGCCGGCCTCATGGTGAATCCCAGTCTGCCCGACGAGCGGCGTTATTGCCGTCAGTGGACCGCCGATTTCCTCACGGATCTCTCCCGCGCACACCAGGCCCAGTTCCACAAACCGCTCATCGTAAGTTCCGCCGTGCGCACCGTCGAGTACCAGAAGCACCTCATGCGCGTGAACCACAATGCAGCCGACGCTGAAGGCGATATCGTCAGCCCGCACCTGACCGGAGCCACTATCGACATCGCCAAGTCCGGCCTCTCGCGGCGGGAGATGCAGTGGATGCGCGATCACCTCTTCGCCTACCAGACCGCCGGCGTCATCGACGTAGAAGAAGAGTTCCGCCAACGCTGCTTCCACATCACGGTTTACAAAAGCTACTCGCCTGCATCGTCTCCCAGCGGCCCTCACCACGAAACTGTGCCGCAGACCGTTCCTCCTGATCCGTCGACTGCCACAGTCTCCGACGACACGCCGAGCCAGAACAAATAGGCTTATCAAGCCTGGCCGCCGCTCAATTTCATTCCTTATGTTTACCTGAAGCGTTACAATCGCGGGCGAACGCGGTTGTACGCATTTCCGCGCTCCAGTACGAAATCTGCGAGGACAGATATGACCGATCCAGTGGTTCAGCCGGCGGCGGAAGTGACTCCGGGTCTTTCCCAGGGCCAGCGTCTTACCAACATCTTTACGGCGCCATCCAAAACCTTCGAAGACATCAAGAATGGCCACAGAAGTTGGTGGCTGCCCTTCATCATCTACGCCGTTCTTGGCTTTGCATTCTATGGTGTGATCGAAGCCAAGGTTGGTATGCGCCAGGTCAGCGAGAACCAGGTCAAACTCAGCCCAAAAGCTGAAGAACAGATGGCCCAGCTTACGCCCGAACAGCGCGAGCAGCGCATGAAGATCTCCACGACAATCACGCAAGGGATCTTCATTGCGGGCCCGGTATTCTTGCTGGCCATGGGCGCGATCATCTCCCTGGTTCTGCTTGGAACCATCAACTTCGTCTTTGGCGGCAAGGCCAAGTTCGGCAGCGTGCTCGCCGTCTGGATGTATGCCATGATGCCCTCGTGTATCAAGACAATACTGGGCATCGTGGTGCTCTTCGCGGGTACTGCACCAGACTCGTTCAACATCAAAAACTTCGCTCCCACCAACCTCGGCGCGTTCATGAATCCCATGGAGACGAATCCAGGCCTCTACAGCCTTCTAAGCTCAATTGACTTTGTCACCATCTGGACCCTCGCCCTGGTCGGAATCGGAGTCGCCATCGTCGCGGGTACCAAGCGCACTTCGGGATACATTGCATCCTTTGGATGGTGGGCGCTGGTCGTGATCGTAGGCGCAGGGTTCGCCGCAGCCTTCAGCTGATCCACTCATCAAAGACAAAAACGGCGCACATCGCAAGATGTGCGCCGTTTCTTTTGTTCCCTAGTCCCCTCGTCCCCTAGTCCCCTCGTCCCCTAGTCCCCTCGTCCCCTAGTCCCCTCGTCCCCTAGTTCCCTCGTCCCCTAGTTCCCTCGTCCCCTAGTTCCCTAGTTCCCTCGTCCCCTGCCTTACTCCGTCCATCTCCGCATAATCAGCGTCGCATTGATTCCGCCGAAGCCAAACGAGTTTGACAGCGCAATATCGAAGTTGTGGCTGATCGCCTTATTCG
>Ga0105240_10001273_pt1 | contig 43600 bp, 41 predicted proteins | sample KBSC54metaG_FD_80426 | JGI IMG/M metagenome (GOLD analysis project Ga0105240, IMG submission 80426) | Corn rhizosphere microbial communities from Kellogg Biological Station, Michigan, USA - KBS C5-4 metaG | ecosystem: Host-associated > Plants > Roots > Rhizosphere > Soil | place: Michigan, USA... | reverse complement strand
TCTTGGGATACCGCTACTGCATTCTGCGGGTGTCGGGCTCTACCTTTTTGAAGCCGGCCGGGACGGCGAATTCGGAATCGGCGACCGCGGCGGTGGAGAAGGCGCTCATCTCGGTGGTCATTTCGAGCAGGGAGCCGGGTTGCGAGTTGGGGTTCGAGTTGGCGGCCTGATCGTCCTGCTGCTGCTTTTTCTTGCCGATGCGGCTGGATAGCAGTCCGCCGAGCGACGTGGGCTTGGCTTCCTGTTGCTGCTGGGGCTGCTGTTTCGGTTTCGCATCGGCCTGCTGATTGGGATCGCCCTGGACGCCCATGACGACGTTCTGCATGACCGGCATACCGTCCAGTTTGCTCATCTCTTTGTAGACTTCGGCCATGCCCTCGGCAACATCGGGACGCTGCATGAACATGTTGCCGTTGGGAGTCCAGTTGAGTTTCTCGGCCATGCGCTTATGGAAATCGCGGACCTCGGCGTAGCCGGGGACAGCGGGGGTGATCCACATATCGGTCGTGATGACCATGCCGCCTTTTTGCCCGGACTTCTCGTCGGTGCCTTCCATCTGCATCTTGAGGATCATTTCCTTAGCGTCGTAGCCGCTCACCTGTTTGGTGTTCCCGGTGCTGTTGGCGGACACCTTGAACGACATCTTGGGGTCGCCTTCCTTCTTGGAGCCCTGCATTTTCTGCTGCGCCTGCTCCAGTGCCTGCTTCATCTGGGCGAAGGTCATGACCGAATACGTCTTCTTTTGGTTGTCGACCGAGGTGATGGTCTCGCTGCTCAGGTCGATGATGCTGGTGTGCGTATTGGATCGCGTGACCATGCGATCGCCCTTCACCGAAACCTGCGCTTCGATGGGCTCGCGCGCCTGCTTCGAGAATACGCCGACCACCTTCATCATGCCGGCCATCATGCCGCCGGTGATGGTGCTCTTTTCGTGATAACTGAAATCCGCGAGCGCCGAAGAGGCTGCCAGCGTCATAATGCCCGTAACCGTTACGATATGACGAATCATTATCGTCCTCCTGAGTGTTTATCGTAGGATACGCGGCAGCGCGATACAATGCCCTGTCCTGAAGGAACGTACTGTGACTGCCCTAGGGCCTCCCGTGCTGCGCGTTGTTTTCGGCTGAGAGTGCGCGATGAACTTGCTGCTGTCTTTCGCTTGCTTACGCGCGCGGCTCCGAGCGATGTGAGCCTACAATTGAAGCGGGCACAGCGCTATGCCTTCAGGAAAGTGGTCATGCCGCGGCGGGCGCGCTCGTGCAACTGGCATTCGCGCAAAGTATCGGCCAGGCCTTCCAAACCGGGAATTCCGTAGATCACGAAATTCTCCATTTCAGCATCGCTGGTGAACAGGTGCAGCCTGCTTTGCCCCAGCACTCGCATGCTCAGAGGTTTCCGCAACTCGAAGTGATCGATTCGAAAGAGCTCGAGGCTTTCCTGTACTTTGGAAAGCATTCCCCGCTCCAATTTGATCCGCTGCGAAGTGATCTGGTATCTCCTGCCGCGACTCTGCATGAAGTAGGCCAGGCAGATGATGCCGCACACCACGATGACGCCGAGGATCACATAGCCAACAGGCGCGCCGGCGACGACTGCGACGACGGCCGCCGCCAGCGTCACCAGAAAAGGAACCACCTGCCCCAGGCTGTAGATCATGGCCGGGTGCCCGACGAACAGGTCCCGTTCCGCGCCGGCACCCTTGGCAGCCTCGAACGAGCTGAGATCGGTATTGCAGAAGCGGCACTTGATGGCCACTGCCTTGATGGTCTCGCCGCACACGGGGCAGGCCTTGGTGTCTGGGTCCATGGGTCCTCCTGCGGTAATGGTATACCGGTTCGAGGCTGGGCGGCTAGACTTCGGATTTCTTGCGGATCTTGATGTCCAGGCGCTTTATCTTCTGGTTGAGTGTGGAGAGCGGGACGTGGAGGCTTTCGGCGGCCTCGGTCTGGCTCCAGCCGCATTGCTCCAGCCGTTCCATAATGATCTTGCGCTCGAAATCGTTGACGATCTCGAAGAGCGAGGCGTCGAGCGGCAGGGGAGCGCCGTCGCCTCGATTGACACGAACGCCGTTGGCCTGCAGCAGGGCGTCGGGGAGCACTTCCATGGGGACGGTCGTGTCGGATGCGAGTACGACCGCACGTTCGACGACGTTCTCCAACTCGCGCACATTGCCCGGCCAGTTGTGTTCCATCAGCACCTGCATCGCCTCGGGCTGGAAACGCAGGATGCTGCGGCCGTCGGGATCGAGAAACTTGTTGTTCTCGTGACAGTAGAAAGTGAAGAACTGCTCGACCAGCAGCGGGATGTCTTCCTTACGCTCACGGAGCGCAGGCAGGGCGATATTGATGACGTTGAGGCGGTAGTACAGATCCTCGCGGAACTTGTTTTCCTTGACCAGTTGGTGCAGATCGGCATTGGTCGCGGCGAGGATGCGGACGTCCACTTTGATGGGTTCCGTGGAGCCAAGGGGCGTGAATTCTTTCTCCTGAATGACGCGCAGCAGCTTGATCTGGGTTTCTGGACCGATGGTGCCGATCTCGTCGAAGAAAATCGTGCCGCGGTCGGCGATTTCGAAATAGCCCTTCTTGGTCTGAATGGCGCTGGTGAAGGCGCCTTTCACGTGGCCGAACAGCGTGGACTCCAACAGGTCGGGCGGCAGCGAGCCCGAGTTTACGGCGACGAAGACCTGGTCGGCGCGCGGGGAATTGGCATGGATGGCCTTGGCGACCAGTTCCTTGCCGGTGCCCGTCTCGCCGGTGATCAAGATCGTGGACCGACTAGGCGACACCTGCGCGACCAGGTCCAACATGCGCACCATGCGCTCGCTCTTGCCGATGATGTTGGGGAAGCTGTAGCGCTGCTTGAGGGCGCGCTTCAGGTGCGTGTTTTCGTATTCGAGACGACGCCGCGCGATCATGCGGTCGATCTCGATGATCAGCTTGTCATTGTCCCAGGGCTTGGAGAAGTAATCGTTGGCGCCCAATTTGAGGGCGTGCACCGCGGCATCGACCGAGCCGTAGGCGGTGATCATGAAAATGGGCGTTTCGCGGTCCCGTTGCCGGACCTCTTCGATGACCTCCATGCCGGATTTGTCGGGCATCATGAGGTCGAGCAGGACGAGGTCGTAGCCGTGGCCCTCCATCTTCTGCAGGCCTTCGACGCCATTTTGCGCCAGTTCGACGCTATAGCCTTCGGTCGTGAGCAGGAGTTCGAGGCCTTCGCGGATATCAGCTTCGTCGTCGATCACCAGAATGCGGCCTCTGGTATCGGCGAGGCTGGGACGGAATGCGTTCATATCAGGCGGCATTCACCGGTTGCCTCGCTCCGCGCGCGGCATCGACGGTCTTGGATACCGGCAATTCGATGTGGAAGCGGGCGCCTCCGCCGGGCCGGTTGGAAACTTCGATGGAACCACCATGCTCTTGAATAATACCGTACGTGACGGAGAGGCCCAGTCCAGTGCCTTTGCGCGCGCCCTTGGTGGTGAAGAACGGGTCGTAGATGCGCTGCAAATGCTCGGGAGCGATGCCGGTGCCGCTATCGCTGACTTCGATGCGTACCATCGGCCCTTCGTACCACGAGCGGATTTCGAGCGATCCGCCGCCCGTCATGGCATCGCGGGCATTCAGAAAGAGATTCAGAAAGACCTGCTGGAGTTTTCCGGCATTGCCGTGAACCGCCGGGAGTGTGGCGCTCAGGTCGCTGCGTACGGTGATGGATGCCTTCTGCAACTGATGATCGAGAAGCGACACAGTCTCCTGTACTACCTTGTTCAGGTTGACATCGCCGAAGGTGGTGGACGAGGTGCGCGAGAAGTTCAGCAGAGAATTGACGATCTCGCTGGCGCGGAAGGTCTGTTTGGCGATCTTGTCGAGGATCAAGGATTTCTGGTTATCTTCGGCGACCTGCTTCGCGAGCATCTGGGCATAGGTTGAGATCACCGCGAGCGGCGTATTCACTTCATGAGCAACGCCGGCGGCCAGGAGTCCAATGCTGCTCAACTTGTCGGCCTGCACCAGGCGCTGTTCCAGTTCGGCTCGATCCGTGACATCGTCGAAGATGATGAGGCGTCCGATCTGCTCCTGCTCCTTGGAGACCAGCGGAGCGATCGCGATGTTCAGGGTCGCTTCCCGGAAGCGGCCGGGCAGGGCGGCATTGGGGTGACCGTTGCCGTTTCCATTGCCATTGCCGTGGGCCGCCGCCGCGCCGACCGGCTTAAGAACGTACTTGTAGATGTGATGAATGCCGGTTTGCCCGGCAACCTTGTCGAACTGCTCGATCAGATCGGCCGGGAAGAGCTCCCTCAGCGCGCGACCCAGGGCCCGATCGCGAGTGACGCCGCTGAGTTGTTCGATCTGGGTGTTCCAGCTCTCGACGCGGTCTTCGAGATCGGCGGCCAGAATGCCGACGTTGATGGATTCGACGATGTTCTCGCTGAATTCCTTCAGCCGCTCGTATTCTTCCACCTTGCGCTGCAGAGAGCGATAGAGCGTGGCGTTCTCGATGGCGATGCCGACGTATCCGGCCAGCGTGACCAGGAGTTCCAGATCCACGCTGGACAGGTAATCGCCGAACGTGGTGCGGCTGACGCCCATGTAGGCGATGGTCCGGCCGCGGACTTCGCAGGGGAGGTAGTAATTCAGGTCGAGGTCGGCGATGGTGCGCCGGACGGTGGCCGGCCAGGAGCGGGAGACGGCGTCCAACTGGTGGCGCGTCCGCTCGAAGAACAAGTAGCTTTCCGGCAGTTCCCAGTTGAGGAACGTCAGATCCAGGTCTTCGTAGTTTACGCTGGCGAGCCGCGGATTGATGCCCATAGCTTTCTTCAGGCGGAAACGGGGCTCCACATTGAGGGACGAATCGTCCGCCAGGAAGAAGACCAGGTGCTTGATGTTCAATGTCTGCAGCAGGCGCTCGCCGACGGAACTCAGCATCGCATCGAGGTTCGTCTCGGCGCTTAATTCGCGCGCGAACTCGATGAGGGTGCGGCGGTAATCGTAGCTGTCGCGGTAGAAATACTTGTCCAGCCGCTCCTGGATCCAGGTCCGGATGGGCTGGAAGAGGAAACTGGCGATGAGCATGACGCTGATCAATTCCAGATTTCCGAGGTCCTTAAAATACAGGTGCACCGCGCTGCCGAGTGAAAAAACAATGCCGTAGAAGCCGGCCAGGACGCAGAGGGTAGCCAGCGTGTAGGCGTAACCGCGGCGGAAGATGATATCGACGTCCATCAGGCGGTAGCGGACGATGGCATATGCCAGGGTCAGCGGAACCAGCACGACCGAGAGCACGGACATCTTCATGTAGTCGTTGGGGAGCGCCCCCAGCGCATACGGCAGAGCGTAAAAAACAAAGAACGGCAGAATGCCGAAGAAGGTACCGTTGCGGAGCCACTTGAGTTGCTGCCGGACGATGGGATCTTCGGCCCGGCGGTGGCCGGCGGCCAGGGCGAACGCGCCGATGGCGTACGGCACTGTGGCCAGCGGCACCCAGAGGCGGTCCAGCATCCAGCGCAGTTCGATGAGGGGGATGTTGACCTTAATTATCCCGCGGGCAAAACCCACGAACAGGAGGAAGAGGATAACTCCCGGGAGATACAGCAGCGAAAGGCGGGCGCGCGTCCGGAACCAGTTAAAAGGCTCGGGAAAGGTCAGACAGAAGTGCAAAAACAAAGCCGGCGCCAGGAGTCCGGCCGCCACATTGCCGAAGTATACGATGCTGTCGAGCGCGTTGAGTTGGCCGGTGTAATGGAAACAGAAGAAGACAAACGAAACCAGGCACAGGATATAGAAATGAAGCGCCTTTTGCGCGCTGCCGCGCCGGAAATACACGAAGAGACCGATAATCAGGTACCCAGCTCCGACGAGGTACTCATACACCACAGCGCGGTCGAGCGGGACTTCGCTGACAACCAGGTTGCGCATGACCAATTCCACGCCATCGCGGGCGACATGGTACTCGGCTTTTTCCCAGGACGGCAGGTTGGCCAGGATCTTGGCCACATCCAACTGATTGTTGACCGGAACGCCGTGAGCGGTCGGGGATTCGGCAGGAGGTTGGCTGTCCAGAGAGCTACCGGGCTTTTGCGGGCGGGAGATGCTCTTGAGGATGTCGCCTTTTCGGACACCGGCGCGATATCCGGCACTATCGACGGGGACCTCGAGCGCCTGTACCCCACCGGCCCGATCCACCCAAATGACGCCATCGTCGTGCAGGTGGAATTTGTGCTTCTGCTGGAAATTCATGACGGCAACGACACCTGCAGTAAGCGTCAGGATCGTTAGGATCGCGGTAGACAGTTGGAACTTGAGTTCCTGAAACATGGGCGTCGCCGTTGCCGGTTAACGAGACAATACTCCTCAGCCCGCTAAGCACGTTGAGTGCCGTAAGGAATACTGGAAGCTAAATATATAATATCGTAAGTTTTCTATGAGTTACAAGCACGCCAAAATAGCGCCTCCGGTTTTTGGGAGAAAGCCACTATGCGGAAGTGTATCTGCGCGGGACAGAGTTGACGACGTTCGGACACATCGCGCGGTGAGGGTGCGCCACAGTACCAGTACGGTCTTGACTTTACACCGCAAAGTAGAATAGACTCGTAAAGTGTCGGCGGGGTCACCAATGCAGCGATTGGGGCGGCCATTACTGCGGTAATGCTGTCGTTTGCCACAGTCGGCAAAAATGGGGATGCAGTACAATAGACGAGACGCAGTAACTGGCGGGGCCCATCCGCGAGCCCGCTGGAGTATCGAAGGACAATCATGAGAACGGCATTTTTGACTGCTTCTTTGGCACTAGCCTTGTACGCGGCGCCTCAGCAGGAGCAGAAACCTCCCCAAACCCAGGATCAGGCCCAGAAACCGCCCGCTCAGCCGGCCGCACCGGTCGCGTTGACTCCGATGGTCCCGATTGGCGGCGCCCCCAAAACGAATGCAGGGGGAGCGACTGCGGAAGTGCCGGGAGCGAAGCCGGGCACGCCACCGCCGGTCAGCGCGCGCACCTATGTGATTGGCGCCGAGGATGTTATCGGCATCCACGTATTTGAAAATCAGGGATTTTCGGTGACATCACAAGTAGTTCGCCCCGACGGGATGATCGCGATGCCACTAGTGGGCGAGATCATGGCTGCGAACAAGACTCCGGAAGAATTGGCCGATGAGATCACCAAGGTGTTGGTCGATAAGTACATGAAGGAGCCGCCGCACGTTCAGGTGATCGTGCTGGATGTGCGCAGCAAGAACTACTACTTACAGGGAGAAGTGAACAAGCCAGGCAAGTACACGCTGGTGGTGCCGACCACGATTATGCAGGCACTGGTGAACGCGGGCGGATTCAAGGATTTCGCCGATAAGAAACACATTAAGATCCAGCGCGGCGACAAGTTCATTCCATTTAACTACGTCGAGTTCACGAAGGGCAAGAACCTGAAGCAGAACATTCTGCTGCAGCCCGACGATCAGATTTATGTCAAATGACCGGGCGCCACGGCGCATCCGGGTAACATCCAGCAGGAAGGAATCGTTCGATTTATGGCCGCAGCAAGCAATTACGTGAGTGTGTCCCGGCGTCCCCCCGACATCGAGGATTACATTGACATGGTCCGCCGGTACCGCTCGTGGATTATCGCTCCCACGTTCGCGGGCCTGGTAATTGCAGTGGTAGTGGCATTTCTCGCCAACGACACTTACCGGTCGCAGGCGGTGATGCGGATCGTGCCGCAGAAGGTATCCGAGAGGCTCGTTCCCAGCGAAATCACCCAGCGCATGACCGAGCGGCTCAATCAGATGGAGCAGGAGATTCTCAGCCGCTCGCAGTTGTCCAGCCTGATTCAGCAGCCCGACCTCGATCTGTACAAGAAAGACCTGCAGCACAAGCCGCTCGAAGATGTCGTGCAGGACATGAAAAACAAGTACATCCACATCGGGTTTATGGGCCCGGCGGGTGGTGGGGATGCCGGCAAGTTCGCATCGGCCTTTGCCATCACCTTCGATTATCCGGAGCGGTATAAGGCCAAGCGCGTAGTGGATCTGCTGGTGGCCAAATTCATGGAACAGAACTTCACGGTTCTGAAGCAGAATACGCGAATGACCACGCAGTTCATCGACGACGAACTGAAGACGGCCACCGACCGCATGAACAACCTCAGCCAGAAGATCACAAAGTTCCGCATGGAAAACGCGGGCAAGCTGCCGGAACAGGCGCAGGCAAACGTCACCATGGTCAACAGCCTGCAGCAGGCGATCGCCACCGAGAACGAAGGGATCAACCGGGCTACCAATCAGAAAATGATGCAGGAGAACCAACTTTCCGGCCTGCAGAACGATTACGCTTTTCAATCGCAGCACTTGGAAGACACAATCCCCGGCGGGCCCGGCCAGATCAGCGTAAAGAACCAGCGTTTGATTGAACTGGACCGCGCCATCTCCGACCTGCAGACGAATCTGTCCGAAGCGCGCAAAGTGTACAAGGACGACTACCCGCCGATCAAAGTGATCATCGCCAAGATCGACAATTTGCAGAGACAACGGGAAGAGGTCGAGAAGAACGACCAGGCCAACAAGGCTACCAATACTGGGCCAAGCGGACCCGTCAAAGTCATCAATCCGCAGGTGCAGCAGCGGCTGGAAGAACTGAAAAACCAGATGAGCGCGCTGCGCACTTCGCTCGCGATTACGACCAACGAAATTCAGGGCCGGCAGAATCGGATTGGCGACTTGAACAAGAGGGTTGCAGAATACCAGGCGCGCATCGAATCAGCGCCGCTGGGCGAGCAGCAGTACGCCCAACTGAATGGCGACTATCAACTAGCCAAGCAGCAATACGACGAGTTCTCCAAGCGCAAGAATCAGTCCGAGACGCAGGAAAACATCAACGAGCACCAGGCCGGCGAGAGCCTGGAAGTGCTCGACCCGGCATCGCTGCCGGAACAATCCGTAGACCCTAATCGCGCTGTATGGATCGGAGCCGGCGCCGCACTCGGTTTGATCGTGGGCGTTCTTCTGGCCGGTGCGAAGGAAATGAAGGACGCTTCTTTGAAGAACCTCAAGGATGTGCGTGCGTATACGAACCTGCCCATCCTGAGCAGCATTCCCCTGCTGGAGAATGCCCTGCTGATCCGCCGCAAGCGGCGCCTGTTCTGGCTGGCATGGTCGACTGCGTTTATCGCTGGATCGATTGCCATGAGCGGCGCGATTTACTGGCATTATTTCGGGAAGACAAGTTAGCGTACAGGGAGTGGTGACCGATGAGTCGAGTACACGATGCTTTGCGCCGGGCAGAACAAGGCGCCCCTAACGATGAACCGGCGCAGGCAGCAGCCGTTGCGGCAGGAGTGGATGTCGAGCCGGAGCCGCATCCCGCGCCACCACGCCGGGCTGAATTCGCGCCGGCCGGTCCCAACCTGCCGGGCGGACCGGTGCGCCTGAATATCAGCGCCGCGTCGTTGTCGGAAGTAGCCCTGGTCCCGTATCAACCGGCTCCCGAATCCCACCTCCTGGACCTCAACAGTTCGCATGAAACCCCGGCCGAGGAGTTCCGGACCCTGCGCACCCGGCTGAACCATCTGCAGTCTCTGCAGCCGCTGCATACGGTTGTGGTGACCAGTCCGTCGCCGGCTGAAGGCAAGACCTTTACGGCGGTGAACCTGGCGCTGGCGGAAGCGCACCTGACGGAGAGTTCCGTGCTGCTGGGCGATTTCGACTTACGCCGTCCGATCATTCACAACCTGTTCCAGGTCGACCGGGCTCCAGGGCTGTCGGATTATCTGACCGGGCAATGCACTTTCGCGCAGGCCTTACGCCGCGTGGAGGGCATGAATCTTTACCTGCTGCCGGCCGGTTCGCCGGTAAAGAATCCGCTGGAACTGCTGAATACCCGCTCGGCAAAGGCGCTGTTCGAGGAACTACCCCGCAGTTTCAACTGGGCCATCTTCGACACGCCGCCGCTGTTGTTTTCGGCCGACGCCAACCTGCTGTCGACAATGGCCGACGGCACCGTCCTGGTGGTGAAGATCGGCTCCACGACGTTCGATAACGTGACCCGAGCCATGCAATCTTTGTGCGAGAACAACGTACTCGGGATTGTGGCTAACGGCGCACGCGCTTCCGAACTGTACAGTAAGTACACTTACTACTACTCCAAGGCCGAATAAGAGCGATAGCATCCATCCGCAACACCACACGGTCCTGGTTTTCACCAGGCTTTGCGTGGAATTGCGCGTGAACATCTTTTTGGCACAGCGTTTGCACTCTTTCCGTCGTCGCCCTTCGACTGAACGGACCAAAGGAGCCGCAAACGGTTATGAAAATCGGAGTGATACAAAACGCAGTGGGCGCGATTGCATTCGGGGTGGCATCGCTGGCCGCATTGGGCACAGTTCAAGCCCAACCCTTATATGACCGGGTGAATGTCAACCTGCCTTACACAGTGACGATTGGTGACCATACACTGGAACCCGGCGATTACGTCATTCAGCAGTTGCCGAGCGCGGCGGGGAACAGCCGCGTTGTCCTCGTTTATTCCGACAACGGCATGAAGTTCCGCACCTCCGCCATGTCGATTCCGGCGTTGGACCCGAACACCGCGCGGGACACGAAAGTGGTGCTCCACCACTTGGGCAACGATTACTACCTGGATAAGATCTGGGTTCAAGGTAAAGATTACGGCTATGAATTTCCGTTGCCTGACCGCGTAAAATCGCGTGAAAAGGAAATGTCGGAACCGGTCAGCGTGGCGGCCACATACAGCACTTCTCCGGGGACGGAGAATACTTCGGCTGAGAACACGACCACGACCAACACGCAGATGAGCCAGAACACCACGCCTCCGGTGGAGAACACGACGCCCCCGCCGGTACAGACCACCACGCCGCCCGACAACTCGAATATGGCGCAGAACACGACGCCTCAATCAAGCATGCCGAGCAACAGCGCCGATCGTTCGGCCAATACCAACGACACGAACACCATGCCGCGGACATCCGCCGGCTGGTTAATGATGCTGCTGAGCGGCGGAGCGTTGAGCGGCGCCGGATTGAGCCTGCGCCGCAGCAAGCGGTAAGCGAAACGTGGCGATGAAGCAGGAGTCAAAGGTCGGGAGCCAGGAAACGAAGCGGTTTGCTTCTGTCTCCCGTCCTGTGACCGTACGGAGCCGCGCGCGTAAGCAAGCGAGAGAAGGCTAACTTGTAAAGCGTGCTGCGCGTTGTTTTCGGCCGAGTCTGCGCGATGAACTTGCCGTTGTGTTTCACTTGCTTACGCGCGCGACTCCGTATGGTGTAACGCCCAAAACAGGAAGAACAGGCATGCTATCAGAGGAAACCAAACGTTTGATCTCGTATCCGCTGATTACTGCCGGTGCGGTGCTCCTGCTGCTGGGCACCCGGGAAGTAATCGAACCGTTATTGGGACAGAAAGCCGCGGCGCGCACTTTCGACGAAGCGACCGCGGTAGTGATACCGGCCGGAACGAAACCGGCCCCCGTGCAGCGCGGCGATACGGTCGGCAAGCTGACCATCCCGCGGTTGGGCGCCACTTACTACGTGATGGAAGGCGACCACGAAGAGGAACTGCGGCGCGGTCCGGGGCACTTGCGAGGCTCGGCCATGCCGGGTACGCAAGGAAACTGCATCATCGCCGGACATCGCGACACGCATTTCCGAATCCTCAAAGACATTCAAAAAGGGGATGACATTCTGGTCGAGACAAAGAACGGCCAGTATCTGTATCGCGTGACGAGCATGCGCGTGGTGCCTGCCGGCGATACAGCGCCGCTGAAGCCTACGTCTCGCGCCGAGTTGAATCTCATCACCTGTTTCCCGTTCTACTATGTCGGTAACGCACCGAAGCGCTTCGTTGTGGAGGCGCTGCTGGCTGCCCGGGTGTCCGCGACCGGGGAGCCCGTCGTAGAATAGGTAAATGTCGGAACCCTCAGAGGACTTTTACCGGATCCAGAAGCTGCCACCCTACGTTTTTGCCGTCATCAACGAGATGCGGGCGAAGGCACGCGCAGCACAGATCGACGTCATCGATCTCGGTATGGGGAATCCGGACGGCTCCACGCCACGGCCCATCGTCAACAAGCTGGTCGAAGCCACCCGGAACGCACGGAACCACCGCTATTCGCAGTCTCGCGGCATCCCTAAACTGCGTGAAGAAATCACGCACCGCTACAAGGCGAATTACGGCGTCGATCTGAATCCCGATACGGAAGCGATTGTGACGATAGGCGCCAAGGACGCCCTGGCACACCTGCTGTTCGCGGTGGTCGGTCCGGGCGACGCGGTCGTCTCGCCGAATCCGGCGTACCCGATTCACCAGTACGGCGTCCTGATGGCGGAAGGCCACGCGTGCATGCTGCCGATGCCGGACGCCAATACGTTCCTGAATCGGCTGGAGGATCTGTACCGGACGTCGTCGCGCAAACCGAAGCTGCTGCTAATTTCGTTCCCCCACAATCCGACGACGACGTGCGTGGATCTGGATTTCCTGCGCGAGATCGTCCGCCTGGCAGCCGCCCACGGCACCATGATCATCCACGACTTTGCCTACGCGGACCTCGGTTTCGACGGCTATAAACCACCCAGCATTCTGCAGGTCGAGGGAGCGAAGGATATCGCGGTGGAGATCTTCTCCATGTCGAAGAGCTACAACATGGCGGGATGGCGCGTCGGATTCTGCCTGGGCAATCCCAAGATGATCGCGGCGTTGGCGCGGATCAAGAGCTACCTGGATTACGGCGTGTTTCAGCCGATCCAGATCGCTTCGATCATCGGGCTGCGTGAGTGCGAGGAAGACACGAGAAAAATCTGTGCGATGTATCAGCGGCGCCGCGATGTGCTCGTCAATGGGCTGAATCGGGCCGGGTGGCCGGTGGAGAAACCGCGGGGGTCGATGTTCCTGTGGGCGCCGGTGCCGGAGAAGTATCGGGCGGCAGGATCGCTGGAGTTCTGTAAGGAACTGCTTGCGAATGCGCAAGTCGCGGTGTCGCCGGGGATCGGGTTCGGTCCGTTAGGCGAGGGATTTGTGCGGTTCGCTTTCGTGGAGAACGAGCAGCGCATCCGCCAGGCGACTCGGGCGATCGGTCAGTATTTGAAGACAGGGGCGGCCAGCGCGCACGTGTAGCCAACATGACTATAGACGAGCGCATCGAACGACTGGTCGAGCAACAAGAGAAAACGCGGGTCTTGCTGGCCAACATCCTGGAAAATCTCCAGTGGCTGGAGGAGTTCGAAAGTCGCCGCGGGAATAAGCAGCACCGTTAGCACAAGTGGGCAGGCGGAAGCGCCGACCCTACGCTACTGCACTTGGTACGGGATCGATACGTCGACGGTTTTCGGCGGGTAACAGGCTTTATTGCTGCAGGCCTGATACTTCAACTTGCCCGACGCGATGCCGGGGCCGGCGGGGGCGTTGGCGGCGACCTTGAAACTGGCGGTCAGGTCGAAGTTGCCGGTGAAGACGGAGAGCGGCTTCTCTTCGAAGTCGTACTTCTCCTGCGTGGCCTTTGGATATACGACGCCACCGCCTTCGAGCGCGCCCATGGTGGCTTTATCCCACGTCAATTTCAGGGGGATCAAATAGTCGAGACTGGGCTTGTCGCTGTTCACGTGGTAGCCCGGGTCCACGGCCAGGGGGATCTTCACCTGGACGGCGGCGCCGCGCTTACCGGCTACCTTCTGGACTTCGCCCACCGAGAGGTGCCCGTTACTTTGCGCCAGAAGAAGAGGCAGGGTCAGCGACGCGATTGTCAGCCACTTTGGGAGCAGTCTGGAGGAGTTTTTCGACACCATCGACAATATCCTTTTTGTTCGCCAGCCCTACGTGGACCGCGGCGATTTTTCCATCCCGATCGATCAGGAACGTGGTCGGCAGCGCGTCTACGCCGCCATAAGCCTGGGCCGTGGAATCGTTGCCCATCACTACCCGGTAATTCACGCCCACTTCGCTGAGGAAGGGCTTGACCACTTCCCAGCCCTCGTCGTCCATGGAGACGCCCAGGACTTCGAAGCCTTTATCCTTCTGGTTGCGCTGAAGATCTGTAAACCAGGGGATCTCTATGCGGCAGGGTCCGCACCACGTCGCCCAGAAATCGAGGACCACGACCTTGCCTTTATAATCCGACAGGTGCACGACCTTGCCGTCGGAATCCTTCAGGGCGAAATCGGGAGCCACGTGGCGCTCATTCTCGGGCTTGAGTTCCGATGCCGCTTTGACAGGCGACATGGAACAGCCAACAGCGCCGAGAAGCAGCGCAACAGCACAGGCGGCAGTGTAACGGGAGGGACTCACAGAATCTTCCTGACCCAATTATATCGACAATTGCCTGTTTCCAATTGTTTCAAGGAACCAACGGCGGCGGGTGCGGCAAGGATTTGCGGCAAGCGTGAATTCGGCATGGCCGGAGGCGCCGGAATACATCCAGGCGGCGGTGTCGCAGAAGCTTTCGCAGCAGTAGAGGCGCCAGGAGGTAGTTCGGCCGCCAATGTCGCCGGGACGCAGGCCGTTTTTCCGCCATTCCGCCGACCAGCCCAGCTCGCCGCGAACTCCGCGCTGCAATTCGTGCCGCAGATGCTCCTCCCACGAGCGCCGGAGCGGGTTTCCGAGCCGCAGCCAAACGAAATGAAATAGTTCGTGCGCCAGGATGCGCGGAAACTCGGCGTGGGTGCAATCGAGGGCGATCCGGCGCTCGCGCAGAAACGATCCACCATGAACGGGACCGCGGCGATCGCGCAATCCGCGGATGGATTGCAGACGAATGGGCGCGCCGGTCATGTCGGGCAGGTGCCGGATCAACGCGGACAGGAGGCGCGTTTTCGAAGCGTTGTCCAACTCGTCATGAATCTGTAACCCGCCCATTGTACAGTCTGTGAATGGACCAGTTTACCCTCGAATGGCTGCCCGGAACCAAGGAGGAGATGCGCACTTTGCGGTTGAGCGGGCCGTTCACGCTTGAAGCGGTTTTCGATTGGGTCAGTCATTGGATTTCACGTGTCCTGCCAGCGGGAGTCGCGGAAATATGCGCTGGTGGGAGTATCGGACCGGCTGAAGACACTCTTCCGGGTGGCCGGCGTGGACGGTTTACTGCCGATGTATCCGACCCTGGAGGAAGCCGAAAAGGGTCTCGGACGGACCGCTACAGCTTGAAGAGTTCGCGGAGGCGTCGGGTCTGGACGCGGCTTACTGGGATTTCGGTGTGCTTTTTGTCATCCATGCGCAACTGATAGCTGGACTTGAACCACGGCACGACTTCCTTAATGCGGTTGATATTCACCAGGAAAGAGCGGTGGACGCGCCAGAACAGGTCACGATCGAGATTGGCCTGCAGGTCTTCGATCGTGCGGTAGTTCGAATGACCCTCGATGTTCGTCGTCACGAGCGTGATCAAGCCGTTGTCGATAGTGGCGTAAATCACGTCGTTGGCGTCCACGATGAAGTTGCGATTGTTGGCGCGGACGAGCAGTTTGGTCCGCGGCACCGCGGGGGGACCGCTCTTGGCCGGCGCCAGGGCTTCGGGGGCCCGCTTTTCCTGAATCACGCGGCGCGCGTGCTCGACGGTTTCCGTCAGACGGCCCTTGTCGACCGGCTTGAGAAGATAGTCCATGGCCTTCAGGCGGAAGGCCTCGACGGCATACTGGTCGTAGGCCGTCACGAAGATGAAGTGAGGCGGGTCGATGTCCTTTTCGCGCAGGCGGCGCACCACGCCCATGCCATCGAGGCCCGGCATATGGACGTCCAGAAACACTAATTCCGGCTCCAGTTGCTGGATCAGCTCAAGCGCCTGCAAACCGTTGGAACCGGTTGCAATTACTTCGATTTCCGGGAAGTCTTTGAGCAGGAAAGACAGCTCGTCGCAGGCTAATTGCTCATCATCCACGACAATTGTCGTGAGTGTAGCCGTCGCACGATCTCTCATGGAGTTGGTATTATAGCATTTCGACCCTAAGGAGACTGCATTTGCCCACTCAAGACAACGTCCAAATTGCGCCCGCCGAAGGCAAACTGGGAGTCCTGATCCCAGGTATGGGCGCAGTGACGACGACGTTCATCGCCGGGCTTGAAGCGATCAAGCGAGGACTGGGAAAACCGGTCGGATCTTTGACCCAGATGGGGACAGTCCGGCTGGGCAAGCGAACCGAGGGGCGTAGCCCCGCAATCAAAGACTTTGTGCCGCTGGCGAAGATCGAGGATCTCGAGATCGCCTGCTGGGACATCTTCGAAGACAACGCCTACGAGGCGGCCGTGAAAGCAGGCGTACTGGAAATGACGCTGCTCGAACAGCTCAAAGCGCCGCTCTCAGCCATTAAACCCATGCGCGCGGTCTTCGACCAGAAATTCGTCAAGAAGATCACCGGACCCAACATCATGTCCGGCGGATCCAAGATGGACTATGCCGAGCGCGTCATGGACGACATCCGGCAGTTCAAGGAGCGGACCGGGGTGGCCCGGCTGGCCATGATCTGGTGCGGATCTACCGAGGTCTACCATGAGGCGGCGCCCGTACATGCCACGTTGAAGGACTTCGAGTGCGGGCTGCAGAAGAACGATCCCGAGATTTCGCCCAGTCAGATTTACGCCTACGCCGCGCTCAAGATGGGCGTTCCGTACGCCAACGGCGCGCCGCACCTGACCACCGATATGCCGGCCCTGCTGGAACTGGCTCGCAATATGAACGTGCCAGTGTCGGGGAAGGACTATAAGAGCGGCCAAACGTTCATGAAGACACTGGTCGCGCCCGGCCTGAAATCGCGCCTGTTGGGCGTCAACGGCTGGTTCTCGACGAACATTCTGGGCAATCGCGACGGCGAAGTGCTGGACGATCCGGGCTCGTTCCGGTCCAAGGAAGTCAGCAAGAGTTCGGCGCTGGAATACATCCTGCAGAACGACCTCTATCCCGACTTATACAAGGATCTGTATCACAAGGTCCGCATCGAGTATTACCCTCCGCGCGGCGACGCCAAAGAGGGCTGGGACAATATCGACATCTTCGGGTGGCTGGGCTACCCGATGCAGATCAAAATCAATTTCCTGTGCCGGGACTCGATTCTCGCGGCGCCCCTGGTGCTGGATCTCGTTCTGTTCATGGATCTGGCTCAGCGGGCCGGCATGCGCGGAATTCAGGAATGGCTTTCGTTTTACTTCAAAGCGCCGATGCATGCAGCCGAGGTTTATCCGGAGCATGACGTCTTCATCCAGTTGATGAAGCTGAAAAATACGTTGCGCTGGATGCGGGGCGAAGACCTGATCACGCACCTGGGGCTGGAATATTACGACTAATCGCTGTATCTTTTGAATGACGCGGCGTGGAGCTAACGAACCGATTTTCCACGCCGTTGCGTCTCATTTGTCTAGGAGAGTATGAAAGTACTGGTCATCGGCGGAACTCTATTCATCGGTCGCCTGCTGGTCGAGGAACTGGTGAAGGGAGGCCACGACGTTACGGTGTTGCACCGCAAGCCGAAGCACGAATTCGGCAAGCGGGTAGACAACATCATGGCCGACCGCAACGATGCGGAGGCCATGAAAGAAGCGCTGTCCACGCGGCGCTTCGACGTGGTATTCGACAACGTCTACGATTGGGAGCGCGGCACGACGGCGGCGCAGGTGGAAGCCACGGTGCGCGCCTGCGGCGACCGGATTACCCGCTATATCTTTATGTCCAGCGTCGCGGCGTATGGCGACGGGCTCAATCACAAGGAAAGCGATCCGCTGGCGCCGGATTACCATCCCGATCCCTACGTGAGGCATAAGGCGACCACCGAACGGCTGCTGTTCCGAATGCACTCGCAGACCGGGCTCCCGGTGGTGACCTTCCGGCCGCCCTTCATATACGGTCCGAATACGCCGTTCTACCGCGAGCAGTTTTTCTGGGACCGGCTGCGCGCCGGACGTCCGGTGATCATCCCGGGAGACGGCCACCGGCTGATGCAGTTCACCTACGTGAACGATGTGGTGCAGGCGATGATCCGGTCGATGGACGAGCCCCGGGCCGCGGGAGAGGCGTTCAACATCGGCGATACCAAGCCCCTGACGCAGGTGGAAGTCGTGGAAAAGCTCGCCAAGATCGCGGGAGTGGAACCGACGCTGGTGCGAGTGCCTCGCGATGTGATCCAACAGGCTGGCGGAAACGCCATGACCGAGCCGTACTATTTCGGCGAATACTTCGACCTGCCGCCGATCACGATGAATATCGGCAAAGTGACGCGCGTGCTCAAAATGAAGCTCACGCCGTTCGAGGCGGGGTTGAAGGACGAGTACCGCTGGTACACGCGCAATCACAAGGCTCGGACCGCCGGGTTCGAATTCGACGACAAGGTCCTGGCGATGGCCAAAACGGGTTCACCGGCCAGCGTGTAGCGCGGTTGGCGTCAACTCTTTCGTGCTGCCAGCCATCTGAATCCCGTCACTGCCGACGATGCTGATGTGTCCCGCCCAGTCTCTGTTCGCCTCAACAAAAGCGCGCACGATCGGCTCAAGATTCTCCGGTGTTGCCGGGTGAACCCGGAACAGAGCGACGCCCGAGCGCTTTAGCGGGATCCGGCGTTGAACTGCAATCTGCCAGAAGTCCTTGTCGACGGTCAGCACGACACATCCTTCAGATTCAGCCAGGTCCAGAATGGCGACGTCTTTCCATGCGACGCAATCGGTGCGGCCCAAAGGACGTCGTGGCCGCCACCGCGAAGTGCCGCCACGGTTGGCTTCGGAAAATTCTCGTCAGCAAGGATGCGCATCTACGCTGGAATCGGATAGGCCTTGTACTCGTGGGCCAAGTAGCTGGCGTAAGAAAGACAGGCGAGGATGTCCTCTCGCGTCAGTCCGGGGTAGTTCGATAGGAGATCGTTCTCGGACTGGCCGGCCGCGAGGAGCTCCAAAATGAATTCGACGGCAAGGCGCGTCCCTCGGATCACTGGCTTGCCGGCCAAGACTTCGGAATCTACAACGATGCGCTCAGAAAGCGGCATACGTACAGTCCACCGTGCAATGTCGCGGGTCGGGGCCGATTGCAGAAGCCCGAGGAAACACCTGCCGGCCTTTGTTGGCGATGCCGGCCACGCGGGTATTGAGGTCGGCTTGGACACTCTCGAGGGAGCGGAAGCGAGCGAAGTTGCCGCGTGCGAATGCTTCGAGGCCGCGGAGGACCTCCGTCTGGAGATCGTGGGCGGTTTTGGTCGCGTGGGCCTTGATCCGCTGCCCGGCTGCGAGCAGGTCGCGCTGCATTGCTGCTTTGTCCACTGGTGTCATCTAGTTCACCGATGCAGGACTTCCTTCACTTTTTCGGCCAGGGCGGCTGCGGTGTAGGGTTTTTGAATGAACCCTGCCAGTCCTTTTCCGGCAAAGCGCTGGACCGCTTCCATTTCGTTATATCCGCTGGAGAGCAGGACCCGGACGCTGGAGTTAATGACCTGCAATTGACGGAGAGCTTCTTCGCCAGTGACGCCCGGCATGGTGAGATCCAGGAGCACCAGCACGATCCCATCGGGTTGGCTCTTGTAGATTTCGACCGCGCGCGAGCCATCCTCGGCGGCCATGGTCCGGTATCCGTACCGCTGCAGGGTGTAAGTGGCGGTCTTGCGGACAAGTTCCTCGTCGTCGACGACCAGCACCGTCCCACTGCCGGCCAGACTGCCCTTGGGCGCGGCCGATACGGCGACAACCTGATTCGTGGAAGCCGGAAAAAGCACCTTGAACGTGGTGCCCTGCCCGGGCTGGCTCTCGACCTTGAGCGCACCCTTATGAGCCCGTACGATCCCCAGCACCGCGCTAAGTCCCAGCCCGCGGCCGGCGAATTTTGTGGTGAAGAAGGGATCGAAAATGCGGGCCAGCGTTTCGCTCGTCATGCCCGACCCGGTATCGCAGACTTCCAGGCGAATGTATTCGCCCGGCTGTAAGAGTTCCCCGGCGGTGGACATGCCGTCGATATATTGCCGGTCCACCTGCTGAATTCCGGTGCGCACAACGACCGTGCCGCCTTCCGGCCCGATGGCCTCGGCGCCATTGATCACCAGGTTCATGACGATCTGCTGGAGTTGGCCCGGGTCGGCATCGATCCCGGGGAGTCCGTGGGCTAACTCGTGGAGCACTTGGACGTGCTTGGGGATAGAAGTCTGAACCAACCCGCTGATCTCTTCAACCAACGTGGAAAGCTTCAAGGTCCGCATGACGAAGCGGCCTTTGCCTGCGTACGCGAGGAGTTGCCGGGTGAGGTCGGCCGCACGCTCCGAAGCCTTCATCACCTCTTGGAGGAGCAGGCGGTTCGGATGGTACGGCGGCAGCGCGTCGTGGGCCAGGCTGGCGTTGCCCAGAATCCCGGTGAGCAGGTTATTGAAATCATGCGCAACACCGCCGGCCAGCACGCCCAGGCTTTCCAGTTTTTGCGTGTGGCGCAACTGCTCTTCGATGCGCAGTTTCTCCGTGATGTCGGTATTGATCTCCAGGAATCCGACGGGGCGGCCTTCTTCGCCCTTGCGGAGCGCCCAACGGCTCATCATGCGCAGTGCGACGCCGTCACGACGCGTGTGCACCACTTCGCCTTCCCAATATCCGCGCGCCACGAGCTTGATTTCGATCTCCCGCATGGGAGCCGGGAAAACCGTACGGAGCAGCTCGCGGGAGCACTTGCCGATCGCTTCCTGGCTTGTCCAGCCGTACATACGTTCGGCGCCGGAATTCCAAAATCGAATGGTGCCGTCGAAATCCAGTGACAGGATGGCGTCGCGCGCGAGGTCAAGCAACTGCGCTTTTTCGTAGAGGCTATGCTCGGCCTCGCGTTTGGCGTCGGCAGAGCGGAGCGCTTCTTCGGTGCGCAACTGGACGCGCCGCTCCAACTCCTGCGTGGTCAGCAGTAGCTCGTCCTGGCGGCGATGGACGATGGCGGAAATGCGGCTGATCAGGAGAGAAATGATCAGCAGAATGGCAAATCGCAACAGTTCCGGTACGCCGAGATGGTGCGGCCGCCATGAAAATATTGGTGCGACCACGAAGGTAACCAGCGTGGAAGCCAGGATGCCGGGGCCATATCCCTGCCATGCCGAGCCTGCGATCACCAGAAAATAAAAGAGCACGAAAACGAACGATGCGCTGCGTCCAAAAACCTGAAGAATAACGTAGGCAAGGGAGACGAAAAACGTCAGAAGCGCCAAGGCTGCGGAGTAGCGGAGCAGAGTGTCAGGAAACTGTTTAAGCTTCGGGTATGCTCGCAGATAAGAATTGTCGGCCAGGTGAGGCATGGTCGCAAATGAAACTTTCGACGGCTGTCGCGAATCAAGTCTATTTTACAGCGAGGTCTGTGAGTTTCTTCGCGATATTTGCCGAAGGGTGAGCGCAGTGTACGAATACGCGTTCTCGGAACGGAGAGGGCCAATTGCGGGACCGGGTGCAACCGTTGAAGTCCAAATGCTTGGAATTCACTGATTTTGGGGTGCGCCTTTAGGCTGCCCCTGCTATAATCGTAGCCAATATTTCCTTTATGCCTCTTAAGCCTTTCGCACCTAATCTGGGCGCGGACAAGAAGATCTTTCTGCTCAAGCCACGGGGCTTTTGTGCAGGAGTGGTCAGGGCTATCGATGTTGTTAAAATCGCTCTCGATCTCTACGGACCTCCGGTCTATGTGCGCAAGGAAATTGTGCATAACAAGCACGTTGTCGATGAATTGCGCGATGCCGGCGCAGTATTTGTAGAAGAACTCGACGAAGTGCCGACCGGCGGGCGCGCAATTTTCAGCGCGCACGGGGTTGCTCCGGCCGTAAGGCGGGAAGCCACCGAGCGCGGTCTCGACATCATCGACGCCACTTGTCCGCTGGTCACCAAGGTTCACCTCGAAGCGGTCCGGTTCGCCCGCGACGGGTACACAGTAGTACTGATCGGCCATAAGGACCATGACGAAGTGATCGGCACTCTCGGCGAGGTTCCGGATCGCAGTTTCCTGGTGGAAACTGTCGACGACGTGGATCATCTGGAACTGCCGGATCCTACCCGGGTCCGCTACCTGACCCAGACCACGCTGAGCCTGGATGAAACACGGGAAATTGTGCAGCGCCTGAAAGAGCGCTTCCCGATGATTCAGGGGCCGCCGGCACAGGACATCTGCTATGCCACGGAAAACCGGCAGATGGCCGTGAAGGCCGTTTCCGAATTCTGCGACCTGCTGCTGGTGGTCGGATCGCAAAACAGCTCCAATTCCAAGCGACTGGTGGAAGTCGGCGACAATTTCGGCGTCCGCTCCTACCTGGTCAACGATCGCAGCGATGTCGATTCGGCCTGGCTGCAAGGCGTGAAAAACGTTGCGGTGACGGCTGGGGCCTCGGCTCCGGAGCACCTGGTTGCGGAGCTGATCGAATTTCTCCGCGAACGTGGTTTCCACCAGATGGAGGAAATCGAACTGGTCGACGAAGACGTACGCTTCTCGCTGCCGGCCGAGCTGATGATCTCCATTCAATGAGCGCGCCGGTTCAAGTCGGGAACACGCTGGAATCCGCTGCTAATCAAGCGCGCCGGCGTGCGGCGAATTATCTGGCCGCACAGCAGGAACGCGACGGCCACTGGTGCGCGCAACTTACGGCCGATACCACGCTCGAATCCGATTACATCCTCTTCCAGCTCTGGCTGTATCCGCCGGTGGACGGGAAATGGAACCCGGCGACGCGTCCGCTGATCGACAAAGCAGTCACGGCGATCATGGACCGGCAACTGGCCGACGGCGGTTTCAACATCTACGTGGGTGGTCCGGCGGAGGTCTCCGCTTCGGTGAAGGCCTATTTCGCGCTGAAACTCGCCGGCGTTCCGCCGGACGACGCGCGGCTGGCTAGACTGCGCAGATGTATTCTCAAACTGGGCGGGATCCAGGCCGCCAACAGCTATGTCAAGGTCAACCTGAGCCTGTTCGATCTTTACCCGCGACAGTATTGTCCCAGCATTCCTCCCGAGATCGTCCTGCTGCCGTTCAATTTCCTGTACCAGATGTCCTCGTGGACGCGCGCCATTGCGGTGTCGCTTTCGATCGTGCATTCAGCGAATCCGCGGCGTCCCGTGCCGGCAGATTTCAGTCTCGAGGAGATCTGGTCGCCCGGGGTGAGCCCGGCTTTTCATAAGGACGATGGCTGGCTGACCTGGCACAACGTCTTCCTCTCTGTCGATCGCCTGCTCAAGTGGTGGGAACGCAGTGGGAGCAAGGCAGTCCGCAAGAAAGCTATCGAGAAAGCCAGCGAGTGGATGGTCGACCGGCTGGAGCATTCCGACGGCTTGGGCGCCATCTACCCGCCGATGATGTATTCGGTTATGGCCCTGGACGTCCTGGGCTACGCACCCGATCATCCGCTGCGCGCCGAGTGTCTGCGACAGTTCAACGATCTGATGGTCGACGATGGCGAGCGTTTCTTCTTCCAACCGTGCTTCTCGCCGGTGTGGGACACCGCCATCGGGGCGTATGCGCTGGCGCAGCACGATCCGAAGAGTCTGGCAGTGAAACGCGCGGCCGATTGGCTGCACGCCCGCGAAGTGCGCCGCAAAGGCGACTGGAGCGTCAAGCGGCCCAAGACCGAGCCTTCGGGCTGGGCGTTCGAATACAACAACGAATTCTATCCGGATATCGACGATACGGCCATGGTGGTGCTCGCGCTGAGCGAGGCCAGAGGATCGAATCCGGCCGGTGAAAAGGCCTGCCACAAACGCGCTGTGAACTGGCTGCTCGACATGCAATCGAGCGATGGCGGCTGGGCGGCTTTCGACGCGGATAACAATTGGCGATTCCTCAATCAGGTTCCGTTCGCCGATCACAATGCCATGCTGGATCCAACATGCGCCGATATCACCGGCCGCGTCCTGGAAGCACTGGCCGGCCATGGCGTAGGCCGCGAGCACAAAGCGGTGCAGCGTGGCATCGAGTGGCTGGTGAAAAATCAGGAGCCGGACGGCAGTTGGTACGGCCGATGGGGTGTCGCATACATTTACGGCACGTGCTTCGCGCTGCGCGGGCTGGCTGCGTCGGGCGAAAACGATCGCGAAGCGCACATCCTGCGCGGCGGCGAATGGCTGCGGTCGATCCAGAACGCCGACGGCGGGTGGGGCGAAAGCTGCGCCAGCTACGACAACGGTGTGTTTACGGCCGGACCGAGCACGCCCTCGCAAACCGCTTGGGCGCTGATGGGCCTGATCGCCGGCGGAGATGCCGGAAGCCTGAGCGTGCAGCACGGCATCGAATATCTGTTGGAGACCCAGCGGGCCGATGGGAGCTGGTCCGAAGAACTGGCCACGGGAACCGGATTTCCCAAGGTGTTTTATTTGAATTACCACTTGTACAAGGATTATTTCCCGCTACTCGCCTTGTCTTCGTTCGTGAAGGCCAAGACAAACCCGAACGGTTAATCTATGAAATTTCCCCTCGCGATGGTCGCCGGCATGGCCGGATACATTTACAAGAACAAGAAGAATCCCCGTCCGGAATGGCAGAAGAACGTCGTACCGGCCGCGGATGCCTCGAATCCTTTCCGTATCCTGCCGACGAAGACTGGGGAAAAGCGCCAGCCGCATCCCATGATCGACCGCCGCTTCCCCATCGTGATGATGCTGGAACCGCTGCACGCGTGCAATTTGACGTGCACCGGCTGCGGCCGCATCCGCGAGTACGAATCGACCATCAGCGAGCGTGTGCCTCTGGAAGAATGCCTGGCGGCGGTAGACGAGTGCGGCGCCCCCATGGTTTCGATTTGCGGTGGCGAGCCCATGATGTACCCCCAGATCGGACAACTGGTAGCGGGCATTCTGGAGCGGAACAAGCACATCATTCTGTGCACCAACGGCATGTTCATCAAGAAGCGGCTGCACGAGTTCACTCCGGACAAGCGCTTCTACTTCAACGTGCACCTGGACGGGATGGAGAAGAACCACGACATCGCGGTGGAGAAGGAAGGCGTATTCCGCGATGCCATCGAGGGCATCAAGGCCGCCAAGGCCGCGGGCTTCATGGTGTGCACCAACACCACGGTCTATAAAGAGACCGACATGAACGAGATCGAGGAACTGTTCGAATACCTGAAACAGTTCGACGTGGACGGCCATCAGATTTCTCCGGCGTACGGCTACTCGGCGGTGGATGATCGCGAGATCTTCCTCACGCGCGAGGACGTCAACGAAAAGTTCCGCGACTTCGACCGCATCGCCAAGAAGTACAACGTGCGGCAGACGCCCGTGTACATGGAATTTCTCAAGGGCGAGCGCGAGCTGCCCTGCACTGCCTGGGGCAATCCGACGTACAACATCAAGGGCTGGAAAGGCCCGTGCTATCTCATCACCGACGGTCACTACAAGACGTTCGAGAATCTGATGACGCAGACTCCCTGGGAGAGCTACGGTCCCGGCAACGACCCGCGCTGCGAGCATTGCATGATGCACTGCGGCTTCGAGCCCTCCGCGGCCTTCGGCATCAACGCGAAATTCACCGACAATTTCAAGATGCTCAGCTGGATGCTGAGGTAGTGAACCAAGGGCCAGAGGCCGACCCAAAGGGGCCGGGGGCCAGCCGAAAGGGGCCGGGGGCCAGGGGCCGGGGGCCGGGGAATAATCGCGCTTCCCGCGTTTTCTTCGTACCCGCTCCTTGCAACCCGCGCCGTAACATGGGATGCGCACCGGGCCGAGTTGCGCTCTCGGCTAAACCCTGGCCCCCGTCTTTATGAAGCCCGTACTCGTAACCGGCGCTTCAGGATTTCTCGGTTGGCACGTCGCGCGCCTGCTGCGGGAACGAAACTACCCTGTTCGCGCGCTAGTGCGCTCGGGCAGCCGCGTTGACGGCCTCGACGTCCAGACTATCACCGGCGATCTGCGCGATGCCGCATCGTTAGAGCGCGCGGTCGAAGGCTGCGGCCTGTTATTCCACGTCGCGGCCGATTATCGCCTTTGGGCCAAAGATCCTTCCGAGCTATACCTGTCCAATGTCGAAGGCACTCGCAATCTATTGCGGGCGGCGCAGCGAGCGGGCGTCGAGCGCGTGGTCTACACCAGCACGGTGGGATGTATCGGCATTCCCAAGGACGGACTCGGTAATGAGGACGTCCCGGTTACGCTGGACGATATGGCGGGCGACTACAAGCGGTCCAAGTTCCAGGCCGAGCAAGTCGCGCTGGAGTTTGCGCGCGGCGGATTCCCCGTGGTCATCGTCAACCCGACCGCGCCGGTGGGCGATCACGACGTGAAGCCGACTCCGACCGGCAAGATCGTAGTCGACTTCCTCAATGGCGACATGCCGGCCTTCATCGACACCGGACTCAATATCGTGGACGTCGGCGATACGGCACTGGGCCATCTGCTGGCGTGCGAGAAGGGCCGCGCGGGCGAACGCTACATTCTGGGATCAGAGAACCTGACGCTGGCGCAGATTCTGGGGAAGCTGGCCGAGATCACGGGCCGGAAGGCGCCGAAAATCCGGCTGCCCTACGCCGTGGCGTGGACGGCAGGGGCGTTCAGCACCGGCTGGGCGGAACTGACGGGCAGTCCTCCACGAGTGCCGATGGATGCAGTCCGCATGGCGCGGAAGAAGATGTGGGTGACGCACGAAAAGGCCACGCGCGAGTTGGGCTTCCATCCGGGACCGGCCGACATCGCGCTGGCAAAGGCGGTGGAGTGGTTCCGCCTGGCAAAGTCATGAGGCTCCTGGTGGTGGCGTCGGACCCGCGGGAATTCACAGGCATCGTATCCCGCAGCGAAAGCTTGCAGAACCTGCCGCTGGCGGTCGATTGGACGCGGCACGTGCGCCTGAACGGCAACGAACTGCTACTGATCGCCAACGGCGTCGGCGTGGCGCGGTCGGCGGCGGCGGTGGATGCGGCGGGGCCGTGGAAACCCGAAGCGCTAGCCAGCACCGGCTTCTGCGGCGCACTCGACCCGCAACTGAAGATCGGCGACATCGTGGCGGCGGAATGCGTGGTTCACGGCGCGCAGCGGTATGCGACGGCACAGGCGGGCGGTCCTGTTGTGGTCACAACGGATCGCGTAGTCCAAACAGCCGCCGAACGGCGCAATCTGTTCGCCACCGGCGCAGCTGCCGTGGACATGGAAGCCGCGGGCGTGGCATCGCGCGCTATGGCGTTAAACCTGCCGTTTTTTTGCGTTAAAGCTGTTAGCGATACCGCCGGTGAAGACATGGCGAATGATTTTAATCGGGCTCTCAAACCCGACGGCCACTTCGATACAATAAACCTTTTACTCGGAGCACTGGGTCGACCAATTACTAGAATTCCGGAATTGATCCGGTTGGGAGTCCGGTGTGTCCGTGTATCGCGAGCCCTGGGGGACTTTTTTGCCGACTGCCGATTCTGACGTGAGTGTCATACCGCCGACCATGCATGCGGCAGTCTATCGCGGCAATGGCACGATTAGCGTTGACGAGATCCCGACTCCGCAAATCGGGCCTGGCGAACTGCTGATTCGAGTGGAGGCCTGCGGGATCTGCCACACGGACCTGAAGAAGATCGAGCACGACTTGCTGACGCCGCCGCGCGTGTTCGGCCATGAGACCGCAGGCATTGTGGCGGCTGTGGGCGAAGGCGTGTCGAAATTCGCCATCGGCGATCGTGTGGTGGCCTTCCACCACATCCCCTGCCTCGAGTGCTTCTACTGCCGCCGCAAGAATTACGCGCAGTGCGCGGTGTACAAGAAGGTGGGGATCACTGCCGGGTTCGAACCGGCCGGCGGCGGCTTCGCACAATACGTCCGCGTAATGCCGTGGATCGTCGAGCGCGGGGTGGAAAAGATTCCGGACGGCGTATCGTTCGAACGCGCCACGTTGGTTGAACCGCTCAACACATGCTTGAAGGCGGTCGTGCAGTGCAATTTGCAGCCGGAAGAGTTCGTGGTAGTGATGGGACAGGGTCCTATCGGCCTGATGTTCACGATGCTGGCGCATCGCACCGGCGCTCGTGTGGCCGCTACCGATACGATCGCTGAACGGCGCGCGGTTTCGTCGCGCTGCGGCGCTGACCTGACATGGGATCCGCTCACCACCGATGTACCCGCGGAGGTCAAGGCGCTTACGGAGGGCCGCGGGGCCGATTGCGTGATTGTCGCGGCGTCCGTGCCTGGAATCGTGCAGCAAGCGCTGGCCTGCTCGCGGCCGGGCTCTCGAATCCTGCTTTTCGCACAAACGTCCGCGACCGAGCGAATCGAAGCGTCGGGAGCGGACATCTGTGTGGGTGAAAGAATACTTTTCGGGTGCTATAGTGCATCTATAGACCTACAAAGAGAATCGGCGGATTTAGTATTCGGCGGTGAACTGCCTGTGGAAGAATTGATCACCCACAGTCTGCCGCTCGTTAAAATCCGTTCAGGAATTGATTTGGCATTGCATCCAGGACCTAAATCGTTGAAAATAATCGTTCAGCCACAAAGGTGGTCTCAGTGAACAACCACATGATGGCTGCCGTGCTTTACGGCAAGGAACACTTGCAGGTCGAGCCGGTAGCTGTTCCGACGATCCATGACGGCGACATTCTGGTACGGGTGAAAGTGGCGCTGACGTGCGGCACGGACGTGAAGGTATTCCGGCGTGGATACCATGCCCGCATGATTGTGCCGCCGGCGGTTTTCGGCCACGAGTTGGCTGGCGATGTGGTCGCAATAGGCGAAGGGGTAAGTAAGTTCTCCGTGGGCCAGCGGGTAGTGGCAGCGAATTCGGCTCCGTGCAACACCTGCTTCTTCTGCAAGCGCGGCCTGGAAAACCTCTGCGAAGACCTGCTGTTCAACAACGGAGCCTACGCCGAATACATCCGCATTCCGCAACGCATTGTCGAACGCAATACCTATAGCATTCCGAGTCACGTAGGTTATCAGGACGCCGCTTTGGTGGAACCTCTGGCCTGCGTCATTCGGGGTTTCGAAGAGACGTCGCCGAAAGAGGGCGACACCATTGCGATCACCGGGCTGGGACCAATCGGCCTGATGTTCGTCAAGCTGGCCAAGCTGTACGGCTGCCGTGTCATCGCGGTCGGCCGGCGCAAAACGCAACTGGATCGCGCCGCGGCTTTGGGCGCGGATGAACTGGTTGTCGGGGACGATGGATCGAACCCGGTCAAAGCGATTCGTGAAATGACCAGCGGACGCGGCGTCGATATCGCGATCGAAGCTGTCGGCAAACCGCAGACCTGGGAATGGGCCGTCAACATGGTGCGGCGCGGCGGCACTGTCAATTTCTTCGGCGGCTGCCCGAACGATAGCTCGGTGCATCTGGACACAGCCCTGCTGCACTACTCCGAAATTACGTGCAAAGCCAGCTTCCACCATACGCCCGCATACATTCAGAAGGCGCTGGATTTGGTGTGCGCCGGACACATTACCGCCAGCTTCTTCGTCAATCGCGAGGAGCCGCTGGCTAACCTGTTGGAAGTCATGCGCCACCTGATGAGCCACAACGGTCACCTGAAGACGGCGATCGTCCCGTAGATGGCCGGCTTCGCCGAAATCGGGTTCCTGCCTCCGGCCCAGTTCGTGCAATCGCCGGATGCATTGCGTCACACGTGGTCGCCGGAAGGCGCGCGCCAGTACACGCGCTGGCTGGCAACCAGTCACTACGAAAACTTCCACGTAGTCAGTTTCCTGCTTCCCAAACGCCTGCATCAGGACTTCTACAACGTGTACTCCTACTGCCGGTGGGCCGACGATTTGGGCGACGAAATCGCGGATAAAGCGGAGAGCCTCAGGCTACTCGAATGGTGGCGGAAGGAATTGGACGGGCTATACGAAGGCCGCGCGACTCATCCGGTGTTCGTCGCCCTGCTCCCGACGGTTCGCGATTACAAGATTCCGCGAAAACCCTTCGCTGACCTGATCGACGCGTTTGTGCAGGACCAGATGGTGAGCCGCTACCGGAATTGGGACGAATTATTCAGCTACTGCCGCTGTTCGGCGAATCCCGTGGGACGGCTGGTATTGTACCTGTGCGGATACTCGGACGAGAAGCGGCAACTGCTGAGCGATGCGACGTGCACGGCCCTGCAGTTGGCGAATTTTTGGCAGGACGTCACGGTGGACCTGCAGAAGGATCGCATCTACATCCCGCTCGACATCATGGCGCGCCACGGTTACACGGAAGCCGACCTGTTTGCGCTGCGCATGACGCCGGGGTTTCGTGAGGTGATGCGCGAAATCGTGGAGCGCGCCCGCGAGTTGTTTCTGCGAGGGCTGCCGCTCACGCGCATGGTCGATCGGCGCCTGGCGCTGGACCTGGACCTGTTCAGCCGCGGCGGCATGCGCGTGCTCGAAAAGATCGAACAACGAAATTATGACGTGCTTTCGGCGCGCCCGGCGATCGGCAAAGCGGAGCGCGTCACTTTGCTGCTGGCGTCGCTGGCGCGGATGGCGTTGCGGGCCGCATGATGAACGTAATCGACCGATCGTACGAATACTGCGTTAAGGTGGCGCGCTCGCGGGCCAAGAACTTCTACTATTCGTTCGTGCTGCTTTCGGCGCAGCAGCGCAAAGCCATGTGCGCCATCTACGCGTTCATGCGGTATTGCGACGATCTGAGCGACGAGCCCGGCGCCACCCAGGCGGCGATTGAACGCTGGCGCGGAGAACTGAGCGAGGCGTTGCAGGGCCGCTTCAGCGATCATCCGGTCTGGCCGGCATTCCACCACACGGTCCGCCGCTTCGGGATCCCACACGAGTACTTCTATTCCATGATCGACGGCGTCAGCTCCGATCTGGAACCGCACCGCATCGAGAGCTTCGACGAGTTGTACCGATACTGTTATCAGGTCGCCAGCGTCGTGGGGCTCACCATCATCCACATCTTCGGTTTCGACACGCGCAGTGCGCTGCCGTTGGCCGAGAAGTGCGGAGTGGCGTTCCAGCTCACGAATATCCTGCGCGATATCCGCGAGGATGCGGAGAAGGGGCGTATCTATCTGCCGGCCGAGGACCTGCTGCGGTTTGGCGTACCGGAATCGGATCTGCGCGCGGGCAAACGCAACGAGGCATTCCTGAAGCTGATGCAATTCGAGGCGGCACGCGCCCGGTCGTATTACGTGGAGTCGGCGCCGCTGCTGGATTTGATTCATCCGCGCTCGCGTCCGTCGCTGTGGGCGCTGATCTCGATCTACTCCCGGCTGCTGGAGCGGATTGAGGCCAGGAACTACGACGTGTTCGCCCACCGGGTCCGGCTGCCCTTGTGGGAGAAGTCGTGGATCGTCGTGCGGGCGCTAGTGTCGTAAAACGTCAGGACACTTGGTACATCGCATCCGGAGCCAGATGAATTTCACCAGGCCAGGCCATCGCGCCCGAATCGACATACACGCGTCTAAAGAAGTCGCAGTCGAGCAAAGGTGCAAGGGTGCGCGTGAGATCTTCGCGATGCAGCCGCACTCGCCCGCTTATTCCATCCTTGAACCGCACAAAAAGACAGTAGTCTGGTTCCGGTATTACTTCGACGGCGTCCCAATGCTCCCTTACGGTTGCGGCTCCGATCTGTCTCCCGCGAGCACTTGCTTCACGACTTGGGTAAGCTTTTCGGCGGAGAAAGGTTTCGGCAGATAGTTTACCGTCGGGTCCAACTGACTGACTCCTGCCATGCCGTCGGAGTATCCGGAGGTCAGCAGAATTTTCGATTCGGCGCGCAGCGAACTGAAACGGCGGGCCAGATCGCGGCCGTTCAGCCCCGGCATGACGATATCGGTGAGCAGCAGATGAATGGGCCGGTGATATTCTCCGGCGAGCGCCAGCGCTTCCTCGGCATTCGTCGCCTGCAGGACCGTGTAACCGGACCGCGCCAGAACGGTGGCGGCGAACTGGCGGACAGCGTTCTCGTCTTCGACCAACAGAATCGTGCTCGCGCCGGACGCCAACTGCGGAAGCCTGGGATCGCCAAGGGCCGGCGACATTTCGTCGACAAACCGGGGGAGGTAAATGCGGAATGTCGTGCCGTTGCCGGGGAAGCTGTCGACCGAAATGGCGCCGCGGCTCTGGCGCACGATGCCATAGGCCGTGGACAGGCCAAGGCCCGTTCCCTTCCCCACCTCCTTCGTCGTGAAGAATGGTTCGAACATATGGCTGAGCACCGTATCGTCCATGCCGATACCCGTATCGGTGACGGTGAGGAGCGCGTAATCTCCCGGAACGACGTCGAGCGCCTTGGCCAGGTCGGGTCCGAGGCTCAGTCCGCCGGTGGTCACCGTGAGACGGCCCCCGTGCTCCATGGCGTCGCGCGCGTTGATCACCAGGTTCATCAGCATCTGGTGAATCTGGATGGGGTCGGCGAGGACCTGCCCGGCGGTGTCGCCTAGGAGTTCGATCAGGGTGATGTTTTCGCCGATCAAACGGCGGCTCAACTGCATGACTTCCAAGACCACCGCATTGAGCCGGATGGACTGCTTTTGGGTGACTTGCTTGCGGCTGAACGCCAGAAGTTGCTGGGTGAGATTGGTGGCGCGCTCGCCGGCCTGACGGATGAGTTCCAGGCTTTCGCGCTGGCCGCTGTCGGGGCACTGCGTCACCAGGAGCAGGTCGCAGTAACCGTTGATGACGGTGAGCAGGTTGTTGAAGTCGTGGGCAATGCCGCCTGCCAGTTGTCCGATGGCCTGCATCTTTTGCGCTTGCGCCAGCCGCGCTTCCAACTCTTTCCTTTCGGTGACATTCTCGGCGATCAGATCGACGTGAAGGATCTGGCCCTGGGCATCGCGCGTCGCCCTGCCACCCACACGGACTTGAATGGGGAGTCCGTCCACGCGTACCCAGGTGCTTTCCAGGCCTTGCACGAGTCCCAACTGCAGGGCGGCGACAAAAGCGCCGAATTCCTCGGGCGAAGCGTAGACGAACGGAAGATCGCGGACCAGCAGATCGGGTTCGCAGGACAGGTCGTAGCCGAGCATCTCCAGCATCGCCCGATTCACCTGCAGAAGTTGGCCGCTTTCGGTGGCCCGGCACATGGCATACGGCGCATCTTCGATAAGCGAGCGGTAGCTCTGTTCGGACAACCGGTACAGGGTTTCGGCAACGAGGCGCTCGGTGGCGTCGAGCGCGACACCTATGCAGCCGACGACGGTATGATCGGGACGCCGCAGGGGTTCTACGTGTGCTTCGAGGCTGCGGCCGTTCACCTCTGCCTGGAACGCGCCGCCGTGTCCCTGGAGTGCATTCCGGTGAGCTACCAGGCTGGTGTTGGCCGACAATCCACCGAAGAGATCCTCCACGTGACGGCCGCCGTATTCCTTGGCCGAGAGGCCGGCCGCGTCCAGACCGGCGCCCGTGAGCGCGGTGAACCGGCATTGGTTATCGGTGGTCCAGACCAGCGCGGGCAGACGGTCGAGGAGCGACAGCAACGAGCTCAGAGCGGGACACTTCCCGGTGACGAGGTCTTCAGGGCATAAATCTCCAGAGAAGATGTCCATCGTTGCGATTGTAGCTGTTTTGCCGATTCCGGCGAGGAATTCCACCGAACGGGTTAAGGAGTAAGGTCCTCAGCGGCAACGATGCGGGTAAAAGGGATTTGGGCGCGCTCGTTGGCTTCGCGGACGTTGTCCGGGCTGGCCGCCTCGAACAGGCACATGCACTTACTTTCGCCCGGCACGAATGTCGACCGGATATAGCGCACTTGCCGCCCCTCGGCAGTCAACTCCTTGCCGGTCTGGATTGCGCGCTTCTGTGCGGCCGCAAGCTCCTCAGGCGTGATCCCGGGCAAATCCCGCTCTACCATGAATACCGGCATTCCCATGCCCTCCTAGGGTTCCATTGTCGCATTGCGGAGGAGACAGGTCCATGGGTCAATCGGCTATGAGGCTCAATTGACGCGGGTCGGATAGGGGTAGGGGTAGGGGTTTCGCAGGTTTCGTGAGGTCGTCGTGCTTGGGATCGAATTTACGGATGAGTTGATTGAGCTTGAGGGAAGCTTCCCAGATATCGAGAAGAAGCGCGCAACGAGTGCAGGCGCCGCGAATGCCGCCGGGACCGTCCACCGGAGGGTTATACCCTTTATGCTTGGCGCAGCGGCCGTCAAATTTTCGCGATCGGATTTTCACTGCGCTCCAGGCAAAGCGCCGGCTTAGACTTTCTCGTTCGTTTCCGGCTCGCCCTTCATCGCCGATTTGAAATTGCGAATACCTTCGCCCAGTCCCTTACCCAGATCGGCCATTTTGCTACCGCCGAACAAAACCACAGCAACCAGCCCGATCACAAGAAGCTCGGGCATCCCAATCGTTTCTAACATTCACTACCTCGTTAAAAAGTGAGAAATGACTCTCCCTATTGTAACCCGCGATACCGCCGGGTGTCGCGGTACAATCCGAGTTGAATGCCCTCGGCGAACCGGGTTAGATGGGCCAAATTCCGGGTGACCGTACTTTCAGTGGCGGGCTGCGCCATCCTCCTGACCCTGGTCTATCTACTGACCGGCGGCACGCTGCTCGAACAAAAGGCGAATATTTATCTTTACGTCCCTGACGCCACCGGACTGGATAAAGATTCGCCGGTGCGGGTCGATGGCATTGACGTCGGCAAGGTGAAAAAGGTGGAGCTCACGCAGCAGACCGATCCCAACCGGGTGGTCCGCGTGACCATGCAGGTGGAACGCGAACGGCTGAACAGCATTACGGCCGACTCGTTCGCGGAGATCAGCTCCGACAGTCTGATCGGCGATAAGTACGTGGACATCACCAGCCAGAAGAGCACCGCGCCGGTCGCGCCGAATGGCGAGATTCACATGAAACCGCCGTCGAACATGACGAAAAGTTTGGACCTGCCGCAGTTCGAGGCGCAGCTCAGAACCATCGAGGCACTGATCACCGATATCGAGGCGGGGCGCGGACAGGTCGGCCAGTTCGTCGCCGGAGGCCAGGTATATTCGGACATCAACAAAAGCATCGGAAAGATCGAGAGCGCCTTTCACACGGCCGTGACCTCTACGGAAGCTGTCGATGCGCTGTACACGGACAAACTGTACAAACAGGTGATGACGCCGTTGCAGAATCTGGATCAGTCGCTGGCGCGCATTCAATCCGGCCAGGGTACCGCGGGCCAAATGATCAATGACAGCGCGCAGTATGACAGCGCGGTGAAACAGGTGCGCGACATGGCGGCCCAGATGGCGAGCATCCGCTCGGGAGTGTGGCTGCAGTCCGACGAGGCTTACAAAAGCTGGAATCAGACCGTGGTTTCTTTCATTCAGCAAGTGGATCGGATGAATGCCGACCCGCTGCTGAACTCAACGGCGTTGTACGAGAGCTTGGTGGGGTCGACCGGGGAAGCTCGCGAGACGATCAAGGATTTTCGCGAGAATCCCCGGAAGTATTTACGGCTGAAAGTGTTCTAGCGCTGGTTGCCGCTGGGGATCATATCGATCCCGATGGGCGAACCGGAGACCACCATGTCGACGCGGCGATTCTGCTGCCTGCCGGCGGGAGTGTCGTTGGATGCCACCGGGCCGGCCTTGCCCAAACCGACCGCGGTCACCATATTCGAGGGCACGCCCTGTGAGACCACATATGTCTGGACCGCACTGGCGCGCTGTTCAGACAGGGTCTGGTTGTACTCATCGGTGCCGATGGCGTCGGTGTGGCCTTCGAGTTGGATCTTCAGGCCGGGATACGCCAGCAGGATCCCGGAGACCTTGGCAAGTTTTTCACGAGCGCCGGGCTTCAGCGTGTACTTGTTGAAATCGAAGAGCACGTCGCTGATGTTCACGATGAGTCCGCGCTGCGTTTCGCGCGTTTCCAGGATGAGGTTCAACTGCTGGAGCAGGCGCTGGCGCAGGGCAGTTTTTTCGGCTTCAGCCTGCTGCCGCTGTTGATCGGATAACTGCGCGGCCTGCTTGGCGCGTTCGGCCTCGGCCTGCGCGGCCTGTTGCTGAGCCAGGGCGGCGGCGCGGGCTGCGTCGGCCGCGGCACGCTCTTTGACCGCGGTTTCGGTGGCCTGCTCGGCCTGCATCTTCGCCTGGAGGGCCTCCTGCTTAGCCTGATTGGCGGCGCGCTGCTCGGCTTCAGCTTCCTGACGGCGCTGCTGTTCCAACTGGGCCTGGCGAGCCGATTCCTCGGCTTTGGCTCTTTCGGCAGCCTCGCGACTGGCCGCGGCCGCGCGCTCACTGGCCAACTCTTCGTCGCGCATCTTGCGGATCGTTATGATGCGGGCGTCTTCGGCCATCTGCGCCGCTTCGCGAGCGTTGGTCTCCGACTCCTTGTGGTTGTGTCCGCTGCGGAGGAAATCCTCGGCGTTCTTCAGATTGGCGAGGGCCTTCTGGAACGTGTCGGCGGCATAGCGTTCCGCGCCGGCAAGACGGGCTATCTCCACGGCGTTTTCAGCTTCGGCCAATTGCAGCGGCCCCTTGGGATTCACTTTGACGGGAGCGTAGGACGACCGGTTCATCACGTATTGTCCACGCTGCAGCAGTTCGAATTTCGCGTCCACCTGCTCGATGGTGCCGGCGGTGTCGTTGCGCAAGAAGTTCTCCGCCACCACGACGTCGCTGGGCTGGGTAACAGCGAAGTACGGCTCGGCGGTTACGATCAGACCGAATGCCTGCAGGTCGGTAGTGGAAAGCAGTTTGGCGTGATCGCCTTCCAGAACGACCTCGCCGAGATTGTTGGCGCGGCCTTCGGGAGTGATACCCCACAAAACGTATGTCATGTATTCCGGTCCGTACTGGCTGGCCGGAGTCATATGGTGGAGAGTGGTTTCAATTTTGGTTGAGCCCATCTGGCTCGCAACGGAAGCTTCTCCGCGGGCGGCGGGCATCAACTCGGTACCGCGAAAATCGATGTGGGTGGTGCCGGTGCGATGGTGATAGTTGATCGCCTTGGTGGTTCGCGACACGACCGTCACTCGAAAGATCGGCATAGCCTGGCCGGTCTGGACAGGCGGCGATGCGGGCGATTGCTGAGTCGGATTAGGAATCTGTGCCGCCAGGACTGCAGCCGCCAGTAGAATCAAACCAGGAATTTTCATATTGTTTGCGTTCACTCCTATCGAGCAGAATGTGCAAGTGAACTGCCGATGTGTCGCGTAGCACGCGTCACCCGGGCGGGGCCGTATTGTACAGTGATGCTTAATGCAGCCGCCAATGCCGCCCCAACTCAGCGATCTCTCAAAAGCTACGCTTCTGGTGTTCGGCGCTCTGTTTCCCATCGTCAATCCGATCGGAAACACGCCGATCTTTCTCAGCCTCACACGGGGACTGTCGGACCGCGGCCGCATGGCGCTCGCGCGCATGATCGCGGTGAACGGGTTCATCCTGATCGTCACGTCGATCTTCATCGGCACCCACATCCTGGCGTTTTTCGGCATCTCCCTGCCTGTCGTGCAGGTGGGCGGCGGGCTGGTGGTAATCTCGACGGGCTGGACGCTGCTGCGTCAGCCAAATGACGATGAGCCGGAGGACAAGAGCGCGGCAAAGGAGTGCCGCGAAATCGATTACACACGGCAAGCCTTCTATCCGCTGACGCTTCCGCTGACGGTAGGGCCCGGAACGATTTCGGTGGCAATCACTGTAGGGGCGAACAGGCGGGAAGGCGCGGAGTGGCAATGGCCGCTTATCGCGGGAATGCTGCTGGGTTCGATCCTGATTGCCGCGTCGATCTACTTGAGCTATCGATTCGCCGAGCGTCTGGGTAGAACGCTCGGCGATTCGGCCATGAACGTGATCATCAGGATCTCGTCCTTCATCCTGGTCTGCATCGGCGTGCAGATCATGTGGAACGGCCTGAGCACTCTGCTGAAGACCGTTCTCGGGTGACTGCTATTTCGGACAGGCGCCGAGGCGGAGGTACGGCTTCAGCGTCTTCAAACCGCCGGGAAACAACTGCTGCACTTTTTCATCGGACATGGTACCCGGAACGACGACGTCCTCGCCGGGATTCCAGTTCACCGGTGTGGAGACGGCGTGCTTGGCGGTAAGTTGGATGGCGTCCAGGGCGCGGAGCACTTCAGCGAAATTGCGTCCGGTGCTCATCGGGTACATCAGCATCAGTTTGATCTTCTTGTCCGGTCCGATGATAAACACCGTGCGGACGGTGGCGTTGTTCGCCGGAGTGCGGCCCTCCGAGGTCTCGCCGGCATCGGCCGGAAGCATGTCGTACAGCTTCGCGATCTTCAACTCCGGATCGCCAATCATCGGGTAATTCACTTTGGCACCTTGAGTTTCCTCGATATCGGCGGCCCACTTCCCGTGGTTGGTCACCGGATCCACGCTTAAGCCAATGATTTTGGCGTTGCGCTTGGCGAACTCCGGTTCCAGGCGAGCCATGTAGCCGAGTTCGGTGGTGCAAACCGGCGTGAAATCTTTGGGGTGCGAGAAGAGGACGGCCCAGCCGTCTCCGATCCACTCATGAAAACTGATGGTCCCTTGCGTTGTCTCGGCCGTAAAATCAGGCGCGGTGTCATTGATTCGTAGAGACATAATATTTGGCTCCTTATTGGATGCTCCGAATTGTACGCCAGTCGCAAGTAGGCGTTCAACTCTGAATCCCGTCAAATCTGCGAAGCTGGTAGGAGCGCCCTACCAGCAGCCATGAAAGCGATCGTCTGTGCAGTTGCCCTGTTCGCCGCCGCATGCGGCAACAACAAAACACCGGAAAAGAAAGCCGTCGAGGCTCCCAAGCCGGTCGAGGTCTTCCACGTCGACCCCGCCACCGCCGGAGTCATCAGCGGGAAGGTGGCCTTTACCGGGGCCAAACCGCCCCGCAAAGTGATTGTCATGGACTCCGATGCGTCGTGCGAGAAGGCCCACGCCGGACATCCGGTCTATGACGAGTCACTCGTCGTCGGCAACAAGGGAGGACTGGCCAACGCCTTCGTCTACATCCAGAAGGGCATGGAAGGCCGCCACTTCGAACCGGCGGAAGGCTCCGTCCTGCTCGATCAGACGGGCTGCACGTACGAACCGCGGGTGCTGGGCGTGCGCGCCGGGCAGATGATCGACGTGAAGAACAGCGACGCTGTCTCGCACAACGTGCACTTCAAACCGACGAACAATTACGACTGGAACCAGCAGCAATCGCCGGGCGCACCCGATCTGGAACATCGCTTTCCGCGGGCCGACGTCATGATTCCGGTGAAGTGCAACGTGCATTCCTGGATGCACGCGTTTATCGGCGTGGTGGAGCATCCCTACTTCGCCGTTACCGCGCAGGACGGCAGCTTCGAGTTGAAGAACGTGCCGCCGGGCGATTACACCCTGGCCGTCTGGCAGGAGAAGTTGGGCGAGCAAACGCAACAGGTACACCTTGCTCCATCCGGGACCGCCGCTGTACACTTCACCTATCAATGACCCACTTCTCGAAATTTGCGCTCCTCGTTCCGATCGCGCTGCTGGCAGGGTGCGGTAGTTCCGGACCGCCGTACCACGTGTACATCAGCAATGAGTCATCGGGGGACATCAGCATCATCGACCCCGGGAAAATGGAAGCCACGAACGTGCCGATCGGGAAGCGCGCGCGCGGCATTCACGCGAGCGCGGACGGCAAGTTGCTCTACATCGCGCTGAGCGGATCTCCGCTGGCGCCCCCCGGAGTGGACGAGAGCACGCTGCCGCCACCGGATAAGAGCGCCGACGGTATCGGTGTCTTCGATGTTGCGCAGCGCAAGTTACTGCGCAAGATCCCCGGCGGGTCGGATCCGGAGCAGTTTGCGGTGGGCAGGGACGGCATGCTGTTCATCTCCAATGAGGATGCGTCCGGCGTGAGTTTCCTGGATCCCGCCAAGGGCGCGATCGTGAACACCATCCCCACCGGTCCCGAACCCGAGGGCGTGACCCTGACACCCGACGGCAAACAAATCTACGCCACATCGGAAGAGGACGGCACGGTGACCGTCATCGATATCAAGACCGCCAAGGCGCTCAAGACCATCAAGGTGGGCCGGCGTCCGCGCGGCATCACGTTCCTGCCGGACGGATCGCGCGCCTTCGTGACCAACGAGAACGATGGGACCCTGAGCGTGATCGACACGGCCAGTATGGAGGCGACCAAAGCCATTCCGCTGGGCGAGGGGCTCAAGCCGATGGGACAGGCGATGTCGCGGGACGGGTCGCGGCTTTACATCACCACCGGCCGCGGCAAATCGGTGGTGATTTTCGAGCCTTCCACGGAGAAGGTGCTGGCCACGTTCGAAGTCGGCCAGCGGCCGTGGGGGATCGCGCTCTCGCCCGACGAGAAACTGCTGTTTACGGCGAACGGCCCATCCAATGATGTATCGGTGGTGGACATCGCGACGCGGTCGGTCATCAAGAAGATTAAAGTCGGCCAGCGCCCCTGGGGCGTGCTGGTACTGCAGTAGAGCGGCCCCCTCAATTCATGTAGCTGTTTAGGGTGAACGGCGATGCTATATTTGTGTCGCCTCACGCATGGAACGTACGCCAGATCTCAAATCCCAAACAGTCGAAGAGCTCTTCCACGCCGCCGCGCAACTCTCGCCGGGACAGCGCACCGCCTTCCTGGACAGGGCCTGCGCAGACAATCGCAGCCTGCGGGACGAGGTCGAGTCGATGCTTGCGTTCGACTGCGCGGCCAGCCAGGAATTGGGCGCGCTGATCGGCAACGCCGCTGCTTCCGTGATGCGTATGGAATCGCACATCGGCCGGCGGTTCGGCGCGTACATCGCGAACTCGCTGTTGGGGACCGGCGGAATGGGGGCCGTCTACCTGGCCAGTCGCGCCGACGATCAGATCCAACGACAAGTCGCCATCAAGCTGATGAAGACCGGACTCGATAGCGCTTCCCTGGTCGAGCGCTTCCGTCACGAGCGGCAAATCCTGGCAACGCTCGATCATCCGTATATCGGCAAACTGCTTGACGCGGGCACGACTCCCGATGGCCTGCCGTACTTCGTCATGGAATACATCGACGGCCTGCCGATCGATCGCTACTGCGAGGCGGCCGGCCTCTCGATCGCGCAGCGGTGCGAGTTGTTCCGTAAGATCTGCGAGGCGGTCGCATATGCCCATCGGAATCTCGTGATCCATCGCGACCTGAAGCCCAGCAACATTCTGGTGACCGCGGACGGCACGCCGAAGCTCCTGGATTTCGGCATCGCTAAGATCCTGACACCGGGCGTGGAGAGCCAGACGATCATCGGGCCGGCGGGCGCGGTGCTGGCGCTCACGCCGGATTACGCAAGTCCCGAGCAGGTGCGCGGCGAGCCGGTCAATACCGCCACCGACGTTTATTCACTCGGCGCCGTTCTGTATGAGATGCTGACGGGGATCAAGCCGCACGGCCTGACGCTCTACACACCGCTCGAAATCGAGCGATCCGTCTGCCAGGCCGAGATCCGGCGGCCCAGCGATGCGGCCCCCGATCTACGGCAGCGTTTAAGGGGCGATCTGGACACCATCGTTCTAACGGCGGTTCGCAAGGAACCGCAGCGCCGCTACCAATCGGTCGAGCAACTCAGCGAGGATCTGCGGCGTTACGCCGCGGGACTGCCGGTGCTGGCGCGCGAGGACACCGTCCTGTATCGCATGGGCAAGTTCTGGCGACGGCATCGCATCGGCGTGATTGCGGCCGCGCTGGCGGCGCTGGGCCTGGTGGGCGGAGCCGGAGCAGCGGGTTGGGAGGCGCGGCGGGCTCGCATTCAACAGAAACTTGCGGAGGAGCGGCTGTCGCAGATCGCGGCATTGGCCAATACCACGCTGATCGATATTCACGCCGAACTCGAGCGACTTCAGGGCGCCACCGATGCGCGGAAGAAGATGGTGGAAACCACGCTCGTCTACCTCGACAACCTGGCGAAGAGCAGCGGCGGCGACGCGGGAATTCTGGACGTCCTGAGCGGCGCGTACATGAAGATGGGCGACGTACAGGGCCTGCCCGACCACCCCAATCTGGACGATACGAAGGGCGCGGAGGCCAGCTACCGCAAGGCGCTCTCGGTCGCGCAATACGGACTGACGCTTCACCCCAATCATGTGGAACTGCTCGGGGCGGTCGTCAACATTGAAGAGCGCCTGGCATCGCTCTACGCGCAATTCGGCCAATCGGCAGCGGCATTGGAACACGAGCAAGCCGCGCTGGCGGCTGCCGAAAAGCGAATCAAGCTCGATCCTAAGTCGCCCGAATCGCAAAATCTGCTGGGCAGCGCGCATCTGGAAATGGCGTTCCGGCTAGCCAGTTCCAAGCCCGACGAAGCCATGGTCCACGCGCGCCAGGCGCTCGCTATTTGCCTACCCCTTTCCGCGGCGCATCCCGACGACCCGATGCTGACCGAGCGGATCTCGGACATCTACAGCATGCTGGGCCGCTCGTATTCCCACCAGGGCCAGGTGGCCGAAGCGCTGGAGCAGTACAGGCAAGCGGCTACGCTTCGCGAACGGCTGGTGGCTTCGCGTCCAAATGATCGGCTGGCGAAGCGCGAGCTCATGCTGGCGTATGCGCACATGGCGTCGGCACTGGGCAGTCCGTGGAGCGAAAACCTGGGTCGTCCGGCCGAAGCGCTGGAGTATTTCACCAAAGCGGTCGGGATGGCCGAAGCCATCGCGGCCATTGACCCGCAGGATCGCCTGGCGCAGCACGATCTGGCCAACGCGCTATTGCGACAAGGCTCGATCGCGCCGTCACCCGCGGATTGGGCAGGGTCGCTGCAGGCGCTGAGACGCGCGGCCGCGATGGTGGAAACGCTGGCGGCCCAGAATCCGGCGAACACGGTGCACGCCGACGACCTGGCATCGATCTACGAGACGACGGGAGGGCGTCTGGCCGACATGGGACGCCGTGGCGAGGCGCTGGCGGCATACCGCAAATCGCTAGCGATTGGACAGAAGCGTGCGAGCCAGGACCCGAAGAGTCAGGGACTGCAATACGTAGTCTTCGACGCGGAGCACGGAATCGCGCGGATGCTGGCGGCGGCCGGCGACCGCGAAGGAGCGGAGCGCACGGCCCGGCAGTCGATTGCACGCGTGGACGGTACGCTCGCCCGCGGAATCGCACTGCCTCGCATGCGGACGTATGGGGCTCGGACGCGTCAATGGCTCGGCGATGTGTATCGGACACTCGGCGATTGGCGGAGCGCGCGTGAGGCGTATGCCGCAAGCCTGGCTGAATGGCAGAAGCTGGCCGGTTCGCAAAAACAGATACAGGCGATCGAAGCATCGCTAGCGGAATGCGAGCGCAAGATCCCGAGAACGTAGCGCGTAGGTCGTACGACGTGAGATACGGTAACGCTCGCACGGTCGGGGCTCCAATCAGCGCCGGCGGCGCATCGGCCGAGCTGGCGCTCGGCAACCGGCGACAAGATCGCCGGTGTTACCGAGGATGCACGGACGTCAACCAAGACACACGCGTGGCGAAAGTGGGGTTTCGATTGTCAAAGATCAGCAGCAGTTAACGGGGAGGGCCACAGTTTGGGAGGGGCGTCTACTCCTCCAAATCGTCAAAATCCGGGTCCCGGCGGCCGATGTCCGAGAGGAATTGGCTTTGTTCCGTCGGGTAGGTTCGAGGGGGTGCGGGGGCTGGAGTCTGGGCTTTGATGCGGGCGGCCTGGAGGCGTTGGAGTTCCTTCGTTATTTGGCGAATAGCGGTTTCGAGGCGGCCGATCATGCGGCCGACGCGGTCGAGGAGGGTGGACTTGCCTTCGAGGACATTGCCCAGGTTGGCGCCATCTTGCATCGCATCGGCCCAGATTTGAGCTTCCGCGTTTTGGAGACGGTTGAGACG
>Ga0105240_10001272_pt1 | contig 43627 bp, 38 predicted proteins | sample KBSC54metaG_FD_80426 | JGI IMG/M metagenome (GOLD analysis project Ga0105240, IMG submission 80426) | Corn rhizosphere microbial communities from Kellogg Biological Station, Michigan, USA - KBS C5-4 metaG | ecosystem: Host-associated > Plants > Roots > Rhizosphere > Soil | place: Michigan, USA... | reverse complement strand
TCTGCCGTTTTCAGCGCCTACGAGGCCAACTTCTTTTCAGAGCGTCCAAGCGACACGCGCCCCTCTGGCGCTGAAGAATTCAGGCATTTCTAACTATTTTTAGGTTAACGCATATGGGACAGCCGTCCCTACCACAAGTCAAGCCCGCGAAATCGGGAGTTTCGAATTCGGGCAACGAGGAAATAACGAGCGACAATCACCGTGGCCCTTACAAATCGAGCATCAATCGCGCAGGATTCTCGATGCAATCCTTGATCCGGACGAGGAAGGTCACGGCTTCCCTGCCATCGACCACGCGGTGATCGTAGCTCAGCGCGAGGTACATCATCGGGCGGATGACCACCTGGCCTTTCACGGCCATCGGACGCTCCTGGATCTTGTGCAATCCGAGGATGCCGCTCTGCGGTGGGTTGAGAATCGGCGTGGAAAGCAGCGAACCGTAGATACCACCGTTCGAAATCGTAAAGACGCCGCCTTGCAAGTCCTCGATCTTGATCTTGTTCGCCCGCGCTTTGACCGCGTATTCGGCGATGTCCTTCTCGATCTGGGCGAAGGATTTGCCGTCGGCATCGCGCACGACCGGCACCATCAGGCCGCGCTCGGTCCCGACGGCCACACCGATGTCGAAGTATTCGTTCTGGATGAGATCTTCGCCGTCCATGCGGCCATTGATCGCCGGAACGGCCTTCAGCGCGCTCACCGCCGCCTTCACGAAGAAGGACATGAAACCGAGCTTCACCCCATGCTCCTTGGTAAAGCTATCCTGCATCTCGCTGCGCAGTGCCATCACCGCGCTCATGTCGCATTCATTGAAAGTGGTTAGAATCGCGGCGGTCTGCTGCGCCATCACGAGCTGCGCGGCAATCTTGCGGCGAATCGGCGACATCCGCTTCCGGACGATGCGGCCTTCCCGCTGGGAAGTTTCCGCGGGCGCTTCTTCACGAGGCGTTCCGAGCAATTCATTCGCTTTCGCCACCGCTTCCGTAAGCGAGCTGGGAGCTGGTGCCGATGCTTCCGCAGGCTTCACTTCGACCGGTGCGGGTTTCGGTTCAGGCTTGGCTTCCGCCGGTGCGGCCGTCGCCGTTGGAGCGGGTGCGGACGGTGCGGGAGCCGCTGGCGCTGCTGCCGCGGGAGCCGGCTTTGCCGGTTCCGGCGCGGGAGCGGACGCCCCGGCACTGGCTCCTTCTTCAATTGTTCCCACGACTTCGCCAATTTTCACCTCTTCGCCGGCTTTCACTTTGATCCGCAGAGTGCCCGCCTTTTCAGCGGTCAGTTCTGTCGAAACTTTGTCTGTTTCAAGGGTCAGCAGGACATCACCTGCGGCAACGGCTTCGCCGTCTTGTTTGTGCCAGGTCGAGAGGAGACCGCTCGTGATCGATTCACCAACGGCTGGAATTTTGACGTCTACGCTCATGGAAAAGAACCTCCAACAAATCAGCATCACCCGATCGTGACAAGGGGGGAGTGACTTCCAAGCGCCTCGTAGATGTCATAGACCACCCGCAAAATGCCGGGAGGGAAACCCCATACCCCTGCGAAACCGGCCCCGCACGTATTCTCTTGAAACGATCCGCCCGTCCCCTCATCCATCTCTGCCGTTCACGCGTCTCATTCCTTCCATGAAAAAGATTCTCCTCCTTCTTCCTGCCGCAGCCGCTGGATTGCTTCTCAGCGGGTGTGTCGACGACGAACCCTATTACGGCCGCGTTGCAGGACCAAGGGCCGCCTATTACGAAGACGATTACGGTCCCGACTCCGGACCGGATTACGCCTACGGCTCTGACTACGGAGGCACGGACTTTTACCTCTCCGTCGGTCATCCCTACTCGCGGTATTACGGACCTCTCTACCTCCGCGACGGCCGATACTACTATTCGCGCGGCGGCAGCTACTATGTCTACACCCGTGGAGGAGGACACTACGGAGGTTACGACCGGCATCACGACTACGACTACCGTCACGACAATCGGCAATACTATCGTGGCCCTACGTACCAGAGCAACCAGTCTTACTCCCATCAGGGCACTTACTCGTCGCAATACCACGGTGGGTATCAGTCCGTCCGCCCGGGGCAGACTTATCGTCCCGGCCAAACTTATGTGTCTCGCCAGCAAGTCCCGCAGCGCGGAAGTCAGCCCCAGCGGTCGCAGCAACAGCAGTATAGGAAAAAGGGCTCGGAGTCCCAGGATCAGCGCTGAGTTGCACACATACTCGAGTAAGTAAGATCGAGCAGAATATCACGAAAACGAAGCCGCGCCGTCTTAGACGGCGCGGCTTTTTCGTTTCGCGCTTGAGGTTGAAAAGGCTCTGTGATTCAGCCTTGCAACTAGTCGTCGCACCAATACGTGCAGCCCGGCAGTGCTAATGGCGCTTAAATAAGAATACCGTTGCCCGATATAGGCCCGGAGGGCCGCTGGACAGTAGCTCCGGGCAAGAGCCCGGAGAGCCGAATGCGATCGATCAGCCCCGGACGGGGCGTCGGACTCTTGCGCGCTTGTCATATAACACCGACAGCGCTCCTTGGTAAGACATCACCTATACGTTTCTGATGCGTCCAGTGCTCCGACGCCCCATCCGGGGCTGGCCTGCGACCGCAGATCTCCGGGCTCTCGCCCGGAGCTACTGTCCAGCGGCCCTCCGGGCCTGAAGTCAGGCAAAGCAATCGCTTATTTAAATACCATTAGCCCCGCCAGGCTGGAGTGACTACGTGATTATCAAATTGCTCTGGCGACCCACCAGACGCCGCCGATTCAACCGCCTGCCGTTCGGATGCCCTGGACTCGCTTGAACTCGTGATACTCCAGGGCCGCTCGGTTCATCTCAAAATCGACCCCAACGGCAAAAGTTGGCGTCCATTTTTCCTGCGCGTTCCGCCAATAAGAAACCGCTTTCACAAAATGATATAATTCGTCCTCCGTAAACTCTTTCGACCGCTTCAGCCGGTCGCGCTTCGCCATTACGAGGCGGAGCTGTTTGGTGAAATCCTCCTGTTTCGTATACCGGATGGACATCCGTTCGAGCTTGTCTGCATCTTCATACAGATCAATGACTTGCCCATGCTTGCTGCGACAGGATGTCTCACAAAGACAGATCGCCAATACAGCAAATAGAGCCACAATAGACGTTTTGCTTCTCGGTGACATGCGCCAGCTAAAAGCTGTTTCCGTGCGAGGCAGAAACTCCCTTCCCATCCGCCCCCTCATCTGAAATTCTTCCACCCTCTCGAAAAATCAGTCCCCTCACCCGTGAAAGTCACCAAAGCTGTTGTCACCGCGGCGAGCCGCCAGCAACGCCATCTCCCCCTCCAGAGCCTCGTCGATCGCGATGGCCAGACGAAATCCGCGCTCGTCATCATTCTCGATGAAATTGCCCGGGCCAATATCGACCAGATCGCCCTCGTCATTGCCCCCGGCGACCGGGATGCCTACATCGCCGCGGCCGGTCCGCATGCCCGGAATCTCACCTTCATCGAGCAGGCTGAACCGCGTGGCTATGCCCATGCGGTAGCCCAGGCCCGCAGCTTCACGGGTGATTCCCCTTTTCTCCTCCTCGTCGGCGATCATCTTTACGTCAGCCGCGGGAAGAAAGGCTGTGCTCAGCAGCTCGTGGAATTCGCTTCCACGGAAAATTGCGCCATTTCCGCCGTTCAGGCCACGCACGAGAGCAAACTCCCCTACTACGGCGCGGTGGGCGGACGCCGCTCGGGCAGCCATTCCAACGCCTACGAAGTTCGCGAAATCCTTGAAAAACCGACGCCCACGCAAGCCGAGCAGCAACTCGTCGTCCCCGGCCTGCGCAACGGCCACTATCTCTGCTTCTTCGGCATGCACGTGTTGCCGCCGGGCTTCATGCAGCTCCTCGGAGAAATGCTCGAGGGCGAAGGAAACACCCTGCGCGCCTTGAGCCCGGCGCTGGCCCGCCTCGCCCAGCGCGAACGCTACCTCGCCCTGGAAGTGGAAGGCCGGCGCTACGATGTGGGACTAAAATACGGCCTGCTCACCGCCCAGCTCGCGCTCGCTCTCGAGGGACATGACCGCGCTGAGGTGCTCAGCGGGTTGCTCGAACTCGTGGCCGCACGGGTGAATGCCCAGGATTCCGCTTCGCTTCCTGCAGAGGCATGAAAAGCGAGCTTTGCGCCATTATCACGGCGACCGACCCGGCGGTGCGCCATCGTTCGCTCGACGCCTGGGCCTCTCGCGCTTCTCTCGAAGAACTCCTGCAGGAGTGCGCCGCGCTGGATGACCTGCGCCGCCATTCGGCAAATCTCTACGAACGCGTCCGCGCCCTTTTCTTTCTCTACGCGATCCATCGCTTTCATCTGCCGTCGCGCTTCAGTTCCGGTGCCGGCGCGGCCGGACGCGGGCTCATTCCGTTCCACGGCTATGAGCAGTTGCTCCAGCGGCGCTTCGAAGAAGCAATCGATTCGTTTCAAGCCATCCAGCAACGCGAAGGCCCAGGCGATGGACTCTCCAGCGCGCTCTCTTCCGCCTACTATCGCCTCGGCATCCAGACGCTGGCCGATCAGGTCCGCCGCTCCGTCCGCAGTATTCGTGGCAATCAATGGATGTTTCGCATGGGCCATCCCGCGGATCATCCGCTGCGTTTGCGCCCGGAATTGCTCGCGCGCGGACTCGATGGTTCCTACCCGATCCTCCGCGAGCTGACACCGGTACGCATGGACCTCACGCACAGTGCGTGGTCCGATATCTTTTTCCTCGGCATGGATTTCCCCGAGGGCGCCAAGGTGTTGAATGTCTCCGTCGATCTCGGCGTGCACGGACGCGACTATCGTCCGCGCCCACCTGTTGAGGCCTACCTGCGCGTCATCGATGCCCCGGTCCTCCGCCTGACCAGCGTGGATCTCAATGCGACCGCGGAGATTTCCTCGCTCGCTGAGGTCTTCGATTTTGCGAAGGATTACCTCGGCTTGCTCAAGGCGGCGGTGATCGCCAGCGGCCTTGTACCGCCGGGAATTGAAGGCTCGGGACAAAGCCTGGCCGAACTCCTCGCGCGCGTCGTCGGACATGGCCGCGGGCTGGAACTCGTTTCCAGCGTCAATGACATCCCGAAAGGCTCGCGTCTTGCCGTTTCCACGAATCTCCTCGCCGCACTGATCAGCGTTTGCATGCGCGCGACCGGCCAGGCGCAATCGCTCGAAGGCCCGCTCGCGGAAAACGAACGCCGGCTCGTGCTCGCCCGCGCGCTGCTTGGCGAATGGCTTGGCGGCTCAGGCGGCGGATGGCAGGATTCCGGCGGCGTCTGGCCCGGGATCAAACTCATCGAAGGCGCTTTTGCCGCGGAGGGTGACCCGGAATCCGGCATCAGCCGCGGGCGCCTCATGCCCGCGCATCACGTCTTTTCCGAGAAAGAGATCTCGTTCGAAGCCCGGTTCAATCTCAGCGAAAGCCTCATCCTCGTGCATGGAGGCATGGCGCAAAACGTCGGTCCCATCCTGGAGATGGTCACGGAAAAGTATCTCCTGCGCGGCGAAGCCGAGTGGAAGGCCCGGCAGGAAGCGCTCTCCATTCTCGATACCGTCCTCGACGCGCTCCAGCACGGCAATCTTCCCGCGCTTGCCGCGGCAACGACGCGCAATTTCACCGGGCCGCTCCAGACGATCATCCCGTGGGCGAGCAATTTCTACACAGAGACGCTCATCGCCCGGGCTCGCGAAGCTTTCGGCGAAAAGTTCCGGGGCTTCTGGATGCTGGGCGGCATGTCAGGCGGCGGCATGGGCTTCATGGTCGATCCCGAGATTCGCACCGAGGCGCAGGAGCGCTTCCTCCTCATCATGCGCGACACGAAGCGCGAACTGGAACGCGCCCTGCCCTTCGCCATGGATCCCGTGGTCTACGACTTTGCGATCAATGACGCCGGAACCTCCGCGTCGTTGCTCGAGGACGAAGTGGCGCTCATGCCGCAGGCCTACTACGCCCTCACCGTGCCGCAGCTTCTGCGCATGCCCAGCGCGAGCCTCGATCCGCTACGCCGCCGCGAATTGGAAAAGCTCAGCACCGCCTGCCGCAATGCCCCCGAGTTCTCCGGAATGGTCGGCCTGCTCTTCGATCGGCTCTTTCCCATTTCCACGGAAGGAAAGTCGGGTGCGACGCTTCCCCGCCTCCTCTCGGAGAATGGCTTCGATCAAACACAGCACGAGCAGATCCGTGCAGAATTGAAATCAGGCCGCATCGGCCTGGCGCAGAATCGGCTGCGGATCGATTCCGAGATCGAAGACGTGCGCGACAGCGACATCCTCGATTGCACCGATTCCAACGCCACTTTCGCGGAAACCGTCGCACTCGGCCGCGAAGCCCTCGCCCGTGGGGAAGTCGCGGTCGTCAGTCTCGCCGCCGGCATCGGCTCCCGCTGGACACAGGGCGCCGGAGTGGTGAAAGCGCTTCATCCCTTCTGCAAATTCCAGGGCCGCTACCGCACCTTCCTTGAGCTGCATCTCGCGAAGAGCCAGCGCACCGGACGGGAAGCCGGCATGCCACTGCCGCACCTGGTCACGACGAGTTATCTCACCCACGGCGCCATCGCCTCGTGGCTCGAACGCGCGAAAAACTACGGTTACGAAGGCCCGCTCGTGCTCTCGCCCGGACGCGCCATCGGTCTGCGCATGGTCCCCACGGAACGCGACCTCCGTTTCGCCTGGGAGGAAATGCCGCAGCAGGTGCTGGATCATCAGCAGCAAAAGGTCCGCGACAGTCTCCGCGCCGCGCTCATCCAGTGGGCTCGCAGCGCCGGCGAAGCCTCCGACTACACGGACAACGTCCCCGCGCAGTGCCTGCACCCGGTCGGACACTGGTACGAAATCCCGAACCTTTTCCGCAACGGCGTCCTCCAGACCCTCCTCACCGAGCGGCCGAATCTCCGGTATCTGATGCTGCATAACATCGATACCGTCGGCGCCGATGTCAGCCCGGCACTCCTCGGCACCCACATCCGCGAAAAGGCGTGCCTCTCCTTCGAAGTCATCCCGCGCCGCATCGACGATCGCGGCGGCGGCCTCGCCCGCGTCAACGGCCAGGTCCGCCTCGTCGAAGGCCTCGCCATGCCGCGCGAAGAACAGGAATTCGCCCTGCGCTTCTATAATTCGATGACCACCTGGATCGATATCGACCAGATTCTGGCCCTCTTCGAATTGACGCGCGGCGACTTATCCGACGCCAACAAAGTCACTACCGCCATCCGTAAACTCTCCAGCCGTCTCCCGACCTACGTCACGCTCAAAGACGTGAAGAAACGCTGGGGCAACGGCCAGGAAGATATCTTCCCCATCGCGCAATTCGAAAAACTCTGGAGCGACATGACCGCGCTGCCCGAAGTGAATTGCCGGTATTTTGTTGTGCCGAGATTGCGCGGACAACAGTTGAAGGATCAGGCGCAGTTGGATGGGTGGCTTCGGGATGGGTCGGCGGGGTATGTAGATGGGCTTTGTGCGTGGGGGTAATTCTTCGTCGCCGCACTCTGTTTCCTCGAACATAAATATATCGCGGCGTTCTTCCCTGCTTCAACTTTGATGGCGCTAGCATTACGTTGACTGTTTTCCGCATGGACGTCGAGTTGCCCCTTCGGCTAAGATTTTGTCTAGAGCATACTAATGTATGGAAACCTTGTATCTATCTAGGAGTGAAAGTGGCAGCGACCCTTTTGCTATCGATCGACACACGCGGAAGGTGATTGGAACGGATAAGCAGAATCCGACGGCCATGTACGCCCTACTTCAGGCCGAAAAATACGGTTGGACATGGATTAAATGCGAGCAGGAAGCTAACGCGCTCGGGGATTTAGCATGCGCTCTTGGGGAACCGGTTGCAGCACCCGGAAGGCCACTAATCGCCAGATTGACACCTCAGAGCGTTAAAGAGGCCCGCACAAATACGACAAGTTCGAAATACGGTTTTGGTACGTTTCCGCCACACACTGACTTCGCACATTGGCCGGAGCCGCCAAGATGGCTCCTCTTCCGCTTAGCTAGCGAAGCGTCGAAGACGCCTACGCTCTTGTTCGATTCAGTGAATCTTCGTCTTGATGAAAAATTTGGAGCACATTGGCGTCGAGCCGTTTGGCGCGTTGATCGAGTTTGTCGCCGCTTCCTTTGCTCTATGGATTTTTCCGTTGATGACAGAAAGGCCATTCGTTGGGATCCCGAAGTAATGAGACCCCATGGCCCTTTGGCTAGCGCTATCGCAACGGATCTTGCGAGAGAGATCAATGCCACTGCGTATATTGAGGCTGAAAAACTGTTTTGGACATGTCACGATTCAGCTCTATTGGTTGACAATTGGCGAATGCTTCATGCACGCCCTACGGTCGCCGACGATGACAGGCATCGCGTGTTAGAGCGCATCGCCATTAGACACACCTATGAATAAGGCAAATCCACAATCAGTATGGACTTACGACCTGCTGTGGAGCAAGGCGCTCTCTTATATCGAACGCGCACTCGCGGCACCCCGCGACAGTGAACTCTTTCCCTTCTGGGCTTCGCTCGCGTTGGAATTCCTTGCGCGTGCTGCCCTAGCACGAATTTCGCCAGTCCTACTCGCAGAGACCGGCGACTCTGATGGCAGACATCTTCTCCACGCGATCGGGCTCGAACCGAAGGTTAAAAATTACGTCCCAAAATCAATTACGACCGCAGATGTAATCACTCGTTGTGAGCAGGTTGTGCCTTCGTTCACCAAAGAGGTGGAATCATTCTGTCGAGGATTTACAAATCGGAGGAACGAGGAGCTCCACAGCGGAAGCACACCTTTCTGCGCGCTTCCTAACGACACTTGGCTGCCGCGATTCTACGAGACTGCAGCATTACTTTTGAAATTTCAGGGGAAACATCTCGTTGAATTTGTTGGGGACGATGAGGCCCAGGCTGCCGAAGTCATGCTTCGAGCCGTGGCTGACGAAGCAGCAAAGAGTGTACAGAAGCAGATCAACGCTCATGCCGAAGTCTGGAAAAGCAAAAAACCAGAAGAGCAAAAGAAACAAGGAGCGCTCGCGCAGAAACATGCGCAGCCCAAGAAAGGGCATGTCGTTATCTGTCCTGCGTGTGGCTCAAAGGCACTGCTCACTGGAGAGGAAATCAAGCAACAACCCCCTGTGCTTGAGAACAATGAACTCGTTGTACGGAGCATCATCCTACCTACGAATCTCGAATGCGTCGCCTGCGGATTAGGAATTCACAGTCACAGTCAACTCTACGCAGCTGGGCTCGGCGGTCAGTTCACTAACACCATGACATTTGACCCTCTCGGTTACTACGCGGAGCAAGCGTACGTTGGAGACGAGTACAATAACGAATGAGATGCGCTCTCACATACGAACACGCAACTGCCGCGTTGCCGCTGTATTCAGTACGATCATGTTGCGCTGCCGCCTGCATCACAGAGGAACAACGGGGTCTAGAATTTTGAATGCACTCGGCACTTGTGACCTACCTGCTCTTCCGCGCTTTTTGGGGACGCAGGCAAGCCTCGGAGCCGGCCCGAGCGATTCACAATTTCGGATTCCGCGGGGTCGGCGGCGATCCGTGTTGCCGCTTCGCGTATAGTGGTGATTTTTTTCGCGCTCGCCTCCGCACTCGACTCGGTCTTCGATCCGCAGAATCCGGGGCGAAAATTCCGCGAAGTCCTTCCGCTCGCCAAAGCACACGTTATTCATTTCTTCAATACCCTGCCCGGACGCGGCTCAGACGACACCGTGAATGTAAGCGCCCAAAAGCAGTTCAAGTTATATCTTCGTGCCGATCTTAATTAGTACCCAGAAATAGGCAACTTCCCCAAGGGTGCGCAACCATTCGCTCAAAGGGAGTTTCCAAATGAACCAGGCAGCCCAAGCAAGCAATAGAGCGATGGCGACCCAAATCAACGGCGCAATCCATCCGAAAAAAACCACCCACCAAGACCGGTGTGGCGCCAAAACGTCTGCATAAGGCTTGTCCGCTCCCTGCGAAACCATCTTAGGCACACCGTGGACGATGAAATGGGCAATCGCCTCCCAATTATCTTCCCGGAGGGCGGCGCCGTGGCCGCCGGAAACATAGCTGCACTGAAATAGCTTGTCTTTGTGCGCCCCCCCGCGCGCCGTGATTTGGTCGAATCCATTGTGTCCCGCGCTTCCCAAATCCTGCAGCCGAAGCTTTTCGATCGCTCCGGGAAACCATGCAACCACCAGATCCGTCGTTGCGACGTAATTGAGGAGCGCCTTTACCTGTCCACGACCTATTGCCGTATACCAATCGTAGCGGCGAGGAACGACGCTTCCGGCAAAAATGACATTCTCAAAACGACAAGCCCGGTAATCCTTGAGCGCTCTCGCCAAGAGATATGTCCCGTTGCTATGGCCAACGTAGGAAAACCTCGCATTGGGGTACAGCGCCCGGGCTTCCACGTATTGATCCATCAGCCACGCCACCTTTTCTCTTCTCCGCGCAAAAAGCAGAAATGGGAACATGGCAAAATAGCCGTACGTCGACGTTTCAGAGCTGTAGATCTTTGGCGGAAGATTGCCAGCCCTCTGGACACAACGGGCAATCTTCTGGGTCCAGTAGCCTGTATCGCGAATGCCATGAATAACGAAAACTACGTCGCTCACCTTGGCATCGGCGGCCCTAGGTTGCTGGTCGGCCGGGATCACGCATTTCGGCCGCAACTTGTCTTCAGGCTCTGTCAGCGCTCGTGTAAACACTTCCCTGCGAGCCTTCCCTTCGTGAGTCGAGTCCATCTCGATGACATTTTGGTGGCCGGACTTCGGCACGTCCAAATAGACAAATCCACTTCCGGTGACGAGATCAATATTGTCCTCTGGTGAGACGATATCATCTATAGAGCCGAGAAGTTGAACCACTGTGGCAAGGGGCTTCCTCTCATCCTCCGGAAGGCTTTCGTTTTCAGCCGCGCGGCGTCTCTCCATGGCAATCCACTGCAAGCGCAACTGAGTGATGAACGGCGCTCCCCGTCGAATCTGAAAAGCCGTTGGCGGACGGCCTGTCACCATGAGCAGAATATTTCCGATCCATACTCCGATCGTCATCATCACCGCCCGGATCAGGCCCATGTGATGAGAAATGGACCATCCTCGATTCATTCCGGCGAGCAGAACGATGCGATGAATCCTTTCCGCCCATGGCTTTGCAGATTCAAGAGGACCGCTGCCAGAGTAGTTGAAGCGGGCATCCGAAGTTTCACCGTTTGCCAGGACGTAGACCTTTCGAACAAGCAGCCCCCCGATGCTGTGGCCCACCAAGGTGATGTCCTTATACTGATGTTCGCCTTTTTCCCTCTCGCTAACCCTTTCGTCGATCGTCGCGACTATCGTGCGCGCAATTTCCGTTGGATCCGCGAGAGAAAATGTCTCGAGGGGCAATTTCGGGACGTACAGTTCGGCGTTCGGAATGGCATTTCTGATTACATCTTCAACATGCAACAACTCCCTAGGAGACGATAGATAAGCATGAAGCAGAACAACGAGATGAGGTGCGTCGGGTTGAGACATGGCGGGATAAACTTGAACTTCATCTGCAGACGGTCAAAAGCGGCCCAAGCTGGTGCTTGTCCAGGCTGTGCTCTGGGATTCGATCTTTGTTTCCACCGTTTTCTAAAACTTGCACCCGTCCCCGCCCGCAGCGGGCGTGCCGCGAGCCAGTCTAAGTCGATTGAAACGGGTCTTAGGCCCCGTTGGTTTGCCCCGCATCGCTACTTCGGCGGCCATGCGGTGCCGATGGTTTTTCCGGTGGCTTCCAAAACCGTCCGATCAATCCCCCGCAAGATATGCCGCATGAGTTCGATCGTTCCGTCGGTAACGAAGTAGGCTCCGTGAATGTCCACACTGCCAACGCCAGGGACGTTGAACCCGGTGCTGGCAGGGAAGAAACTGGAGCAGTCGATATCCCAAACATTGTCAGTAGCGGGCAGGCTCGTCACGAGTGGTGGGCGATGCGCCAAACCGGTGCGCCCGAGGCGGCGGGTACCGAAGTGTTTTAGCCCGGACGATGTGCCGAGGACGGCATCGCGCCCGCTATAGAGCGCCGTGATTCGGTAAGTGAGATTGGCAATGGCTGAACCGTCGTTGTTGTCAGGCGCGCCGGTGTCGAAGAGATCGTTGTCCACATCGGCGGCAACCATGAGGAGCTGATTGATGAGGCTGACAAGGAGTGGCTGATTCTTGCGCGTCCAGGCGACGGCCATCGCTTTTTGCAAAAGATAGTTCCCCATGCTGTGCGCGATGACCGAGACCTTGGCCTTGCAGCACCTCGCCGGGTCGCCCTTCGAGGTGATGGCGTCCTGCTGTTTAACGAGAAGCCAATCGAAAAGCTCCGAGAGGATATCCGCCAGATCGCCAGCGCATTCGCGGGCCTGCGCGCGGTCAGGTTCGTAGCCGACGACCGTGCCGAGTGATGGCCAATCGTAGAGAATGCATAACCCAAGGCTGTCAGGCCCGGAGAAGAGTCGGCCATTGAGATCCTCGTAGAATGAGGCCGAATGATCGAAGCTGACGTTGAAACCATGGACGAGGATGCTGACATGGCTCTGCTGTTCGTTCTGGCTGTGGGGCAGCGCGGGAAATTGATCCGCTGCGGCGGCGAGCAGCGTCTTGAATTGCGTGGGCGAAACCTTTTGCCAATTGGCGATATTGTTCAACGGACCCTGGTTACTTATCCAATAGGTGAGGCCTCCGACATTCCGGCCCGTGCCGGTCCCTCCATTATTCCGGTCGCTGATCATCCAGTAGCGGGGTGGCATTCCGCTAGTAAAACAGAATGCTTAGGATCGCGCTATCGTGGTAGTACCCTGCGTTTTTGGGGATCATCCCCTTACAGTCGTAACGGCGATTTTCAAATGAGAGGATCCGTTAATGGCATCTACCTCCCCTTACAAATCAAGCGCACCGTCGCTTGCGGAAATTAATGAGCATCCATGGAATATTAATCTATGTGCATTTACTGCTTACTTGAGATCAATGATGAGCGGTCTATGAGCGCCGCATTAAACCGACCGGCGTCCGCAGGATTTTCAACGCGCTGAGTGGCCCGCGTACGATTGCTGTGGTACGCTACCCTACGTTGTTCGCCTCAAATGAAAGCGCACTCGGCCATCGCGGGCATCCTTCTCATCAGCCGCCGGATTCTGTTGCAAATCGGCAAACTGCAAACTGCCGGTGACTTGGACGACGCCACTTTTACCGCTCAACTGAACCGGATTTTCCGCGAACCGCTTCAACCCGTGAGCCTTACTCCCATCGTTCGGGAACTATCGAATAGACAGACGCGTCTCCGCGTCAAAGACCGTCAGGAAGATACTACGCAGGGCATGATCGAATGCGGCCTGCAACTGGATTCACGACCATGAAAATTACAGCATCACTTACAATCATCGGAGTGGCCCTGGCTGGGACGTTCCTGGCTTCGCCAGCGTGGGCTTTCGGCCATGGAGGAGGTGGCGGTGGCGGACGGGGCGGCGGCGGTATGCGCGGAGGTTTTTCCGGCGGAAGTTTCGGCCATGCCAGCTTCGGAGGCGGTTTCGGACGAGGGAGTTTCGGGGGCATGCATGGCAGCTTCGGAAGCTTCGGCCACGGCAGCTTTGGCGGCACGCACTTCGGTCATGGGAGCTTTGCGCACGGGAATTTTGGCCACAATAATTTCTCCACGGTCGGCTTCGGCGGCCACTTCCATCACGGGTTCAACGGGAATTTCGGACGCAGAATATTCATCAGCGGGGGGTACGGCTACTACGGTGGTGGATACTACCCGGATTACTATCCTTACACGGATTACACGCCGGACTATTACGACGTCGGAACGGACGCGTACGGGTATGGCAATATGGATTATTCCAGCAGCTATTACCCCAGCGATTCCGTCGTCGCCGCGCCGGTCACCATCGCCCCCTCGCCCGTGCACGACGGATCAGACGACTTGATCATGGACATCCAAACCGCGCTGCAGGCGAATGGGTACTACAAGGGAAAGATCGATGGAGAGGCCGGCCCGATGACCCGGGCGGCGATCCGGGCATTCCAGGCCGACCATCAACTTCCGCTGACCGGTCGCATGGATATGCGTCTGCTCCACGCGCTCGGAATCAACTAAATTTAGGAGTTAGGAATTAGGATTTAGCATTTGATCCAGATTCGGCGCTCAGTGCCATGTAAAGGGCTGGTGCTCTGCGACTTGACCAAGCTTCTTTTAGAGGTTCAAGCGGAGCCGTGAAAACGCGGAGAGAGCGTAGGACATGAAGAACTGCATCCGATCCCGGACCAAATCCTAATTGCTAATTCCTAAATCCTAAATTACGCGGGTGTTTCGTTTGTCACGTCGTAGGCTGAGGCGCACGTCGGCTCGATCGGGCGGATCTCCATCTGCAATCCGAACGGTAAGCACGGGTTTTCCGCAGCGAGGGCGGCGGCTTCGCGGAGACTCGGAGCCAGGATCGTCCAATAGCCGCCGACGACTTCCTTTGTCTCGCCGAAGGGGCCGTCCATGATGATGCCTGATTTGGAAACGACCGCGCCATCGGTGCTGAGCCGCTGGCCGGTCTTGAGCCGGCCAGCCTCCGCATTGAGCGAAATCCAATCGTAGAATTTGCCGATGGCCGCTTCGATGTCCGCCTTCGACGCATCCTTGTCCCACTTTCCGCGAGAGAGGACGAGGTATTCGGAAAGAGGTGAGGGTTGGTTCATAGGAGCGGACGATACAGCTCCGTGCGCCATTGGGAAGAATCGGGTGTGGTTTGCGGACCGGCGACGTAATGTTCCCAAAGGTCCTCGGCTTGTTTGAGGCCATTGCTCTCCATCCACGCGGAGAACTCGCCCCAGGCGCCCGGAAGGCCTTCGTATCCGCCATGATAGGTCGTATGCGCCACCTTTTGCGCGGGCCATTGGCTCGGATAGATCCGTCCCGTGGCCGCAGCCGGTTTGTCGGTGATGAAGCCCACCTCGAAATCAAAGCCCGACGGAACGCCATCGTCGCCGCAGGTGATTCTGAAGTGATGCGCGAAAGCGGCGCCCGCAGGCGGCATGCCTTGCTCGGTGAGAGCAGCGACCAGCTCCCCAACAGCCGGGCCGAAAGACTGCATCATTTCCGCGAGCGTAACTTTGAGGTGGATACAGGCGGTGTGCTGGGCCGGGGTTTGCTTGATTTCTGGTGTGTCGATCATGGTCGGAAGGGGCAAATGCAGTTGCTGGTCTCTCCATCTCAACGAACGAGAGCCATCGTTTTGGACAACGAATGTGAAATTATTTGGCGGAGCAAACACGAAAATAGGCAACGCCTGGAGGCCCAGTTCATCAGGCTTGAGTGAGGCGATCGCGGAGGCAGCACAACCAAATGCAACCAGCCCTTCGTCAGGCGGTCTCCAGTTTGGTGATCTGAGAGTCGGTACTCGACAAATTATCCCGCGCGGGCTACCCGTAACCCCGGAAACCACCTCGCGCGATGAAGGTCTTCGTCTACGGCATACTCACATCATTGGGGGCAATACTGCTGAGCGTGATAGCAGCGAAAGTTTTCGAGAAATGGCAAAGGAAGATCCATTGGGCAGGGTATCTCTTTTTTGCGGTTATCGCCGTCGGAGTCGGCGGTTTCGCACCAAAATTCGCGCTGCAACCGGACGAAGATCCCTTCGCCAAGGCGACCCCCGCCTCTCAATCTCAAAAAGACACGTCACCCACCCCGAAGCAGGAAATTCGCGCCACGCCCGCTACAAGTTCTCCTGTCACTCCGCTTCCACAAACCGCATCCCCGACGCCTAAAGCCACACCGCGGCCACCAATCTACACCGGACCTCCCCGCTTGATACCAAGTCAGCCGAGGTCCTATTCCGCCTCTCTCCGGCGCGGTGCAATAGCCAGTATCTTCCTTGTAAACAAGTCGAACCAGGCGCAGGTACCTTTCGATAGCGGCATCGCAAGCACTCGTGATAACGGGACGCGCTTCTTCCTCGATAGTTTCGACCGCAAGGGCAAAGCCGGAATCACAACCAAATCGATCGGCATCCGTTGGGATGGATATCTGGAGATCGATACGGAAGGTGATGTGAACTTCATGATCACGATTCACGGAGGAAGCGGCTCGGCAGGCCTCCAGGTGGAAGATGAAAATCTGGCCAGCATGACGCTCAACCAAACCACTCAAGAATCCCTCAGCAAGGTCTACCATTGCCAAAGCGGTCTTTATAAGTGTCAGTTTTGGTGCGCGAATTCCTTTTTCGACAGCAATCTTGCTGTCCACGGAATCGAATTAGCGATACGGAAGCCGAATGAATCCGGCCCAAGGCAGATTTGCCCCGGAAACCTGCTCTCGCCATAACCACCAAGCCTTGCGAGAAACCGCGGGTGGCGCCTGACTCATTTCAGATTCAATTGGAGCCCACGGGCTTGGTCACCACTTGATGCGCCGTGACGCGGAGGAACTTGGCGTAGCCGGGATCGAACCCGGCAGGAACAAAGGAGTTGTTCTCCACGCTCTTGCCAAAGAGCACTTCGTACCACACGCACGCGCCCAGATACTCACCGGCCATGTTCGCATGATGCCCGTCCATGGTCAGTTTCATCGTGGCATCCGGTTGTTTCTTCCAGCTCCAACCGACGTTGAGCGAATGGGTCTGGTCTGGCAATTCGCCCGGTTTGGCATTCTTCGCATCGAACGGCGTCGACGACGCGTGGAAGCCCCATTGTGCATCATGGTTCGCGAGATGAAACGCGTCACCCACCGGGATGAGCCGCACATTGAGCTCTTTCGCAACGGTCGCGTAGGCGCTGGCCAGCCCTCGATACATTTCCTCCTGTGAAGCCAGCGGGACGAGCGCCGCCGACTGCGACGAAAAGCGCGGATCATCGACCCGATATTCCCAGGTCTCGTGCATGAGCAACGTGGCGCCGGGCGCGTAACGCCGGATGTAATCGCTGAGTTCCTTCGCGTAAGGGCGATAAGTCGCGAGATCGTGACTCTTGATACTCGCCTGCTGAAACGTGACAAAATTCCACGGCTCGCTCGTCAGTTCCTCCTTGAGGCTTTTGCCATCGCCATAGCGGCCTTCCTTGTCGTCCGGACTCTTTTCAAAGGCTTCCACCTTGCTCCAGTGCAGTTCGAGGCTCGCTCCCCCGACATTCGCCTCGCGCAGAATCAATGTATCTCCCGTCGCCTTGGCCAGCTCACCGAGATAGTGGGTCGCATTGTGAGAAAAGCTGTTGCCCACGGTCAGGAGGCGGACGGCCTTCGGCTGGCCAGGCTCTTGCGCCAAACAAAGCGGCGCGGCGATGAGCAGGACGAGTAAGCGCCAGAGAGCGCCTCGGATGAGGAGGAAGCGACGGGGAGTCATTCAAACGAATATTGCCAGTGGCGAAGGCGAAGCAATGCCGAAGAGCTCGGCCTGGGGGCGGATATTCGAGACGGCGCGGCGAGTTATCCCACGTGCGAGGCAGGGACATCCGTCTCAGATGTCCGACCAAGGTGGGATACAAAGCAAATGCGAATGAACTAACGGCCACCACAGGACGTTTTGAACACAGGATGGACGTGGACTCAGAACGGCACACAGGCGCGGTCTTTTCGTTCATCCGCGTTCAAATCCATCCCACGCGGGTCGGACCGCTGGGGACAGCGGTCCCTACCCAACCGCGTGAGCTTACTTGCTGGCCCGCCGACGGCGGCTCATCAAGCCAAGCCCGGCAAAACCCAGCAGCGCGACCGTTGCGGGCTCAGGCGCAGGAGTGATGGAAAAGTTATCGTAAGAACTGGTCACCGTGTTGGAATTGCTGCCGAGGCGCAATCCCACTTCACCGGCCCCGGTCACGGCCGCAGTCGTGTCCGTATAAGTCAGCGTATTGCCAATTTGTGCTCCGCCGCCCTGGGTGAAGATTGAGCCGCTGAATTGCACGTTGCTGCCAACCGTAGCAACGGCAAGCCGGAAGGTATAAAAGGTGTTGATCGAAAAGCTGCCTGCCGGAACGGTAAAACTCTGTGTGGAAACCAATGTTCCCAGTGTTCCGGAATCCGGATTCGTATCGGAATCCCACACCCGGAAATCCGCCGTTCCGGCACCAGTAAGACGAAAGACCGCAAGATATCCGGAGCCCGTCAAGGGAGGCGGTCCCGCCTGAGTCGCTTCCGTGACTTTCGTGAAGAAGCCCACGCTATCCCCGCCGATCGTCAATTCCGGACTGCTGAAATCGAGCTGCAGCGTAAAGTTGGTGAATGTGTTGTTGTTCAGGATCGCCGCGCCAGTTCCACCTGAACCTCCGGTACCTCCCGTTGCCGTCGTATTGTAGATCGCGACCGTCGCACTGTTCGTGACGCTCTTCTCCAAGGTGCCACCGTTATCACTGCTCCAGGACGTATGGGTGGGATTTACCGTCTCGTAAAAGTTGCTGTCGTAGTCCGACGCGGAATCAAATCCGATCGTCGTCGCTGAACAGACGCGAGCCAATGAGAATGTAGCGACGGCTAAAAGGGAGAACTGGAGATGTTTCATGTCAGCTGAAAGGGCGGGGAGTACGCAAACGACAGGCAGAACGTCTGCCATGGATTTGCGCGGCGACACAAAACTGATTTTCGAGCAAGAGTCAACACAGACTTTCCCGATCTTAAAAACCGGTAAATCACCCCTAAGAAACTTCACTTACGGCAATCCCCCCTATTTCAATACATACACTGAAGTGATATCTCCCGGCCGTTGCATTTCCAAGCATCAGCAGGTTATGCACTTATATCCGGACATCCTTTCGTGTACTGATGCTTCCCGTTCGTTCCAAAAACGGATTTTGGATTTTAGAGCGTTTTAAGAATTTATGTAGCCGCTTCAACCTACCCAGCCCGGCAGGGCTGACGGAAAATAGCCGGGGGTAACACCCCCGGTTTTCGAATACGAAGGCTGCACCCCGGCAGGGTGTGCCGGAGCTGATGCAGCATGGATACGCACTCAAATACCGATCTACACAGGGCGAATTCCAACTCCCGCGATACCCTGAATGCTCCGGCACCCCTGCCGGGGTGCACGGCGTTCTCCGCGCAACCGGGGGTGTTACCCCCGGCTACTTTCCAGCAGCCCTGCCGGGCTGCACTCGTGAGCGTGGCTACAGTATTATTTACATTGCTCTAGAAGAGAGGGTTGGTATCACTCTCCCCACCCCGGCGCTGACGAAGCAGCACCCTCCACAAGCCGGACTTACAGCTTATTCCACCAAATCCTCGATCTGCCGCTCGTAGGTATCGAAAGGATCGGGCATCGGCAGATAAGTCGCGTTTTCCACCGAAATCGAATCCCAATTGATCACGTATGGCACCTGCCGGTTTTGGAAAAGAGACACCGCCACGCCGCGACCACGCGCCCGCGTATCAGACGGCGGGTTTTCCATGGAGTCCAACCGGCGGACACTGTCGTTGAACTCACCGATCGCTTTGGCCGGCGAAAGCGCGAAGAAGAGACCCTTCGCCGGATTGATGTTGTGATACTCCAGATCGAGGCTTTGCAGCCACGGGTCATGCCAGGCCAGCCCTTCGGCTTCGCGGAAGGTTTCGAGGAGCCACTTCTTGGAAATCCAATCGACGCCGCCGATCAGGAGTTCGGGCTTTGTCCGAAGAGCATCGAGCGTGAAGGACCAGGTATCGAGCAGCCAATCCGTTTCCTCGTCGCGACCACTCATATGGCGGCGGGCGCTGGCCAGGAATTCATCCTGGATATCAAGGGCGGCGCGTGTTCGACCGCCTTCGAGTGGTACGACGGCGTGCCCGGTCCCTTCATGCGAAATCTGGCGTGTAGCGATCACGGCATCCTGCAGGACGACATCGTCAGGAAGGAAGCCTTCCTCCAGCATGGTCAACACACAGGCGGTCGTCCCGAGCTTCAGCGCGGTGGCGAACGGGCTCATGTTTGAGTCGCCGATGAGCAAGTGCAACCGGCGATAGCGCCGGAAATCGGCCAGAGGCTCGTCACGCGCATTGATGATCGCGCGATTGAATTGCACCCACTGGTAGATGTCGTTGACGATGTGATCCGCCCGCTGGGAAAGCTGGAAGGCTATCGCCTGCCCGGACTTCGGCATCTCGAAATCGAAGGCCAGCGGACTTGCCTGCCCCACGCGTCCTGCCCCGGTGAAAAGCTGCCGCGTGGCGAGAAAGGAAAGAAGAGTGCCAAGGATGCGCGAGTTGAACTGCAGATCCCGGCGCATGAGGTAGTTCTCATGGCAGCCGAAGGTCGCCCCGGTCACGTGGTCGATGTTGTTCTTGATGAACGAAACCTCTTCATCCACGCCCAAACCTTCCAACGCGGATTGGAGAAGGAGATCGCCGGCGACATCGAAGGTCACCGCATCGCGGATCGTGCGGCTTTCGGGCGAAGAATACTCCAGATGCCCCATATCGATATACAGGCGCCCGCCATTTAGCAAAAAGCCACCGTTTCCAGGTGGCTCTTCGTAATCTCGGTAATGAAGGTCGATCGCGCCGGCCTTGGCCTTCTTGAACAGGTAATTCTTTACCCGCGCCGGCCAGACGTCGGGATTGCTGTGTCCGTGCTGCCCCGCGACGAGACAGCCGTACTCCGTTTCAATGCCGACGACACGATTCACATGATGGATGGGTTGGCAGGCGAACGGGAATCGTTTGCCACTCCGGCTTTGCGTGCGTCGGGCGGAGCAACGCGCGACTCAGTAGTTGTAATAGACGATTCGCCCGCATTGCTCACAATGGACAATGCTCTTGCTGGCCCGCGCTGAGGCATTGGTCGAGGCCGTCACTTTCATGTGGCAGCCGGTGCAGACCTCGTGATCGAGCGCGACCACCGCTTCGCCTTTCGTGGCAAAGAGACGCTGATAGGTATCCAGGAGATCTTCCTCGACCACTCCGGCGAGTTTCGCCCGCTCTCCCTCCACCTCTTTGATTTGCTGCTCTACCGCCTTCATCTTGCCATCGAGATCGGCAAACTGGCGTTCGACCGAGGCTTTCGTTGCCTGAGCCTCTTTCGTGGCATCCGCGATCTGCGGCCTGAGTTGCTCCGCCGCTTCCATCAGCTCCAGCTCGTGGTCCTCGATTTTCTGGATATCCGCTTCCAGGTGTTGAATGGCGGTCGTGAAGGCCTGGAATTCCTCGTTTTTCCGGGTCTGAAATTTCTGCAACTGGTACTTTGCGATCTGGTCCCGCTTGCTCTGGACTTCGTTCTCGAGTTTTTTGCGTTCCACCTCGAGTTCCATTCCCTTGGCCTTCAGGGTATCGAGCTGTTTCTGGCTGCCGGCCAGCTTCTCTTCCAGTTGCTTGCGCTCCAGTGGTCCGTGCTTTAGCTCCTGCTTCAAGGTCCTGATTTTGCGGTCACGATCTTGGAGGACGAGGAGCTGTTCGATATCCTGGAGCATCGCCTCATGCTGGCGCGAGGCAGGCGCGGTGAAAAGGGGAAATGTAAATTCGTTGAAAAGATCGCGGGTGCGGGAAGAGCGGGTGCGGTTCGGTCGACCTGAAAGGGATTTTGGGTTGGGACAAACGATGACCAGACGAAAAGGGTGTGACGATGTAGCGGGTCGCGTGCACGCGGCGCGACCTTGGACTGCGGGTTAAGCCTCGGGCGCAACACCGCCATCGGATTGTTCTGCGGGTGGGAAAGGCGGCGTCACACAGCGCGATGGTTTGCGAGAAACGTTTGGTGGTCCGTGATTCCCGCGTGAAACCCACCGTGCGCATCCCCGCAGACCTGCCCCATCCGAAAGCGGCGTTGCGCCCGAGGCTTATCGCGCGCACCCCAAAATCGCGCGGCTCGCGAATACCTTTCCCCTACCCCTGCCACAGCGCTGACGAAGCAGCGCCCTCCACACGCCAACCCTCAGTAAAGCATGGTTTCCGAAGGCGGATCGGTCTTATCGACTTTGGTCGCCTTCAGCACGGCGATGCGCCGGCCGTTTTCGATCGGGAAGGTCGCGGTGCCGACGATCTTGATCCAGGACATCTCCGGGATTTTCGGCGCGTCTGTTGCTTCCACGAGCGTCGCCACAGGCCGGGCGTCGGCCGCGCAGCAGGTCATAAACATGCGGACCGCCTTGAACCGGTTGCCTTTGGCGTTGTCCCCCGAATCAGGCATCAACTGGCCAATGAGCTGCACCGTTTTGCCTTCGAAATCTTTCCGAAGATTCGGGTCCTGCGCGGCGTAGAGGAGGTCGAGCACTTCCGCGACGATGTAGCCTTCGGGTGTGCGTTCGAGGTAGTCATTCTCGGCTGAAGGTTTCTGCGCGCCATTGGCCTGCGCTGTGGCCGGAGCCGGAGTGGACGAGGCCGGGGAGCCATCTTTCGTCGGCAGCGGGAGATTCAGCGCCGCAGAAGAAGGAGTGGTGGTTTTGGCCAGTTGCGGCAGGGCAGAGGCGTCGGTCAGGACCCCGCGGTTCATCATCGCATTTTTTCCAAACGCATTCGGTGCAAACATGGCTGTGACCGAAACCGGCACGAGCAGGATGAGGAAAGTCAGCCATTTTCCGAAGGTGAAGCGGGACAATGGATGGCTGCACTCGGCAGTCGTGCAACACTCGGCATCAGCCGGAAACAGAGCAAAGACCAGCGCCATGATTCCCAGCACCACGCCTGCCGCGAGCACGTAGCCGCGGAAAGCCGGGATGAGAAAGGAATCCACTCGCCCGCTGAAGAGGTGTGTCCACTTGGCAATCGCTTTCCAAAAAGCTCCCGACGGAGCATCCGAGTAATGGAGCATGACGATGCTCCAGGCGGCGAGGGTCACGCAGGGAAGCCAGCGGGAAAAGAGCCTGTTCATAGGACGTAGTCGAAAAGTACGGGCGTTGCCAGGGAAAGCAACCTTCCCTTCAGATCAATGAAAGACCGGAAATATTTGGTAACAGATGAAGAGGATGACAATGAAAAGACAGATGGGTAACAAGATGACGAAGCGGCGCCGGAACAAAAGACCGTAGAGCCAGAAGAGCTTGAGATCGAAGACGGGGCCAAAGACGAGAAAGGCCAGTTTCGCCGTGCGCGGAAAAGTGGCAAAGCTCGCAGCCACAAAGGCATCGGTCGTACTGCACAGGGCAACAATTGCCGCAAGGACCATCAGGACGACGATCGCCAGGAAGGGCTGGGTGGCAAAAGGCAGGATGATCTGCTGATTCACCGCCGTATTGAAGAGGCTCGCGATGCTGGTGCCGACGATGAAAAAGAACGCCACATCCAGGAAATCCGCCGTCGCCGACTGGATGGCGAGAATGCATTTCCGCGGAATCGAGGCGCCGCCGGCGATTTCCGAGAAGTCGCGCTGTGGATCGGTCTCGACAGGCGCGGCGGCAAAGCCAAGACCCGAACGGCGCTTGGGAGCTTCCTCCGCCTTCACCAGTCCTGGTTGAAGGATGGACCGGGCCGGAAAGCAATAAACGATGAATCCGGCAGCGATGGCGATGAGATAACCGATTCCCAGCCGGAGACTCATCATCTCCCACGGACGGTTCCCACGAAAGGCGGTCACGGTGCTCAGGGCCACGATGGGGCTGACGATCGGAGCGGCCAGCATATAAGTAACGGCACAGGAGAGCGGCAGCCCTTTGCGAATGAAGCGCCGGATCACGACCACGCTGCCGCATTCGCACATCGGAAAGATCACTCCGAGCAATCCGCTCAAGGCGATCGCCGCCGCCGGATTCTTCGGCAGGATCTTCGCGAGCCGCTCGCTTGAGACGAAGACATCGACAAAGCCGGAGATGAGCGAACCCAGCAAAAGAAACGGCACGCCCTCGAACAGGACGCTGAGAAAGGCGACGGAAAAGTCGTTGGGACTGAAAGTGAACCAATGCATGGCGGAGCGTACTTGTCGATGACCGGCGAACTGGCGTCCAGCTTGGGAGAAAAATCCGTGCGAACGCCAGCGTCACCGAAATTCGTAACCGCCACGCAGGGAATAAAATGCCGCGCGGCGAGATTTCGGCCTCGTGCAGACGAAATGTCCCGCGCTTCTGTTCAATCTTATGTCACCGATGGATCTCGCCTTTGGTCACGTCTCCCGGAACGTCGAGCAGCTGGATCTGATTGATGGTCTTGAAATGAGTCGCGTCGTCGACCTGCCAGACGACTTTCTTGTCCGGCGTGATTTCGACGACTTGGGGCTGCTGGACGAGGTGGCCGTGACCGAGGTAATTGCAGAAAACCGTATTGCCGTTGGGCAATCGCTGGCAGCCGGCGACGAGCCGCAGCGGGTTGCCTGGAAGGTCGTTTTCGCCGAGTTCCCAGACGATCTTTCCCTCGGCGTCGAACTCGAGAGCGCGGTGTCCGTCCCCGCAATCGATGAGGAGATGGCCGTCGGCCAACGGTACGACTTCGTGCGGATCACCGGGAACCGTGATGCCGCGCAGCACCTTGCCGTCACCGTCGAGCTCCACCACTTTGCCTTCGCCCTTGAAACAGACCAGGTAATGGCCGTTCGGGAGCTTGCGGCTGCCGCGGAATTGATTGTGCATGGCGATCGATGGGGCGGTCTCCAGTTTGATCTCCTTCGCCACCTGGCCCTGGCGATCGATTTCCACCAACCGGCTGGTACCACCTTCCACCACCAGTACATTGCCGTCAGGCAGGGGCTGGCAGGCGTGAACCTCGCTTTTCGGCGGGGCCTTGTATTCCCAAACCACCTGTTTGTCTGTGGTCACTTCTTTCGCTCCGGCCACATAGGCGAAGAGGTAATTACCGTTCGGCAGGAGCCAGCAATCCTGCGGATTTTTGGCTGGGTATTCCCACTGAATGGCGCCTTCGGCGGAAACCACACAGACTTTGTCACCCAGGTAATCACAGCAGAGAAAAGGGTGCCCGGCCTTTGCCGAGGCGGTCGCAAAAACGAAGGCCAGGAGTGAGATGCGGGTAATGGAAAGGGGAGACATGAGAACAGGCAGCGTAGGTGGATGCACAATCCGCGTGAAGCTCCGTGTTTGAACCTGAAAATGGGTTTTGGAAATCAGACAGCGTGTTTGCGCGCGGCGACCATGGAGTGCGGTAGCAAGAGAGCGACAGCGAGCGCGATACCGCTTTCGGATCGGGTCGGTTCTGCGGGTCGTCACGGTGGGATAGCTGTCGTTTCGCAGCAACTGGTCTTGTCCAAAAAAGTACCATTGTGAATACTTGGGTTTTCCACCCACAGAACCATCCGAAAGCGGTGTCGCGCTCGCTGTCGCTCTCTTGCCACCGCACTCCATGTAGCACACTCGCAAATACGCCTTTCAATCATCGATGGGCTTGCCGCACCTGTTTTGGCCGGCCGCTTTCAGGTCACGGCTCCGGCAATTTCGTGCCGCCATCGATCCAGGATACGCCTGACCTCACGTGCGCCCTCGATCAAACGTGGGCCGGGCTGGAGAATGATGTCCGAATCCAGCGCATAAATGTGCCCATCCTTTACCGCTTGCAACGCCTCGAAACCCGGTCGCTTTGCGATGGAGGAAACGTCCACGGGTTTGCCACACCAACTTGCCAAAATGATGTCCGGTTCTGCCCGGAGGATTTCTTCCCAAACGACCGTTCGCGCCGCCGCTTTCCCGCCACGGCGCTCGGCGAAGATATCGACACCGCCGGCCAGTTCAATGATCTCCCCCACCCAGCCGATGCCGCTCACCGCCGGGTCGGGCCACTCCTCGAAATAGACCTTTGGGTGCGGCCCCTCGTGACACGCCACGGAATCCAGGCCCGCGCGAAAATCGCGCGCAAGTTTCGCGCCTTTTTCCGGCAAACCAATCGTCCGACCGATCAGCCGGATGGTCTCCTCGATCTCCACAAGCGTACGCTGGTTTGTCGCCAGAACGGTACAACCGGCGCGGATGAATTCGGCGGCAATCCCGGCCTGCACATCGGAAAACGCGATGACGAGATCCGGAGAAAAGGACAGCGCCCGTTCGATATCGCACGACGAAAAACCGCCAATGACCGGCCGACGCTCCAGCCCAGCCTGAGAGGCAAACGCCGATACCGCCACGACGCGGTCCCATGCTCCGAGCCGGGCACAGATATCCGCGGCTTCGGCGCTGAGGCAAAGGATACGTTGCATGACAAAATAACTTGTTCAAAACAGCGCCGTGAGCCCAAGCAGGAAGGCAAGTATGCCCACATTTTTTGCGTGAAGCCGGAGCAGTGACAAATTGAGCCACCTCATCCATTGAATTCGACCGTGCCGCCGGAAAAAACATCGCGCTTCTTCGCCTGGTTTGCCTCCACTTATGGGCAACCCACACCCGCCCAGGCTGCGGCGTGGCCGCTCATCCGGCAGGGCGAAAACGTGCTCATCGCTTCACCAACCGGTACGGGCAAGACTTTCGCCGCCTTTCTCTCGGTGCTGGATGGCCTTTGCCGGCTCGAAGAAGAGCGCGTGCTTTCAGATGGCATCTATTGCATCTACGTCTCGCCGCTGCGCGCACTTGGTTACGACCTGGAGAAAAATCTCCAGGAACCACTGAATGCGGTTTACGGCCCGAAGCCGCCAATCCGCGTGGAGCTTCGCTCGGGCGATACGACGGCAAGCCAACGGGCGCGGCAATTCACGAAGCCGCCCCATATCCTGCTCACCACGCCGGAAAGCCTTTGCCTTCTACTCTCGCAGGAGAAATGGCTTCGTTATCTCGCGATGACGCGATGGCTCATCATCGATGAGATTCATGCCCTGGCTGACAACAAACGGGGCGCGCATCTTTCGCTCAGTATCGAGCGGCTGGACCGGCTCTGTGACGAAAGGGCGGAAGTGATGCGGCCGCCTTTGCAGCGGATCGGTCTTTCCGCGACCATCTCACCGCTGGAAGAAGTCGGCCGCTATCTTGTGGGAAGCGATGGCCAGTGCCAGGTGATCGACGTCTCCGCGAAGAAACGGGTGGAACTGAAAGTCTATACGCCACTCCGGCGCGAGCCGTATCCGCCTTCGGGATTTACCGGCGAACGGCTGGTCAAGGAACTCGGCGGGCTCATTGCCAAATACCGAACGACGCTCGTCTTTTGCAATACGCGCTCCGGGGCGGAAGCGACGACTTTCTGGCTGCGGGAGAATTTTCCCGAAATGGCGGGCGCGATCGAATGTCATCACGCATCGCTGGAACGCGACGTCCGGCGCGATGTGGAAGACCGCCTGAAACGCGGTGAATTGCGCGCGGTCGTTTGTTCGACCAGCCTTGAGTTAGGCATCGATATCGGTTCAGTAGATATCGTTGTGATGCTGGCTACGCCGAAGGGAGTCAGCCGCGCACTGCAAAGGGCTGGACGCGCGGGGCATAACATTCACGCGATCAGCCGCGGGGTGTTAATGGCGACCAATGTAAGTGACCTTGTCGAAGCATGCGCAACCGTGCGACTGGCCCGCGCCCGTCACCTCGATGAAGTGAAGATTCCCGAGGCGCCGCTCGATGTCCTGGCCCAGCATTTGGTGAGCATGGGCTGCACGCGACGCTGGGGGCGGGCCGATGCGCTGGCCCTCGCGCGGCGCGCGTATCCTTATGCCGAACTCACCAAGGAATCTTTCGACGACGTGCTCGACTATCTGGCCGGTGGTGGTAAGTCGCTCCGGCAGCAGTACACAGACGTCTTCGGAAAGATCGAGCTGGACGATGATGAATTCCAGACGCGCGAAGGAAAGGTGCGCCGCGAGTTTCTGCAAAACATCGGCACCATCCCAAGCGTGGGACAAGTCAGGATCCGCCTGAAGAATCAGGCGCTGGGTTCGGTGGAAGAGAGCTTCATGCGGAACCTGAAGATCGGCGATATCTTCATCATCGCCGGCCGGCCGGTTCGCCTGGAGCGCGTCTCGCAGATGGAAGCATGGGTCACGCGGGCTGACGGCGAGTTACCGACGGTTCCGCGATGGAATGCGGCCAAGATGCCTCTTACCAATCGGGTCTGCCGCGAAATCATCAGCTTCCGTGATGGCTTGAAGCAACTTACCACTGAGATGGCGGATCGCGGATTGCGAATTGCGGATTTTGGAGAAAGTGCGACAGCATGGATTACGGAACGGCTTGATTGCGGGAGAGCCAACGCGGAGATCATTTGGAAGATTCACGCCGCACAGATCATCCTGTCGGAGATTCCGACGGCGGACTTTCTTCTCGTCGAAGAGCATCTCGAGTATCCCCGCGATCATCTCGCGGAGGAACAAAGGCCGCCGAAAGGACGAAGAGCCAAACTAGAAAAACGGCAGCCTATCACCAGCGGTCCGCTGGCACGCCACTACTTCTTCCACTCGCTCATCGGCCGTGCCGCAAACGATGCCCTGGCTCGCGTCGTATCTCTGCGGCTCAGCCGTTTGCGGGGTGGAAATGCGCTTGCCACACCTCACGACTACGGCTTCGTGCTTTCGGTCACTCCGAAACAACACATCACGGAAGAGGATTTGCGCGCCCTTTTTTTCCCGGCCAATTTCGAAAATGAACTCGAGGAGTCACTCGCGCGTTCGGAGATGATGAAATATCACTTCCGCAATGCGGCTCAAACCGGCCTGATGGTTTACCGAAACTTTTTCGATGAACAAAAATCGGTGCGGAAACTGGCCTGGTCGGCGGAGGTCATTTTCAATGTGCTCCAGCAATATGAACCCGATCACGTGCTCCTGAGAGAAGCGCGGAGGGAGACGCTCCATACTTACGTGGACGCTCCCGCGGCCCGCGAGTTTTTGGAGTCCCAGGCTGCGCGCCCATTCCGCCTGCGCCCAGTCACCCATGTTCCCCCGCTCTCTTTCGCGATGTACGCCACGAAGATCAAAGAGGCTTTGCTCGTCGAAGATCCGTTTGAAACGATGGAGCGTCTCTACCATCTCTGGTGGAATCAGACAGAAGCGGCAGAGACACCAGTTGCGGCCGGATAGGGGCTCGTGAACATTTCGCGCCGCACGTGTCCCAGTCATTTCAAAATCACCGCCCCCCTTCCCGAGCGCATCTTGCTCCGGGAATCATTCTGGATGCCCGTCGCGCCGTGTGGCTGGAAGAAAAGCGAATTCTGGCGGTAGCAGACTTGCATCTGGGTTATGCGTGGGCTCACCGCCATTCGGGACAGTTGCTCCCCATCACGGCGCGAGAAGATTCTGTCGAACGACTAGCAACCTTGGTCACAGACTATTGCCCCGAAGAGTTAGTCTTGCTCGGAGACATCGTTCATCGGGCGGTACCGGTGCAAACACTGGAGGCAGAACTCCGCGAACTATTCAGCGTGATTGGTGACCGAACCCGATTGCGGCTCGTCGCCGGAAATCATGACAAAGGTCTCGATGCCCTGCTGAAGCGATGCAAACTCCGGGCAGAGCTCGTGGTCTCGCACGATTGCGGGCCGCATCTGCTCATTCACGGCGATAACAAGGATGCCGCCATCGCTGCCGACCAACTCGCTCTAGTCCGCTCACGCAACGGCCAAATCTTCATGGGCCATGAGCACCCGGCCATTCGTGTCGGAGATGGCGTAGCCAGCATGAAGTGTCCGTGTTTCCTTGTTTCCAGCCGCCTCATCATCCTGCCTGCGTTCTCGAGTTGGGCAGCTGGTTCGAACGTACGCAGCCAGACCTTTCTCTCTCCGTTGGCCGCATCGGTGCGCTTCGAGACCGCTCATGCCATTCTCGGAAACAAGATGCTGCCGATCGCGCTCCCGTAGTTGGAGCGAGTTAAAATCAACGTACCGGTACTAGCCTCTCCAGCCCGGCAGGGCTGATGGAAAGTAGCCGGGGGTACCACCCCCGGTTTTCGTCCTCATACGGTCGCACCCCGGCCAGGGGTGCCGGAGCATTCCAGATGTCGTACGAGTTGGAATTCAAATGTGTAGATCAGTATTTGGTGCGTATCCATGCTGCCTCGGTTCCGGCACACCCTGCCGGGGTGCAGCTCTTTTTTTGGAAACCGGGGGTGGTACCCCCGGCTAGGGCTCCGGACAGCCCTCCGGGCTGCATCGGAAGCGGCGTTTTTCTTATTTGAGTGTTATTCGCCCTGCCGGGCTGCGGCCACAGTATTATTATTACTTTGCGCTAGTCAGCCGCCGCCTGCCGATCAGGCGGTAAGTTGGTCAGGAACCGGCGCGCCTCTGAAACACAAATCTCATCGATTTCATTTCGTTGAACCGATGGGTGCCAGAAGGTGACTTCAGCAAAACTCTCATCCGCCGAATGACGACTGAAATTCACATCCTGCACGTGCACGTGATCGAAGCCATCGTCGGGAAACTCCCGGAGCTTGGTCAGCGCGGCAATCAATGCATCAAGCTGCGCCACATCCGCAAAACGGACATCCACACATAGAAAAGCAGGGGGACCAAAAAACTTGGTGTCAGCACGGATCACGGGCGAAAAGGCACGCCCATCATTTGTTCGATGCGAGTCGGATTCGGCCATATGACCGATTTAATCGGCGCATGACCTTCGCATTTCAAGACCGTGTCAATGCCGCCGCTTAAATCTCGAATGAATCCTCCGCACCCGGACGCAACCGTGGACGGAGGAATTCGGTAATCTGCGCCACCGCCTCGGCTAGCGATTGCCTGTCGGTGTGGATGGTGATCTCCGGATCGACCGGTTTCTCGTACGGGGCGGAAATTCCGGTAAACTCCTTGATCTCGCCGGCCCGCGCCTTCTTATACAAGCCCTTCACATCACGCTGTTCGCAAACTTCGATAGGCGCATCGACAAAGATTTCCACGAAATCGCCAACTCCGAGCGCGATCTCCCGAGCCCGGCGGCGGTCTTGCCGATAGGGGGAAATGAAGGCGGAAATCACGACGATTCCCGCTTCAGCCATCAGCTTCGCCATCTCCGCCACGCGCCGGATGTTCTCCACCCGATCCTCCGGCGAAAAGCCGAGATTGGAATTGAGGCCGTGGCGAACGTTGTCCCCATCGAGCACATAGACTTGTAACCCGAGGTTGAATAACTCGCGTTCGAGCGCACGCGCGATCGTCGATTTGCCAGCTCCGCTGAGGCCAGTCAGCCAGATTACCGCACCTTTATGTCCGTTGCGTAGCGCCCGGTTGTATGACGTGACGTTCCCTTCGCTCCAATAGATATTCTTCGATTTGACCTTGGCCCGGTCGACATACATGCCACCGAAGATAATGCCGCCACCCGCCACCTGGCGATTGTCGACAATGACAAATCGGCCAAGGATCGGGTTGGCATCATGGTTATCCATGGCCAGCGCACCCCGCGTCTGGAAAGTCACCTCGGCAACGTCATTGCGCGCAATGTGCGTCCGGCCTTCGGTAATGATATCCAGCGTGGACGCATCGATGATCCGCTCGATCGAAACGATCTCGGCATCGAGTTCCTGCGTGGTGAGCTTTATCTTGAGCCGCTCGCCTACTTCGATGTTCCGCTTGCCCATCCAGAAAAGGCGGGCTTTGAAACGGTTCGACTCGATCGGCGCGGATGTCTCGAGCGAGGCCACATTGCCTCGTTCGACAAAGATTTGCTCGGTCAATGTGATCCCGATGGATTCCCCGGCGACAGCGTAATCACGCGCCGGTCCGTTCCACCGCTCGATGCTGGCCACGACGCTTGTCTTTGCGTTGGGCGAAAAGATCAGGGCATCGCCCACCCGCAAGGTCCCTGACTCGATCCGGCCGGCAATGATGCGCCGCTCGTCGAACCGGTAGACGTCCTGAATGGGCAGCCGCAGAGGCAACTCAGTCAGCGGCTTCGGCGGCTCGAACGTGTCGAGCATATCGAGCACCGTGGGACCGGAATACCAGGCGATTGCGGATTCGTCTTCCCCCACGCGCTGAGCGACGTTTACGCCGTTGCGTGCAGAGATCGGAATGAAAGCTTTGGCTTCAACGCCAATCTGGCTGAGGAAAGCTTTGTACTCCGAGACAACCGCCTTGAAGACGTCTTCCGAGTAATCCACGAGATCCATCTTATTGACGGCAACAACTACCTGCCGGATCCCGAGCAAACTTAGAAGATAGCCGTGACGCCGGGACTGCTCGCGAACGCCTTCATTTGCCGCGATGAGGAGCACTGCAGCGTCGGCACTTGCGGCTCCTGTGATCATATTTTTGAGGAACTCCTTATGCCCGGGAGCATCGATGATCACATACGGGCGCTTGTCCGTCTTGAACTGGATCTGCGTCGTATCGATCGTGATGTTCTGCTCCTGTTCTTCGAGCAGGGAATCGAGTAGAAAAGAATACTCGAACTCCATGCCTTCCTCCTTACAGGCCTTCTGAATCTGCTCGATCTTTCCATCCGGCAGCGACTTGGTGTCGTAGAAGATACGGCCGATCAGAGTGGATTTACCGTGATCGACGTGCCCAACAAACACGACCTTCAACCGGGCGGCAGATTGAGGATCCAAAACCAGGCCTGGAAGCTGGGCGACGGAAGTTGTAGCAGAAGACTCAACGGAATAGGTCTGGGTCATGGCGATCAAAGCAGTTTTTCACCGCGCGAGAGGCAGCAGGAGGAGCATCCATCCAGAATTGGACCGCTTAGATAAGCAATCGCCTCGGCCGATGTAGGCCCGGAGGGCCGTCGGACAGTAGCTCCGGGCGATAGCCCGGAGATTGGCCGCCCGCGAACCAGCCCCGGATGGGGCGCCGGAACCCCAGACGTTGCCAGAACATCGGCAGCGATATCTCGCGAGAAGCACGGCTCGCGCAAAAAACGCGCAGGAGTCCGACGCCCCATCCGGGGCTGCCGCCGCAGCCTTCGGTTCTCCGGGCTGTCGCCCGGAGCTACTGTCCGGCGGCCCTCCGGGCCTGTGTTGAGCGAGGACATCCTTACAAAACGCCGCTTCCGAGCTTGGGCAACTCGTTCACTCTCCGCGCAATCGAAGGTAGTACCTTCAGTCACTTTACCACAGCCTTGACTGGCGATATCTGCGAGCGAAGCCATTAGTTACGTCGCTTTAGCGCAGCGAATCATCGATCCACTTCAGCATTTCCGATTTGCTCGTGAGCCCGACGCGCTGTCCGATCGGAGCGCCTTTCGAAAAGAGAACGAAATTGGGCACCGCATTCACTTTGCACCGCGAGGCAAACTCGAGATGATCGTGTGCATTCACTTTCACGATTTTCAAGCGGGTCGCATTCTCGGTGGCAATCTCCTCGACCACCGGCAGCATTCGATCACACGCGCGGCACTTATAGCCGTAGAAATCCACGAGCACAGGGAGGGCGCTTTGACTTACTTCCTGCTCAATCTGCTCTGGTGATAGATCTGTAATAGCACTCATAGCAATTTACATGAAGCCTTTCGCCCGGAGTTTTTGCATTGCGTTACGCTCGTGGTGGTCTTGGGCACGTCCGGCGCGTTCGCTGGTTTTGGTATGGGCTAGCTCATCGATGATCTTGTCGATCGTGTCCGCTTCACTCTCCACTGGACCGGAAATCGGCCAGCACCCAAGCGAGCGGAATCGATAGCGAACTCCGTCTTTTCCCGTCCGCGCAAAATACATCTTCGGAATCGGGATTCCCTCACGCTGGATATACAACCAGATATCCCGCTCACTCCAATCGAGGAGCGCTTGCACGCGAACGTGTTCACCGGGCGCGCAGGAGGTCGTGAATTGATTCCAGAACTCCGGCGGCTGATCCTTGTAGTCCCATTCGAAATCCTTTGTCCGGGGAGAGAAATACCGTTCTTTCGCGCGAGTGGGATCTTCGTCACGGCGGATGCCCGTAATGAGCGCATCCCACTTATGCTCCGCCATGACTTGCTGCAAGGCGACTGTCTTGAGTTCGTGCGTCACGGTCACCGGATCGGTCGTATCGTAACCAATCGATCCGCGCTCGGCATAGGCGCCCCGGCCCGCACGGGCGTCCTCGTTAATCTTCACAATGAGATCCAGATTGTGATACTTCACCGCCCAGTCGCGGTATTCCAGCATCTCTGGAAACTCGTAGGTCGTGTCGATGTGCAGCAGCGGATACGGGATGTGTCCACAAAACGCTTTGCGCGAAAGCCAGATGAGGACATTCGAGTCCTTCCCCATCGACCACGGCATGCAGATGTTTTTGAAGTGATGAAAAGCTTCCCGGATGAGGAAAATGCTCTGGGCTTCCAAGGCGTCGAGGTGAGCCGCGTCGTTTCTCGCGACCTTTTCCGGAAAAAACGCGGGCGACTCCCCTGCTGCCGGAGCCGGATACTTGCGTCCGTACGCCGGGTGATCCGCGTGCGACGAAAGGCCACGGGATTCAGGAGAAACATCTGAGCCGGCGCGCTGCGGAACGGTCTCGTCGGCAAAAACGGTGGAAGATGGCATTTGTGTCGTTTGTGTTGCATCCGGTCGACAGGCAATCTCGTCAACTCCGGCATCGCAGCGGCACGAAGAAAGCAAAGCAAATCCAGATTGTCTATAGGAAAAATAGACAATCAACTGCCCGCCCGTGGCTTCGCTGCCGCCTGTGCTCCGCACGATTTGCGAACCACGAGGTGGCATTCCAGCAAAATGTCCCTCGCCGGCATTTCAGGATGGCGAATCCGCTCGATCATCGCGGACATCGCGGCAAAGCCGATCTCCCGGCAGGGCTGGTGCATCGTGCTCAGCGGAACCGGCAGCAGACTCGCATAGGCGATGTCGTCGATCCCCACGATCCGGACATCACCTGGAACCCGCACTCCCAAGGCGAGCAGCGCATGCATGAGTCGGCCCGCTGCACGGTCATGCACGCACATGAAAGCGTCCGGCTTTCGGGCCTCGAGGAAGCGATGAATGGCGCCATCGTCTTCCTGTGAAATCCGGAGAACCAAGTCCGGATCCAATGGCAGACCATGCATGAAAAGCGCCTCCCGATATCCGGCGAGACGTTCATGGATCGTGGCGGGGCCGTCCGGATAACTCAGGACCGCGACTCGCCGCGAGCCTTGGCGAATGAGATGCTCGGTAGCCGCGAAGCCGGTGCGACGATTGTCGATCCCCACGAGATCATGGCGGCTGCGGTGCGGATAGGGCAGAAAATCCCGATCGAGAAAAACCACCGGAATCCCGGCGCGATCGAACGCGGAGACAACGCGTTCATTCGTCCGATCCTCTGGATCCTGCGTCTCGAGCGGAGCGAAGAAGACACCGGCGACCTTGCGAGCGATGTACTTCTGACAAACCTCCCATGCCTTTTTGGCACTCTCTTCCCACGCCTCGTTCGAAGACCCGCTCGCATTACACCAAAGCAAAGCATGCTCGGCAGCCTGAGGCGCATCCGCCATTCCCTGACAGATGGGCTCGAAGATCTCCGTCCGCCCGAGATCCGGGATCAGCAAACCAAAAGATAGTCCACTCGCCACCTCTTTCGCGATCACCTGCCGCACATAACTGCCGGAACCCGCCCGGCGTTCAATCAATCCCTCCCGGCGCAAATCGCTCATGGCACGCCCCACGGTGATCCGCGACGCCCCAAAGCGCCGGACGAGCGCGGCTTCGCTCGGGAGTTTCTGACCCGGCTGATATTTTCCTGAAGCAATATCCTGCCGAAGCTCGTCAAAGACCTGCTGGTACTTTGGCGGATTAAGGAACGGATTTACGGAAAGGGACATCAAGTTGATATTACAGCTTTTTCAATCGATGTAAAGAGCTGATATAGAGCGTATATCGTCAATCAAAAGGCCTTTCAAAGGCGAGGCAAACATGACAATTAAATCCAAAGCTGTTATGGATACGATAAGACAACAAATGGAAAATGCCATACCAAGACAAGCTGATCTCAACAACCGCTACCTTGTCGCGAGCGACTTCGACAAGACCCTGAGCTTCAATGACTCCGGCCTCGTGCTGAGCGAGATGGTCGGTATCCGTAATTTCGAGGACAAGGTGGCCGGGCTCGCCCAGACCAATCTCGTTCAGCCAGGCGCCGAGCTGGCCTATCTTCTCCGGCACGATCCGGAGTTCCGCGCCGTGCGCCGCGAACACCTCGTGGAAGCCGGCAAAGGCGTGCGGCTCAAACATCAGGTGAGCCTGCTGGCAGAGATTCTCTCGGAAGAGCTGGCTGGTGCGCGATTCGATTTCTATGTGATCTCTGCAGGTCCGGCAGTGGTCGTGCGATCCGCACTCGAGGGCATCGTTCCCGCGGATCACATCCTCGGCACCGAATTTGACTTCGACACCACCGGTGAAATCTGCGCCGTTCGGCGCGTCCCAGCCGGATACGGCAAAGTCATCGTGCTTCAGGAGCTGGAGAGCCGGCTCAAAGTGAGCCCGGATCGGACCATCTACGTCGGTGACGGGAGTTCGGACCTCTACGTCATGCAGCACGTGAATAGCCGGGCCGGCCACACTATCGCGGTATCCGAATCGAAATCGATCGGTCGAATCGCCCAGCGGACCGTGCTCAGTGACAATGCCACCAGCGTCCTCGTGCCGATCCTGGAGGACGTTCTGCAATGGGACGCCGCCTCCATTCGGGAGCTCTTCGCCCGCTATGGCCTGGCCATGCGCGATTGGGACAAGGTTCGAACCGACTGGCTCACATTTCATCCCACCACGGCAACCTCTGAAACCGCCCTCGTCAGCTAGGTCAAGTCTGCCATGGAAGCCGTACTCGAAATCCCATCTATCACCGCAAAAACCGCAACGCATCCGCTCAGGATGGCGAGGCTCGCCGTGGCCATGCTGTTCTTTCTCAACGGTGCGATCTTCGCCACCTGGGTCTCCCGTATTCCCGCCGTGCAATCGCGACTGGGGATGAGTCACGGGGCGCTCGGAATTGCGCTCCTCTGCATGGCCTTCGGCGCTCTCGTCGCCATGCCGGCAGCCGGCAAGTACTCCGCTCGTTTCGGAAGCCATCGTGTGACGCAATGGTGCACGGTCATCTTTTGCGCCGCGCTCCCGCTGCTCGTGCTCGCCCCGAATCCCCCACTCCTCATGCTGGCCCTCTTTCTATTTGGAACGGCGCATGGCGCGATCGATGTCGCGATGAATGCCCAGGCCATCGCGGTGGAAAATCATTACGGGCGGCCAATCATGTCGTCTTTCCACGCGCTCTTCAGCACTGGCGGACTTGTCGGAGCGGCATCGGGCGGTCTCATCGCCTCTCTGGGCGTCACGCCCACCGTGCACTTCTTTGCCGCCACGCTTCTCCTTGGCGGAATCACGGCGCTTGTCGCTTTTCCCCGCCTGCTCGATGCACGGGAGACGGAGTCGATCCATTTGCTCGATGAACCGGAAGCCTCTCCCCGCTTCGCCTGGCCCTCCCGGACACTCGTCGTCCTGGGGATAGTCGCCTTTTGCAGCATGGCCGGTGAGGGAGCGATGGCGGACTGGAGCGCGATCTTTCTCAATCGTTTTGCCGGAGCGAGCGAAGGCGCCGCGGCGGCCGGTTATGCCGCGTTCTCTATTGCCATGGCTTTGTGCCGTTTCTCAGGAGACTGGCTCACCGAACGGCTCGGCCCGTCCACAATCGTGCGCCTCAGCGGCTGCATCGCTGCTGCAGGGCTCGCTTTCGCTTTAGCCATCAGTCAGCCAATCGCGTCTCTCATTGGATTTGCCGCCGTAGGTGTGGGGTTCGCTACAGTCGTCCCGCAGGTCTTCAGCGCAGCCGGCCGCACTGCGGGCATGAGCGCCGGTGTCGCCGTGGCGACAGTTTCCACGATGGGTTATTTCGGATTTCTCATCGGTCCACCGGTCATTGGCTTTGCCGCCCAGATGACCAATCTGCGCACGGCGTTACTGCTCATCGTTTTCACCAGCTGTCTGCTCATCCTTCTCGCTCCCAGCGTCCGCCGGAGTCCAGAGTTGTAACTCAGGGAAAACTCGTCAAGACCGTCAGCCGGGCTGATCGCGATTCCGCGAAGCTCATCATTCAAAACCAATCGACAACATCACCATGGAATACAGACAACTCGGCGGTTCAGGATTCAAAGTCCCGGTTCTCAGCCTTGGCACCGGCACCTTCGGCGGCAGCAATGAATTCTTCCGCGCCTGGGGATCCACCGGAGTGAGCGAAGCCACCCGCCTCGTGCAGATCTGTCTCGAGGCAGGGCTGAATATGTTCGATTCGGCCGACGTTTACTCGGATGGACTTGCCGAAGAAATCCTCGGCAAAGCGATCAAGGGCCATCGGGACGAACTCATCATTTCGACCAAGGCAACCTTTCGCTCGGGCAAAGGGCCGAATGATGTCGGCTCCTCCCGTCATCATCTCCTGCGTTCCGTCGAAGCGAGTCTTCGCCGGCTTGGGACTGACTATATCGACCTGTTTCAACTACATGGATTTGATGCCACGACGCCAATCGAGGAAACACTCAGCACACTCGATAACCTGGTCCAGAGCGGAAAGATTCGTTATATCGGATGCTCGAATTTCTCCGGCTGGCACCTGATGAAATCAATCGCCATTTCCGAGAAATGCGGACTGGCTCGTTATGTAGCACACCAGGCTTATTACTCACTCATTGGGCGTGAGTACGAATGGGAACTGATGCCTCTGGCCCTGGATCAAAAGGTGGGCGCGGTCGTCTGGAGCCCGCTGGGATGGGGACGGCTCACCGGCAAAATCCGCCGCGGTGCACCCAAGCCCGCCAGCAGCCGCTTGAATGAAAAGGTTGCCTCCGAAGCAGGGCCGCAGGTCTCAGACGAGTATCTTTTCAAGATCGTCGATGCCCTGGATGAAGTGGCGAGCGAAACCGGCAAGACTATCCCACAGATCGCGTTGAACTGGCTTCTGCAACGACCAAGTGTATCCAATGTAATCATCGGCGCTCGCGATGAAGAACAATTGCGGCAGAACTTGGGCGCGGTTGGCTGGAATCTGACGCAGCAGCAAGTAGCAAAGCTTGATGAGGCCAGCAAGTTGACGCCAGTCTACCCGTACTGGCATCAGAATGGATTTGCGGAACGGAATCCGCCGCCGGTTGGATAAAGAGCGGCTCGCTCCTGGGGCATCCGAAGAGGAACGTTCAGCGTCCAACGTTCGACGCTCAATTTCCAATGACTGTAGCTGATAGCGAGATGGGACATCTCGCTATCAGCGGTTCCCACGCTCATCACCTCTTGCTTCAAAATCATTCCCGAACGCGCCGACCCGGGTTAGAAACTCCGTTTTCGATGAAAATGCTTCGTCTTTTGCTCGCCGCTGCGCTCGCGATCGCCTGCCTCCGGAATCAAGCTATGGCTTCGGCTCCCGAGCCGGTCGTCCAACTCGCAGCCGCATCCGCCAGTGAGGACACCGATAAGGTCACGACCATCGAGCAGCTTTTCGAGGATATGAAGAAGAGCTTTCGCTCAGACCGCGCGAAAGGATTGCACATTCGCTACCAGTTTCACTTCAAAGCGCCCCAGGCGGGTGATCGCTGGATCATCATCAAGGATGGCTCTTACACCATGGGCAAGGGAGTCATCGATCATCCGGATGTCTCGTTCTCCTGCACGGGGGCCGATTGGCTGGAGCTTTCCAATGGTACCCTCGGAGGCTTTCACGCCTATATCACGGGCCGGCTTCATGTCACCGGCAGCCAGTCACTCGCCAGAAAACTGGACGATATCTTCCCCTGAGCGTGAAGGGCCGCACCGTTTTCTAACAACGCCGTTCAGCGCCTCAGGTGTTTATCTGACTGGCCCCTCAGCCTGCATACTTATTTTCAGCAGAAACGGCCAAAGGCGGGTCGAGTTACGGAGCAAGGAGTAAGCAATATGGAGCATATTCAGCAGCCCTTATGTGTGCTCACTTCTCCTGAAGGAAGACGGGCCACCTCACCGCACCATGTCGTCCTGAGGCTGGTTTGCCCTCCACCACCCGGCCCAGTACCGGTATTAAAACGTCCCCAAGGAGTCGTCGATCCCTTCTTCATCGGGGGCGGCGAGGAGGACCTGCTTTGCGGCAATTGCGACCACGTACTGGCCCTTCATGTCGATCGGGAGCAATTGCCCCGTCTGGTTTTCAGTTGTCCGATGTGCGGCTATTTCAGCGACACGGAATAGAAGCGTCGCAGAAATCAAAAGACTCGCCCCAGATGATTAGGCTTATGGGGGCGGCGGTTCGCTTCCCGCCAGCCGGCCACAAAGGAAACCGATGCCATCCACGATTTTCCTCAGGGGCCAGACCAGCCAATTCACCACTGTGGCGAAAACTTTCATGAGCAGCTCCGACAACGCAATCACCGGCCGGAGCAGCCGCTGAGCAAGGGAACTCCGGCTGTAGAGAATGGTCAGAGCGATGATCACCCCAATGCCGACGAACTTCACGTACGCCGGGATCTCGTGCTGAACGGCGAGTTCATACGTCAGCACCACCCCCACCCATCCGACCAAAATAAAAGCCGTTTTGGAAAGAATGGGATATCGCTCGAGGAGCTTCAGGCAATAGCCGGCCAGGAAGCGCAGTGCGAGAATGCCGATGAATACCCCAGTGCAGACCACCCACAGCTTCCGGCTCATGGCCACGGCTGCAATCACGTTATCGAGGCTCAGACTGAGGTCGAGCAGCTCGATCTTCAGGATCGTGCTAAAGAGTCCACCCCCGCTGCTTCCACCACCCTCGTGTCCCTCCTTCTCCCCTTCACCGGCCGTGAGGTGAGCACACATGAGATAGATCAGGTACACTGCGCCGATCACCCGGATCCATTCGTTGTGCACGATCCAGGCAGCGGTCGCCATCGCTATCCCGCGAAAAACATAGGCGCCGGCGATCCCGAGCCGCATGGCCAGTTTTCTCTGATGGCCGGGCAGGTGCGACGCCAGCGCGGCGACGGCCAGCGCGTTGTCCACCGAAAGCAGGCTTTCGATGACAATGAGTGACACGATCACAGGAACGGCTTCGATTAATTCAGGAACGGTGATCATGCGGGCGATATCGTTAAGCGTTCCGGGGGAACGAATTCAAGGATTCTACGTCACAACGCATCCCCCAACTCGGGAAGGGGGAAAAACTCGTTGACGCTGTAAAGAGCCGGGCGATAGCTTGGCACCCCGCTCAAAAGAAACTTTTACTAAAAAAATTTCCTGCCTGCGTCGTATTCCGACGGAAATTTGCCCATTTCCGCCTCCCCGACGCGGGCACTTTTTATCTATGGCTGAAGAACTTTCTTACGTACTCGTCACTCCATACTCGATCCGGAAGTCCCGGACGGGTGGCATTCTTGCCCGTCTCATTTCCCGCACCGGCCTGGACCTCGTGGCCGCGCGGATGTTCGCCCCGAGCGCGGAACTGGTGAAGAAATACGCGGCAAACCTGATCAATGAAGACCCGGATCCGGGCCATCGCCGGATGCAGGAGCAGATCAAGCAGTACGTGGAAAAGAACTTCTCCGGCGCAGCGGCCGGAAACTCTCCTCGTGTTCTCATGCTCGTCTTCAAGGGCGAAGACGCCGTGCGCAAGATCCGCTCCACGGTGGGTCACATCATGAATGAGCGCACCAGCGGCGAGACCATCCGCGACACTTTTGGCGACTACATCGTCGACGAAACCGGCCGCGTGAATTACTTCGAACCAGGCGTGCTCGCTCCGCCAGACGCCGCGAGCGCCGAACAGGACCTGAAACTGTGGGCCTCTTACTCGGACAGCGACGGCGGTCTTCTGGAAAACGCCGTGGAATATCCTGCCGGATCCCAGGTCGAAAAGACGCTGGTGCTCATCAAGCCGGAAAATTTCCGCTTCCCAAGCGCCCGTCCCGGCGGCGTCATCGACGTCTTCTCGCGCACTGGCCTCTACATCATCGCCTTCAAGGTCCATCGCATGAGCGTGGCCCAAGCGGAAGAATTCTACGGCCCTGTGCTGGAAGTCCTCATGGACAAACTCCGGGGCCGTGCGGGCGAACAGGCCCACAAGGCGCTCGAGAAGGAATTCGGCATGCCTCTGGCGGAAGACGTTCGCACGAAGCTCGGCGATGTCCTCGGACCGACCATCGGCCGCGAGAACTGGGAGCAGATCGTGAAATTCATGGCCGGCAACAAGCCGAGCGAATGCCCGGCGGAAAAACGCCGCGAACCCGGCACCGAAAAGTGCATCGCTCTGGTTTATCAGGGAGTCGACGCTGTCCGCAAAATCCGCGAGGTCCTCGGGCCAACTGATCCGTCAAAAGCACCTTCCGGCACCATTCGGCGCGAATTTGGCTCTACCATCATGGTCAATGCCGCACACGCCTCCGATTCGCCCGACAATGCGAAACGCGAGATGGGCATCGTCGATATTAACGAAAACAACTTTAAGCCGCTAATCGAGAGCTGGTATTCGAAGTAGTCTTTGGACCAGGCCAAATCTAAACCCTCAATTCCGAAATCCAAAATCCTATGGAACTCGCCCAACGCGCCACGATACTGACCCCGTCCCTCACTCTGTCTATTGATTCGAAGGCCAAAGCGATGAAAGCCGAAGGCATCGACGTGTGTGGTTTCGGCGCCGGGGAGCCTGACTTCGATACTCCGGAACACATCAAGGCAGCCGCCATGGCCGCGCTTGATGGAGGTTTCACCAAGTACACCCCATCGAGCGGCATCCCGGAACTCCGCCAAGCCATCTCGGACAAATTCCAGGCCGACAACAAGATCGCCTACAAGCCGAGCCAGATCGTTGTCTCCAACGGCGCCAAGCACTCCTGCTACAACGCGATCCTCGCCACCTGCCAGCCGGGTGATGAGGTCATCATCCCCGCTCCCTATTGGCTGAGCTATCCGGAAATGGTCCGCCTCGCGGGCGCTGATCCGGTGTTCGTTCAGACGAAGGAAGAGAACGGGTGGAAGATGACCGCGGAAGAATTCCAGGACGCCATGACGCCGCGAACGAAGATGGTCATCATCAACTCGCCGGGCAACCCGACGGGTTCGGTCTACAGCCGCCAGGAACTTGAAGCGATCGTGGAAGTCGCCTCGGAAGAAGAGATCCTCATCCTCTCCGACGAGATCTACGAGAAGCTCACCTATGATGGCACTCAGCACGTCAGCGTCGCCTCGCTCTCGCCGGAAGCCTACGATCTGACGATCACAATCAATGGTTTCTCGAAAGCCTACGCCATGACCGGCTGGCGGTTGGGATACCTCGGCGCTCCTGAAGCGATTGCCAGGGCCATCGACGCCATCCAGAGCCACAGCACATCGAACCCCTGTTCGTTTGCCCAACAGGGCGGTCTTGCTGCGCTGAAAGCCGACCAGGGTCCGGTGGAAGACATGCGCTCGGAATTCGACCTGCGCCGCCAGTACATGATGAGCCGTCTCCAGGGCATGGCCCGCATGAGCGTGGTGAATCCGAAGGGAGCCTTCTACGTATTGGTCAATATCTCCCAGTTGGGCCTCAACTCGACGAACTTCGCGGACCGCCTGCTCTCGAAGCATCACGTCGCGGTGGTTCCCGGCATCGCCTTCGGCGATGACCGCACCATCCGGCTCTCGTATGCGACGAGCATGGACATCATCAAGAAGGGTCTCGATCGCCTCGAAGAGTTCTGCCGCACGCTGTAAGCGAGCCGCTTAAAAGAGCACTTAATCAAACGCCGCGTGGAGCAATCTGCGCGGCGTTTGTGTTTTAATGACACGTAGACAAGCGTTTGCTTTGCTTGATTTAGGCCCGGAGGGCCGTAGGACAGATAGGGGTAGGGACGGAGGAGTTATGCTCCGCCCCTCCCTCCGAACCGGACGGGCGGTTTTCCCGCATCCGGCTCTCCAGTTAGCATTTTACTCCGTTACGGAGGCTGTTGAGTTCAGTTTCCTTGGCCTGTACCAGGCAGAACAGTCCCAGGCTCTCGAAGTAGCCATTGCTCCATCGTTGGTGATCTTTTCCTCGACCACGACCTCTGCGCTTGCAGCG
>Ga0105240_10001266_pt1 | contig 43729 bp, 40 predicted proteins | sample KBSC54metaG_FD_80426 | JGI IMG/M metagenome (GOLD analysis project Ga0105240, IMG submission 80426) | Corn rhizosphere microbial communities from Kellogg Biological Station, Michigan, USA - KBS C5-4 metaG | ecosystem: Host-associated > Plants > Roots > Rhizosphere > Soil | place: Michigan, USA... | reverse complement strand
CAGTTCGATAACCGTGACTGGTATTCTGTTCTCGGATCTACACTCATTTCACCGAAAATTGAACGACGTTTTGGCTTGAGGCATCGAGATCTGCCACAAGGCAGGATGACAAATCAAACCAACACGCAGCCGGTTTAACATTTCTTGCCGGATTTGCAATGCTGGGCGCCCCGCATTGAAGCGGCGATTTCTTTCGGTGTTTTTGTTTCTTGCCTCCGCCGCTTTGTGGACGAATGTGACCCGGTAAATGGACCTGGGCTTCGGATGCCTCGGTGGAGCAACCTCTGGAGCGGTTCAGCAAGTCTAGTGGCAAGACGATGGCGATTGCGGCAGATAATGCGAGCGGGCGCAATTTAACACCCCTCTATGGCATTCCCGCCAGCCTCACGCTGGCGGGCGTCTATTATCTTGCCGGCAAATTTGGCCTGTCGCTGGCATCGATCAACGCGAGTGCCACAGCGGTCTGGCCGCCCACCGGGATCGCCTTAGCCGCGCTTCTCCTTTACGGCTATCGACTGTGGCCGGGCATCTTCGTCGGGGCGTTTCTGGTCAACATTTCGACCCAGGGTTCACTCGCCACATCGCTCGGGATTGCTACCGGAAATACCCTGGAAGCGTTGCTAGCCGCCTATTTGGTGAGGCGGTTTGCCGGTGGCGTGAGCGCTTTTAAGCGCGCGCAGGATACGTTCAAGTACGCTGGCTTAGCGGCCGTGCTGAGCACCATGCCCAGCGCCACGCTCGGAGTGACAAGCCTCTGTCTCGGGGGCTTTGCCCGCTGGGATCAGTTTGGCCCAATCTGGTTGACCTGGTGGCTGGGCGATTTGGTCAGCAACCTGATCATCGCCCCCGCGATTCTGATCTGGACAAATCAGAGTCTGCCACGACTGAACGCGAGGCAATTCGCGGAAGGGTTGCTGCTGCTGCTTGTCGCCGTGGTAACCGGTTGCCTCTTGTTTCTGGGCAAGACGCGAATCAGTGCCGAGCATGGCCCCTTGGATTTTCTAGCCATGCTCCCGCTGCTGTGGGCAGCCTTCCGCTTTGGTCTGCCCGGGGCGATTACGTCGGCCTTGGTCATGTGTAGCATCGCCCTCTGGGGCACCCTCAATGGCTTTGGTCCGTTCGTGGGCCCCGGACCTAATGAGTCTTTGCTATTTGTCCAGGCCTTCATGGGAACGAGCATTTTGACCGCCTTGGTGTTGGCGGGTCTCCTTGGTGAACGCGAGCAGGCGGAAACGATCCTCAAGGAGAACGAAACCCGTTTCCGGGCTTTCTTCGATAATGCAGCCGTGGGGGCGGTGCAATTGGACGCGCAGGGTCGGATCTCCTTAGCCAATGATTGTTTCTGCCAGATTACCGGTTACTCCCGCGAGGAGTTGGTCGGAAAGGCCCCTGTCGTTCTCGACCACCCGGAGGACCAGGAATGGGATCGGGCGCAACTGGAAGGGTTCTTGGCTGGCCGGGTCGGGTCCTATGACGTCGAAAAACGCTACGTCCGCAAAGACGGGCAGGTGATCTGGGTGCATGTCAGTGTGGGCCTCATCCGCGACGGAGCAGGCAAACTCGCGCGCGCGGCGAGCATCATCGAGGAGATCACGGCGCGACGGAAGGCCGAGGAGGCGCTGCGACAAGCCCGCGATGAACTGGCGCACGCTAACGCCGAGTTGGAGGCCAGGGTGCGTGACCGCACCGTCAGGCTGAGTGAAATGGTGGCCGAGTTGGAGCACTTCTCCTATGCCATTGTGCATGACATGCGAGCTCCCCTGCGCGCCATGCAGAGCTTCGCCAGCCTCGCCCAGGAGGCCCTGGGCAACTCCGCCCCCGAGGTCGTGGACTTTCTCCAGCGTATCCGCACCTCTTCGGAGCGGATGGATGCGCTCGTCCTGGACGCCCTCGACTACAATCGCGCCGTGCTGGAGGACCTGCCGCTGGAACCGGTAAATCTTTCTGACCTGGTCTCCGGCATTCTCCACACCTACCCGAACCTTCAGCCGCCTCGCGCCCACGTTCACGTCGAGGAACCCTTGCCCGTCGTGCTGGGAAATAAGGCGGGTTTAACCCAGTGCTTTTCCAATCTGCTGGGGAATGCTGTGAAGTTCGTTCCGCCCGGCACCCAACCACGGGTCCGAATCCGGGCCGAGGAAATGAACCAAACGGCCGTAGCCAACCACGAATCTTCAGCGCCGCCCAGGCCAGGTCCGGTCGTGCGCGTCTGGATCGAGGATAACGGAATCGGCATTCCTAAAGAGTGGCATCAGCGAATATTCGACATGTTCCAGCGGGTGGAGGCGGGGTATGAAGGCACGGGAATCGGCCTGGCGATCGTCCGCAAAGTGGTCGATCACATGGCCGGCCGCGTCGGGGTGGAATCGGAACCGGGAAAGGGGAGCCGGTTCTGGCTCGAGTTTCCCCCATACCGCGATCTACGCCCGTGAGGGTGTAGTCTTAAAATCTCACGATTGCGCGCAGCCTCAGGGTCCACCTCTGCTTCGTCCCGAGTCATTACCCGCGGCTTCCCGGAAGAGTGAACCCCTCTTGGCGGTTCATCGGAGGTGGGTTTCTGGCGAACCTGGACCGGGTTATGCCGCCGAGACGCGACGAGCGCCGAGAAGAGGGGAGATTGCTTTTTGCCGGTGGTTGGCCGGGCAAGTGCCTGAGCTGCACTTTCCCCAATGCGCCGTGTGCTTAATGCCTGAGCTCGATGACGTCTTGCGGTTGGAGAGGAATGTCGCCGCCGCTTAGGAGTTGCTTGGGATCGATGCTCATTTCGTGATTGTCCCTCAAAACGACGATCTCCTTGGGGTCAATGCGGCCATAGTATTCCGCGGCCACAATGGCTCGGGCGAGCGTCAGGTCGGCGGTCCACGGAATGAGATTATTCTTCACCTCGCCCAGAAACGTCACGCTCGGGCCTCGGGCCTGGTTCTGCTGCATTCGCTCGAGAGCTTGCTGTTGGCCGGAGAGGAAGGCCGAGCGCGCCCGGGCCTCGGCCGTGGCCTTGCTGACGCAGCCAGCTGCCAGGATGGGCAAGACGATCAGGCTGAGATAGCCAACCAGCAGCCAAGGCCGGGCGCGCACCTCAAGCAGGCGCTGAACACACGATGAAACACGGGAGTGCGGCGAAACTGGTTCGGGCCGCTCGAAGGGGGATGCAGACAGTTCAGGTTGAGCGGCGGTCTTGGCTGGCGTGGGGCCAAGCCTGCTCATTGCTCTCCAGGACGTTTCAGAATTTTACCGAACTCACCCTCCACGGGCTCAATTTCAATTCTGCCCGAAGGCCGGCTGTCCGACGTGGCGATGGTTGGCGACGGTTTCTTCTCGGGCTTGCCGGACAAGGGAAAAGCCGGGAGCACCGCCGGGCTTGGTGCAGCTTCTTCAGGTTCGCTCTCCGGCGGTTCCGGTGTTTGGCCCGGCAGGCTCCAATTGGTCCGGCTGTCAAGCCAGGTGCGGTATCGTTGAAAACTCCACATCCCGTGCTCGGCCCCGGTTTCGAGCGGTGACGCAATTTTGAAGAAGTCCCGGTTACGAATGAAGTTTTTGACGGCATGGGTGGCCATGAGGATTTCGCATTCGGGAATGCGCATATTCAAATCCTGCCGGAAGCGGAGCCGCTGGGTGACCACCGCCACCAGGCTGTCAGCCACCTGTGCGGCGACACTGCTCTGAATCTCGGCGGGGAAGGCCGAGACCACGCGTTGCAGGGCCTCGGCGCAGGTCGAAGAGTGAACGGTGGCCAGGACGAGATGCCCTGTCTCCGAAGCGCCCAGCGTCAGGCGCATCGTCTCCGGGTCGCGCATTTCACCCACCATCAAAACGTCGGGATCTTCGCGCAAAGCATCGAGCAGCGCCTGTTCGAAACTGGGCGTATCGCGGCCAACCTCGCGTTGGCGAATATAAGATTTCCGGGGCCGGAACATATACTCGATGGGGCTCTCGATGGTGACGATGTGCCGGCAGTCGGTCAGATTAATTTCCTGGATCAACGCCGCGAGAGTCGAAGACTTGCCGCTCCCGGTAGGGCCACTCACCAAAATCAACCCATGGCTGTGACTCACGAGCTTCTTGAGGTCCGGATGCAGGTTCAGTTTCTCCACCGTGGCCTGGAAGGCGGACAACAGCCGGATGGCGAATCCAATTCCGCGGGAAGTCTGCAGCACATTGATGCGGCAGCGGACACCGTGGATGGTTCTCGAAAGATCCCAGGAACGGCGTTCGAGGAAGTGAGGCCATTGGTCCTCGCCGATAACCCGGCGGGCAAATTCCAACAGGAGTTTCGGAGGCAAAGCCTCACCGGTGGTCCGCAGGGTCCCGCGAACTCGCAAGGCGGCGGGCAGAGCGGATTCCAGGTGCAAATCGCTTGCCCCGTTGCTGGCCGCAAAGGCTACTAAGGATTCCAGATCCATGGCCCAACTTTATCCTTCAACAACGGCTGTGGCAAAAAGTTCCGCTAACAGTGGGTCGGAATTTCCTGGAGCACCTCAACACCGTGCGGGATCGCTCCGGCCACAAAGCCCAAACACTCGACCGCGCCGCTTGGCTTACCCGGCAGGGCAATGACCAGGGCCTTGCCAACGACCACCGCAAGGCTGCGGGAGAGAATGGCGTTTTTGGTGATCTTCATGGATTCCATCCGCATGACTTCGCCGAAACCGGGCAGCTCTCGAGTCGAGATTGCGCGCAACGCTTCCGGCGTCACGTCTCGCAGGGCGACACCTGTGCCGCCGGTGGTCAGGATCAGTTGGCAGCCCTGGGCAACCTGCTCCCGCACGGCCCGCTGGATCTCCTCCCGATCGTCGGGCACCAGTGACTCCGCGGTGACCTGCCAGCCATATCCGGCGGCTGCCTGCTTCAGGGCCGGTCCTCCAAGATCTTCGTACACTCCTCTGGCAGCACGGTCCGACACCGTAATGAGCCCGGTCCTAATGGGCGGTTTGGCCATACAGTTTGATTTAACGTTTGGTTTTGGAGACGAGTTTTATGCCGGTGATCCGCATCCGTTTATCCACGGCCTTGCACATGTCGTAAATGGTCAACGCTGCGATGCTCACCGCGGTAAGCGCCTCCATCTCCACCCCCGTCTGCGCGGCAATCTTGGCCGAGGCGCGGATCACGATGCGGTCGCGTGCCGATGGAATTTCAAAATTCACCTCGCAATGCGTGAGCGGGAGCGGGTGGCAGAGCGGGATCAATTCGCCGGTTTTTTTTGCGGAGAGAATGCCGGCGAGGCGCGCGGTTGCCAGCACGTTGCCTTTAGCCAATTCCTGAGATTCAATGAGCTTGAGCGTGGCGCGCTGAAGCCGAATCTCTCCGCAGGCGACCGCTTCTCGGAGCATCACTGGTTTGGCGGACACATCGACCATGTTGGCCTCGCCGCGCGCATCGATATGCGTCAATTTCAGACTCATGCCTCACGTCCCCGTTTCAAGCGCCCGTCTCCCCACCCTATCCACACGGTTCTCATGTGCCGGCGTCAGGCTGCCGCGCTGGGGTTTTCCACGCGGTCCTTCCACTCTCCGACCACCCGTCGCATTTGCTCCGCAGCGTTCAACTTGGGCTTCACGTGCTTGAGATCGTACCACGGTAGCATGCCCAGGAGATCCGGTGTTACCAGGATCTGACCGTCGCAGTCGGGGCCGGCGCCGATCCCGATGGTGGGAATGGGGAGTCGTTGCGTCAGGCTCTTGGCGACGGGGGCGGTTACCAGTTCCAAAACCACCGCAAAAGCGCCTGCTTCCACGAGGGCTTCGGCATCCGCTAGCAACGCTTGAGATTCATTCTCCTGCTTGCCTTTGACGCGGTAGCCGCCTTCTTCGAGTACGTGCTGCGGCAGCATGCCCAGGTGGCCCAGCAACGGAATGCCTTCACCCAGGATCGCCTGGATCTGCGGCAGGATCTCCCGGCCGCCTTCCACTTTTACCGCTTCCGCCCCAGCGGCACGCAACCGGCGCGCATTCTCGACGGCCGCCGTTATGGTTTCATAGCTGCGGTAGGGCAGGTCCGCCGCGAGCAAAGCCCGGGGCTTGGCGCGAGCCGCCGCACGCACATGATGTTCCATCTCGGCCATGGTCACGTGCGTGGTGTCGGGGTAGCCGAGCACGACCATTCCCAACGAATCTCCGACCAACAGCAGCGGTATGCCGGCTTCGTCCAGCAGGCGCGCCATGGGAAAATCGTAAGCCGTCAACGCCGCGATTCGCTCGCCGCGCGCCTTCATGGTCCGGATCGTCTCGGAGGTTGTTTTCGCCTTTAACATATGGGAGCGCTTTGCGGCACTGTCCAGGATGGTTGGGAGCTTTCCACGAGCTAACCTCTGTCACTTTTGATCGGCCGTCCAGCTCCCTGGGCGAAAGCTGCCCACGAGTTCATCCTGGGTCACGGTCGCTGTGCCCACTTTGCCGACCACCAGTCCGGCTGCGTGGTTGGAAATCACCGCGGCTTCCAGGGGTGAAGCGCCCGCGGCAATGGCCAGTGTGAACGAGGCGATGACGGTGTCGCCCGCGCCGGAGACATCAAAGACCTCTTTCGCAATCGTGGGGATATGCACTACGGGTTGATTCCGTTGGCAAAGCAACATGCCCAGCTCGCCCAAAGTCACCAAGAGCACAGCGGGTTTCAGATCCTGTAGCAATCGATCCGCCACGGCCATTAAGTTCGTGTCGGTCAACGGATCCGGGCGCCGGGTTTCATCGGGCATCTTCGCCAGCTCAAAGGCCTCCTTGCGGTTGGGGGTGATCAGCGACAGGCCCGATAAATCCAGCCGGTGCACGGGTTTCGGATCGACGCTGAGCCAGATCCCCCGGGCTCGGCACAGGCGTTTGATGTCGTCGAGAAGCGGTTGTGTGACCACCCCTTTCCCGTAATCGCCCACGATGATTCCTGTGCAGCCGGGGAGCTGCGACTGGACGGCCTCGAGCAAGCGACGGGTGACGCTTTCATCCAGCTTCTCGCGCGTCTCACGATCAATCCGCACGACCTGCTGCGTGTGGGCGACAATCCGGGTCTTGACGCTCGTGCGCCGTTTCGCGTCAGCCACTAGCCCGTCGCACCCAATGCGATGCGACGTCAGTAATCCTCTGAGTTCCTCGGCCGGCAAGTCCTGCCCAATCACTCCGAACAACTCTGTGTGCGCGTTCAGCGCCGTAAGATTTCGAGCCGCATTGGCCGCGCCACCCGGCATGAAGCTCTCTCGTTCGAAATCCACAATCGGAACGGGTGCTTCCGGTGATATCCTTGCCACGTTTCCCCAAATGAACTGGTCCAGCATGATGTCACCTACGACCAGGATGCGCGAATGGCTGGCACGGCTGAGGATCTGCTGAACTCGGCGGACTGGGATTGAGTAGTTCACGAGTGGCAAAGGAGAGGGTCTGCGGCGGCTTGCTACTCCAGGAAAGCAGTGAGCGGGCTGGTGGCGCTGGCTACCTCTTGTTGAGTGGCCAACCCCGATTCAAAGGCTGCCCGACCGGCCTCGACTGCCAATTTGAAGGCCACCGCCATGCGGTCCGGATCGCTGCACACCGCAATGGCCGTGTTGACCAGCACGGCGTCCGCTCCCATCTCCATGGCTTCGGCAGCGTGGCTGGGCGCCCCCAAACCGGCATCCACCACTACCGGCACGATCGCTTGTTCGATGATGATCCTGAGCTGGTCACGCGTTTGCAGACCTCGATTGGATCCAATCGGCGAACCCAGGGGCATGACCGTGGCGGTCCCGACGTCCTGCAAGCGCTTGGCCAGGACCGGATCGGCGTTGATATACGGCAACACGGTGAAACCTTCTTTGACCAGGATCTCGGCGGCTTTCAACGTCTCAATGGGGTCGGGCAGCAAATAGCGCGGGTCGGGATGAATCTCCAATTTTACCCATTTGGGCAGGCCGGCCGCGGCGGCTAAGCGCGCCAACCGAACCGCTTCCTCGGCAGTCCGAGCGCCGCTCGTATTGGGGAGCAACAGAAACCTCTTCGGATCGATAAACTCAAGGATATTGGCGTACGGGTCCCGGTTTCCGCTCAAGTCCGCGCGGCGCAGTGCTACGGTGACCACCTCCGTCCCACTGACCTCGAGGGCAGACCGCATCGCCTCCGGGCTCGAAAACTTTCCGGTACCCAGGATCAGGCGCGAACGCAACGGCCGGCCGGCGATAGAGAACGGTTGGCTAGAACACGACATTTCGTCGATTCTATGGCGAGGGACCGGAGTTTGTCGAGCGGGGTGGTTAAAAGCGAAAATCGAAAGCCAGGCTGATCGCGTGAGTTTGCGACCGGCCGAACCGCATCGAGTCGCTCGCGGTGTTGAAGGTGACGTCCGCGTGCCAGGTCGGGCTCTCGGCGACAAAGTAGCGATACTCCACGGCCAATCCCATCTGGTCATTCAGCCGATAGCGCACACCGGCGAAGGCCTGGTAAGCAAAAACCGCGTCGGCGTCGCTTCCCGTCAGACTCACACCTCCGATCGTCACCTGGTCGACGTCGAAAATGGTTTCGGAAAAACCGACGCCCGCTCCGGCATAGGGCGTGAAGCCCGAATGGTTCGGATATTGCAACTTCACGTTGAACAACAGGGGAATATTCGCAAATGTCGCGTTATGTACTCGCGTCGCGCCGGTAATCGACTCGATGTTGTTCCCCATGAAGCCAAGTTCGGCTTCGCCCGCGAACCAGTCCGTCACCTGGTATCCACCCGTAACCCCCGCACGAAGCCCCGGATCCAACTTGACCTTGCTCCCCGAGGCGACCGGTCCAAAGAATTCCTTGAGCTCGATGTCTTGCGTCAGTTCCCCGCCCAGGTCTCCCTTCACGTAAAATCCGGCGCTTTGTCCAAAAGCAGCGGCGGAGAGAAAGGCGGCGCTGGCGCCGACTGCCTTGATAACGATGATGGACTGCCATTTTTGTTTCATAAAGAGATGTCCTTCAATTTAAAAAACCAATGCTTATCCTAGTAGGCCTTTTGGTTTCCATTGTCAATGATCCGAAACCCCCTGTAATTGAGCATTGAATTTCCCACCTGCGACTTTACGTTAAAGCCATGTTTCGTCCCTGCATTGACCTGCACGAGGGAAAAGTGAAACAAATCGTTGGCTCCACCCTTGGCTCAGAACCGGGAACGCTCAAGACCAACTTTGTTTCGTCCCGGCCGGCGGCTTGGTATGCGGATCTATACAAGCGTGATGGTCTCCGCGGCGGCCACGTGATCATGCTGGGATCTGGGAATGAGGCCGAAGCGCGTTCCGCCCTCGGCGCTTATCCCAACGGCATGCAGGTGGGTGGCGGCGTCAACGTTGGAAGCGCCCAGGGATGGCTCGATGCCGGAGCCTCTCACGTGATCGTTACTTCCTGGGTCTTTCATTCCGGCCGCATCGACCAGGATCGCTTGCGGAACCTCACCTCCGCCATCGGGCGAGAACGACTGGTCCTGGACCTGAGCTGCCGCGTCCGCGGCGGGGAATACTTCGTGGTGACGGATCGTTGGACGAACTTTACCGACGTCGTGGTGAACGCGCACAACCTTGAGGAATTGGGAAAGTCCTGCGCTGAATTCCTGGTTCACGCAGTCGATGTGGAAGGCCACTGCCGCGGAATTGATGTCCGCCTGGTGGACCTCCTCAGCCAATGTTCCCCCATCCCGGTCACCTATGCGGGTGGCGCCTCGTCTTTACAAGACCTGGAGACCGTCACCCGGTTGGGCCAGGGCAGGGTCCATCTTACGATCGGTTCCGCTCTCGATATTTTTGGCGGGACCGGCGTTCGGTATGACGAGGCAGTGGCTTTCAACCGGCGGTTAGCTCCCGCGAGCGCCCGCTTGGCGCATCCTTCCGCTGCCGCGCCATGAATTTGCGGCGTTGGTTCCATCAGCATTCGCTGAAACTGCTGGCCATCCGCGATACCCCGAAAGCGATTGCCGGCGGAGTTGCCATCGGCATCTTCTTCGGGTTCACACCGCTGTTCGGGCTAAAAACTCTGTTGTCGATCTTGTTCGCCTGGTTGACCGGCAGCAACATTCTGGCGGCCGTTATCGCCGGGGCGCTGCACGACATCATCCTGCCTTTCATGCCGGTGATCTACCGCTGGGAGTACGACGTGGGCTATTACCTCTTGAGTTATCCCCACCGCTGGCCGGAGTCGTTGGCCCGGCTCCACCGTGAGGGGTTCGCCTGGCGTAACTGGGTTTCGTACCTGAGTGGCGTCGGCAAACCCCTGCTGGTCGGTGGGGTGGTTTGTGCCACACCGTTCGCTATCCTTTCGTTCTTCGTAACGCAACGCATCGTCGACAGGCATCAGCGCAAAAAACGGGCTTCCTCACCTCCGCCGGACGAAGAATTGAATCCGAGCTGACCGGCCCAGAATGCCTACGGGGTTTGGTAGGCTTGGACGCGATAGAAACGAGTAGGAAAAGCCAAACGGTTCGTGTCCTGCAGGACGAGCTGAGAACCGGTCCCCGCTAGCGGGGGCGGGAGCGCAATCCAGGTGTTGTCGTCCAACGAATTCTTGTACTCGAGCGAGTAGGTTACCCCGGCGCTGCTTTCGAGGCTGATCGCCAGGTGATTGGAGGACATGCTGATGCCGCTCACAGCAATCATCGGCGGTACCAGCAGAGAGAGTCGCGCGATGCTGCTCGTCACCGCTCCTTGAGGGTTGGCGATAACCGCAAAATATGGCCCGGTATTCCCGGATTGCACATTGGGCAACACGAGCGAGTTGCTCGTGGCACCACTCATCGGTTCTGAGTTGAAGAACCACTGGTAGGCCAGCGGTGGTGGACCTGCGGCGGCTACCTCAAATAGCGCCGTCGACCCCGCCGGCACGATCGCGTCCAGCGGTTCAAGCGTAACCAAGGGAAGCGAATTGGCGGAAACCTCCGTGATGCTGGTTGCCAGGTTGTTGTCGATGCTGGGGTCCCCCGTCACGGAAGCGATACTAACCAGGTTGGTCACCGGGTCCCCAGTCACCGGCAGCACGGAAATTGTAAATGAAGTGGAACTCCCACTGGCCAACGTCCCAGGAGTGCAAATGACACTTCCGTTGGTGTAAACACAACCCGGCGGCGCTGACAGGAAGGTCGCGTTCGGAGGTAAAACATCGGTTACGGAGACGTTGTAGGCGGTTTGCGGCCCGAGGTTGTTGACCTTGATTTGGTAATCCAACTGCGCGCCAAGAATGGCGGGGTTGGGTGTCGCGGATTGGGCGACGGCGAGGTCAGCGCTGGAAATGCAGCAAGCGGCGCCATCCGTGACCTGGACTTTGTCGATATACCATCCGAAACCCCCTTCAGCGTTGCCCGTATCGGTTCCGAATCGCCATTTTAGCTGGATCATTTGGCCGGCGGCGTTCGAGGGCAGGGCGACTGCACTCGTGATGAAACCACCGGAGTTGCCGCTCCAGACCCGGCGGCCCGCTATCGGATTATCGTTCGTGGCATCCAGGGTCCGGGTATATCCACCGCTGACAAATGTGCCCCCCGCCACCAACACGTCCGTAAAATTGTTGGTGCCAATTTTAATCTCAAGCACACCGCCATCATAGGCGCGATCATTAATCAAAGGATCGACTTCCGTGTTGTAATTGTTTCGAAAACTAAGCAGCGCCTTTGTGGTATCGATCGAAAATTGGGGTGAAACCAGTTCTGTTACTCCGGGCAGAGCCGGTTCCGCGGCGAAGGCCGAGTTCGCGCCATCGTCGCGGGCGGCGGTGGAGGTGACCCACGCCACGCCATTGCTGGAGATCGAGGTCGACCAAATCGCTGGAAGGGCAGGGGCGGAGACACCGTCAAAGCTTTCAGACAAGGCCGAAAGCGGTTTTCCCAGCGGGAAGGTGTACGGAACTGTCCCGAGGCTGGTCGGACCGTCAGCAAGTTGCAGGGTGGCGACCAGGTTCGCGCCGCAGGCCCCATTGGCGGTGAAGGAAAAAGACCGGGTGAGGGTCCCGCCGCTTGCTCCGACGATGCCGTAGGTTTGGGGGTCGCTGGGCAAAAGCACCCCGGCGTCAGCGACGAGGGTGGCCACAAGATTCGTGGTCTTCACGCCGCCGATATTCTTCAGCGTGAGGTTCACCGTCACGGTCTCACCTGGATCGATGAAGCCGTTGGGCACAGTGCAGCCCTCGGTCACGAGGGTCTGTCCGGAGTTCGTGAGCACCGGCGCCGCCGCTCGAGGCGCCAGCGTATTAATGAGATTGCCGCCAATCGGTGTTCCCCAGCCGGTGCATAAATCATAGCCGCTCACTGCGAAGTAAAGGCTCGGGCTTGAGGCGTTGGTATTGTTACCCGTCGCCACATCGTGGAAGTTCGTGCTGTATCCGGCGGATTTCCCGATCGCATAGAACGCCGGGTTGAGGAACCCGACGCTTGGCTGTGCTAGTGAAGCCGCCTGCTGATTAACCAGCGCAGTGAAACCTGCCCACAGCGGCGCGGAGCAACTGGTGCCGCCGACCGAACCGATGCTGCCGTTGTCGAAAACCGCATAAACGCCATCGGCGACCATCGCCACGTCCGGCGTGTTGCGGAAAGTTCGTGAGCCTTGGTTGGCCGTCATACTGATTCCCTGTTGGTAGCTCGGGATCTTATTGATCGTGCTCACGCCGCCACCAGTCGCTTGGCCCACGCTGGCCCAGTTCCAGGTGGTTTCTGATACCCACGCTCCGCCTTTCCCGGTGGTGGCGAGCGTGGTTCCGCCTACCAGTATGACGTAGGGATCGTCCGTGGGTCTCGTATCGCCGCTAAAATAAGCTCCACTATCACCTGACGCATTAAAGAACGATTGGCCTTGGGCGGCAAACTGGCGGAAGATCTGTAAGGTGGTGGCATCCGTCGGGTAACGCCAGGAAGCGCTGAGCTGCTTCGCCAGATTGTCGGTAGCCATTCGATTCAAGACACTGTCCGTGTCCACTCCTTCATAGACGATGACTTGTGCCAGTCCAGGGGCCATGGAAATCGTGGTTTCAATATCCAGCGCGACCTCGACGTTGTTGATGCCTGGGGTCCCGTCAAAGCCGTCCATGAGCACAGTCTGAATCGGGATGTTCGCTATGCTGGCGGTGATTCGATAGCTGGTGATGTCGCTGGCATAAAAGCCGTCAAACTCAAACAGGCCGACCATCTGGCCGGTCCCGGTCAGGTTAACGCCTCGAGCGTAAGCGCCCCGGAAGTCATTACCCAGGTACTCGCCATGCGGGCCGGAGCCTCCAAGCGGCACGGCTCCACTCGAACCCGGAGCCGGTGTGCGCTTGAGACTGGCCGGCTGAGGCAGGATAAAGTTATCCAGCCCGCTAACACTCAGAACGGGGATGTCCACATCCATTGTGGGCTCACGGTCGGGCGCATAGAAAGCTCGAGATTCGCTCGGGTGCGGGTAGAGATTTAAATTGACGTGGAACGCTTGCTCAACATCCGCCACCGAGGCGTTGAGGCTGAGCACCATGCGGTTAGGATGCTGGGCGGTAATCGTGAGGTTATGAGCGTGCGCAAACGCGACCAAGGCCAGGTAATCCGCCTCGGACGGACCGAACCTGGACGTAAACTCGCTGGAAGTTAAATACTGGTGATATCGTGGGCTGCCGGGGTCGTAAATATCAGCAAGAAAATTAGAAAGCGCATCCTGATGTGTGAGCGGCAGCCCGATTGATAGGCTTAACCGGTTGGTCCGCGCAAGTCGTCCAACCGGTCGCGCGAGGGCCGCCGCCGACGGTATATGGGGAGAGGCCAGACGTGACCCCGCATGTGTCGCTGGAACAGCCAGGCAGCTCAAAAAAGCGCACCAAAGGACAAACGGCATGAGTCGATCGCGTAAAGCCGGGCACATAACAGATTTTCACCGCTCTCGGGGGGGCGTGCAAGTTGAAAAGGGTCAGAATTGGTCTTGATTTGAAAGAAACGACTCTTACTTTCCTCAGATGCTAGTCACGGAAGAGACGGATAGGAATCAAGAAACGACCCCACTTGAGCCGGGGCGGGCCACCCCGGCACCTACAGTGGGCGCGGCGTCGTTGGCATTGGCGTTGCCCGCTGAGTTTCCGCGCCGGCACATTGGGCCCAACCAGGCAGAGGTCCGGAGCATGCTGGAGGTCTTAGGCTTTCCGACCTTGGACGGTCTTGTGGATGAAGCGGTGCCCCGGCAGATCCGGCTCGAAGCTCCCTTGCACCTGCCTGAACCCAAGAGTGAATACGAGGTTCTGGAAACGCTTCGGGCCATCGCTTCGCAGAACCAGGTCTTCCGCTCGTTTATTGGCATGGGGTATCATGATTGCATCACACCGCCCGTTATCCAGCGGGGCATCCTGGAAAACCCTGGCTGGTACACGCAATATACTCCGTATCAGGCTGAAATATCTCAAGGACGCCTGGAAGCGATGCTTGCCTTCCAGACGATGGTCACCGACTTGACCGCCTTGGAAGTCGCCAATGCCTCTTTGTTGGATGAGGGCACCGCTGCGGCCGAGGCAATGATCATGTGCCACGGCATCCATCCCGGTCGCGAGGTCTTCTTCGTTTCCACCGGATGCCATCCACAAACGGTGGAGGTGGTTCAGACCCGAGCCAAGGCTTTGGGGATCAAAATCCTTACAGGTGATCCCGAGCGCTTCGAGTTCAACGACCAGGTCCTGGGAGCGTTGGTCCAGTACCCCGATACCTATGGCGAGGTTCGAGATTACACTCCCTTTGTTGCCCGTGCTCATGCGGTCGGAGCGCTGGTGGCCGTGGCCACCGATTTGCTCAGCCTCACGTTGCTGCGGCCGCCTGGTGAATTCGGAGCGGACATAGCTCTGGGCAGCGCGCAGCGATTTGGTGTGCCGCTTGGGTACGGCGGCCCGCACGCCGCGTTTTTCGCCACCCGCGATCAGTATAAACGTCATATGCCAGGCCGGATCGTCGGGGTCTCGCGCGATTCTCGCGGCCGACCGGCGCTGCGACTCTCACTCCAGACTCGCGAGCAACACATCCGGCGCGAGAAAGCGACGAGCAACATTTGTACGGCCCAGGCGTTGCTGGCCAACATCGCGGCCATGTACGCTTGTTACCATGGCCCTGTCGGTCTACGCCGAATGGCTCAACGGGTTCACCTTCTCACGGTAACGCTGGCACGTGGCCTCGAACGCCTGGGCTGCAAAATCAACGCGGGGCTCTATTTCGATACCCTCCAGGTTCGGCCCGGGAAGAGAAGCGCTGCCGACGTCCTCCGCCGGGCCGAAAACCACAAAATCAATCTCCGATCAATCGACGAGCAGACGCTGGGAGTGTCCCTGGATGAAACCACCGGCGAAAAGGAGCTCACGGAACTGTTGCAGGTGTTCAACGGCGATTCTCCCCTGGAGTTCACGGTGGGCGCTCTGGCCGACCACATCGAGGCCGGGTATTCCGAGGGCTTCGCGCGTTCCAGCGAATATTTGTCCCATCCCGTTTTCAACCGGTACCATTCCGAAACGGAGATGATGCGGTACTTGAAACGGCTGGAGGCGCGCGACCTTTCTTTAACCTCCTCCATGATTCCGCTCGGCTCCTGCACAATGAAGTTGAATGCCGCGTCGGAAATGTTTCCGATCACCTGGCCGGAGTTTAACCGCATCCACCCTTTTGCCCCGCTGCGGCAGACGCGCGGTTATCAAATTCTGTTCCAACAACTGGAAGAGTGGCTGGCAGAAATTACTGGTTTCGCGGGGGTTTCGCTGCAACCAAATGCCGGTTCGCAAGGGGAGTACGCGGGCCTGCTGGTCATCCGCGCCTACCATTCCAGCCGCGGCGAAGCGCGACGCAACGTTTGCCTGATCCCCACCTCTGCGCACGGGACCAACCCCGCGAGCGCGGTCATGGCCGGGTTAAACGTCGTGGCGGTCGCTTGCGATCGCGATGGGAATATTGACCTGGACGACCTGCGGGCGAAGGCGGCGGCGCATCGGGATGCCCTCGCGGCCTTGATGGTCACGTACCCCTCGACTCACGGCGTGTTCGAAGAAGGGATACGGGAGATTTGTGAAATCGTTCACGCGAGCGGCGGGCAGGTGTACATGGACGGGGCAAATCTCAACGCACAGGTCGGGCTCTGTCGGCCACGCGATATCGGCGCGGACGTCTGCCATTTGAACTTGCACAAGACCTTTTGTATTCCACACGGCGGCGGTGGGCCGGGAATGGGTCCTATTGGCGTCGCCGACCACCTGGTGGACTTTCTGCCCGGCCACGGCGTGGTCAATCTGGGTGGCGAAAACCCGGTGGGGGCCGTTTCCGCCGCGCCGTGGGGCAGCGCGAGCATTCTGCCCATCTCCTGGGTCTACATCGCCGCGATGGGCGGCTCCGGCCTGCGCCAGGCGACCCAATACGCCATTCTGAACGCAAATTATATCGCCAAACGTTTGGAGAAATACTTTCCCGTTCTTTACCGAGGTCGCGGGGGACTCGTGGCGCACGAATGTATCCTCGACCTGCGCCAGTTCAAGAGCGTCACCGTGGAAGACGTGGCCAAGCGCCTGATGGATTATGGTTTTCATGCGCCGACCATCTCCTGGCCGGTCCCCGGCACCATGATGGTCGAGCCCACGGAGAGTGAGGGAAAAGCGGAGCTCGATCGCTTCTGCGAAGCGCTTATCCAGATCCACGCCGAAATCCAAGCCATCGAATCGGGGCAAGTTGATGCCAAGGATAATTTGCTCAAGAACTCTCCACACACCGCCGACATGGTGGTGGGTGAAAGCTGGAAACACCCATACACCCGGGAGCAGGCGGCGTTCCCGGCCCCGTGGCTGATCGAACATAAATTCTGGCCGTTTGTCGGCCGCATCGACAACGTGTACGGAGACCGCAACCTGGTTTGTTCCTGCGCCGGCATGGAAGCCTACGGAGGCGGATAACCGCTGCGCTTTGGCGGGCATCGGTTCTCCTGCGGTTGAGCGACGGGCGCACCGTCCTTCCCTGATTGTTGCCTAGCCGCGAGTTTTGCCTCGATTTCGCGGCCCGAGATGTGCTAAGCAAGGTTTCGGCCCAAAAGATGCCGTACACATGAAAATCACAGAAGCTTTACTCGCTGAGCACCTCGTCTTCCATAACATGTTCGATTGCGTCGAAGCCATGACCCCAGGCTTTAAGACAGTGTCAGAAATCAAGGCAGTCGCCGCCGTCATGGAATCGATGCTCAAACTCCACGCCGACACGGAAGATCATTTGTTCTTGGGCCCTTTAGAGCATTGTTTCGAACAAATTGGACAGCGGGATTCCTTTATCGCCGAACACCAGGAAATGGATGAGAATCTCCAGCGCGTTCAGCAATCAACCCGCGTGGCTGAAGCTCAAGAGCTCTTGCTGACTGCGGTGGCGCATTCCCGACGACATTTTGACCGGGAAGAACGAATCGTTTTCCCTATGGCCGAGCGGGCGCTGAAGGCCGAGACTCTGAGGGAACTGGGCAAAGCCTGGATGGACCGCAGGACCCGAATGGCCGTTGAGGCTTAGCTCAGAATCGTCACCCTTAGCCTCTGCCTCCGAGCCGAACCTGCTTCAGGCACGGAGAGTTTCCAAAGCTGTTTTCACACTCACCGTCAGGGCTTGAACTCGGGCGGGGAGCGGGAAATCGGACGGCGCTTCGAGGGTGTAAGATACCCGTGTTTTGTGGGTGAGGAGGAAGAATGACTCGGGCCATTGTGGCCGGGTAGCCGGATCAATATCAGGCCGAATTATGCCTCCGTGCGCCGGTCGCCCTTCAATGATCTCGGAGCGATCGATCGGGCAAACCGCGCTTACCCGCGCAACGACGGATTCCGCCAACGACGGCCGGTGCTCCGGGTTCAGCTCATAAACATAGAAGCCATGGGATTCCCAATCCTCGTGCAGACACAGGCAAAGGTCGAACGGGGCTTGGCGTTGGAGCCAGTCAATGTGGGCTCGTGTCTCCCGGGCGGCGGGTTGGTGGTACTGCCGATTGAGGTCCAGGCCATCGCCGTTCTCCCGCCGGTTCAACACAAATCCGGCGGGGTTGAGGCAAGGCAAAAGGGTGAACTCCAGGTGTGCGGGGAATGCTCCCTGCTGCAGGAGTTCACGAATAGCCAAAGGGCCCGCGGGTTCATCGCCGTGAATGCCAGCCGAAATGTACACTCGTTTGGCAGTCGCGGGAGTGGGGAGGCTTGAAGCTTCGGTGGTTGGAGCGCCGCCCTGGGGCGCGTGCTTGTCAGCGGGCCCGGAAGCACGGGTTAATGCGAGCAGGCTCAGCTTTTCACCGGCTGGTATTTCCTCAATGGCCCAGCCTTGAGCCTGGGCCGCACTGACGCAGTCGGTCAGGACCGCTCCGATGTTGATAGTTTCCCCGAAATAACCGTTAACATTTCGGCCCAACCTCCGAAGCTCCTGGAGACTTGGCACCTCGTTCGATTCTGAGTTGTCGGGCATCCCCACGGCTCAATTCTATTTCGCATAGGACCACCAGTCCAGAACGGGCATCAACCACGGCTGGGGCGCATTTCGACGAAGGGGTGGGGACGTCTCGTCAGACGAGGCGTCAAGACGAGGCGTCCCCACCCCAATTCCCGCCCCCGCGCGGGGGCATTGGCGGGATGCGCTCCCACGGCTGCCGTCGGGATCGTAGCCCACGGGCGAGTCCACCTGCGGACGCAAACTCACTGATCGGAGAACCCGTGCTTGTCCCACTCAGCGTCGAGGCCCAGGTCACGAAGCATTTGAAGGTCCTTTTCGACCGGCTGATTGAGGGTGGTGAGATAGTTGCCAACCATGAGTGCGCTGGCACCGGCCATGAAGATGAGGCTCTGGAGATCCCGCAGGTTCACCGTTCGGCCACCGGCCACCTTGATCTCCTGGCGAGGAAGGATAAAGCGGAAGCACGCGATGGACTTAAGCACTTCGAGCGGGGCCATGGGTTCGCGGTTAGCGAACGGAGTTCCGGCGACGGGGTTGAGAATGTTGATTGGTACCACGTGCGCGCCCACCTCCTTGAGAGCAAAAGCCAACTCACAACGGTCTTCCCGCGTCTCGCCCATCCCCAAAATACCGCCCGAACAGATTTTGATGCCTGCCTGCTTCAGGTGGTGGATGGTCTGGAGCCGATCCTCATAGGTGTGGCTGCTACATACCTCGGGAAAGAAGCGCCGCGAGCTTTCGAGATTGTGGTTATAGCATTCGAGGCCTGCCTCTCTGAGGCGATTGGCTACTTTTTGGTTTCGGATAAGTCCCAGGGATGCATCCGGGCGGGTCTTCCCACCGCTCTTCAGATCTGTAAGGTGCGAACAAATCTCGTCGAGTGCCGGGCCTTCCTCCAGACCTCGCCAGGCCGCAACCAGGCCCAGGGCGACCACCCCATTGGCCTGTGCCTCGTCCGCCGCCGCGTTTAACGGCTCCCGTTCGATTAATCCATAGCGCGGTGCGTCGGTCTGGTAGGACGCCGATTGGGCGCAAAACCGGCAGTTCTCCGAGCAACCGCCAGCCTTCACGTTCACGATCGAGCACAGATGAATCTTGTTCCCCTTGAAATGCTCCCGGATGCGATTCGCCCAGGCGAGCAGGTCAAAAATATCGGCCGTTGGCTCTAGTTCAAACAGCCAGAGCGCTTCCTCGCGATTGATTTCGCCCCCTTCCAAAACCCGCCGCCCCAGGTCGGCTATCCGGGTGTGAGTCGTGGCGTCAAATGAAGTCGTGCTCATGGTTGACAGAATAACTCGCCTGAAGTTTCGCGCAACTAAAACCCTCGTGGAACATCCTTCCCCCGTGGAGGCCCGCGTCGCCGCTTCAAAGATCAGCCATCCTGGAATGCCTTTTCGGCGAAACTGCCATTAGCGGTCGGCAGCAAGCAAATCTTAAAAGCAGGGACTCAGGCCACTTTGGCGTTTCTCGGCTGTGGTTCCGTGCCGGGTTGGACCGGCAGCACGATGTCGAAGTCCTGGTCGTGGAACTTCAAAACCAATTGGACTCCGGGCAACTTGTTCGTGAGACAAAAATCGATCGCAGCGGTGGAGCTCACGAAGTCCATGGCGTCGGAGTTATCGCGCACCCAGGAGTCTATATCTTTAAAATAAAAACCCGTCTCCTTTTGCTGAAGAAGTATTCGCATACGTCTGCATGGTGCACGGCGTTGACTGCGTTTTCACAACCTGACCCTCAAAAAAACTTTCAGAAGGCGTACTCGGATATCTTAATGCCGCCTCGCCCGCTTCGGCAACAGGAAAGATTTAGTGGACGATTAACCCCAGGATAGCCCGGCGTGCGATGGGCCCATAGGTTCGGCTGTCGACAGAATTGTTTCGATTGTCCCCCAAAACAAAGAATTCGTCCGGCCCGCATTGGAACTCCTGCTCTTCGAGGTAGGGGCCCGCGAAGGTGGGGGTGCCTGCGGACAGGTAGGGCTCATTCGGTTGGCGACCATTAAGATAGATTTTCCCGCTCTTCAGACGGACTTGGTCCCCGGCGATGGCTACGATGCGTTTAACAGAAAGCCCGTTATCCAGGGGGTCGCGAATGACAACAATCTCCCCTCGATGGGGTGGCCGCACGTGAAGCACCCACCGGTTAAGCAGGTATCGATGGGCGTTGGCCAAGGTGGGGTTCATGCTCTCTCCAACCACCCTCACCGATTCCACGAGGTAATGGCTGATCAGGTAGTAGCTGGTGACCGCTAACACGGTAATCAGCACGAACTGGGAAAGCTGTTGGGCGAAGGATACGCGGCGAACTACTGTGGCACCCGGCGGGAGCGTGACAGGTTGGTCGGAGATCGACTCCTGACCGGGCATGTGCATCTCGTAAGGCATTGCTGGCACGAAGTATCCTCTGCTGGGATACCGACAACAAGGCCGGAAACTACGTACAGCAAACCGTTTGGTTACGGCGCAAGGAAGGTGAGACGGGTTCTAGAGTTGCCCGGCGTGAACGGTCTTGGCAATGGCTTCTCTTAGATGTTCCAGCAGGAACGGTTTGCTCACAATGAAATCAACACTCGCGGGAGCGTGGGCAGAATCCCGAATGGTCTCCGCATAGGCGGTGATCATAACCACAGGCAGTTTCGGATCCCGCGCTTTAATGGCGTCCGCCAGTTCGTCTCCCCTCATGATCGGCATGGTGAGATCGGTAATCACCAGATCGAATTTCTCCCGGTCAAACAGCAAAAGGGCATCCGCCCCGTTCGTGGCCGTTTGCACGGAATGGCCGTCAAAAGAGAGCATCATCTTCACGGCATCACAGATGAATGGTTCATCGTCAACCACGAGAATGCGCCTCTTGACTAGAGCAGTTGTCGTCATGCGCCCATTGGAACCCTACTATACCTCCAGTCCGGCAGAACTGCCACTCTTTCTTGTGCGACCAAGCCAACCCGGGTGCATCTGAACACTGTCCTCAGTTTGGGCTCCAAAGCTGGTCCCAAGGATGGTTACGCCGAGCTTCATCGAGCGCGCATAGGTTACGAAGGCCTTGCTTTGACCAGAACTGTCCGCAGCGCTTGAAGCGGCATTGCTTCTGGCGGCATGCCGATTCGACGGCCCCAGAGCCGATGGGCCAACCTCGTTTTGCGATTGCTTGGTAGTTCAGCCGGCTGGCATGTGGTTCAAAGTTGTTCTTTTCACGGCGAAGCACCTTCCCAGCTTCACCGCGTCGCTTCTTGAGCTGAGCAATGTGACGTAAGACTCGTTGTTCTCGACCATGACGCAGTTGGTGCCGCAGCGGTTGGACCCACTGCGAGAGTTGCGGTTGGATTTCGCCGTGCAAAGCCCGTCCTAAACTCCAGAAGTGTTCACTGCCGTGGTAAAAATCCAGAAATTCCACGGCGCTATTCCAGCGATCCTTCTTGAGGTTCCATACCCATTCGGCTCCATCCCCCAAATACAATATCTTCTGGGCACGTCCAAGACAACGAGCAGCGTTACGTCGCCTAACTCGCTTCGCAGGGTGAGCTTTCTGCTTCGACGTTGCTTTAGGGGGAAAAACCTCGCCGTGTTCTTCGGCTAGTTTTTGCAGGCGTTCTTCCAGGCGCTGGCGCCCCCATTCGCGGCTTTCCGCCACAACTTCACGTTCGATGTCGGCCAGAGCAGGCAGGGAGTTGGAGTTTGGTTTCATGAAATGACACGGCTGGCATAGTTTGCGTTTATGCCGGTCGAGGAACCGAACTCCCTCTATGTTAAGGACAGTGTCAAGATGCACCCAGCCAACCCCCTCTCTCTCGGTTCCTCCCGCCGGCAACCGCGAGGGAAAGGCTCCCGCCTCCGCCTCTAAACTGCGGTGGGCACACCTCGTTCGACCATTCCTTTGGAAATGGCGTAACGAGTGAGGCCGGCGACGTCATGAATGTTCAGTTTGTTCATGACTTGCTGGCGGTGCTTTTCGACAGTCTTGATGCTGATGGTCAGTTCGGCCGCAATCTGCTTGTTGGAAAAGCCCTCGGCGATGAGTTGCAGCACTTCCGCTTCCCGGGAGGTCAGTTCGCCGGCTTTCCGAGGAGGTTGCCCGCTCGTGAAGGCTTCACGGCATTGGTCACGCAACCGCTTGGCAATTGACGGGCTGAAAAAGGCATTGCCCCGTTGGACTTCTCGAATTGCCTTGAGCAGGTCATTCGCGGCCGTTTGCTTGATCAGGTAACCCGCCGCCCCGGCTTGCATTAACTGTTCGACACAGTCATCGTCCCCATACGAGGTCAAAACCAATACTTTCGCGCTGGGCACGCACCGAAGGATCTGGCGGGTGGCCTCCAGTCCGTTCAACAGGGGCATGGCCACGTCCATCACCACAACATCCGGAGGCGTTTTGCGGACCGCCATGACTGCCTGACGGCCGTTCTCGGCTTCACCAATGACCTCGATATCCTCCTCCGAACTTAACAGCGCACGCAATCCCTGCCGGACTACGGTGTGATCGTCCACAAGCAGAACAGCAATCTTTTTCATAGCAAGTCCGTAATGCCCGCCAATATGGCGCAAAAGTACGGATTGAACATAGGGTGTACAGCCCAGCGCAACACGGAGCAGCAGTTTTCCCGCACCCTGCTGAGCAGAAATCCCCATGGCAATAAACCGGCGGGTTTTTATGGTAGTGCATGAAAATCACAACCCGTCTTTTATGGTGCGCGGTGCTCATGTTGGCTGGGAGCAGCGCTTTCGGACAAAACAAGCTGCAGATCGTCATCAATGGCAGTTGTTCAACGCTGGATACCAACGGCCATATCGTCTCCGTTCCCGTGAACAACCATTCGCTCCTGCGGGACTTTGCCCAGAGTCACGGAGTGAGCGATCTCTCCGCTCTGGGGCTGGCTTACCACGTCGGGGGCAATGACCTGGGTGATACCATAGATGTCATCAGCCGAACGGACGGCTCCACCGTTTACACCCTCTTCGGCCTGTACTTCGGTGAGTCGTTTGGACGAACCGCACTGCTCAGTGGCAGCGGAAAGCAGCTGAAGCGGTTGGAATACATCTACACCGACCAGAACTCACATTCCCTCGGCAGCGCCTTGCTGACCGACTACTACTTCCTCGACTCGAATGGGCAGACGAATGCCACGTACGTCCTCGGTCAAATGCAGTACATCATCACTCCCAACGGCAACCACGCGAATACCCTCGTGTGCACGGCCAGCTTCAACACGCTGCGACCGTGGACCTTCTCGCATTAGGCGGCCGGCCGGGAGGGGAGGGGGAGGTGCTTACCCTATTCCAACGCAGCTAATCTCGTTGATAATCGACCCTGCTCTCTGGGGAAAAGGAAATGCGAACGGTGGATGATGGTCCGGCATTGGAATGTCGCGGCCCGGGGCTAAGAACATGCGAACACCTCTCAGGATCCTGGTGGCTGAGGATGAGCTGGGCGATGTCTACCTCATTCAGCGGGCCTTCGCCCGCGCCGGTGTAAATGTCCCCGTCCATTTCGCTCGCAATGGGCAGGAGGTTCTGGACTACCTCGAGGGAAATCCTCCGTTCGAGAATCCCGTCGAATTCCCGCTGCCCAACCTGCTGCTCCTGGATTTGAACCTCCCGCGGCTAAGCGGCTTCGAAGTATTGACGTGGGTCCGGGGGAAACCCGCCTTCAGCCAAATGCCGGTCGTGGTCTTGAGCTCCTCGGATCGGCGGGAGGAAATTAGCAAGGCGTACCAACTCGGAGCGAATTCCTACGTGATTAAGCCCACTGAACCGACGGAGCTCATTAGCGTCGTCGAGCGGATTCAGAACTACTGGCTCGGCATTAATGCCCCGCCCGCACGTGCCCTGGTGGGGCCGGCTGTCTCACGGCTGGCGGGTCTGGAGCTGCCCGAGGACAAAGGGTCCGGAGATGCTACGCCGGGCCTGTAATCGCCGTCTTCCTTTTCCCGTGCTCCGCGTTAGCGTCACACTGCGGTGCCAACTTCGGGCTTGGGCGTTGGTTTGATTTGCCGGGACAAACCCCAGATCAGGGCCAGCACAATGGTTAAGCATCCGAGCAACTGCCCCCAATGGAGCCGTTCTCGAACCCACAGGCTGGCCAGGGCCACTCCGAAGATGGATTGTGCGAACACCGTCAGGGCCGCGACATTCACCGGGCACTCGCGGAGAACCACGAACCACACCGTGTAACCCAGGCTCGTGCAAACCAACGCCAGCACGATCAACAGAATCCAGGCTTCGGCGGAGAGCGATTTCGCCGCCGTGATGGTGCCCCCGCCATCGATGAGCAGGTTTCCGACCGTCCCTACGCAAAGCGAAATAGTGAGCATCTTCATGATGCTCACTCGGGAAATCACCTGTTTCCCGACAATGGAATAGGCAGCCTCACAGATAAACGAGGAGATGAAAATTAAGCTGGCGGTCAAACCCGTCCAGCGGAATTCCGGCCTCCAAACCCCGTGCAGTAGCCCGATCCCGACGATGCCCAGGCCCAGACCCGCCCAGCGCCTCGGCCCGATATGCTCACGCAAGAAAACGGCCGCCGCCACTGAGGTCACGAGCGGTTCGAACCCCATCAGCACCGCCGAATTGCCGGCGGTGCCCAGTTGGTTGCCATAGACCTGCAGCCGCTGGCCGAGAACAAACAGGATCAGTCCCATCACGCACGTCACGAGCAGGTCTCGTCCTCGCGGGCCTGACCCAGGCAGCCAAGGCCAAACAAAAAGCAAAAAAAGAGCAGCCAAACCAAAACGAATCGTCACAATACCCCCAGCGGGCATTGCTGGCCCTATGATCTTGTAGGCGGAATACACCGCCGCCCAGAAAAAGTTCATGACCAGCAGAATTATTAAATAGAACGGTTTCATTTACGTCTAATCGCGGAGAACAAACCGTTTCGCTGTAAGCGTGGCAAGCTCCGAATGGTAGTTGGGCTGGGTCGATCGACTTGGCTTCAAGCGGCTTCAATCTGAATGAAAAAGTGGATTTTTTTGATTTTGCTCCTGGCGGCCTGTGGGGGCGGCTACTTCGGTTGGACCAATTGGCAAAAGAACAAGCTGGCCTCCGCCGGACCCACGCGGCCGACAACCGCGATCGCTGAGTTGAAGGATATCAGCTTCGCCGTGAATGCGGCCGGTGAAATTGCCCCCGCCGAGCAGGTCTCCGTCCGCCCTGAAATCAACGGCATGTTGTTGGCCCTCCCGGTCGATATCGGCGACCAGGTGAAGAAGGATGACCTTCTGTTCAAGCTTGATGACAGCGAATTACAGCAGACTCGAGCCTCGAACGTGACGGATATCGAAAAAGCCAAGCTCGGAGTGGACAAGGCCGCGCGCGACTATAAGCGGGCGCAACAGTTACTCAACGATAAGCTAATTTCACAGGAGGTCTTCGACGATACCAAAACCGCGTACGACCTGGCCAAGAATGCCCTCGAACGCTCTCAAAAGGACCTCTCCCTCACCGAAGAACGCCTGACCAAAACCGTCGTGCGCGCCCCGTTTGACTGCACCGTGCTCACCCGGCCGGTTTCGATCGGCCAGGCGGTGTCCGGCTCCGGCGGCTTCAACAGCGGAACCGAGGTTCTCACTATCGCGGATTTGAATTCCATGATCATCAACGCCCAGGTGAACCAGGCCGACGTCCCGCGTCTGAAGGCGGGCGAGAGCGTCGAGGTCACCGTCGAGGCGGTCCCGGGTTTGCACGTGAATGGGGCGGTGGAGCGCATCTCGCCCCAGGCCACGATCAAAAACAATATAAAGGGTTACCCGGCGCGAATCGCCCTCAAAAAAGTCGATCCCCGCGTACGACCCGGAATGACCGCCAACGTGCGAATCCCAGTCGCCTCGGCGGCAAACGTCACCGCCGTTCCCTTGGCAGCGGTGTTTACGGAGAAAAATCCGGATACGGACCAGATGGAGCGCTACGTTTATGTCCAGCGCGGCGAGGCGTTTGAAAAGCGAAACGTGAAGGTAGGCATCGCGGATTATTTCTTTGCGGAAATTCAGGACGGCCTGGCTCCGGGCGACGTCGTCTCGCTGGAGTTGCCCAAAGATGAGATCGAAAAGAAGACCCGCCTGATCGCCGGCCAAAAAAATGGTGGTGAACCCGCCGCCACCGGCCCCAAGCCGCCCGCCGCACCGACCGTAATACGAACCAACGCCACCACGGCCGAAACGATTAAACCGGCGAGCGAACCCTCCACGAAAACCGTACCCGGCACGGGCCAAACCCTCGGCCGAACGGGAGCCTCCGGCAAATCGTCCTGAAAGTCCGCGCGTGAAACTATGGCTTTAGTCGAACTGCGCAACGTTAGTAAGATTTATCGGCTGGGCGAGGAGGAAATCCGGGCCCTCGACGACGTTTCGTTGGACATCAACGTAGGGGAATTCATCTCGATCATTGGGCCTTCCGGAAGCGGCAAGTCCACGCTCATGCATATCCTGGGCTGCCTGGATTCACCGACCCAGGGCACCATCCAATTGGACGGGGTGATGATCCAGAATGCCTCGTCCCGTGAATTGGCCACCATCCGAAACCGGAAGATCGGCTTTGTCTTTCAGTTCTTCAATCTGCTTCCGAAGTTGAACGTGGTGCAGAACGTGGAGCTGCCCATGATCTACAGCGGCATTTCGAGCCGGGAACGCCGCGACCGGGCGATGGCGACACTGGAATCCGTCGGGCTGGCCAACCGCGCCAAACATCGCCCCAGCCAGCTCTCCGGCGGGCAGCAGCAGCGCGCGGCGATTGCCCGGGCTCTCGTGAACAACCCGCGCATCGTCTTTGCCGATGAGCCCACCGGGAACCTCGATTCACATACCGGCGAGGCTATTCTGCAGCTGTTTCGAAACCTCAGTGAACAGGCCCGCACCATCGTCCTTGTCACCCACGATCCGGAGATCGCGGCCGTCACCCCGCGGCGAATCGAAATCCGCGACGGTAAAATCGCCATCAAGGTCGATATGACATTGGCCGGGCTCGACCGACGCCCCTCCGCCAGCGCTGGGCGGGTCGACGCCGCGGTTTCTCCTTAGCCCGCACGGGCGGTCATGAAAGCTCTGGAGCTGAATCTACCGTCCGGCGACCTCCGGCCCGCTTCCGGTCAGTTGGTGATCACGCTCCAAACCGGCTTCCGCGAAATTTGGGCTCACAAATTCCGTTCGCTCCTCACCATGCTGGGCATCATCCTGGGCGTCTCGAGCCTGGTTGCGATGTCGGCCCTCGTAGCCGGTATGGAGAAAGGAGCCCGCGAGGCCTTGATCGCTATCGGAGGATTGGAGAAGGTGCGTGTGGAGGCCCAGGAACTTCCGATCGATCAGCGCCATCTTTCCGATCAGGCGGTCGGCATCACGATCAATGACGTGTGGGCCTTAAGCCGAAGCGCTCCCCTCGTGACCAAGCTCTCCCCTGAAATGCGCCTCCCCGCCACCTTATCCGCCAATGGCAAGCGCTTCCGCCCCTGGAACTGCGTCGGAGTTTGGCCCGTCGCCGTGGAAATGAACGAGCATGTCGTCGAATACGGCCGCATGTTCACCTCGATGGACGACGAGATGGCTCGCAGCGTCTGCGTGATCGGCACCGCGACTCGCGATGAACTTTGGGGCGACCCCGAGAAAACCGGCCGGGAGGTAAACCCGGTTGGGGAGATCATTTTCGTCAATGGCGTGCCGTTCACGATCATCGGCATGTTTCGCCATTATGAAAGCGAACAGGATCGCAAGGCGCGCGAGTTGGCTAAAGCGGAGACCGCCAACAAACCCGGGGGTGCGGTAGCCAGAAATCGGGGCTGGGCCGGCCGTCGCAACGGCGGGGCGTTTGCCTTCAAAAACCGCACCGTCTATTTTCCGCTGAACACGGTTTGGATGAAATTCCGCTCGGGCGCAACCTACGCCGCGTTGAACGCCGGGGGCGGCGGTGGAACGCCGGCGGGGGCGACGGGTGATCCTCGCCTGTCCAGCCTGGAGGCGAGAATCGTCAGCGTGGACCTCTTGCCCGAAGCGCTGCAGCAGATCCGCAATGTGCTGATGAGCACCCATAAGGGCATTGAAGACTTCACCTTTCGTACCCAGGAGGACTGGGCGGATCAGATCAAGACCTTCGTGCATAATGCCCGGATGAGCGGTGGTTTGATCGCCGGCATCAGCCTCCTGGTCGGGGGCATCGGTATCATGAACATCATGCTGGCCAGCATTTCGGAGCGCGTGCGCGAGATCGGGATTCGAAAATCGGTGGGTGCCAGCACGAGCGACATTTTCATTCAGATCATCGTCGAAGCCGTGGTCATCGCCGTCCTGGGAGGCCTGGCCGGGATCGGAACTTCGTTCATCCTGGTGCACCTGATTAGTTCATTTTCTCCCACCGACAATGTGCCGATTGTCACCTTGACCTCGCTCGCGATCGCCTTTGCCTTTAGCGTCCTCATCGGCATCTTGGCCGGGCTTTTCCCAGCCATCAAAGCTGCCCGGCTGAATCCCATCCAGGCGTTGCGCTACGAATAACTCCCCCTTCCTCCAGCCGTGAACCTCATCAACACCATCCTCGTTGGCCTGAAGGAAGTGTGGTCGCACAAGTTCCGATCGTTGCTCACGATGTTAGGAATCATCCTTGGCGTGGCTAGCCTCGTCGGGATGGCCGCCATTATCAGCGGAATGGAGAACGGCATGCGCGAGACCATGATCGCCATGGGCGGCGCCGATAAAGTGCTGATCGAGGAGGAGGACGTGCCGCCCGAACAAGAGCACCTCGCGGACCAGGCTCCGGGACGAACCATGGCCGACGTGAAGGCGCTCCGCCAATGTGCCCCCCTGTTGCGCCTGATTTCACCCGAAATGGCCATCTACAACATCGCCGTCTCCCACGCTGAGAAAATGGTCGTGCCCTCTGAGTCCGTAGGCGTTTGGCCCGCGGTCATCGACATGAACCTGCACACGCTGGAATACGGGCGCTTTTTTACCGATTTGGACGAAGAATACGCCAACCCCGTGTGCGTGATTGGCACGGGCATTCGCGACGAACTCTTTGGGGATCCGGATAAGCTGGGGTATGAGATCAATCCGGTGGGCCAGGTGATCAATCTCAATGACCAGCCCTTCACGATTGTCGGCATGTTCGCCCACTACCAGAGCGAGCAGGAGAAAAAGGAACACGAGGCCGCCAAACTCAAATCACAAGCGACCCCCGCCGGTCCGGTCCGCAAAAAAGGATGGGGGCGGGGGAACTGGGCGTTTTGGAGAAAAAACCTGACCCTCTACATGCCGCTCAACACCGCTTGGATGCGCTTTCGGGCCGCCAGCGGCAATAACAACGTTCCCGATAACCGCCTTTCGGATATCGATCTGAAGATCACCGATCTCGATCATCTTGAGCCCGCTCTGCAGCAGGCCCGCAACGTCCTGATGATCACCCACCATGGCATCGAGGACTTCGGGTTTCGCACCCAGGAAAACCAGTTGGAGAGCATCGGCCAACAGATCCACAACGCCCGGATGAGCGGCGGGATCATCGCCGGGATCAGTTTGATCGTCGGAGGCATCGGCATTATGAACATCATGCTGGCCAGCATCAACGAACGCATCCGGGAAATCGGAATTTGCAAAGCGGTGGGCGCCACCGGCCCCTCAATTTTCATCCAGGTCCTCATCGAAAGCATGGTGATTGCTCTCCTCGGCGCGGCCCTCGGCGTCGTGGCCTCCTTCGGCTTTGTCCGCATTCTGGCAACCGTCAGCCCGGTGTCTAACTCACCCGTGATTACCCCGATGGCCATGGTCATTGCCGTTGCCTTCAGCGCCGCGGTGGGTGTGGTCGCCGGCCTGTTTCCCGCGTTCAAAGCCGCCCGTCTGGATCCGATCCAGGCCCTGCGGTACGAGTGAAGCCGCGCGCTAGCCAGGGCGCCAGACGGCCGGCCCCGCCCATGGCTTCACTCAGAGCGGCGACCGAACTCGATAAAATGCCTGGAGCCGTGCCGCCGCATTCGTGTCGACTACTTCCGTCCGCCCGTCCGCGCCGGGAATGTTGGTGATCGCCGGTGCCCAGGCTTGGCCTGCGAAATCCAGAGCCGGAAGGCTGCTCACCGTCGGGTAGGGGCGTGTGGGACCGACCTGGTATGTGGTGCCTTCGGCGCAGAGGGCCCCCGCGAGACTCAGGCAGAGGATTGGTTTCTTACGCATGTCGTGCAATGGGGTCAAAGGATAAACTTACCAGCGGAAAAAGCGGTACGGATCGTCCCACTCGACTGGTTGATCCATGTACAGGCCGGCGAGAAATCTTTTTTGAGATTCATCAGCGGTGACTGGCCTATGGAACCGTTCCAATATGGGCGTGGGTGCGGAGGCGCCTAAATTGCCCAGAAGCCGCGCCAATAGGAAGGCGGTTCGACGGTAGGTACGGCGCACGTTGACCTGATCACGCGCTTCGAACTGCCACGGGGCAACTTGGCAAAAAATGATGTTCACCTTTTCGCCCTGGGCCAGCACGCCGTCCCCCAAAATCCGGGCGCCGTGGGTGACCAGGTTGACCTCCCGAGGTTCGCGGAGGTGGACGTCCGCCGGACTAACTCCCATCAACAGCGACCTGAGGTCGTCGGGTTCAAAAACCGTGGAGATGTGTTCCGCGCGTTTCATGGTCAACTCGAACGGAACGAGTGGTCCGGCTTCGGCTTGGTCCAGACCGATAGCGATCAGATTTCCTCCATGCGCAAGCCAATCCTTGATCATCGCAGCCTGCTTCGCCACGACCTGTCCCGCCCCCTCGTCAACTACCAGCACATCCTCCGGCGTCAATGGCTGCCCAGCGAAGCTAACCAGCGGAACACCCGATGCCTCGAGGTAACGGCGCCCTTCCTCGCTTCCGGCATAAACCACCTTCCGCCGCGGTGAGGGTGACCATTGGACCACGTAGCGCCACAGGTCCTGTACCAGAATTTCGGCGGCCGGTTCCCTCTCCGTGCGTCCGGTTACGTCTATTTGGCAGAAGATGACCACCCCGTTTCCTTCCCGGCACTCCATGAGTGGGCTGAACTGTAGACTAAATCCGCCATCCAGCACCGGCAAAAAATCACCCCGCGCCGGTTTCTCGATTAAAACGGACGCTACGTTTCCTCGATTTCCACAACGCCAGACCCGGGTGACCGGGATATCACACCATCGGACCGTTGGGCCGTAACGCGCTCGCGTCTCGTACTTCAGACGGGAGGGCAGCAGCGTAGCCTCACCTTCCCAGTCGCGCAGGTTCTGCGGGCCGAGTCCGGCCAAGGCTGGATGCTCGGACACACGAGCGAAAACCTGGCGAAGACCGTATTCTTCTACCCGGAATCCCAGCCGTTTCTCCAGCGCGTCCGAAGTTTGCTCAAACATCAGCACCTTTAACCCTTGTCGAACCCGGGATATGTCCGGGGCCGGTCCCTCGGTGGTCAGTGCACCCTGGCCGACGATCAGCACCTCATAAGCCGACAAATCGGTTTGAGCCTGCACGGGTTGGGAGGCCAGTCCCAGTCGGTTCAATAGGGCGCTGGTTTGTCCCAGGGGATCGAACAAGGCGACCTTGGAATTCTTTTGGTTGGGTCCTGGTCGAGGTAGGACATTAATGGCGAAGTTATCTTGTTGGGTTTCACCATTGCTAAACTTCACACGCGCGCCAATTTCATAGTTTCCGGGGGGGAGAGCGGAGGAGAGAACGACGCGCACCGGGATCTTCTCGATTTGACCGGTTGCGACCGTCACTTTCTTGTGCCCGGCACCCGAGGCACCCAGTGACCAAGAGCAGTCCCCGGTAACGGTTCGACGCGAGTTGTTGATGACCACGATTTGCTTCTCCACGGTTTCACCCGCAAAGAAGTTGTGGTCTTTGCTGGTGAAGGCGGAGGGTTTGCCTGCCAGGTACGCGAGCAGAGGACCATTGTTGCGCAGAAGCGCCTGCGCGGCGGGAGTGGCAACCCAATCGGAGCGGCCGTAAGCCATCTCCATGCTTTCATACCTACCATCGAGGTAGTCGGGGCTGAACCCGGGCCGTTGCAGGTTATCCCAATCGACTTTAAATTCCTGGCGGCTCCGATCCACCCCATCGCGCAGTTTCCAAAAATGGCCGTATTCCCAGGGCGAGATAGCGGAGACGCCCCAGGTGCGGAAGGCACGCCAATTGTCCGTCAGGTAGGCAGCGAATACCGGGTACCGCTCTTCCAAACGGCTCGAACCCACTTCCACCGGATAGTCCCAGCGATGCCAGACCTTTCCCGCCCGGAACTGCTTTGCCTCCCAACGGAGGTTGGCTTTCTCCGCCTCGCTCAGGGCAAAGGCGCGCTCGCCAAAGAATTGCGAGTTCCACTCAGCAAGACAAAATTCCCAAGGCACCGCGGCGCTGCCAAACTCGCGTTCTCCACCATACCAACCCCGGTACATCGTCCAGTCCCAGGTGAAGGGCGCGCCATACTCGCAGGTGAACATCGGCTTGATGCCGTGGGTGGCCCAGTGCTCGAACCAGTCGGAGAGCTCCTGGATGGGGGCAAAATTCGGATAAAAGTTGCTGGCGTGCATTGAGCCGAGATTGCCGGAGGCGTGGTGATACACAATCCGGCCGGAATCCAGCCGGCGCACGATCGCTTCGGCGCGCTGGGCCAGGAGGACATTTTTCCGCGCCCAGTTGTCGCGTCCATCCTGGATCCCGTCAATCATATCGGGGTTCATATCCTCATCGTAACCAGTGGCGTTATGGCTCATGGAATACATCACCACCGAAGGATGGTTTTGGGCGAGGCGCACATAAGCGGCCGCGTGCCGCGCGTAACCGTTCGTGCGGTCAGCCTCCGGGGATTTCCAATCGTAATGGCTGAAGTGAGGTTGCGAAAAACTCACCAGCATGCCGGTGTCATCCGCAGCTCTTAAAATCTCGTCAAAGGCGAGATGCGCGCCGGGCTCGCACCCATAATTGTGGGTGTAAACGCAGTTGATGCCAAAGCTCTGGAGCCGTTCAAGCGTCTCCCGCGCTCCCTCGTAAGTCGCCGCTGCGGCGCTGACCTGCGCGTTGTCGAGGGGAACGGCACAAAGGAAAATGCGGCTGCCGTTGAGAAAAAAATCCCGGCCCTCGATCCAAAACTCACGGAAACCGAAACGCTCCGGCCAACCCGAATCCACCACCTTACCCTCAGCAGTCCGCAGCGAGACCTCGCAGGTAAATTCGTTTTGAGGCGTGTGGAGGTCCCAGCGCTCTTCCGGCGCCCAACCGGCGCTGAAACGGTAATGTCCCGCCTCGAGATCTTTCTGCTCGAAAGGCAGGCTGGAGAACTCTTTCACGCGCCGTCCCCCTCTCGAGATTTCCGCTCGCATTTGATACCTGGCACCAGGCGCCATCCTCTCCACCGCCGTGTCGAACCGGATTTCACGACGCCGAACCGAGGTCTCCACCCGGACATCCGAAATTCGGGCCAGTTCCGGAACGCTTTCGAGGAATACGTCACCGCAGAGCCCTCGACGCGCCACCGCGCCTTTAACCTCGCGCGCGGCGGCGGAATCCGTATAGGACAGCATGACCCCCTTCAAAGGCAGTGCGACCACTAACAGGCTCAGGGTGTGAACGCGATCGCTTCCGCAGCACTGCGTAAGATCAGCCTCACCGTCGGGGAACTGCATTTCTGCGACCCGCAAGCCATCCACGTACACCGCCGCATAGGAATTGAGGCAGGCGGCCCGGAGGACGAGGCGCCTTCCTTTCCAGCTCGGCGGCACGGTGAACTCACGCTGATACCAGGCTGCAGAAAGTTGTCCCAGCGGGATCTGGCTCCAATTGGTGTTGGCGAACACCCGCTGCGAATCCTTCTGCATGTAATCGGTAATCCCCGGCCAGGATCCCGGCACTTTGAAATAGCCCCAGTCCTTCACCGGGACCTGGTTGTCCTCTCGTTGGGCGGGTTGCCATTCCCAAAGGCCATTCAGGCAAATTCGCTCCCGGGTCGTGGTCGTCTCGCGGTAGGCGCGGTTCAAGTCCCAGACCGGCTTGGCACCGGATGCCAGGGGCGGGTCCGTCGCGCCGGAGGCGATCGCTCGACTCAGAATGACTGTGAGGCAGAGAAGTCGGATAACTGATAGGGGGTGATTCCGCAGCATTGTCTTCCGGCGGCCGTGCCCTGGTGGGCTCGAGCGACGGGTTGCAGATTAACCTTGAGGCCTGCCCACCTGCAACTCTTGTCTTGACCAATGATGCGCCGAACTGCCGATCCCTTGAGTCTCTTACCAAAGCCGTTGAGACCGGCGGCCCAACGGCCAGACGCGTTTGCAAAAACCTATAAGCAGGTTTGAAAAGGATTGGGCAGCAGTGAAAGCCGCTCGTTGGGGCCGGCGACCTCCGCCCAATCCACGTGATACGAGCATCGCTGGTGCTGGATTTCTCGCATCAACCGGCTCCGGGCCTGCGCCCGGGAATTCACAGGAGGTTCGCGCTTGGCTCGCTCCAAGTCCACGGGTTCCCAAAAGCCATCGTTGTTGGCCAAGGCCAGCCCCAAACTCCGGCTGGGGTTTATTTGATGAAATTCGAGGTCCTGAGATTTGAGCCAGGGAGCATTCCAGTCCAGGCCTTCCTGCTCGCAAAATGCGTTTAAAAGGAACTGCTTGCTGACCCAGTCAACGGTACCCACCAACGACCCGGGATCAGTTGCCAGCGCTCCCAACGTCCGATCCCACAGGGCCAGCAGCGCATCCGTCTCGGGATCCCGTCCGGCGAACAGCTCAGCTGCCCGGTCGTGGTATTGGCGAAGCAGAGCCAAGGGGTCCCCGGTCCTGCTATTGCCAAGGACCACGCGCCAGGGCGGTTGAGAAACGCGTGAAAGCGCCCGGAAAGAGGCTACCGGATCCGCTAGCGCTACCGGCGGCATTTCGCCCGCCTCCAATAGGTCCAGCACCAGCCGGGTGGACCCGACCTTCAAGAAGAGCGCGGCGGGCATCACATTGGTATCGCCATGAATCAGGTGCAGGCGCCGGAAACGTGTTTCGGCCAGAGGCTCATCCCGTAAATTCAGGATGGCCCGGTTATGCTGTACCCACTCAAAACAATCGTTAACGATGAAATCAGCGCGCTGGCTTAGTTGAAAAGGCACCGGGTCCTCCTCCGTATGGATCTCGCCGCGGGTGAGGCTCGGGCGGCCGGATCCAAGCCGGCCGGCACCCGTAAACAACACCCGCAAGGTCAAAAAAGCGAGCAGGGACAGCCAGCTCTTCTTGGTGACAGCCAGCGTGCGGTCCAGGGAATAATTCTCATGGCAACCAAAGGTTGCGCCCGTGTGGTAATCCACATTGTTGCGGATGAAGCTGACCTGGTGCTGGAGCTTCAGGGCGTGGAGCGCCTCGAGCAGGAGCAAATCACCGGCCCGGTCGTAACGCACGACATCCAGGGTGGAAGCGCATTCAGGTGTGCAGTACTCCAGGTGGCCCATGTCGATGTAAACCCGCCCGCCGTTGAAAAGAAACCCGCCATTGCCGGCGGGCTCGTCCCAACCTCGCGGATGCAGATCGATCAGACCGTACCGCTGGTTCTCAAACAGCCAGTCTCGAATCTTCGGCAGCACCTCGTGCTGCTGGAGTGGCGGTTGAACTAAACAGCCGTACTCGATTTCTAAACCTGTAATGCGTTGTGACATGGACAACGAAAAGTCCCTTGCGCCCCACTATTCCCTGCTTTTCCGCAGGAATCAATGCTGGGGTCGTCCCGCTCGCGCCCGGCCGCAAAAGCGCTCCTTCAAGCCCGCGCTAAGGGGTGATAATGAACCGGCCCTGGGCGCCGACGGTCCAGGAGGGCCGCCTCCACAATCTTCCCCGGTACCTCCGCCGGCGCGCCGCTGGGATAGTTCAGATTCCCCAATTCTTTATCGTCGACCAGCGCCTGGTAGGCCGCCACGCACAGCGTCACGGCCGCCGGCAACGAGTCCGCCGGCTGCAAGCCCTTCCGAATCCAGTCCGCTGCCTCTCGCTCCCGCTGAGGGTCCCGGTGAGCCACCAGCACGCCCGACGTTTCGTAATAATGATCGCCATCAAAATGCACTCGCACCAGGCTGTCTTCTTCCGGCCGAGCCGCCAGTTCGGCGAAAATCGCTTCCACGATAAACGGCGGAGAAAACACCTGCTCGAAGGCGTTCTTGAGCATGCTGCTCAAGGAAAAGCTGATCAGCCGCCTCAGGGTCACGTCCCGCGACGACCGGTTGAAGCCCTCCAGATGAGCCGCTTCGATGGCCGCCTGACGCATCTTTTCGATGTCCACCGGGTGGCCCAGGGCGGCAAATCCGTGCCGGTCATAGATCTCGAACACCTTTGATTGGCCTTGGCCGATGCCCACCAGGAGAATCCCTTCCGGTCGCGACAAAGCGAATACCGGTGTCCCTCCCTTTAATTGATCGCGGATATACTCGCGACGATTGCCGATTGCCTCCAGCCAACGATAGGGTTCCTCAGTCATCGGGTTTGGTGCTCCGCTTCCTTCCAGTATTGTTGCTGCTCTTCCAGTGTTACCGAGCGAATCCCCTGCGAGGAAAGCAGCTTGATCGTGGCAAATTCCATTTGTTCCGGGTGCACGCCCCCCGTCGCCGTGTCAAACTCGGCAGCCGTCATCAACAGCCGGTTGGCCAAAACCGTCGCCTCACGAAGCGGGAGTTCCGACGGCTTCGGCCCACCCCAGGTCTCCAGGTAATGCAGGATGCTCCGGATGGCGCTCGATCCGGATCCCGATCCGGCGAAAGCAGCAGCCTCGAAATGCGCGCCGAGGGGATCATAAAAGTATATCACCGGCCGGGGGGCGCCTTCCTCGCTGCCCGCAAAGATGGGGGATACCGCTCCCACTCCTTGCAGGGTCGCCGGCAGGTTCTCCCGGAGCAACCTGGATAAAGCCCGGATCTTCGCCGGCAGGCTCATCGGTTGCAGCTGGCTGCGTCGGTAAAACTCAAACGCAGTCTGGAGTGTGCGCGCCATCTCGAACGCCGTCGCCGGCACACCGGCGATCGCCATCAGCGAGTGCGAATCCAACTCCAGGATCTTTTCGGTTTTGTCCGAAAATACTGTGTGCCCGGCGGTCGCCCGGTGGTCGCCCCCGATAATCACGCCCTCGGCGCAGTGAAAGGCAAAGACTGTCGTTGCCTCCAGCGCGAGCGGGTTGGCGTTGCTGGCGACAACGCTCGGGAACGGTTTCTGACCTAGCAAGGCCAGGAAATCGCCGGTCATTGACCCGTCCGTTGCCGGTAGCGCCGGGCTTGGTCAGGATCGACTTTCCTCATGCGTTTGAGGAGATCCTCGGTGTTAGGTTTCTCGACTTTGGGTGCGGTGGGGCCTTCGCCACCACCGCCGCCGCCCGGGGATGGGGCCGGCAGGCGAGGTTTTTGGGTGCGATCAGACATAAGCATAATTGTATCCGTTAACAAGTGAAGCAAATTCCAGGCGATCCAGGTCATCCACCGACTTCGCGGCGTTGATGATTTCCAGGCTTTGTTTGATCTTTTGCTGATCAAATAAATTGCATAAATCCAGTTTTAGCGTCCCGCGCGAGCTGCGCAGCAGGAGGTGGTCCCATTGCGCCGCTTGAATCGACGAGCCGAACCTCTCGACGCAACGACCGCGGACCGCGGCTCGAGTGGTCGAAGGCGGGCATAGGCTATGGGCGGTGATTTCGCCCAGCGGGCAGGGCAGGGTGAATGCCCCCTGGTCCATCAAGCCGTAGAACAGACCCTGCTGCTGGTCCAGTTGATGATACGAGAGATCCAGGCTCAGCAGCCAGGGATCCTCTTCGGCCACATTCTCGGCTCGGCGGAATTGGTCGATCAGCCTGAACTTGGCCGACCAATCCAGGCGGTCCGCCGTCCGGAGCGGCTCTTCACCCAGATCGTTAAGCACTCCCTCCCAGGCGTTCATCACGTCGTGCCATTCCTGGCTCAGCCCCGCACAAAACTCCCGGACCAGCCGCAGATACTGCCACTGCACTTCCACCGCCGTCGTTTCTGAACCTCCCAGCAGGAGGCACTTCCATTGCCAACTGCGGTCGCGCGAAATGCTCTTCAGCGCCTGGAGCGGGTCCGCCAGATGGGGAAGCCGCTCCGCCGGTGCGCCGTTGAGCAGCGCCTGCAGAACCAGCGCCGTCGTGCCGATCTTAAGATAGGTCGCGAATAAAGACAGGTTGGAGTCGCCGAGAATGACGTGAAACCTCCGATACAGCTGCCGGTTCGCATGGGGCTCATCGCGGGTATTGACGATCGGCCGCCGCTGCATGGTATCGATGCTTTGCAGCTCAAAGAAAAAATCACTGCGCTGGCTCACCTGGAAGCCCGGCTGCAAAAACCGGTCCTCCTCCTCCCAGCCGAACTTTCCCGCGCCGCAAATCACCTGGCGCGTGACCAAGAACGCCGTGATGCCCTGGCTCAAATCCTCCCAGGGCAAGCGTCGCGGTAACAAGTAGTTCTCATGACAGCCATAGCTGTGCCCGCAGAAATCGGTGTTGTTCTTGTACAGGTGAACGGGATTATCCGAGTTCTGATTCAGGTTGCGCGCGCACTCCATCAGGAGCTGATCGCCTGCCCAGTCCTGCTGCAGGTGTTCCAGCAGCGTGGTGCACTCGGGCGAACTGTACTCGGGATGGGAATGATCATTGTAGAACCGCGCGCCATTGCGCAGCACCAGGTCGCTGTGAATGGCGTCCGCCGAAAGCCGGCGTTGCGCGTCCTGGACGAAATAATTCGCCTCGTCGTGATCCTGCATCAGCTCCTGCACGCGGAATCCCCGAGCGTCGCAATGCGGATCCTCGCATTGGTAATCCCATCGCCGGCGCACGCCCGGCGCCGTGGCCGCCCCCACCAGCGCGATGGCTTCGGTGACCACGTCCACGCCCTCCGGTCGGTCGCGGCTGATGCCAATTTCGGTCTCCGTCCCGAATTGGATTTCCAATTGTTGCTGCATGGTGGTTACTGGGCTGGCAGGTACACAGGGGAGGTTACACTGCTACACGGCTCCGCTGGATTGACTGTGGTCGTTGGTGCGGTAGGGAGACAGCCGCACCACGTTCGAAGGATCGAAATCCGTCAATTTCAGCCAGTCTTCCGTGATATCGCTCGGCGGAAAGAGTTCGTTCTCCCGATACTCCTTGGACAGAGCCTCCAGCAGATCCTCCGCAGTGATAGGCGCCTCCGTCCGGGAAGCAATCGAGCGCTTGATCGCCGACTCTTTTGCCCGTTCGACAATCGCCGCAATGATCGCCCCGCTGGCCAGGTCGCCGCGATACAGATAATCATGGCGTCCGCTCCGGAAGGTAATGTCCAAAAAGCGGTTCTCCTCGCGCCGCGCGTAATGCGCTCCCACCACGGCCTCGACCAGCGCGTCCCGCGAGTCGTGAAGCGGTAAATCATCGGTGAGGTAAATGCGATAGATTTCCCGTGCGGCCGATTGATCCGGGCGCCGAACCCGGATCTTTCGATCGATCCGACCCGGGCGCAAAATCGCCGGGTCGATGAGGTCGGCCCGATTCGAGGCCAGGATGACCACGACATTTTGCAGCGGTTCCAACCCGTCCATCTCGGCGCAGAACATCGGGACGAGTGTCGAAAGAATGTTGCTCCCCATCCGCACGGCGTGGCGCGTGCCGAGGATCGACTCCGCCTCGTCAATAAACAGGAAGGCGAGCTGCCCCTCGGCCGCTTTTTCGCGGCATTGCAGAAAGAGATCACGAACCTGTCGTTCCGACTCGCCCAGCCACATGTTCAGAATTTCCGGCCCTTTGACGCTGAGAAAGAATTCGGGATGATCCTTGCCGGTCTCCTCACGCAATTGCAGCCGGAGATTGTGCGCCGCCGCCTTGCCGAGCAAAGTCTTGCCGCAGCCCGGCGGACCGTACAGCAGGAATCCCTTGGGGACGGGATGCTGAAACCGCTGAAAGAGGTGGGCGTGTAAAAACGGCAGTTCAATGCAATCCCGGATGCCCTGCACCGCTTCCACTTGTCCGCCGATCGCACTCCAGGGAATGGGTTCCACCCGCGAAAAGGCCCAATCCAGCCGCTTGGCCGTCCCGATGATCTCCACGGCGACCCGCTGCTGTGAATCCAGCCGTACGTCCAGGCCGCTCTTGAGCTTCTCTTTCGACAGCAATGAGGAACGGATGACCACCGCGTCCGAGATCCCGGTTTCATTGCCGACGCGCAATCGTCCGTCGGGCAGGAGTTCGGTGATTCGCACCACCGGCCCGTTCCGGTCAAAACCGAACGCATCGGTGACAGCGAACGCCTCGTTGAGCAACACCCGGGTGCCCGTCTCCAACGAAGCCTCCGGCAACGCCGGGTCGAGACTGCACACGTAGTCGGTCGCATTCACACACACCAGCGCCCGCCCGTTCGCCAAGGTCTGCAGCAGCGTTCCCAGCCGCAGCGCCGGCGCGCGTAGCTTCTCCACCGCTTCGCTTAACTTCTCCACCGCGGTCCGGGCCTGATCTTGCAGCTCTTCCATTTCCACGATGCGATGCCGCAACAGGGTCAGGGACGGAGCGGTGCCTTCAGTGGCCAGCTCAAGTTTCACCCGATCCAGCATCTGCAGGGCGGACACTCTCTCAAACGGATCCGGCTCCATAGGTTCGGGGGGGGGATTTGTCTCGGTCTCGCGTGCTGCGCTAGAGGCCTCGGAACGACCTTTCTGTAACTTGCTCACATGCTAATTATAAGTCGGAACTGCGATCGTGCAAATTTGGCGTGGCGGGAAGTTCACCGGCAAACCCGGTCTTCGCTAAATACCCCCCGTTTGGAAACCGTTCCGCGCCGTCAGCGTACGGAGCGTGCATCGGAAAAGAGCGGTCATCCCAATCAGAACTCGCGGGCACTGGAGGCAAGGCCACATCGGCGGCGGGCTGTGCAAACTTTAACACGACTCTCACTCTTTTGACGCGCCGCGCGCACACCACATTCACCGCGCGCGTTACGTCCCCAAAATCCATCGCTTCGTCCAGGTCGTGCGTCCACTTCCCGGTCACCGCGAGATACTTCAAACTCTTTAAATCCTGCAACAGGACTTTCATCGGCTGTTCCTTCCTCGAGTGCGCGGGAAGGCTTCGGCGCTGTGTTACCATGGCCCTCCTTTGGCGAAATGCAAGGGGGTGAAGAATCGGGGCGGTTTGGGGCCTGAAAACCATCGGCTCCTCTCGGGCAGTACTCCTGTGGGCGAATGGTCGCCCCCACGCCGGGTCGGGCCGCCGGATTTCCAGTTCTGCTTAAGGGCGAGCCACGGTTTTTCGCCGGCCCCCTGCGCGGAATTCGCCCAACTTTCAGCTTCCGAAGCGAGCCGCTTCCAGACCCGGGTGGCCCAGAAGACTCAGTGGTCCCCAGGCGAAAGATACCGCCGATTACGCCTTGCTCCTCAGAACTCTCCGGATTTGGAAAATTGCCGTCGTGCGGCTTTGTTGAATTCCGCGGCGGCGGCATCCATCTGCTTGAGCATTTCCTCGGTCGTGGCGCCCGCGGCGCCTCGGGCCGCGGCGATCAACGTCGAACATTCGTTCGCGTCCATAAAACATGCCGCCTCAAACAGGCGACTTTGGTCTTCAGGAGGAATGACCAGGAAGCCATGTTTGTCAGCGTGGATCAGGTCCCCCGGCTTCACTTTCCGCCCGAAAACCTCGACCTCACAATTCCAACGCACCGGATGGCTGGCCGCGTGCCCAACACAGAGTCGACGCGCGAGTGCTTTAAAGCCCGCGTTGTGCATCTCGTCCAAATCCCGAATCGCCCCGTCGGTGATGGTGCCCACCGCGCCGAGCGCGCGATGGGTGTTGCTGTTCACTTCGCCCCAAAACGACCCATATACCTGTGGCTTGTCCAAGTCCTGCACTACGATAATCTTCGCACCGGGAACGCTGGCGACGTAGCGACGATACTCGCTCCAGCCGTTGGGACGTTCCTGCCGGTGTTTTGCGTTGCCAGGTTCGATGACCACGGTGACTGCGTAACCAACCATCGGTCCCATTCGCGGCATGAAATCCCGGGTCTCCTCCAGGTTGAAGCCTTCGCGCGTTGTGTCGTGCCTGGTGATCTGTTCCCATCCGTTGTAGATGGTCGGCGTGTTCCAGCGTTTGAGCTGGAGAAGTTGGGCGTGGTTAAGGGGGGGATTGCTCATGATCGGTTCGGGATCGGACCTGTGTTCTGGTTCCGTCGCCAGGATGGCAGAGGTTCAGGGATCGCGCCGCACAGGCAGGCAGGAGCGCGGACGCCCCCGTCCGCGCGTTCATGTGATTCTTGCACGCTCACGCCACTTCCATCACCAAACCAGGTTGGTGACGCTTTGTGCCGTCTGGAACTCCACGTGTCCATCGACCAGTTGCACATTGCCCGCTGGCGTGCGGCGGTGCCACCCGGTCGGATTCGAGGGAAAAATCAGCACGTTATCCGCAAAAAGCACCGTGCGGGCGGGGAAGGGAATCGAAGTCGATTTCAACCCGTTCAAACCGCCATTGGTTAGCCAGTAGCCGACCGCATTAAACATATAAGAATTACCCACCCATTCAAATAACGTGTGGCCCTGGGTATCGGAACGCCCTTGATCGCGGGGACAAGTCACCACCGGCGCGGTGAGTCCGTAATGGTTCAGCGGCCGATCCGCGCGGTTAAAGAGACCGCCCTGGCTGCTCGACAGGTTGTTGTTCGTGCGGCCCGCCCAAACGAACCATTCCATCCCCTCCAGGCTCACATTCGTCGAGGTCCAGAAATAACGCTCGCCAAAGTCGGGAAGGTAAAGCTGCATGGCGATGCCGCACTGATGAAGCTGAGAAATGCAACGGGTGTTCTGAGCGCGGAGTTTGGCGTTCGACAACGCAGGCAACAACAAACTCGCCAGGATGGCGATAATCGCGATGACCACGAGCAATTCGATCAACGTGAACGCTCGAGTACGGCGCAGCTTCTGGATCTCACTAAACCACGGGCACGGTTTCCTCATAAGGCGATATCCTTACCATAGCAAAAATCCCGCGGCTTGCCACTCCAAAAAAAAGCGTCCGCGCGCGCAATGGACCGGCTTGACACCCGCACCGGATGTCGCTACGAAATGAGCACGTACTCCCGCGGTCAACAGCCGCCTCGTGGCATTTATGAGTTTCATTCTTGCACTCGACCAGGGGACAACCAGTTCCCGGGCCATTGTTTTCGACCACCAAGGGGCTATCCGGGCGGTTGCCCAAAAAGAATTCCGCCAGATATTTCCTGAAGCCGGCTGGGTGGAACACGACCCACGCGAGATTTGGCAGAGCCAACTCGAGGTCGCCCGCGCTGCCCTGGCTCAGCTTTCCCTCACCGGCCGCGATATCGAGGCGATCGGGATCACCAATCAACGGGAGACCACCGTCGTTTGGGATCGGCGCACCGGCGAACCGATCCACAACGCGATTGTCTGGCAGGATCGGCGCACGGCTGCCTTTTGCGATGAGCT
>Ga0105240_10001265_pt1 | contig 43736 bp, 44 predicted proteins | sample KBSC54metaG_FD_80426 | JGI IMG/M metagenome (GOLD analysis project Ga0105240, IMG submission 80426) | Corn rhizosphere microbial communities from Kellogg Biological Station, Michigan, USA - KBS C5-4 metaG | ecosystem: Host-associated > Plants > Roots > Rhizosphere > Soil | place: Michigan, USA... | reverse complement strand
TCCTGTGCCATCCGAGAACTCCTTACTCTGAAGTTCAGAACTGCCGTTATATCTGTTTTTATTTTCAATGTATTGATTCTTGAGTGCTTTATCACTGATCCCCGCCATCGTCAACCCAAACGGGTAATAATGGTCTTCCTCAAGAAGCGGGCCTCTAATATGCGTTACCTGCAAATTATCAAAGAACACATCCACATTCGGCGTCTCATTGCTGGTATAAATATACAAATATCCGCTGGCCGTTACCGGCAGATTTAACAAAATATGCGGTTTCAGCTCCTGGTCAGCCCCCACCTGCTGGAAACCACTGCTCACCGGCACATAATGGAACTGATTGTCAAAGAGCACCCAGTTGACAAAAGCATGCGGCTTCCCCTGCACGATTGACGCTCCGGTATCCTGCAGGAACTGCGAGAAATTCGTGCTGATCGGGGCCTGATTGGCCTGCAGCAGGGCCGGGCTGGGGTGTCCTCCGCCGGGCAGCCCGCCAATACCACCGATCAGGGCCGTCACCAGATCGGTCAACGGACTCACCGGGATCCCTGGCGTGGTCCCATTCAGCCGGTACCAGCTGCTGGCCTTAATACTGAACTGATCCCCCGCCATCACCTTCAGCACGATCCCCGGACCAATTTTTGGTCCTGAGGTACCGCCATTCAACCGGGCCACGTAGTTATTTGGATTCGTCGTCGTATCCGTCGGATACCCCGCCGGCAGCGATACCCGGGTCTCGTCCAGCCCGCTGTAGTAGAGGTTCTCGGAAGCGCTATCCCCCACCTCCATCGTCGCGGCAATATATTTATCCGATTCCTGGTCGTCCGTCAGCACCATCCGGGTATTTCCTAAATGATCCTTCAGCAAATAATCATACTTGAAAGAAATTGGTTGGTGGCCTGCGACGGTGTCTTGAACCACCCTTACCCGCCCCTCGTCATGTCCAAAAAAGAGCAATGTATCGGCCGCAGTCGATCCGGCTAATCCAACCCTCCCCTGGTACTGAAATCCTCCAAGATACGTCGTTAGCGTCTGCATCCCCCCGGCACTATCCACTACCCTCTTCTCCAGTTTATTCCCTGCCGCGTCATAGATATACGTGATCGTCCCCTTCGTTCCGGTCGCGGATCTCACCGCCACCTGCCAGGGCAGATTCAGATGGTTATAAACGATCCCGTCCGCCGTCTGACTCCCGATGTCCTTATTCAGGTCCCGGACCATATTTCCATTGTCATCGTAGGTATAATCAACAGCCGCCGTCGTCTTGCCGGTATTATAAGGGCTAAGAGAAGAAGTCCGGAAATCACCCAGCTTCGTTTGCGGATCATTGTCCCCGTCAATCACATTCTGTAGCTTGTTGCTGGACGGCATATACGTATACGCCAGCGAATCGATCAGATGACTTCCTCCCAGCTGCCAACCCTGCTGCCGCATAAACCGGATATTCCCGTTCTCGTCATAGGCCGTCCCGGCATCCACCCCATTTCCCATCACAGTCGTAAAATCAAGCCCAGCTGTCTTATCCCACCCACTGCCGCTATACTGATTAAAATCCGCAAAAAGTAATCTGTTCACCGCATCGTAACCCAATCCATAAGCCCGCTGCTGCCCATCTCCCTTACTCCTCCATATATTCCCCGAGATATTCCCGTTAAGGAAATTCGTCCCAAAACCCCAGTCATAGCTCAAATCCATCCCAAACCACCGGTTATTCGCCCCATGGCTGTTGTCGTTATTGGCATAATCCCTATTGATCCCCTTCAGCCACCCCCGGATATTGTAAGAAAAGTCCTGTGTCTCCAGGAAACTCTGATCTGGCAGCTGCCCGAGTTTCTTTTGCTTCAGCTGTCCCATCTGGTCATAGCCATGCGAGGCGATAAGGCGGTGCGTGCTATCCGCGTCATTGATCGTCTTGTATACTTCCAGCAACCGGTTGGCATGGTCATAATTCAAATTGGTTTTGATATGCGTATTCCCCGCCACACCCGCCTGCGGATTGGCATGCGCCGCATAGGTCACGATCACCTGCCCGGTAAAATTGTACAAACTAGTCGCCGTATCCCGCCCCCCCTTATAGTTATCGCTCTGTGTCTCAACCACCCTTCCCCGGTCATCATAGAACGGTACTGATTCCAGCCAGGCGCCCTTCGTCAGATCATTCGGATCCTCGATCACCCGGACCTTCGTCCCTGTCGCCATCCCGGTGGTCTGTACTGCTGCCTGCTCCAGGGTATTGGGTAGCAACTCTACATGCTGGTTGGTTCCTGCATCCAAATTACCGCCATACACCGTCGTATACTCCTTATCCGTCGTGCCGCTATAGTCATCATAAAAAGACAGCGTCAGGGGAATAAAATTGCTCCCCGACGGTATCGGATTATCCAGCACATTCACTACATTGCTGAAAGGCTGACCGGCCACACCAGCGCTATCGATCTCCGCCGTAAAATCAACCACATCCGGAGTCTCAAAGCCATCCCTCAACTCGACCAAACTAAGGGCCTTCTGGTCCCCGTTCGTAACCACCGAAAGATCCAGTTCCGCCAGCAACCCTCCAGGCGTAGTGCCATTCACTGTCACCGTACTTCCGACGCTCCCACCCGTCAACGCGGTAACAATCGCCTGCAGCTGATTCGGCGTTCCTGCATAGATCGTCATGCCTGTGGTCGCTACCCGGTTCAGCACATCATACAACATTGTCATCCATTGATTCCGCCGCCGCATGTTGGCATCCTGGCTAAACACTAACCGATCCCTTGCGTCATAGACCATATAAGTCCATCCGGCTCCAGGTACCTTCTTACCGGTCATCCGATGTCGTCCGTCATACTCATACCGAAAGCAGAGTTGACTGATCGAAGTAGTATCTGTCGCTAAATTCCATCCATTGGAATAGGAAATGGTTGTCGCCTTGGGCGAAAGCACAAACCGCAACTGGTTCATCTTATCGTATACATAGTACGTACTCAGCCAACCGTTATACCCCGAAAAATCTCCGGCAATGGACGTCACCTGGACCTTCCTCAGGATAACGAGGCCTTCTTTGTCTTTATATTCTACTACGCCATGCCCCTGTTCGTCTACGGTGACATTCTTATACAATACTCCGACTGGATAATACCCGCCAGCTGTCGGAATATTCGTAGAAAAGTCGTTGTTAACGTAAGTCAGCGTATCATTCGAAATATTCCAGATCACCACGCTATCCGCATCACTATTGACAAGATATTGCTGCCCCACACCATTGCTGCTGCCAGCCCAGCTGTTGCCGGCTGGCATGATCTTCGTTATCCGATTCAGCGGAGAGGCCTCGAAGAGCGTCTGTCCATAGTAGACCTGCTCCCCCGTGTAAGCCGGCTGCTCCGCCGGATAAATATTCTGATAAAAATTCTTCTGCTCATGGAAAGGTTCAAGCTTGAAACCACCATCCGATGAGGTTGAAACATAGGGCAGGTATTTATAGGCTTCTCTGCCAAAGGCATCATACACTACTGGCGTAACGACGTCCTGGGGGTTGCTCCCAGGTGTCAGTTGTCGCACCACGGTCTGCAGCGGCCGCCCCAGCCCGTCAAAGAAGCTGGTCGTCTGCTTGACGTCGACGTAGCCCGCCGACTCGTAATAAATGGTATCCGAGATCCGTCCCATGGCATCCCGCTCGCGAACATAGTTGACGAGCGTTGGCTGTCCGCTCACTACATAACCGGCAGGTGTCGAATCAACAGTCACTGTCGGGGCAGGAACCTGGGTTTCGCTACCCGGCTTGTTAGACACCTGGGCATGAACCACAGCAATAGCCGCGGCATTCAGCAAAAAAAACAGTACTATTTTTTTCATCCAGCAGGATTGATTTAATTCTTGGTTTTGATCATCCTTTTCAGTTCATCGATCTGCCGCTGCTGATCCTCCAGCCGCGCCTGTTGTTCCTCAAGCTTCGCATTCTGCTCCTTCAACCGTTTATTCTCCCCGATCAGGTAAAGCGTAAATTCCTCCACCTTCTTCAATAACGCTGCCTGTTGATCCCCCAGATCAAACCCGTCCTTAGCCACCTCTCCCTCAGACACGATTCCAGGCAAATGCTTATGCTCGGCGATATACCGTTCCAACTCCTGCAGGTCCGGCAGTTCATACCCCTTCTTAAACACATAGTCCGGCCAGGTCCCCGCCGTCTTGACCCGCACCTTCGTAAAGATGCCCGTCCCGTTCACAGCCAGCGCATACCCATACGTATTCTTCGTTCCAATACCAATCGTCCCATCTTTTAAAATGGTCATCCGCTCGACATTATTCGTTCGGAACGCCAGCCGGTTCGTATCCACGGTTCCGACAAAACTGCTATCCGCTCCCGTCGCGATATTCCCCGTCGTCGACCAGAAATAGTTCAGCGACTGCACCGTTACATTGATTGTGGCCACGGATGTATTCCCAAATCCATCGATCGCCCGGGCCTTCAGCACGTAAGCGCCGGGATCCGCATTCATCCAGTTATAGCTATAGGGAGCTGTTGAATCGCTCACTAACAGAACATCATTAGCGTAGAATTCGACCCGGTAAATCGACCCTCCACCCGGCTCCGAAGCCGTTGCCGACAGCGTCACAATACCGTCCTCCGACAATATCTGGCCATTGGAAGGATGCGTAAAAACTACAGTAGGCTGCGGCGCAGTAGTATGTCCCGTAATTATCTGAATACCGCTGATGCTCGCAAGATTGGAGGTATTATACGTATTCACATACACTTTCACGTTCCCCGATGCATCCGGCGCGACATTGTGAAAGACCGCCCCGTCACTTACGTTGTTCTCCCCATTGATGTCAACATATCCATAGATGATAGCGCCCGTCACCGTATACCGGATCGGGTTCAGATGAAATGTAGCAAGGTTGAGCGTATCACTCCCCGTCATCTTAATGGTATACACGCTATCCTTATTCAGGCCCGAGATCACCAGCTGCGGGACCAGCGCGTTGTATTGCGCATAGTAGCTGCTATATTGATACCAGGTATTAGTCATGACCGCGGCGGGGAAAAAAGTCCCGCCACTGGCTCCTCCGCCGTCATAGGAGGCGTGACCATCCGAAGTCGGAGCCCAGTTACCCGTCGCCACAGAGCTGACGGTTACTCCCCCACCGGTTCCACTGCAAACAGCAGCAGCAGGATTTCCATAGATATTTGTCCATCCCGACACCGAATGCGCAGCAGATGAGAAGTTAAAACTGACGGTCTGGGCGGAAAGCCGGCTGACGTTAAAAACAACCATCGAAATCAGCAGCCAGAGAAATCTTTTCATATTCATTTATTTAAAGCTTGTGGTTATCATTACTGTAAAATATTTTCAATATACACTTGCCATCCCTTTGATTTCAGCAGACTCAATGCTGTGTCGCTGTTACCTGTTCTGCTGGTACCACCGGGCAGTATATAGATAATACCATTTGAATTATTCTGGCCTGCCCCCGCCCAAATCTGACTAATGACATTATCAATTGTAGATGACGGTATCGGGATTAAGGGGTTATTTATCAAATCATCAGAATGATTCTGGTTGCCTGCCACCAGCACAAAAACAGTAAGGTGTGTAAGCGACGAAAGATCTTCCCTGTTCCAATGTTCATCCGATATCTCGATATCTTTAAGCTGGGTGAAATATGTATTCCAATCTGTCTTTAACCGACTCAGCTTAAATGATGTATCGCGATATCCACACCACGTATAGGATGGATTGCTTGTATTGATCACTTCCAGTCCAGAATTATTTTTCATAAAATCCTGCGAAAAATTCATATGCATGCAGGGATTCGCCCCTCCATCACCGGAATGGGGGCCAAATAGTTTAACTGCCGACACAGAATTCCAGTTGGCTAAATTGGCTACTGTCAATACAGTTGAATCCTGGTACGATGAAAGCCACATAGTGGGATTGTTCTGTGGCATGTTCCCTCTCAAATTTTTAAGTTTGGTCAATCCGATTGCCGGACTTGCGGCATTATCCAACCCGATGTTCTGCCCTTTATCATTGTGATAGATAGTTATGGTTTTTACACTGGTATCCGGATAACTATGCTGAACATAATAATATGAAGTCGTAGTAAAATCCCCGGCAACTGTAGTGTTGGGTGGTAACGAGGCCGGTACAGGGATAGTCGGACCTGGCAGAGGCGTACCGGATCCGTCGCCAAAATCCACATAGACGCCATTCTCCATCCGGATGCCATCGATATAATTCCACGCCAGATCGTACTGGTAATATCGACACCCCGTCACCGCCGGTGGCGGCGTTTTGCCGGCATTCACCGACAGCTGAAAACGTAGACTGTCTTCCTTCGTCAGCGTTCCGATGGCCGCATCCGCAGTATCATTGTTCCACAGGCTGACATACTGATCGGGGCCGCTGGCATTGCCCAGGAGTTTGCTATGCACGTTGAATACTCCCACCGGATAGCCGATCGTGGCCGAGCCCTCAAAAGTCTGCATGCCCAGTACGGCGCACCCGCTGCCGCAACCCGCCTGAGTCTGATACTGATATTCATAGGACTTCACGATATTAAAATCCTGGTCCCTTATTCGTTTCACCCTTGCCAAGCCGTCATACTCATAATACGTTACCCGGTTACCCGCATCCGTTTGGCTCGTCATCCCCACCAGCGGGTCATAGGTGTAGGTGGTCATTTGGGCGGTCGCAGGATACAGACGCAGCTCGTCAATCGTGCCGGTTCCTGAAACGCTGATGGTCGATTGACCGGTAACCTTATGAATATAGAGCGTCCAGGAAGTGTTATTTATAGTGATGGTCTTGCCTTTACGGGGAAAGCCCGTGATAGTCCCAGCGATGTTCATGGCCACGCCCTGCGACCAGTAGGAAACGATATAGGTTTGGGCGGCATTAACGCCCGATTTTGAGATACTTCCAGATAGGCTGTAGGAATTGTGACCGGTGAAGGCGGCGCTGGTGTTCACCGACCCTCCGCCGATCGCCCAGTTTCCGGTTCCGTCTGCCTCAAAGCTGGTGTAGGCGATTGAAGCATTATCTGCGTTGATTGCTTCCGCAATAGGATGTAAATCCTTGTAATCATAGATATAGGAAATATGTTTATCATTGCTTTTTCCAACCTCAATCAAATTATTATTTCCATCATAGTTGTAAAATTCTATCCGTGGCTCATAATGGCTATCCATAACAAATTGCCCGTCCCCGTCAATGTAACTCTGAACAAATGAAGAAAGAGCAACTGGAGTTGCGCTTTTGAATCCAAATGTTCGTGAGATAACAGGTCGATCCTGTCGATAAACATTTAACGTTGCATCGATTACATAATCCTGGCCACCAATGTTCTTTACCTTTATCCTTTCGATTGGAACCAGGATATGACTCATGACAAGCAAATTGAGCCCTAATGCTCCATCAGAGATTGCCCCAGTCGTATTATAATCGAACGAATAGATGATCCTCTCTTTAATTGATTGGCCTTTGCTGTCAAATTCTTCGACCAATGTAGGCTGAGTATGGTAATTCGACAGCGCGTTGGTGTTTACAGTATTTGTAATTACGTTATTAAAGATTTCGCTCCTGGACAACTGGTTCTCGTAAAATTGCTCTGTAAAATCTGTAGCCAGGCTTGTTCCATGTTGTGTCCAGTTAGATGAAACAGTGTTAGGACAATTGAATCTATAGTCTACCTGAATCCCATTCAATAAGTCATTCTTCGGGCCAATAAAGTAACCATGCACTGTGCTGTCGATCAGAGCATATACACCTTCCTGATATTTGTATTTCTTTTGATAAATCAAATTGCCCGTTCGCCAACTTGTATTTAATGGTGCAACGAAAGGTTCACCATACAGGCTTCCTCCCTCATTAGTAGATGTCATGAATACATTTTCTGTCTTTCCATTTATCCCAAGAGAGTCGTCGTATTCTGTAACATATGCATATTCGATGTTGTTTCCGGCAACTGGCCGAACATTCTCATCGTGAATCGCATATTCCGAGGTGCAAAGCAGACACGCTGTTTGTTCTGGAAAATAACCAACAAGCGTTTGATTATAATAAAATGGGATATTTCTGAAAACAACATGCCCAATGCTGTCGTCATACACGAACCTTTTTACCAGGTTTGGATGCCCTGCAGCGTTGTCGGATGTGGATATTTTCGAAATTCTGCAGCCACCAATTACATAAGGACCAATGGAAGAATCCGCCTGGCTCACCCACTTTGATATGTCGAAGTTTGCCTGTAAAGGTATGCAGGTATTCGTGGTGCCATTGCAATACACACCAGAGGTTAAAGAATATGTATAGGTGCCGGCAGAAAGGGTGATATTTTGCTCACTTCCCATAGATGTAGACGTGGCATTCGTAAGCAAAGTGTGGTAAATATGGTCAAGACTGCTTTGATCCGGAGCAGTGAATGTGATGATTGGCGATTCGAAAGATGTGGGATCAACATCCTGATAAATTCGAAAATCATAAGTACCAGTATACTGAAGTGTAAATTGTCCCGAAACAGTATGCTCATCGCCATTTCCGCTTACTTGTTGCACATTTGTCCGGTCCCCTGCAATCCCCACTTTTATAAGTGACCCGGTTGGAAGCTGCAGGAATGGAGAAAGTCCTGTTATGTCGGAATAGTTATGGATTCTTACCTGATTCGGCTCGTAGTCGAATGTACTCATCCCTCCTGTAGGATACCTTAATGTATGCAGTAGGCCTAATTGTGACGAAGCAAAATCACTGGTTCTATCTGCGTATGCGCTAGACAACATATTAATCCAATTCGGAAGAAGCGTATCGTATCCAGCTGCGGGAATTAGAGATGGATTTGACTTGCCATTGTAAAATCCCCAATGATCCTTTCCTTTACTAAAAAAGGGAGGGAAAGCGGCAAAATCGTCACCGTAATATCCAAACTGCCAATTCCGACCAGAAACTGTGCCATTTTGTTCTTGAACCGAACTAAGCTTTAGCCTGTCGTTATTACCGAAATATCCCTGGGTCAAATTAAATTGAGTAATGATCGCGCCTTTATTATTACCTATTACAATACCTGATAACGATGGAATGTTGTCGTTGCTGTTAATTTTCAATAAGTCCTGTCGCGGCGGATTGCTGGAAACAAACTTTATGAATCCTTCGTCGTATAAAATGGAATCCGGCAAAAGAAAATCAGTACTTACATACGTGTCATTAACTGATACAAGGTTACCCGGACAATTCTGATTAACTGATGGATGAAAAAGAATGGACTGGTTTGTCCTGTTATATTGTAGGTTATACGTCCTGTATTTGAAATCAATAGTTCTTCCGGACAATGTAATAATCCGGGAAAGATAATACGCGGAAATGCCACTGAACGACCGTCTGATCTCCACATCGCTCAATGGATATGAAATGGCATTTTCCGGCGTTTCAAAAAAGAATGTATTTCCTGATAAATCAATTACTTTTAGTCCATTGCTGGTCTTAAGCACCTTCAAATCGGATTTGGGCGTGATATGTGCCTGTCCCGCGGAATCAAAATAGACGGTTCCTGTATATCCAAGAAAATTTATATTGTAAAGGTCAAACTGAGCGTCTTCCAGGTCATTCAATATTCGCTCCTGGTAGTCGAATACCTGCGTGCTGGTCAAATTGCCGCGCAAAAAATTGCTCAGATCCTGATAGGAGGAAGCATTTGCTACAAGACCAAAGGGATCAAAGTCATTTAGATCCTTTTGTTGAAAGGAGATCATTCCGCCAGCTTGCAGATCCCAGCCGAGCCCCACCCAGGAAGGTATTTCATCTATTTGTAATCCGGTATTGTGGTAGGTTAGGGAAATCGGAATGGTAAGTCCATCTATATTGATCCTGGTAATCGGAATTGAAACATCGGGAATTCCTCTGCTCAATGAAACAGGAACGTCAACGTATTTGTCAAATCCTGCTGCGTTCGGAGATTTTGGGGTGACTTGCGGGAGTGTCATTCCCCCCTGACCGAGTACGGTCAGCCGGAATAGAACCCAACCAATAATAAAGAATCCTCTGTAATAATTCCTCATTTTTTTTATTATTTTGCTCTCCTTAAAAGTTGTATCCCAGCCGGAACAAGATGGCCTGCGTCTTCGGCACCTGCTGATAGCTCAAAAAGTCCCACAACAGCTGGACCTTGGTCTTCTTCAGCAGCCGACTCTTTATCGACACCGTTTTACTCACGCCGACCAAGCCGCTTTTCGTCCAGTACTGCAATTGCTTCAGCTGCTGAAAAGAGGCAAAAGGCGTCGTGTAGTTATATTCAAATCCACCCGCCGCGGAAAAGCTGCCCTTCAGTCCAATCTCCACAAAAGACCTCAACCCCACCCCCTGGCTCGATAACGCGATATGCTGAATGCCGCTGCCCCATCCCATCTTATAACTACCTCCAACCCCAACCACGTTATTATGCCCCAGCTTATACCCAAGCGAACCCCCCAGATCGGTCACGATCGGGAAATAATAATTGTTATGCGTAGTCTGAAAATTAACCCCATACTCCAGGCGCCGCCAGAATGTCTTCGTCTTCTGATCATTCGGCCGAAAATCCGGCACATCTGCCGAAGTATTCCCGGCCCCCAGTTGCCCCAGCTTATTCTTATATCCGTCCAGCTGCGACTGGGCACCAGAAACGCTCGACTGCAGATTATCCATCCCCCCCTGCCCCATCGCCGACACCTGCCCGATCACTTGTTGCGTCACCTGGTCCTTCGTTTGTAAGCCTGCGATTGCTGCAGCGCCAGCACCCCCGCCCCCGGCAGGCATTCCAAACAACCCCGCCAGCTGCGAGTTATTCTTCATAAAAGTCTGAAAAGCTGGCAGGCGCCTGAGCTGAACAAGCGCCTCCCGTTCGAGGCGATCCGGATCATTCAGCATGGCTTTATAATCGTGCACCCGCTGCGAATAATAATACGCCTCCTGCTTCATCCCCGAAAAGGGCTTCCCGAGAATACCGGCAGCATTCGCGTGCGCAGCGATATACTGACTGATCTGCTGTTTACGCGCTTCAACCAGCGCCCTCACCTGATCGGCATCCTTTATCTTCGCCTGCAGCTGCTGCAGCTGACTCAAAGCTCGCTGTATTTCCGCCGCCCCGAGCCCCTGCCCCAATCGCGGGTTCTGCTTTAAAAAACCAAGCGTCCCCTGCAGAGAATCCAAATAAGGCTGATACTCCCCGCTTACCGATATACGCTTGCTTCCTGTATCGACTTGTATCTTTTTCAACAGCGCCGCATACTGCTGTTCCGACCCGGCAAACAACTGCTTCGCCCCTGCCGAATCAATCCGCGCGAGCCGCTGCTTCATGCGCTGCTCCTTCTTCATCAGCTTTGTCAGATACGAGGAAGTTTGCTTCGTCACCTGGTGATCGAGACTGGAAGTCTTATCAATAACATGCCCCAACCATTTCGATGGCAAACGAACCGCCTTATCCGCAGTCGAATCCAAAGATTGCGCACACACAACCTCACAGGCAAGGCAAAGCATCACCCACAGGCCAAAAGCCAAAATTTTGGACATAGTAATAAATTTCATCAGCAGCTAAACTGCCGAAGTCAGGATCAAACTTGTGTCACTGGAGAGACCGGGGAAAAGCAGAGATATTATCCCGGAGCGATGCGCAAAGGATCGCGCACGCGAAGTCTTAGTCGGTTCATGGCAGCATCGGTTTTAAGATTAAGGGAGTAATGATTTCAAATGGCGGGCAGGACTAAACGAAGCGAAATAAAGAAATCTTATTTGAATTTCCTATAAAAATCCTAAGAGTTTTTTTATCCTATCATTCATTACGCGTCTTTTACACTTTTTTATAACAAAGCGTTTATGCGGATCGTTACCAGCTCTTTTTAAAAGAGCGTAAATCTGGGAAAGCCCTATTTAAAGTAATTTCCCGGGCATCCTAACGGAAGCAATACAGCAGGAACCGCTGCACGTGTAAACGAAGAAGACCAACAATCTGCGGTAAATAATCCAATTTACAATGGCATCAACTTCTCCACCTGCCGGGCCTTATCGTTATTTACTTAATCGCCAGACAGGCAGCGAAAAGGAAGGTTTACCGGCTGGCATTTGTGCAGTATCTGCTCATGGCCGGTATTTCATTTAGCCTGTTCTTCATATCCTGTGCTTCCTGACCGGCCCCTTGTCTGTCGTGATAATTTGATGGAGCAATGGCTTCAGGGAAAAAAACGTTCAATCAGCTGTCTCACCACCATCTTCGTGAATTTCCGCAATCTCCGGACCGGATTTTTTTTATACCGCTCCCACTTATAGCTGTCCTCCGCCAGAGCGTACCAGACTGCCTTTGTCGGCATCGGATAGGCCAGTACGGGTGCGTTACCCTGTTCCTGTTCTCCGTGCATAAAAGCAATAAACCGATCGCATGTCCCCAAAAAATGGTACAGACGGCTCCGTTCTTCCTTGTTGAGCCTGGTCAGCAGCATTGTCCTGTCATGAAGCATTTGGCTCAGGGTCCAGCGGCGCTGTCTGTCGTCGGTGAGCAAATCCAGCAACAGCCTTTCGTCAAACTGAAAATCTGTATCCACGACAATATTTTTTACAGCCAATTATTATTCTCCTCCCCAGTATACCGGGTTATTACAACCTGTCAAACCGCCCGGCGTTACTGTTCCAGCGTATCCCAAGCCGGCGTTCCTGATCGCCGCTCCTTTTGCTGCCGCACCCTTCAGCGCCGCCGCCGTAAGCGGGGAAGAACCTTGCGTCCCGGATCGGTTCGGCGGATATGTTCCAGCACAGCATGCCAAATCTCATCAGTTGGCGCAAGGTTCGGGGCCTCCATTATATTATGGTCGTCCCTTATAAATTTGTGAAATGAATCAGGCTCTCCGACAAATTCTGCCAACCGCCCCTTTTCGGCATCGCTAAGCATAAAATAAAACATCACCCTGTCTGTAAGTTCAGCACGCAATACAAGCCGTCTGTTTTCATCATCGGTAATCAATTCCATCAGACGTTCGGTATCAATCGGCGATTTTGTATGCATAAGGCAATCTTTTGTCATGAAGAAATACTGTGTCCTGCAACATAAACTATGACGTGCAGCTGCTGTTAACTATTTCCGGCAATATTTATTAGCAAATGCTAATTTTTTTTCGGACAGTGGTAGACCGGTCCAGTTAGTCAGTTGGTTTCAGGGTCGGGATAAAATAAGGGCGCTCCGCCTGGACCGGCGGAGCGCTTTTTTATTGGATTCCGATAAAAAAGGAATGCTTTACAGCAGTCCTTCATCCGCCATGGACAGGTATGAATCTGAACTTAGGATAAGATGATCATTTAACCTTAGGTTAAGGAGCTGCGCCCCTTCTCCAATTTTTTTGGTTAAACCGAGATCAGCGGCGCTTGGCGTTGTACTACCGCTCGGATGATTGTGCGCGAGAATAAAACTTTTTGTGCCGGGTGTCCGCAGGGCGATCAGAAAGAGGACACTGGGATCAATGACCGTACCACAGAGTCCGCCCACCGATAGTGTGAAGATACCAAGAACCCGGCCTTTAGTGGAAAGCAGTAGCATCCGCGCTTCCTCTCTGATCTCATAAAAATTCGCGTCCCAGTGCTGCCGGAACAGCGGGACTGCATCGGCGGAACAACAGACGACGGGACGTTCGGAGGCTTTCATTTTTGACTTAAAGCTAACACGGATTTCCGGTGCGGCGATCACATTGATTGTAGACATATTTGATTTGTTTGAGTGAATGAATGCATGGTCAGCCGCCTGACCGGGAGAAAGCCGGGACCAGGCAAGGGGGTTGGCGCGGCTAAATGAGGTGGGATATGAAGCCTGGGAAAATCACCTCCGCACCGGCAGGAGAGGAAGCCGACAATCCCCTACTCCGCCTTTACGCGCGCCATCCCTTGTCCCGTCCCGGCGCGCCCGAACTTTGTGGCACGCCATGCAGAAAAAAAAGGAAGCAACGCAAGGGAAGGGCATAAAAAAACCGCTTCGCAAAGCGAAGCGGTTAGTGCGCTGGCTACTCCCGGGAAAATGTACCCTTAGCCAAAGGCTTAGAAATACCCGGCGGTACTTAGCCCGGCCAGCCACGTTCGCGCATATTCGGCGAGTGATTGCTGGATGATCGTGCTGAACTTGCGGACCTTCCCTTTCGCCAGGAGCGCACCGATTTCAGAAACGTCGTTTACGTCGTCGTTAAACGATACTGGAAAAACGGTCATCGTCCCTTTTCCTTTCCGGCGGTCCCGCCGGTCGACCACCAGCAGAATCATACGGGCTTCATACCTGGGCGGATGTACACTCTTCAGCTGTCCGATGGCCAATGAATAGCCGTCGCCCTGGCCGGTCTCTATATCATCCAGCCTTTGCAGCCGGAGCAGCGGGTGATCTTCGAGCGGCAGATCAATGCTCTCCTGCCCCCCCATTTTATCTATGGCCCGGCTCAGTATCCGGGTTGTGTTTTTATCTAACAGAAACATCGTTTACGTGCGCCCCTTGTGCGGCTGCGCCCCCGTTTTTGCGAAAAATCCGATACCATCAATCAGCTATGCGCGTGGAATAATCCGATCGAGCCGCTCAAACTCCTCCGCGCTGTCAAGCCTAAAAAGGCTGCCATAAGCCATAAGCAGCACGGGAAAGAGCAGCGCCTTTCCCTGATCGGTGCAAATCCAGGCAGAGCCGTACTGGCGGATACAATCCATAAGGGCGATCAGAAAGGGCTGCGGATTGGTCGGCAGCCCGGGCAACCGGAACGCGCTGATCTCGTTCGTATATCTCCCGTTAACAAGTGTTGTTGTCATAGAAAAGGTGCGCCCCTTGTCCGGCGGCGCTCCCGGTTTAGTGAAAAAATAAAAGAGGAACCAAGGGTATTTAGTGCGCCCTGGCGGTGGATTTTCGCACAGCCGTTTTTGGCGGTCGTCCTCCAGGCTTCACGCCGTTGATCGGTTTGGGAGTGGCTTTCTTCACCCCTTTGGGAGAAGGCTGAGCTTTGGCCTTCCGCGCTGGCGCGGCGGGCTTGGCTGCAGGCTTTTCCTGGCTGGCGATGACTGCTTTTATTTCTCCGATGCGGATCGCATTGCGCTTGCGGCGGCTGGCTGCGGTTTCGGCGTACCCGGTTTCGATCTTCTTCACGTTGACACCCCCGCCCTGAGCAATATCGCGCAGCAGGCCAAACTGCGCCTGAGTGGGGTTCTTTGCCTGATCGTTAAATGCGAAGAACAGACGCACCAGACAGGCCATGTCCTCCGGTGTGCACCTCCTGGCCCGTTTAACCAATGTTTCAGTATCCATCTGGTCGACGTGCCTGCCGAACAGATATTCGTTGGCGTAGGGCCTGTTCCTGTAGGAAAGAGCGACATACAGGACGATGAAGGCACCGGCCCTGTCAGCGGCGGACGGAGTAAATTTCCGGTACTTGCAGGCGGACTGCGTTTTGTCTTTCAGGCCATTGCTGATATCGCGGCCCATATTGATCCTGTCGTTGGCTTCCGCCTGGCTCTGGGCAATTTGAATACCATTGATCTCGTTTTTCAGCGTCTCAACGTCCACCACCTTGTCTACTACAAGCTCCCGAATTTGCGAAGTCGTCATTCTCGCCACCGTTGCCGTTTCCGGTTGTTCATCACCCTCCCCCTGCGGTGCCGTCGTCCCGCCTGCAGGCTCCTGGTTCGAAAGGGTAAACAGGACGGGCCTTATGGCAAAACCCACGACGGACAACCCGGAGATGATCTCCCCTCTGGCAATCGCTTCGGTAATCCTTCCCATGTCGTTCTCATGTTCAGCCACCGCGAGATCGTAGGGCTCCCGCCAGGCGTCATTTTCCTCCCCGTAATTAGCCAGGTACTGTTCAACGGAGGGTTCCACCAGTGCGGGCAGGACCGTAATATCGTCGCTGTCGTAGCGCTTCAGGTCCGAAGCACCCGGTATTTTTGGCAGCGTTTCATCCATAATCCGGGAAGGGCCACCCTCAAAAACGATAGCGGTGATCGTGTGTTCCCGGATCGCAGCGGCCAGGTTACGGGTAAACGCGGCCCACGTTTTGTCATCGAAACAGGCAGAATTTCCGCAACGGTTTCTCAGCCGGTCATCGTCGAACAGGGTCAGCGCATTGTCACCGGACAAATTGAACCGGCATCCCTGACACGACCGCACGCCAGGAATCAGGTCGTTTTCGGACTTGTCAAACAGCGCATTGCTGAGGTCGCACCGGTACCGGCTGATGATGTAGGGCATATCGGAACCATGGCAGGATTTCCGGGCTTCCCAGCCTTTGCCGACTTCGTCAAAAAGCGATTGCTGCGATTCGTGAGACAGCGTTGACAGCCCCAATGCCTGTTTGGTATCCAGAATGTCGGTGCGGTAAAGACGTTCAAAGTCGGCGATCAGATTGGCCAGGTGGTACCGGGTATAAACGGCGTTCGTGGACATACCCAGACGAAGGGCGATTTCCCTGACGGATTTTTTTTCCGTGACCATGGACGCGACCTTCCGGGCTTCCGCCATGATATGCGGGTCAGTCCGGTGGACGTTCTCTGCCATCTGCCATTCGTCGACCTCCTCGTCTGTCAGTTGCCGGACGACAGCAGGGATATAAACTATTCCGGCCAGGCGTGCGGCCCGGAGCCGCATTTCGCCCACGACCAGTTCATACCGGCCTTCGATGACCTGCCGGACGGTCACGGGGTGGATCACGTAGCGGATTTCCCGCATGTTAACGGCCATCGCCTGGACTTTGCTTTCGTCGATCACCTCCCGGTGATTGCGGGGACTAAGGTCGATGAGGCTTTCCAGCAGGAGGACAGAATTATAATGCGGTCTGTCCGGCATGACACCATCGCATACACCGTCCTCCGGTTCGATGGCGGCTACCCCCTCCCCTGCCATGGGCAAAACAATTGCTGCAGGGGAAATAGCTTCTGCCTGCGCTGGTTCCTGCAGGTCCTCTGCTGGCTCACGTGATAATTCGCCCTCCTCCTGTGCTGAAACCATCAGCGCCTGATACAACAGATAGTCGCCTCCCACATCAGCGACGCCAGCGGGTTCAACCGAAATGTCCGCGATCGGGGAGTATTCAGGATCGGGAACAGGAATTTCCGCCGTATGATCCTGCGCCTGAGGAGCAGGCGCAGGCTGTTCGCCTGCCGGTGACCCTGGTTCGATACCAAACTGGGTTTGTTCGTCGGCCACGCCACCGGCCACGTTGGCGGATGGCCGGGGAGCTAACCGCCCGGCCTTTTTCTTTTTCGTTGTCATTGTGTGTTGATTTTATAATGAGAAAAAAAGTGACGATGAAGACCCGCGCTTCAGGCAGTTGGGGATGCGAGGGTCGCCGCAGGTGGCGCTGCCCTGTTGATCTGCCAAAAAAGAGCGCGACGGCAATTTTTAATAAGCGCGAGTTGACTTTTCAGGTTTGCCTCCAGGTCCCGCAGTTGTTGCAGCGTGCCCAAAGCACGCTCCACGGTGTCGCTTTTGGCGACGCCTTCCCGGATGACGCGAGCCGCGTCCCCGATGCGGATCATCGGTATAGCGGTGCCAAAAATGTAAGGGCGAAAGTGCTCCGTTTCCCAAAGCGCATACACCAACCAGTAGTACCGGTCAATATCGTCTGCCGCGCAGCGGAGCCCGAAACAATTGGGATTGGGGGTAAAGGAGGGACGGCCGGCGTTCTTGCCCCGCGAAAGAAGAAAGAAACCAGAGGGGGGCGCGGCAGCGCCCCAGGGATGGCATTTGAGGGAGAAAGACTGCATAACTTTTTTTTTGCGCTTTCCTTCTCCGCCCGCGAAAAAACTGCTTCACAAAGAAACAAAAGGGCAAAAGAAAGAAAGGCACACCCTTACAGCCCCCGCCTACACGGCCGGCCTTAATGCTGTGGGTGGTGGTTGTCCGGGTACAAGGCTGAGCCGTTCAGCCTTGTGCCTGAACCAATGGGGGTGCAGGTGATGAAGATGAAGCGCGGAGATGAATCGTTTCAGGCATACGGCCGTGTCGGGGGGGATGTATTTTCGTGCCTCTTCTCTTTTGCCCTTTGGTTTCGTGAAGCACGTTTCCAGCGTCCGTGCTGAACCGTTGGATACGGAAAGAACTGACGGGACAGATGATGGCCTCCTTAGTGCCCGATATGAGAACAGGGGGATATTGTGATGATCAAAAAGGCAGGGGAAAATCAAAACCGGCAGGAACGGGGGAGATCTCCGAAGACGGGTAGTCCGGAGCGTCAGGCAGGAAATAACGAAAATGTCTGTATGCGGATGTAAGGCCGTCATATCGTGGCACTATCGATGAAAGGAATGCGACGCAACGATGCTCAATCAGGGAAACCGAGCAGGTATCCCCCCAAAAAAGGAAGAAAAGTGCAGGCGGAATAAGCAGCCAGGAGAAGCAAAAAGGACGAGCAACCGGCATTAGCAGAAATCAAACTCCAAAAAAAAAGCCCCCATAAAAATGAGGACTTATTGCCCTAATTCGGCTGCCCTGGCGGGCAACCGCTAAACCGAAATTAAAATCACTCTTTTACTATAATATGTAATTATTTTAAAACGTACGTAAGTGGTGAATTTGCCTGCCTGTAAAACAACTGCTACTCCGAACGATCCCTCAATAATGTCTGGCATTTATTGGCGGACCAGCCGCAGTGACACTCTATTATATAGGAAGTGCCATCAGCAAGGTCACCGGTAAGGCGAAGAGGAGTCGCCAGCTATAAACGAACATTCACGATGACTTTTATCGTCAGAATTTCAAAACAGGATGGAAAGATTGAAAACCGAAAATAAAGGGCAAAATACCTAAGCATTCAGCTACCTGGCCGCCCGGAAATTGGACGACTACTTTTTTCGTTTTCTGGCGTTATGCAAAACTCTGGCCAGTCGCCGGTCGAGACTTTCGCGGTCCATTTCCCACAATATTTTCTGCTTTTTAGCGATTGCTTCCGGTGTCATGCGGGTTTCCATGAAAACTTTATTCTCCGGGGCTGCACCAATCCACTCATTCAATTCTGCGGTCTCTTCGGAAGTAATCTCACCGTCAAGTCTCCTGACAATCAGGTGAGCTATTCGAGTTGGGTCCGTCATTGTATTACTGTTTTATTGTTACCATGGCTTAAATCCAGCGGATGGCATCTATTGGTGATTTATGCTGCAATTTTTGATAGCCCGGCCACGAACACAGAGCCATTGAGATGCAGAAGCCGATTCATGAAGCACCAAAAAAAGCAAACTCAGGAAGAGCAGTTATTTACCTGGCCCAGTAATTGTTCGGCAATGTCCTGCTTTTCTATTTTTACTCAGACGCTTTTTCAGGAGGCGGTTATGGCGTATGCTTTCCATTTCCCTGGCCAACTCCTGTTTAATACGTATGCCTTCCTTATCCCATAATTTTATGATACCTGCCTGAATTGCTTCCGGAGTCATGCGTGTTTCGATGAATACTTTGTGCTTAGGATCAGCATCAATCCATTGTTTCAATTCAGCTTTCTCCTCCGGAGTACTCTTCCCATAAACGGATTTGATTATCAGGTCTTCGATTCGGGTCATATTTTTCATTCTAAACTGTTTTATTGTCAATATGGATTAAATCCTTTTGTGGTATCTACTGATGATTATGCGGCGGGTTGAATAGCCCGTCCGGGATATTCCAGCCGCCCGGACAAGATCGCAGCCGCGTTTATTGCTGTTATTGGTACTCGCACCTGTTAGTCACTGCTTTTCCAGCCATCGTTGCTTTTAATTAATTTAAACGGACGGATTTGAACGGTGTCAGGCATCCGGTTGGAGCCACTGAGGTAGTAACTCCAAAATGGTGTGAAGCTGACCCGGCGAACCCTGTACCTCACCTCAGCCGCGTTCATGGCCGGTATTTCCCGAACAGATTCGATGGCCTCAAAATTGACCTCACAGGTTTTGTAGCGGGACCGGTACATGCTCTCACCGCTGTTGCCTTGTCTGACCGGTCTGGAATCTTCCATCGTCACGTATTTTTTGGCGGCAGCTGATGGGGTGACCCGGAAGCGATACGTGGGAATAAAGAGTCCTCCCTTTCCCAGCGATTCGATGGCAACCATTCCCTGTTGCTGCAGCCGATAGTAAAACTGCGGCAATGAATCCCGTTCATAGGCAAAAAGGCCAGTTTCGATCATTTCGTCTTCGATGACGGGAAAATGGTATTTTTCCTTAATGATCTGCCCGGCCCGTGCATTCGACAGTTTATCGGTGCAGGAAGTCACAAGAATGCCAATAAGGAGCAAAGCGAAAAAAGGATCGTGTCTCATAAAAGTGAATTGCGACTGACAAGCCGATAAATTACGAACATCCGGGAAATGCTCTGAATTTATTAGCAAATGCTAATTGCCGAAAGTCAGTAATTTTTCAGCCTGACGGGCGGGACAATCTTTCCCGCCGGTACAATGGAAAAAGTAAGTAGCTCACAATCAACAGCGTGAAGAAAAGGGAAACCTGTCCTTGCCGGTTAAATATCAGGACCTAAAAAATAACTCCAACTTTTATAGGGATAGCACGAAATGGACGGTATGAATATATAGCGGACCTGAGCCGGATATAAAAATTTTACTCCAAAAAACATCCATAATGCTGGAATCCCGAATTGTAGAACTTATTTTAAAAGGCTTGTGCAACACGCCGGATTCCGTGGAAAAACGCGAATTGCGGGACTGGGTAAGCGCCTCTCCGGAAAAACGCTATTTTATAGAACCGTACATTCCTCCCGGCTATATATGACGTCAGGTGAAAATAATCACGAAGATGGACGAAGCAGCTATCGAGCGTAAGATTAATAAGAGACTGAAGGCTTTAGAAAAGCAGAAACCCGGAAATAAATAGCAACGCCGGCGTGACGGCCGTCGCCTGTTTCCGTCGGGTAGCAATATTTACGGGAGCCGCAATGCTGTTGGGTGTTTTTGCAGGAGCGTGTTTCCTGGGCAACGGCGCCCTGCATATCATTTACGGTTAAAAAAAGTACGATGTTATGTCAAAACATGTTTAGCACCGTCAAATCACCCCTTCTTACCGGATGGTAATAATTGGGCCGGATCTACCTGGAGGGCTTCGGCCAGAAATATAACGGTAGTCATCGATGGATTGGATTGACCGTTTTCTATGTTGGAGATATTTGTGTAATCCATGTCTGCAAGATCGGCCAGTGCGCGAACGGTCAAATTCCGTTCGTTTCGAATTTTTTTAAGGTTCTCCCCAAATTGTTTCATTAATGCCTTTTCGCGGACCTGATCCATTGGGCGAAAATCAAGCAAAGGAGTCAAAATTTAGTTAGCCCATAGGCTAACAAGATGTAATATTTTATCTATCTTAGCCTTTGTGCACTAAAAATGCGGCCGCGCTTGGTAAGTGCTCTGAAATTTCGACCTGCTGGCACAGGTCATCTAATTAGCAGCAGCCTTATAGGCAGTTAGGTTTGGTAAAACCGCCTCCATTCATGGGGCGGTTTCTTTTATGAAAATCAGGTGAGCAGAACGGTTACAGGCGGAGCCGGTGGAACACCTCTTTTTGCTGTTCGACCGCCAGGGCGAGTTCCTGCTCGGTTGGCAGGACAAGCCGGTACTGGGAAGCAAATAACTGGGTTGAATCCTGCAGAATACTGTATTTTACCAGTGTGGTATCTTTTTCTGAACATAAGATGATACCGATGGTTGGATTATCCCCGGGAACCTTGCGCAAATCTTCAAACATGCGGACATACATATCCATTTGGCCAATGTCCTGATGACTAAGTTCCTGAATCTTGAGGTCGATGAGTACAAAGCATTTGAGCAGATAGTTATAGAATACCAGATCGATAAAATAGGATCTTGTATCCGTCTGGAGGCGGTATTGCCGACCTACAAACGCAAATCCTTTGCCCAATTCCAGCAAAAAGTCATGCAGTTTGGACAGGATCGCAGATTCAAGGTCACTCTCTGAATACCCCCCTGGTATGTCAGCCTGTAAAAATTCCAGCACGTAGGGGTCTTTGACCAGATCGAACGGAGAGACGGTTGGCCAATTGGTACCGGACGCAACTTCGGGGCGGATGAGTAGGCGGTGATAGTAGCCGGACTGGATGTTTCGCTCCAGCTGGCGGGTCCCCCACCCCTGGATTGCTGCTTCCTGGCAATAATACTGCCGGGCGGAGCTGTCTTCTACCCGTATGAGTAGTCTGTAGTGTGTCCAGGTCAATTCGGGACGCAGCGCGTCCCGGATCGGGAACAGGGTAAAAAATTGCCGGCAGCGTCGCAACTCCCGTTCATCCAGGTGTTTGTCCAATTCGGAAGTGAGCCTGGCGGCCAGATCCCGCAACAGGAGTTTGCCGTACGCGGCGCGTCCCGGGACCTGCTCCTCCTGTACGATGCGTCGGCCGATGTGCCAGTAAGCATCGATGAGCGCGCGATTAACCAGGGTGTAGGCTTTGGTTTGGGCGGTAGTCCAAATGTCCTTTATTTCCTGGATGAAGGATGATGGTAGCATCGAAAAATCGTTTTGCCCGGAAGGCGCTAAGTAGTGAGTGGATTTCTGAAGACAATCGGAGGGAAGACGCGATATGTTGAAATATCGGTCTTCTTATTATATGCGTATCAAATAAGGAGGTGGATTCACGTGTTCGCCAGCAAGTTCCGAATAGTATTTGTGTTTGAATTGTTGCGGACATTTGATCGTTCGTGGTCTGCCCGGGACATTCCAATTTCTTCCACCGAATGTCCCCTCTGCTTTTTTCCAGCCTGCCGCGATCAAAGATGTGCCCAATTCAGTATCAAGCGTGTAAGTAATTATCGTTGCATACCCCATTTCTCTGACAATGCGTCTGCAGGCAGCATATAATTTAGAGCAGGCATTTCTGGTTCCATCCGTGCACAACCTGGTGACTTCGGCGGTCGTTCCATTGTCCAAATATCTTGAAACTGGTCGGCCCACCGTCGCAACACCCACGATCCGGTTTGTTTCGAAACAGGCGATTGAAAACTTATGACCCTGGGGTGCACCATGGTGCCGGTGATGTTTCCTGATAAATTCGCAGGCAAACCGGTAGGTTACAGGATATATGTGAAGCATTGTCGTGCTGCAATTTTAAAAGTAGGAAAGATCCGGGACGTGCTGCGCCCCCCGGAAGGGTCATCGCGGGCCGTCTTTATACGGTTGCCCGCGAACGCGATTTTTTATTAACCGGCTGCAATTTCTGATTTTGCGCTTTTTCGTGCGATTGTTTAGCCAGCGAAAACCTACGCATGTAATCGTCCAGGTCAAAATATTTACCTTCCTTCGTGTGTAACTGGACGCCGGACAGATCGGCGGCAACACTCAGGTAGGCCTTTTCCTCCCATCCACCCGCAAATTGCAGCGTTACCTCCCGCCGTGCCCCGGAGCGGAGGGCAGCGAGCAGGTTGTCTCTTGTCGTAGGATTTTTCATTTCGCGGACGGGGAGCTGTGCTGCAGAACGGGCCAGGTCGAAACCCGGCCGGTATTCGCCCTGGGGAGAAGACCCGTTGGACCGGAACCAGAGGGGTTGGCCGTCTACCTCTTTCAGAACAGGGCGTCCGCCGGCCATGTGAGCTGCCTCCCTCGCTGAAAAGGCCGGCCCGTCGTTCATGGAAAACCTCATTGCTGGATTAGTATCCGTTCGCTTAATCACGTCCTGCAGTGTTGCCCGGTCAATGGCGTCAAAACCGGCAAAAAAATAGGCATCTGCCCCAGACAGTTTTTGGAAATGGAGAATAAAATCGGTCTTCGGATGTTCGGGATCGGCATACCTCAGATCGAAACGGGGCAACCGGTGCCGGAGACGTTCCTGCAGCGCCTGTTCCGGAACCTGATTAAAACCCGCTTCCCGAAGCTGGTTGCCGAGGCGGTGAACATTTTGCTGGACAGCGGTCCCCTGCTCAACACCTGCCAGCTCCCTGCGATGGCGGACTATGCCAGATCTGCGCAGCAACAGAACAGACACGATCCAGCTGGTCACCCGGTAGGCCCACTGATAGAGCAGCGGTTTGCCCCGCAATTTATTCTGCCGGATTGCATGACGAAGATACCGTCGGGTGGATCGCTCGGCGCGGGTTAGATTCCTGCGGCCCCGGAAAGCCTCGAGCACGCTGTGATAGTGATCCAGTTCCAGCTGGCGGGATTGGGGGTCGTTCTTTCTTGCCGCGGGATTGTTCACCCGATAGGCGACTTCCTGTTTGGTATGGAGCAACAACGCTTCGAGCAGCCGGTTGTCCATGGTCGGTTCCGAAGCCATAGAGAAACGTTTTTATAGTGGACGGGCCTTTAGCAGGATCCTGTTGTGTAAATGAAGGGCAAGGGAACGCCCTCCGTTTTTTTCATGAATTTCAATGATACCCTCCTTACCGTTGGCCAGCGTGAAGAGGGGTACCGCAATGACGATCGTCCGAACAGCATGTCCTCCGATGACCGACACACTGTCCCGCCAGGGGATGGCCAATTCCTGTTCCTGAATGGAAGTCCGACGGGTCTGTTGTTTGTCGCGGATATAGCACCGGATAAAATCAAGTGCATAACGGAGGGCTGAACGATTGCAGATCCGCAGCCGCAAAAAGAGCAGGTCGTTCCGCTGACCAATCCTGTCCAGCACAAGCGTCATTCGTTCGTGTCTCACCCCAGCGAGTGACCGACCTCCCGGGCTTTCGTGCAGCTGTTTCACAATAGTCAACAGTTCGGCATCATTGATGGCCTGGCCGGTCAGGACGATGTCCGGATAAAACGCGCAGGAGTCTTTCACCGGAAGCAGCGCTGTCAAATCCCGGGAAGACGCCAGGCTATCGGTATAGCTAACATCAAAGGCGTATAAGCGGCCATCTGCGGTAAAGACATGCAGATTGGTGGGAAGAAAATTACGGTGGGCGGCTTTGACTTTCAGGACATTTTCTACGCCGGGTTGTTTAATGGCCAGAATATCCCGGTCACCGCGATCGACCGGACGGACCGCAGCCGCAAAAACGAGAACGGTAGTTGAGTTATAGCCGACGGCAAGCCGGTAATGCGGAATCAGTGTGGAGGACGGAAGATTGATGGGAGCAGACTGCGCGTGACCGCTTATACCGGCCATCCCGATAAGTACGGAGAATAATAGCTGTTTCATGATCCAGAATGATTAAGATGAGTATTAATGATTTTGTACAGTGGACCGAAGGATGACCAGATGGCCCTCCTTGAGTGTCGCTTTTACCAGCCGGATTTTGCGGCTAAGGAGGTTCCGGGCTGTTTCTATCCCCGCAGATGCCGCCTGTGCTCCCAGGGAAGGATCGAGTGTACCCAGTGTCAGGCCGCTGACCCCCTGACTCATATTTTCCTTGATGACGTCCCGGGATATCAGGCCCGGCACAAAGAGGCCTTCCAGTCCGTCAGCAGCGTCGTAGACCTTCAGGGCGACAGGAAAAATCTTTTCGCCCCAGGAAATATTGGTGAGCTGTATGGTGATCCTTTCTCCGCTGATCGCGGCGAAGCCATAAATAAAGGTGCTTGCCGGAATGCGCTGACTGCCGACATAAATGTCCTGCAACAGCCGAAGCCGGACAATCGCGCCCGAAACGATCGTTTGGGTACTGTGAACGATGGCAAGCATAGGCGCGGCAGACGTAGACGGGCTGTCGGCGTCGGCTCCCTCTTCAAAAAAGCCGTTGGTTTCAGCTACTGGTGGGTGATCAGGAAAATTTTCGGGGCCTGCTGCGGGCCTGGTGGAGACCGGTGCCGGCTTTGAGCCGGTCGTGTCAGCGCGGACGCCGGAAACAGCCGGATGCTGAATAGCAAGGATTTTATCAAGGGCCTGGTTGACCTGTTGCAGTTGCGGGCTGGTGGTTGTATCGCGGGCCTGCAGCGCAGCGACCATCCGTTCCAGTCGTTCCGTCTGTGGTGACGCCGGAAACCAGGCCGGGGACGCGGTAGCTGAAGCGCCACCTGCCGGAGGTGCGGAAGCGGATGACTGACCGAGCGCGGCATAAATTTTTTGTAATCGCTCATTCACTTTCTGTTCATTGATATCCGGTGTAGTAACCAGGGACGGGGCCGGTCTGGCAGATCCCCCTTCTGTCAGCGGCAGACCAGTCCCGGCCGGGTTGCCTAAATTGGTCCCCGGCTGAGTATAGGGGTCTCTGCCGCGTTCCTGGCGGGCCTTCAGCGAATCCTGCTGGGCTTTCATATAGATCTCCAGTTTGTTCTGCCCGCCTTTAGGCAGGTTGGGTGATGGCAGCGCTCTATTAAACGCGCTGCCCGCCGTTGGTTTTGCCGGCAGGTTCGGCTTGCGATGCGTGAGGGAGGCAATGACGACGACGATGATAACGGCCGGTACCAGGAAAATTCCTGCGGCGGTCAGTATTTTTTTAGGATGCGGCAATCTCGAAGTAGGTGGCATGTGGTTATTTATTTACAGGTGACGATTGAGCGGAACTGTCCGCCGCTGACAGCGAACGGCGAAGTCGCAGAACGGAGTCGCGGTGAGGCAATGTGAGCGGCCGGCTTACGGTGGTTGGTGTCAGAAAATCAACGGAACGACCGGCAGGACGAATGAGTGCGGACACCAGTAGCGTCGTGGAATAGCCGCCGGCGGCCAGACAAAAGAGGGTAACGAAGAGGATTTTTTGGCGCCGGGACAGCTGCCGCTCGATCCGGTTGAGGCGGGGTTCGGCCCACGTCTGGAAACGAATGCCTGCAGGAGTGATCCAACGACCGAGTAACGGCAGCGCCCGGCTAATGAGGTTGGTTTGTTGTTTGCGGCGAAAGAGGCCCATACTATCGCTTTTCGAGGGTTAAGTCTTTGTTGTCAACTACTTTCCACCGTTCGATGAGCATGCCGTGCGGGTTGTGGTCGCTGACAGCGCCGGGCATGATTCGGATATAGCCGTCCGTAACCAGCGACCGGGTAAGAATGCTGGTGGTCCGTATGATGCGCAGTTTGCCGAAGTAGCGGAAATAATAAGGTGTCCGGTTAAGATCGATCTGGATGCTGTCGTAGTCGGGTACTTCCTGATTAATGTTAGCGGAAATAAGGTTGTTGTAGTAGCCGCTTTCCAGCAGGTTGTTGTATTCCTGACGCGCTTCATTGTCCGCCAGGTAGAGCGCTGCAGTGATATGGCGTTTGTTGGCGGCGTCGTCCGGCTGCAGGGTGTAAAAATGATAGTGAAACATTTTGACGTGGTCGCGTACTTCGATGGCCATTGAATCGGCCCGCTCCACTCCGGCGGCTTCCAGTAATTTGCCGTTGGCCAGCACGTATACCCGTTGCTGCCCTTTTTGCAACGCGGCAGTGGTCCGGTTGATCAGAAATAAGCAGATGATGATGTTACCCACCAGAAACAGGGCGCAAAAAAGACGGACGAACCGGAAGGCCGTATCAATGTGTTTGAATTGCTGAAACATAGGGAACAGATTAAAGATGGGAGTGGGTGAATTAGCCGGCAATGCGGTCATGGTTGTACTGGCTGGACTGCGCGCTGGTCGTAAATCCACCTCCGGCGCCGTTGCTGCCAGTACCACTTCCGCCGCCTGCTCCGGCCATTCCGGCACCTCCCGCGCCGCCTCCCCCTCCGGTGGCACCCGCGAAAGCGCCCTGCACGAGCACACCTGATATTTCGGAGACTTTTTTGGCGAGTGGATTACCGCCGTGCGTCTGTACGATGTAGTTGGCTATGCCCGGCACCGTCAGGTAACCCACAACCCCAATCGCCAGAAATATGAGATAAGCGAAGTCTGTTGCTGAAAACATGGTTACCGCCCCACTTTGTGCCCGTTCCAGGTCGAGCTGCAGCATACTCGCCTGAATATTACCGAGAATAGCTCCGAACAGATTGGCGATGGGCAACCACAGATAGATATTGATGTAACGGGCGATCCAATGCTGGAGTGAATTTTGTGTGCCGTCGAAACAGCTGAAGGCAAACGCGAATGGTCCCAGGATGGCGAGGACGATCAGATGAAAGGTCCGGATGGTGTCGATACACAAAGACGCGGCGTAGTACAGCAATTCCAGAAATATGGATAAGAACAACCGAAAAGTAATCTTCATCGCCATGGTGAGGCTGCCGGCAACAAATTTGAAGCCGTCCCCGATAGCCGACCAGAGGCTGCCATCGGAACCCGAGGTGGTATTGCCCGGCTGCGCATATTTATCCCAACCCTGCTGGCTGCCCATGGTCCCGGGGGTCGTTAGTACCGGCGTATTGTCGCCGGTAATAATATCTTTGGCCTGTACGATGAGGAGCGCATGGACTGCATCATTGTAGTGGGTGACAAGCGCGCTGGTGGCATCGACGGTGGGTTTCAGGAAGCCGTTCAATACTCCGAGTACGCTCGTCGGGAACGTCCCGATGAGGATTGAAATCACGATCGGTCTGAGCAGCGGGAATAATTCAATGGGCTGGGCGCTGGCAATTTTCGACCAAACCCGGACCCCGATGTAGAAGATACAGCCGAGGCCGGCAATCGCCCGGCAGACGTCGGTGATCTGGCTACACATGGGGAGCATCTGGTCGTATACCTTTTGCAGCACCGTGTGCAGCGCTTCGACTCCTCCGGATGGCGATTGCGCACGGGCAACCACCGGCAGGACCGACATCAGCAGCAAGGCAGTTAAACTGATAGATGAACGTTTCATAAGGAGGTATTTATTGGCCGAAAAGCCCTTTCAAGGTGGTGTTCTCCTGCAACAGCAGCTGGCGCTGTGATCCGAGCGCAGCAGCCTGGCCGTTGAACCGCCGCAGGAAATTGACTTTACTTTCCATATCTGTGTATATCCGGTCGATCGAGACCAGGCGTTCAGCGTCGCTCATTCGAAGGGAATTGCCCGTTAGGACCAGCAGCAGCTCGTCCAGGTTGTCCAGCGATTTGTTGACCAGATTGGCATAGACCGTCCCGATATAACCCATTTCGGTGGCGGAGAAAGCCCCGGATTGGGCAAACCGCTGCTGTGCCTTTTTATATTCCGTTATGAGCGTGCTCTGGGCCTGAATGATATCGGCCACCCGTACGTAATTTCTGACAGCAGGACTGACCGACAGCAGACCGGTTAGAAAGGTGTTGTGAAGATTAAAGTTGCGCTGAGCGAGATCTTTAATGGTATTGTATCCCCCGGTCAGGATCTGATACCCTTGATACATTTCCTGCAGGATACTTTTCATCTGGCCGAGCTTTTGAATATCGAGCGCCAGCTGCTGGAGTTCGAGCCATTGCGCCGAAGCCGTGCAGCAGTTTACGGAAAACCCGGCGGTAAGCAGAACGGAAATAAACCATTTTTTCATCTTAAAATAGCTTTGGGAGATTAGAAAAAGACCGGATATCAAAGGATCGACGGGCACCCAGCACCCGGGCCTGATCGCAGAAAGAGCGACAGAAGGAATATTTTTCAGACACCCGCCGGTACAGGTCGTCGATGCCGGTGAGCCGGTCTTCGTCGGTCATTTGCCACTGACCGTCCGAGAGGATACCGGAAAGTTCATCCATGTCCCTGCCGGTCTTCTCCGCCAGGCTGGCAAATACCCGGCTGTACCAGGCGAGTTGGGCGGGCGTATAAAGGCCCGTCGGAGAAAGCTGTCCGGCTGTTGTGCGACAATCATCGAGGATGGCGAGTTGCATGCGCAGGATGTCGGCGACCCGGGCGTAGTTCCGGACCGGGCTCTTCACCGTAGAAAGGGAACTGAAATAGCCGGAATGCAGCCCGAAATCACCCTCCTTGATATCGCCAATAACCGTCAGGCCCTTCTCAGCGATGGCATAGCCCTGCCTGGCTTCCTGTAACGTCAGCTGCAGCCTGGCGATCTGTTCCACCATAGTTTTGATCAACCCCTGGGCCTGGGCGGATTGCGTCCCAAAACCGACGTAACAAAAGACCAATGTGAATGCGGTGATTGTTTTGAAGCGGGTGCGGATATTCAAAAACATAGCGATTGATTTAACGGGTTTTTAACTGTCCTACTGCAGGCCTTTCCGGGAGCGCCTGGATTTTTGTTGTTCTTTAAGCTTTTCATGAATTTTGGCATCAATCACGGACGATAACTGTGCGTGTACGAGGTCAGCCGGCGGGAGTTGACGTGGTGTGTTGTTCGTCAACACATATTCAATAGTTTCATCGTACAACCGGGCCGACAGCTTCGAGAGGGATAATCGCTCCCGATGAGGATCGTAGCGGTAATCAAACATGAAATCCACCGGGTCTTTTTTAGTACCGAATATGCCGCGGGCACCAATTCGGAACTCCTCGATCCGGTACGTCCAAAGGGTGCGCATAATCGCCTCCTCAAAGGTCTCCCGCAGTCTTTCCACTAATTTGCCCTGGGGCTCGCGGGAGCCAAGTGTCCGCTCATGATATCCCTGCCGGAACAACCAGTCACTGTGGTATTCCAGAATTGCCTGGAATTTTGTTTTAGGTTCATATGGTTTTTTATCGGCCATTATTTACAGCGGTGGTATTAAGGATTAGGTAACCCATAGAGGATGCGAAGCGCATTTATGTCCGTGGCGGTTTTGGCCCGCTGAAGGCTAATCTGAATGGCCTGGTTATTAAAATTCCGCAGGTCCGAAGTTTGCTTCTGAATGTCCGCCGCGGCCTGCTGAATAATTTTCAGCCGTGCGGCATCCGTCATCTGAAGGGAAAAGCTGGTGAGGAGTGTAACAATCTCATCCAGGCTTTTGACACTTTCGGAAACGATACCGGTATACACCTTGTAGATATAGGCGAGTTCTTCCGGAGTGAAATTTTTATCCTGTCGGACCATCGCGTAGGCCTGTTTGTATTCGGTCACCAGTTGGCCCTGCTGCGCAATGATGCCGGTGATACTCCTTAAGTCGCTAATGGTAGTCTTGACTTTCCACAGTTCCTGGAAATAATCGTTGTACAGCTCCTTTATTTTCTCTTCCCAGTCACCGATTTCACTCAGTTTGAGTTGGGACAGCTGGTTTTCGATGGCTTTCTGGGCATTTTGCAATCCAATGGTGGCGTTTTGGGCCTTCTGAACGGCTACATCAGCCGCGACGATGATCTCCCTGAGAATATCGGTGAACTGGGCGTTCACCCTGACGGTCGGCCCGACAAGGAAGAGTGCCAGACAAAATGCAATGAGTTTGCAACGGGTCATAGTGGTCGATTGAGTATGGCAGATTTACGCGGGAGCGCGCATTTCCAGAGCCAGCATACTGATGCCGCGGCGAAGACTACCGAATTTTTTCGCGTACGCCTGAACGTGCACCTTTTCCTTTTCCTCTGTCGTATAGGCCAGGTATTCCTCCAGACTAACCTCCGTGCGATAAACCTTGCTGAGCTGACCGCCGAGGCTAATGAATACTTCCTTGTACTTTCGCTGAGGGTCATTGGCTTTGTTCAGAGACATGACCAACGTCTTTTCCTTGTCTGTTAACCCCAGCAGGTCCTGAATCTGATCGAACTTATTCTGGTATTTGGACTGGTCGAGGAGTATCTTGCAGTCGCTGTTGTTGACGATAGCCTGCCTGACGACGGGTGAAGAGATAATATCCTCCACATCCTGAGTTACCACGATGGCCTCCCCATAAAATTTCCGGACGGTCTTAAACAGGTATTTAATGTATTCCGAAAACCCGTTTGTCATCAGCGCTTTCCACGCCTCCTCGATCAAAATGACCTTTCTGACGCCTTTGAGCTTGCGCATTTTATTGATGAAGACCTCCATGATAATGATCGTCACGGTCGGAAAAAGCGGGGAATCTTTGATATTGTCCAGTTCAAAGACGATCATGGGTTGATGCAGCAGGTTGAGGTTCTTCCGTGCATTCAGCAGATAATCATATTCCCCTCCGCGATAGTACGGCCGAAGGACATACAGAAAGTTGTCGATATCAAAGTCCTTTTCTTTAATGCCTTCGGCTTTCAGAGAGGGTAAAAAGTGGTCCCGCAGGTATTCATAAAAGGAGTCGAAACACGGAAACAGTTCCGCGTGCCGGCTCAGATGGTCGAAGTAACTTTGCAGCGCGCTGGAAAGCGATACGTACTCCGCCCGGCTGTAAGTTTCGTCGTCTTTTTTCCACAGGCTAAGCAGCAATGTCTTAATGGACTCCTTCTTTTCGATATCAAGGTTGTCATCGCCCAGGAAAAAGGGGTTAAACCGGATCGGCTCCTGATCCGAATACGTGAAATAGTATCCTCCCAGCATGTCGCATATTCCCCTGTAGGAGTGGCCCACGTCGACTATGACCACATGGGCCTGCTGTTCCACGTAGGTGCGCATCAGCATATTGGTCAGAAAAGACTTCCCCGATCCGCTCGGGCCCAGGATAAACTTGTTGCGGTTGCTGATAAGGCCCATCCGAACCGGCCAGTCTGATAAGTCCACGTGAAGCGGATAGCCGTAGAGGCGGTCGGCAAACCGGAAGCCGACCGGTGAGGGCGTACTCCGGTAATTGGTTTCCTGCGTCAGAAAACACGTAGCCTGTTCTGCGAACGTGTCGAAGGTTTCATGGCCGGGCAACTCACCGGCATTACCGGGCATGCCGGCCCAATACAGGATAGCGGCGCAGGTGGTTTCCTGTTTAGCCCGGGCGTCCATCTGGGATAGCGCTGTGGAGACTGCGTTCCGGATCTCAGCAGCGGCGGCGGGATCGGCACTCCAGACCATCAGGTTGAAATGGGCCTTTACCGGCAGACGTTGCTGGGAGATCGCCTCGTTCAGAAACTGATTGGTAGCCTCCCGGCCCAAACTGTTCTCCCGGGAATAACTGGAGAGACTCTGCAGGCGCAACCGCTTTGCCTCCAGTTTTTTTAGCGTTTCCTTTCCGTCTTCGACCAGAATGTACTGGTTGTACAGATGGTTGCAGGACAGCATCTGCCCTACCGGCGCGGCGAAGGAAATGCTGAATTTGGTCTTGTCCGTGCTGTACCGGTCATAATTCACCCGTGGTCCGCACATGGACGGAAGATCCTCAGTATCCGACAGGCTGAACACCTGACACCTAAGATCACCTATCTGCAGGGACGGAGTAAAGGTGATATCGCGGATCACGGGCTCTTCCTGCGGATGCAGCAGGAAGCAGTACCGTTCGAGAAGCCCGGGCTTTTCCCCGCTGGCCAGCTCATCGTCGGTCAGCCGGCGAAGCTGGATGTACCCGCTGTCCTGGATGATTTGGGCAAACTGACCGCATTTGTCAAAAAAGTGCGCTTTTGCTTTCGGGTCCAGTGTCTGGACAGGGACAAGTGAAGATCGAAGCAAGCTGGAGAGCATAGCCGACGGCTGCCGCCGGTCGGAAGGTTTCCGGGTGAGGTACAGATAACAGTGATGATCCAGATAAGGCCGTTCGTGAAAATGCCGCTCACTGGCTTTGCTGAGGAACGACTGGTCATCCCCTTTGGAAAACTCGGCGTGATAACGGGCCTGAAGAAACCAATCCTGTTTGTGGAGAATGGTTCCGACCGGCAGCAGGCGGATGGCTTTGAGCCAGGCCTGATGAAGCGCTTCATAGTCCTGTGTACCGAGGGTGAACAGTTCCGGAAGGGTCAGTTCAAAAGCCAGGGTAACCTCTCCTGACCTGGACAGAATGCAGTTCTGTTCCACCTTGTAGATAGGCATCGCCTTTTCAAATCGTTTGCTGGAGAGCATGGGTAGCAGGTTTTAAAGAGGTGAACGGACGCCGGGAATGGCATTGAAGGGAGGACGGCAACCGTCGGCCCGCCATCCGTTTGACCAGACCGTGCTGGCCATAGGTCCGGCTCATATGCTGGACAATCGCAATGAGCGCCGCCGCACCTGGGACGATGATGCCGAGACAAACATAGACGCTGATACCGCATGCGTACAGTGCCGCAAAAGCGATGAGTATAAGCACCATGCCGAGGGCCAGATACGTGATGTATTGCGCTTTAATGCCTTTAAACTCAATACTGCGGTTAATGCCTTTATTGATTTCATATACGGTAGCCATTACTTTCTTTTTCGATTTTTCAATTGAGGTTTTCGCTGCTCACTGACTTTTTCGAGCATCCGGGCCGCCCGCAACAGGTCATCGGAAGCCCGGGTCTCGATAAGGATCGCCATCATCGTGGGAGGATCCAGCTCGGCCAGAGACGGCAACCGAACTTCCACTACCGTTGTCGCCTGGCGTAATTCGGCCCAGGTGCCCTTAAATGCGTTTTTGGTGGACGTGTCAAAAAAAATCACAGATTCCGTCCGGTCGTCTTTCACGACATCGAAGTGAATGCGGTTGGAAGGCTGATCCACCTGAATGAACTGCATTCCCCTGAGATCGACATAGAAGTCCGTGTCATGAATGCGGAGCACGGGAAGTTCGGCTGGCATCGGGCTGCTGATTTTAAGTCAGGTTAAAGAAGCTCTTCAGGACGGCAGCGACAACAACCAGAAAAATACACGCGCCAAACCAGCTGGCCGCCAGTTTATTGGTCTGCTGGTCGCCGTGTGTCCAGGCACCGTATACTTTCACCGCACCGATGACCCCGACGACGCCTCCGATCGCGTACATCAGGGTACAGGCGGTGTCAAAATAGCTGCCGACCAGGGTGGTTGCCTGCTGAATTCCGGTTTTGCCATCCTGGGCAGAGGCGGCAAGACCGAAGGCAGTAGACAGAGCAGCAGGCAGAAGGCGTTTGACCAAAAATTCGGGGCAGGAACGGACAGGCCGAATAATTCGAGTTTTCATAAAGGGATCAATTATTTGAATAATGGGATTGGGTGACGGAAATGCGGGCGAGGGTGTGCCGGTCCGCGCGGTGACGCGGTTTGCGGGAGATAATTATGAGATTGGCAATTAGGCAGCAGCTGCATACCAGAGGGCATGGATGTCCTCCTGTGCAAGCTCGAGATCGCAGTCGCGGTGAACGGTTACAGCAATAAAGCGGTTGATGGCATCATAATACTCGGTATCAAAGAAAAAACTGTAGTCGCTGACAATCGCGTGTAGTTTTGTAAAAACCTCTTCGGGGTTGGCAGGGCGGGATTGGATATTGTCTACAACCTGCTGTATCTGCTCTACAACCAGCTCGGCTTCCTTCAGCAGGGTGACCTGCTGCTCCTCCGGCCAGGGAAGTTCTTCGTCAGGTATGGAATAGTCCACAGGAGGCTCTTCCGGATCTTGTTCATCGTTGCCGGGTAAGGCGGCCGGGGAGTTGGCGGAGAGTGGAAAGGCAGGGACGGGCGGAGTGAGTGCGGCACCGATAATACTGACGGTCCCACCAGAGAGATCAGAAGCGGAAATCGCTTTGGCGGCAGTCCAATGTCTCTTTCCATAGACGAAAGCCAGAATTAACCCGTAGAACCCGGCAGTAGCCAGAATAATAACCAGTATTTGCAGAGGAGAAAGCGCGGTGAACATAGCGGTGAAGTTTATGTGTTTCCAGGGAACTGTTTCATAACAAAGATGCGTTCACCGCAAGCCGGATTTTCAGTACCGGGCGCTGATACGGAAAGATTTCCGGAAAAAACTTTAGGGAGATAGTTCGCGGAGGAAATAAAAAAACCGCCATTGGAGGGCGGTCTAAATTTACAGGGCAGCTAATGGTGGAAAACGTCGTCGAACGGAATGTCTGCGGGCGGACCCATAAACTAAGGCTGGCAGCCCGGCAAATCTATCAGCCAGCCATTGGAATTGCTTCGATTCAATGTCTCTCCTCGATCCTGTCGATCCGCCGGAGCAACATGTCCCTGAGCCGGTCAATAAAGTTGGTGTGTCCTTTTTTTCGTGACAGTATTTCCTGAAAGGTCCGCGGAAAATGGCCAAGATCGACGTGAAACGTCATTTCAAAAAGCTCCATAATATCCTTGAGATCGGCTTTCCCGTTATTAAATACGCGGGCGGCGTGCAGCGCGTAACCCAATTCAATCAGTGCCGCTTTACTATCAGTCCAGACAATTTTTGGGAGTCCAGGCACATTCATGCCCGCCTGCCGGCCATCTTCGATCAATTTCTCAACGTAGGACCTCAGCATTTCCGCAGCGTGAAGATGGGCGACAACATGATCGAAGCACACCGGGAATCCGGATTCAGAAGGGAAATCGACACCGATGAGGGCCGTAGCGCTCTGGTTCGTAGGATGAAAGAAGAGTTTATCGTCGAAATGATGCGAACCGCTCTTGAGATAGCGGTAGATAAACCCATGTTTGTTGAATATCTCTGCAAGCCCTTCGAGGGTTTTGAGCAGGAGTTTCTCCGTCCCGGAACTACCAACGGCCATGCGCTGCAGTTCAAGGTCCTGGAGCCGGTTGTAGAAGATCAGCTGACAAAGAAAATGCGGTTTAATTTCCTTATAAAACTGAACTTCTTCGCCCGGGGAAAAGGAATAGCCCAACAGGCGCCCCTGAAGAATCTGCAACATCTCCCGGCACACCAGAATGGCTTTTGTCGCCATGCTGAGCATTCGGGATTCCTCTTTACGGAGCAGGGCCAGACGGCCGTCCAGTTCCTGTTTGAGGGCTTCCCAGTCGGCGGGAATACCCCTGATTGCGGCATCCATAACAATTTTCTTTTTGCGGTAAAGTTGATGCGAGCCACGCTACGAAGGCTAGTTTTGGCTAACCACCGGCGTTACGATTAAATTTCGACAAATTATCAACATCACGGATTAGCATATGCTAATTAATTACCGCACTTTTCGGATACGGCTAAGCGTAACCTGATTAATTCCGAGGTAGGAGGCGAGATATTTCAAAGGCACCGAAAGCACCAGGTGGGGGAACTCGCGTTGCAGGAACCAATACCGCTCTTTTGCCGGCAGCGACCGGATAGTGTCAAGTACCATGTACATTTGCCTATAGGACCGAAGGGTCAGGACGCGCCCATGGTGTTCAAACTCCGGGTAGTCTTTATAAACATGCTCCAGTTCGTGTCTTGGGCACAGCATTACTTTCGAGTCAGTTAACGCCTCAATAAAACCGGTTGAGCGGCCATCGGCGGGCGTGCCAATGCCAGTGATCAGTAGCTCATTTCGCCGCAGAAAGCATTTGGACAGTTCCCGCGTTTGTTCTATCTGGTAACAACGAAGCAGGCCGGAAACAACAAATAGCACAGGATCGCTCTTCTCGCCTTCCCGCAGCAGGAGGCTGCCTTTCAGGAACTCCCGCTTCCTGAAAATTTTACGGATCCGTTGGGAGAGATGGGGAGACATGGGTCTAATGGTGTCAAGGTAGGCCACAAGTTCATTCATACGTCGTAGGATAAGCAATATATTGATTAATTGTTCCGGAAACAACAACAAAGGTTCCGAATCTAAAAGCCGTTCTACCGACAGGCCAGGCAACTTCAGTAATCATTCTTCTGCCAGACGGTTCTTCGTTACGTTTGTCCGATCTGTCTTGCTCAAATATGTCGTTCTGACAGAGCTGTTAGCGGCGCGGACCCGGTCCGAAGTGTTTGGCATATTTTCTTCCGGACAACAGGCAATAGGCTGAAGACTACTCTCCGCCTGAAAATCCAGCTGACACAGCTCGTTCCTCCCGGCCTTACTACTTGAAACAGGCATAACTAAAATGTTGAAACATTTTCTCAAATTCATCAAATTCTTCTGCGGTCAGGTCTTTCTTCAGCTTGACTTTTGCCGCCCGAATTGTTTCGCCCACGTTTACATTGGACAAGAATCGCTTTGTCATTTTCTTTTGCTCATGTCTAATGAGGTTTATTTTAATGGCTGACTTTTCTAAATCTGCAAGCGATTCTATTGCATAGTATATGGCCCTATACGCCTCGATGATCTTCCCGGCATCCAGTTTCAGCATCCCTGCCCCAAATAGTCTGTCTACCTGCCGTGAAAGGTCAGCCAGCGCAGCATCAGCCATAACAATATAATTATTGGGTGTAGGTGTGCTTAGAACGGCCTCCATCATTGGACGGGAATCGAATACCTTTTCCCCGGAGCTATTGCTCAAGCGGAGGCCATCATTTCTCTCCGAGTGCATTACCTCAATAGATAGCAGGGGAAGCAGATAATAATCGCTGAGGCATACCATATAGTCAAATGCTGTCCTAAAGTTACCCAACGCTATTTTATCAAAGCTCATACTAATTTAGATTACCGACTGATGCATAAGTTGATCCGCCCTCCCTGCCACGCCTTCTGTCTAACAACCTTTTCCTGCCAAGCAAAATATCATCAAAGAAGTCTACCACCTGACCTTTTTTTTGTGGCAGCAAATTATCCCGGATGGATTTTTCCGCGTACAAGGACATAGTTTGAGAGGATCTGAACATGCTTTCCAGCTTTCCAGTTGCTGAAAAAATGAAAGAAACGCGCACCGCAGCTTTCTCCACTGCGGGTAGATTTTCCAATTCATTAAAAACTGCTTTTAACAAATAGGTGTATTTTTTTACTCTGGCGTATTCAGCGGAGTGATCACCGAACCTTTCACAGACGGCTTTTCTCATTTCTTTTATAAGGACATCATTGATTTGCATGGATTCTTTAGGGTTTTCCGCTACCATGGCATCGAATGCTACTGCGGTAAGTTCGTTGTGTTCGCTTTTCGCCCTGCTTGCCGACAAATTCTGATTCAACGTTCTTTTGTTTACCGCCGCCATGAATATACCATAGTAGGACAACAAGTGAATCCTTGTGCCACTATCCATTGCGTATTTATTAACCAGTTCTTCTTCAAACTTTAATAGATCGGTCATAATTATTTTTGATTTTAAGAGAATGTCGTGAAAGATCATGTTTATACGAACTATTATCTTAAAGAAAGCGTTCTTGCCATCACTGCCAACTGCGGGCGTGACCAAACGTTGAAATACCGGAATATCTCGTCCCGACGTTCCAGGACCTGACCTACCGAGGTATTAAAATGACTGCCAATCTGATTTAACGGCAGATCAGTACTAAGCAACCTCGTCCATTCTTTTTCACTTTCCGGCATTGTCCCGAACTTTTCAGCCCAGTCGCCAATTTTGACTTCTCTTTCCGGCCCGAACAGGTTATCGAAATAGTTTCCGTTTGCTGCGACGTTCCGGATTGCAGCAATTTATTTCGTGAATGTCCATCCCCTTATGCAAATAGGCGTTCACTCCCCTGTTGATCATCTTAAGGATTGAGATATCGTTGCCATTCATTGAAAGTGCAACGGTTCTGATATTGGGATAATTAATCCGCAGCCAGTGGAGGATTTCGAAGCCGTCCATTGACGGCATGTTCACATCTGTGACGACAATATCAGGCAACCGCGCCCCTTCCATTTCACTCAGACGGGCAAGAAACCGGACCCCGTTTTTTTCGTGCATGATTATTCTGAAGTTGGGTTCTTTTGAAAGAATTGACGCGATTCCGTTTCTAAATAAATCATGATCATCGACCATACCAATCGCAACATTGTCGGTTTTCATCGGTGAATCTTTTTGTTTCTAATTTGTGGATTTGGTTTGAATCATACCTACCTGTTCAACAGTAATTTACCGCCGGACGGCAAGCGGTGGGCCGGCAACATCCATCCGGCCGTTTCGCATCCGGGTTATGTCCAAAATTCCCGTATCGAGCGGATCCGAAGTTCTGGTCCATTGGAAGAGCGGATGGACGCCTGCCGGCGAAATAAGCTCTATTTCTATCGTTCGCAGGCCACAGCTGTCATAGTCAATGCGGTGGTAGAGAATGGACAATCCGAGTTTCCGGCCGATCTTCCGGCGTATCTTCAGCAGGTCCTTCAGGGTGGTTGTTTGCCGAATCACTATTTTCAGTGTGTAACCCGGGTCCGGCCGGCAGTCTTGCTGCCAGTCCGATGTGCGGTCTCTGGACCAGGTATCCATCAAATTCCCGATGGCATTTTGCCGGGATGCCTCTGGTCCCTGTTGCCATTGTGCCTGTGCCCGGGGATTCAGGCTCTGAGCAAGCATGAATAGAATGTAAATTGCTATTTTCATAATTAATTGTTGATAAGGCCGGCGATCAGGATGCAGCGTAGCCTGTTCTCCGCGAAAAGCGCGCCGCGCCAAAATGCGGTGGTGCTTCCTTCGTTCCGGACAGACCGGGCATATTGTCTCCTATTCGCTGATTAATGTTGTTTGATCAGGAATAGCGGTTCCGGAGAGTGCTTCCGACGATTGGACGCATTCTCTGATTGTTACACTACCCGTTAGTGCAGGAATCCATTTTGAAGTATTTCCAGGCTACCTTTCTCCAATGGGCATACCAGGGAGGATGAGTATAATTCCAGGCAAGGCAAAAAAACAATGCCGCGGCGACCAATCAGCAGTCAAAAACAGCCTTTAAAGCCAGACCTAATATAAACAAAGTTCGACAGACCGATAAGTGTTTTACTGATTATTCACAGCATTTTACTGACTTTTATCGTTATTTTACACATAATTATCAGTAATTTGCTGATTTTAAGCGGCGTTTCAAACATTCTTTGCCGGGCTTTGGCCAATCGGTATTTTATTTGCAGGATGCCGCACCGAAAGTCGCGTAAACCGTTGCAAAAAACGCTTGAAAAGCGTCATGCTCAGTACCAATCGGCCAAGTCGTTATTTGATGCCGGTCAGATGAAAACTGTTACACAGTTATTATCCGTCGTCAATAAAACGACTTTTTCAAAAGATGCCGGTACTACTCCGGAACGGTTCAAACGCATTCTGCACGACTTTTCCATTGCGACGCTCGGTGACTTTTACCGCATGTCCCAGGTGCTCGACGTTGATGAAAAGCTTATCATGATGCTTTTTTACAATAACTATGTCGAGCAGCGCAGAAACGAATCCAATCCTGACGACTAAGTGCTCCCGGCAGTTTACCTAAGACCTATGATTTCAGATGTAAGCCCGGAGGATTTGGTTTGTTGCCAGTGCTAAAGTAAATCAAAAAATAACTCAGATTTTTTTTACACAAATGTGTAGGCTTGCCCGCATCAGAGCTTGTGCTGATCTACAAATTTTTTCAGGGCGAGCAGTCCGCGTATGCCCGTCTTTTTCTGAAAATCTCTCCTGATCGAACGGACGGTGCTTTCCTTGATTCCCAATAAGCCGGCAATTTCCGTATATTCTTTTTCTTCCGCCAGATAATGAACAACCTGTCTTTCGCGCGTCGTGATTCTGTCAATGATTGGTCCTTTTGAAACAGCAGTGTGTTTTTTTTCGGGCTCAGGGTCTGCAATTTTGGTATCATTCAGAAAAGCCAGCAATTTTACAATCGTTTCACGTTCTTCTTCTCCTTTAGAAATGTATTGAACGCCGTAGCGCAGGCGCAGATACTCGTCATGCAGATAGGCCGGCTGGGTGGAAAAAATAACGACTTTCAGGTTGACATAATTTTGAAAAATTTCCGGCAGCAGGCCGAGTGTACCGCCGTCCGCCAGCGTTATGTCAAGGATCAGGTGGGTATAACTGCCTGATTTCAGGACCGTCATCAATCGCAGACAGGTTTGAACTTCGTCTATTCCTGTAATCCCTTCTGCGGCACAAACAATTTGAATCATCCTTCGAATAAACGGATGATCTTCAGCAATCAAAATTCTTTTGTCCATAGTGTGCATTGTGCACCATCAGAAAGCCGTAACCAACAACAAATCTTTATTCTATTCAACAGGGAAAGCTACAGTAAAAAGCGTCTCCCGGTTTATCTGACTGGTGGCCGTAATATTGCCGCCGAGCGCTTCCACAAGCTGTTTGGTAATAGGCAGTCCGAGGCCCAGCCTTTTTCTCCCCCCGGACGTCCCTGCAGTCTCATAGGGTGTAAACAGTTGCCGGAGTTCTTCCGCCTGCAAGCCGTCGCCTTCATTGGCGACCGACAATTCCCACGGACCGCCCTTCCAGCGAACCGTGATTGTAATTGTCTTACCCGGTGTGGTATTGCTGATCGCATTCATCAACAGGTTCAGTACTATCCGGGTTACCTTTATTTTATCCGACCAGATCACGTCGGGCAACTGGTTATCCAAATTCAGGAGAATGCGAATATCTTTTTCCTCCGCCATGCGCCTGTAAAGACCAACAATATTGTGCAGTTCCGACTCCAGCTCTATTTTTTCATAGTGGTTGCTTTCCAGTTTCCCTCCTTCCACCCTTGAAAAGGCCAGAAAATTATTCAGAATATAACTGTAAAAAGCGGACGCATTGTCCAATTCATCCAATTGCGCTTTCTGGAAAGTCAGTTCCCCTTTGGTGTCTGATTTGTACTTAAAATAATAGATCATTGAAGCTACGGCGTGCCAGGACACCTGCAGGTCGTGGGACATGTGCTGGGCAAACAACGCATTTCTTTCCCGAAAATATTCCGCCTTCTTACGGCTTTGCTCTGCCGCATATAGTTTGACTCCGTACAGAACAAATACCAGTACAATCAGGGTCAGGAGCATGCAGTCGATCACGAGACGCTCCTGCATGCCGGCAATTCCGGGCAACCAACCGTCTGCCGGTCTGATATAGGCGGTATGCAATTCAAAGAAAATGATCCGGAAGATGATGGTGCCCATACAGATCAGACGGGTGATCACAGACTGAAACAGGAAACCCACCAGGGAAAGCAGAAAGACATATATCAGAATACCTTCAACTGCCTGACCCGGCAGGTCACGGAAGGCAACCAGGGTGATGATATTGAAGGAAACGTATAGCAGCACATTGGCGGGTTCGAACCGTTTAAAAACATTCAGCACGACCACCGTGAGCAGCATGATCAGGGAGAAAATGGCCAGCATTGTGTCCTCAACGGACTGCTCTGTAAAAAAGCGGGTCCGGAATCCAATGCTGATAAACAAAGCTACCAGTAAGGCCAGCAGGCTGACCTGATTGCTGACATTGCACAGAAACTCCTGTACGCTGTCCCGCTGATGAAAGACGAAATGAATTGATTTTTTTACCCGTTGAAAGACATGCTTGTTCATCCTGCTCACTTTAATCCAACGTAAATTACGCCGCCCGGATAAATATCCTGTCTATCACGGGCGACTTGCCGAAAGTAACAATTCTGAACAATATTCACAAACGGCAAATGCCGTCCCTACACATTTGTGTAGAAAAAAAAGCAATGCTCTTTTTCTGTATACTTGCGTCAGATCTAGTGTTCATGGCTAAGGCATTTGATTAATAGTGGAGCGGCTCTCATTGGATGGGACCAAAAGGAGCCGCTTCTTTTCTCCGCGCGCCGGCACACGCCGGAACGGTCCGGACCTGTTACGCCGGTTCCCGGCTAATTTTCTGAAAAGACAGCACTGTTCCCCAGATGGAGATCAGCAGGAAGACTACGTTGAACACCAGGTGTTGCTTCCAGGTTAGCTGTTCGATGACTCCGCCGCAGCTGCAGGGGACATAGGAAAACCCATTTGACAGAATGAGTGCGGCGTAGACCGTAAAGACCAGCATGAATAAAGCGGACAGGAGAAATCCCCACCGGCGGCAGGCCGAAACAGCGAGCAGGATAACCATTGCCAGTTCGGTGCCGGGTATCGCGTAGGACAACAATGGTGTCCACGAATTGGGAAGCGGCTGATTGTCGAGCTGGCGGATAAATTTTTTAAACTGGAGAATTTTACTCACGCCGGCATACGTGAACAATAGCATCAGCAGGCCGCCGGCGATTTCGAGAACTACTTTTTTTTTCACGACGAAAATGGGTTTTGGGGTGAACTATAAAATGCATTTCCGGATGAAGGCTTTCCTGCGGTTTGGAGGCAGCGTAAGGTACAAAATACCGCGCTTTCTGTGCGTGACTGCCCTGGTGGCGGGAATGCTGCTGCCCGGTGCTTCCGGATATGGTCAAACCCAAAACCGGGTTTCATTAACGGAGCATGGTGTATCGCTGGACAGTGTGCTGCGGGACATTCAGCGGCAGACAGGTTATCTGTATATGGTGGATCAGGCCTGTATCCGGGACGCGGGCCG
>Ga0105240_10001263_pt1 | contig 43858 bp, 40 predicted proteins | sample KBSC54metaG_FD_80426 | JGI IMG/M metagenome (GOLD analysis project Ga0105240, IMG submission 80426) | Corn rhizosphere microbial communities from Kellogg Biological Station, Michigan, USA - KBS C5-4 metaG | ecosystem: Host-associated > Plants > Roots > Rhizosphere > Soil | place: Michigan, USA... | reverse complement strand
ATCGCGCTCGGACTCGACATCGACGGAGCCGCTCCAATCCTCCGGCGCTTCGGCTGCTTCCAGCGCACCGTCGTCCCACTGGGCGTTCCAGTCGTCGACGTCCATTTCCTCGACCGTGCCGTCGAAGTACTGGAGCTCGATCGTGCCGTCGTCCTCATCGACCGCCACGACCTCGAACAACTCACCGCCGTTGAGTCGATACCACTCGCCGATTCCAGGATGAGGCGTCGTCATCTTACAAACCTCCGTCAATGCTCGGTCCTTGTGGTAAGTCGTGCGTCCGTCCTGGACGCGCCCCGTAGCCCCGAGACTGCCAGCTGTTATGCTTGGGTCATGCGCGGGAGTCACGAGCGCGGACCGATGTTGCGCTTCACGTGTGACGCTTTCAAGACCTCCGTGAGGTCATTTGCTCACTCCCGCAATGAGTGAGGATCCCGAACGCGGCTCGTTGCCGCAACACGGAGCGCCGCACGCGGCTGGCCCACAACGTGGAGCGCCGCAACGCGCGAAGGTGCCATGCTCGAACAGCCGTTGAAATTCTTTGTTGTGTTCTTCGTGGTGGTCGATCCGATCGCACTGATTCCCCTGTTCAGCAGACTCACGCACGGCGCCAGTGTCGCCTATCAGCGGCGCATGGCCGCGAAGGCGGTGGTCGTGGCCGCCGGGATCCTGTTGCTGTTTGCCCTCGGCGGGGCCGCATTCCTGCGGACCATGGGCATCAGCCTGGAGGCGTTTCGCATCTTCGGCGGGCTGCTGCTGTTCCTGCTGGCGCTGGAGATGGTGTTTGCGCGCGAGTCCGGGACCCGCACCTCCTCGGACGAGCAGGCGGAGAGCCGCCGGCGGGCCGACATTTCGGTGTTTCCCCTCGCCTTTCCCTTCATTGCCGGGCCCGGCGCGCTGGCCACCATCCTGTTGTGGTTCGGCCCCATCAACATCGCCGATCAGACGATGCTGTTTTTCGGGCTGAGCGCCGGGGTAGCGCTCGTGCTGGCCATCTCCCTGGGGGTGATGTGGCTCGCCGGCCCGCTGATGCGGGTGATGGGCGTGACGGGCGCCAATGTGGCCGGCCGGCTGTTGGGAGTCGTCCTGGGGGCGCTCGCCGTGCAATTCATCATCGACGGACTGCGTAACACCTTCGGCAGTTGAGCTCGCCCGAGAGCTAGATCCTGCGGAAGGCCAGGTCCCAGACGCCGTGACCGAGACGCTCGCCGCGCTTCTCGAACCGGGTCGGCGCACGCTCGGAGGGCCGTGGGACGAAGGTCCGCTGGGCAGACTCGTTGCTCAGCAGGGGACAGGCGCTCAACACCTCGAGCATGTGCTCGGCATAGGGTTGCCAGTCGGTGGCGAGCCGCAGGACGCCCGAGGGCCTCAGGCGTGCGGCCAGCAGCTCCACGAAAGGGCCCTGCACCAGTCTGCGCTTGTGATGGCGCTTCTTCGGCCAGGGATCGGGGAACAGAATGAGCACCTCATCGAGCGATTGCAGCGGAATCTGGTGCTCGAGCACTTCCACGGCGTCGTGGCAGATCACCCGCAGGTTGCCCAGTTGATGCTCCTCGGCGGCGAGCAGGACCCGGCCAACGCCCGAGAGGTGAACCTCGATGCCCAGGAAGTCGCGCTCGGGGCGGGCGGCGGCAAGTGCAATCAGGTTCTCGCCGTTGCCGAATCCGATTTCCACCACGCGGGCCGCCACGCGCCCGAACGCCGCCGCAAGATCTAGCGGGCACGCCTCGAACTCAATTCCGTATTTCGGCCAGAGAAGCTGCAGCGCCCGCTGCTGCGCATCGGTGATGCGACCGCTGCGCGTGACGAACGATCGGATCGGGCGGGCCCGTGATGGGCCAGGGGGTTCGTTCTCTGTCATGCTTGAATGCAATCGCCACGATGCTGCGGCATCGGTCCGCACGGGGGTCCTGCCCGGCTCGCCGACTACCCGGCTGGCCCGTTACCCCGGCTCGCCAGGTACCCCGGCTGTGCCGGTCAGCACTCGCGTCACACCGGTCGGCCGGTGCGGGGATCGATGCGGATGACGGGCAGGCCGGCTGCCTTCCACTCCGCGAGCCCCCCGGTCATGTGAGCGGCGGGTTGGCCAGTCGCCATCCTCTGCCGCGCTGCCGTCAGCGAGCGTCCGCCCGCGGCACAGTGGAACACCAGGCGGCGCGATTCATCCGGAGGCAGCAGCGCCGCATCGAAGGTCGACAGCGGATACAACAGGGCGCCGGCGATGCGCTCCGTGTGATACTCGACGGGCTCGCGCACGTCCACCAGAAGGATCTTGCCGGCATCGAGCAGCTCTTTGACTTCCTCCGGGTCCAGCTCGGCGATCTGGTCGGGCGTCGTGTCACTCATCGGACTGCACTCATCCTCGAGCGGTACAGGTACGGGGCGCGTATTGTGGAATGCAGCTGCCCGGCGTGCAAATCACCCTTCAGTGGTAGAGATCTTCGGGATCTATGCCCATCACTGCCGGGCATGTGCGCGCGCACGAAAAGACGCCGGCGCAATGAGCGCCGGCGTCGCTGGCACCGTCCCGCAGGGGGTTAGAACGAGACGAATGCGCCGACGTTGAAGTTGTGGCTGGTGTTGCTCGCCCCGTTCTGGGCTTCCGACTTGATGCCGCTGATCTCGGCCAGCAAGGTCAGGTTCGGCGTCAGGCTCTGATAGACGCCCACCGTCCACTTGTCGTTCTTGCTGACGAGCGTCGGGTTGATCTCGCCGGTGGCGAGATCCAACTTGCTCTGGCCGTAGTTCACACCGAACTTGGTGTTGACGATCTTGTACGTCACCTGGGCGAGGAAGCCGTCCGAGGTGCGGGTCTGCCCGGCGGCATCCGCCGAGAACACGAACAGGCCGGTGGTGCCCAGGCCCTTTCCGTGGTAGTACCAGGCGAGTCCCTCGAAGCCGCCGATGTCGTACTTGCCGCCGATGTCGAAGCCGGTGCCGGTGTAGGAGATGCCGGTGGAGTCGGCCTGCTTCTGGGTCAGCAGGCTCGCCGACAGGTACAGGCCACCGAGCTTGTACGCCACCTTGGCATGGAAGCCCGGCGCCTTCTTGGCCGCAGGGGTGCCGACCGCGGTGAGCGAATTGATCGGATCGAAAATACCCACCGTCGCCTTCAGACCGCTCAGGTCGGGGGTGGTGTAGTCGATCTGCGAGAGCCAGTCGGTGTAGATGTACCCCAGCCCGATGGAGCCCAGCGAGGTGTTGGCGGGGTTGGCGTAGTTGCCGTTGCCCCCGCCGACTCCGAGCAGGGTCATGTCGTTGAGGATGGCATCCGCGCCGAACAGGCCGATGTTGCGGCCCGCCAGCACCGTGCCCATGTCCTTGTTCCCGAAGGTCAGGAACACCTGGCGCACGTCGAGGCTGGCGGTGCCGAGCGCCGTCTTGCTGGTGGCCGGGGCGTTCGCGATGTTGGGACTGCCGCCGTTGTTAGTGCTGATACCCGGATACAGTCCGAAATCCACGCCGATGTCATATCCGGACTGGGTGGTCGCGGCGGCGATGGTGAGCGCGGCTGGGAGCAGGCCGTTGCTCACCGAGGAGGACTTGTCGCCGTTGACATCCCCGGCACAGGCGAGGCCGCCGGTCACGGCCGCCGGATGCTCCTCGCAGCTCGAGTAGATGTAGTCGGCGTTGACATTGCCGGTCACCGTCAGCTTCCAGTCGCCGGCCTGCACGTCAAAGGCTTGCACCGTTGGCGCGAGAGCCGCCGCGATCAAAGCCCCGGTGCAGATCGAGAGTGATTTGGTTGAATGTTTCATGGAAGCGTTCCTTCGAGTTATCCGGGCACTGCATACCGGAAGTCGCGTCGCACTGAAGCGTCTGAGGCCCACGACGTCGGCGCCACGACGGGTGCAACCGGCATGCCAGCGGCCGTGTGCGCTGCAACTGGATGTCGCGTACGCAACACAAACGCCGCAGGCACTGCGTTGTTGTTCCATTTGCATCGCCCTTTGATACACAGGTGTCACGCGGATGGAACGCGGGTCCGCCGCACTGCACAGTGAACCAACATCGGCGCCGCAAACGACGGCGGGAAACAGCCCGGAATCGCGCTTGCAGTGAGCCGCGCGACGTGCTTCTCTACGGTGACACTGTCACGCGACGGCGTGGCGGTCCTGGCGCAGCACATGGACGGCTCGAGGGGATTCGTATGGCAAACGCAACGGGGTCGGGACACTACGACGATGCGGTGCGTGAAGCTGCGGGCGTCGCACGCGGCTCGAGCGTGGCCGCGCTGGCGGCCGAGCGCAGCGAGGCGTTGGTTGCGAGCGTGGCCGCGGAGTTGGATCGGCTCTCCGAGCAGATCTTCGGCAGCGGTTGCACGCTCTCGCTGACGGATGCCAGCGGAGCCGTTCTCTACGAGCGATCCGACGGTGTGCCCGCGCGTGCCGAGCGAATCGCCGCCGCCGCGGCCAGTGCCGCCGATGCCGGCCCGATCTTCGTGAGCTTCCCGGCCGGCAACCTGCACCGGCCGCTATCGCTGGAGAACCTGGCGGGCGAGGATCCGCAGATGCTGCGCAACGTGCGCAGTGCGTACCGGATCGCCGATTCGAACGTGTCGGTGCTCATTCAAGGACCGACGGGCTCGGGCAAGGAGGCGTTCGCGCACGCGATGCACATTGTCAGCCGGCGCGCTGAGCGGCCGTTCGTGGCCGTGAACTGCGCGGCGATTCCCGAGACCCTGATCGAGAGCGAGCTGTTTGGCTACCGGCCCGGCGCATTCACCGGCGCGCGCAAGGAAGGCATGCGCGGCAAAATACTCCAATCATCGGCCGGCACGCTGTTTCTCGATGAGATCGGCGATATGCCGCTGACGCTGCAGACGCGGCTGCTGCGTGTGCTGGAGCAACAGGAGATCGTGCCGCTGGGCAGCGAGACCGCCGTCAAAGTCGACCTGCACGTCATCGCCGCCTCGCACCGCAATCTGCGCGACATGATCGTGCGCGGCGCCTTCCGGGAAGATCTGTACTACCGCCTGAATGGCATCACTCTGGAGCTCCCGGCGCTGAAGGATCGTGCCGACAAGGAGCGCGTCATCCATCGGGCGCTGGCGGCGGAGACCGGCAATGGCCGCCCCGCTGCCATCGAGGTGGATGCACTGCAGCGGCTGCTCGAGTATCCGTGGCCCGGCAACATCCGCGAGCTTCACAACGTCATCCGCACGGCGCTCGCGATCTGCGACGGAGGCGTCGTGCGGCGTATCGACCTGCCGCGTGAGATTCGGGAAAGCGCTGCGCCCGCCTGCGCCGACGCTCCCTGTCCCCTGTCCACCGACGGGAGTGCCTTGACCAATCCGCTGCAAGTCGCAGAGCGCGCCGCGCTCGCACGGGTCGTCGATGAGTGCCGCGGCAACATGACGCGAGCGGCTGCCCAGCTCGGCATCAGCCGCAACACCCTCTACCGGAAGTTCAAGCGGCACAGGATCGCGCTCCCCCGCGGCAGATAGCCCCGCCCCACCTCGCTTCCCGACTTGGCCCGCCGCTTGCACGAGCGGCTTGTGTGCGTCCGAGGGTCGAGACGGCCCTAGATGTCGAACGGTGCACGGGTGGTGGTGCTGTGACCAGGTGCGTCCACGGGGCTATCAGGGGCATGAAGGACTACACAGTGGCGCGCGCGGGTAAAGTCAGGTTAGCGCCGGGTCGCCAGCTGCAGAAAGACGCTGCCGGCCAAGGGCACATCCTGACATCCCGCACCGGGCCTGTGCGCCTCAACGAAGCGGCAGCAGCGATTCTCGAGCTGTGCGACGGCACTCGGACCCGAGAGGGAATCATCGCGCGCGTCGTGCGCCTGAAGAACGACGACAGTCTCGCCGATGATGTGCGGGACTTCCTGGATGCCGCCCGTCGAAGGGGGTGGATCGTCGAGGAATGACCCGTCGCGCCAGCTCCGGGAACGCGGTCGTTGCGGCTGACGCCCTCAGGCCGTGCTTTGGTGGACTTTGAACACGACGATGCCGCGGGCCTGCAGGACGCGGTGGATGAGGATGAAGACGTAATACGTCAGCAGAAACCAGATCACCCGGATGAGCGCGGGGTTGGCCGCGCTGGCGGGCCAGAGCGTGGCACCGAGCGGCGGCGCCGCGAACCAGCCGACGATGAGAAGCGCTGCGGCGCAGAAAAAATACAGCCGACCCGCTTTCTCCAGCTGCAGCTTGTGCCCGGGTGCGCCTCGGACCAGCCCGACGTATTGCATCCGCGTGCGCAGCCAGATCATGCCGACGATGAGCAGCGCGGCAATCGCTGTGGATAAATCCAGAAGCGTCATTGACATACCGTAGCGGGAAGTGGTGACGCAGTATGCGGTCAGATCACCTTCAGGTCGACCGGGGTCGAGGCGGGAAACACCTGCTGCACCTGCTCGGGAGAGAGCCCCCAGAGCGCAGCGAACAATCCGCCCAGGACGGCCCGGTACTCGTTGAGGACCGGGTAGTCGCGATCCTGGAAGAGATTTTCGCGCGTGACTCCCGTCTGCTCGCCCGCGACGCGTCCGCCGTTGATGCTCCCGCCGAGAATCCAATAGACCGAGCCGTGACCGTGATCGGTGCCCTTGTTGCCGTTCTCCCTGAAGGTGCGGCCGAATTCGGAGACCACGGCCACGACCGTGTTGCGCCACTCGGCCCCGAGCTCCTGCGAAAGCGCGGTCAGGCCCTTGCCGAGGCTGTCGATATTGTTGGCGAGAGCCCCCTGGGCCGATCCCTCGTTGACGTGGGTGTCCCAGCCGCCGACGTCGATGAATCCGATGCGGTACTGATCGCGCATCAGCCGTCCGACGCGGCGCGCTTCGAGCTCGAAGCCCTTGGGCGTGAGGGCGTCGCGGCTGGCTTCCTTCATTTCCTGCTCCATCGCCCGGCTCACCTCCTGCCTGAGCTCCAGACCGTCCTCGACCTGCGGCTGCAGGTGATGACCGGTGTACATGGCGGAGAGAATGGCGGCCTGGCGGGCATCGAAGACCAGCCGGCCGACCCCTTTGAGCGAGATGTTGGGAATGTCGGCACTGCCGCGGAAGCACACGGGCAAGGAGTCGGTGAACGCGATCGGCGCCGCCCCGTTCACGACGCCAGCCAGACGCGCCATGAAGCCAGAGCGCAGGTCCGGCGAGCCCTGGACCCGGCCGGAGGCCGCTTGTCCGAGCTCGATGTCGTCCTGCGTCTCGAAGTGACTGCGCGACAGATCCTCAGTGCCCGCGAACGGGATGAAGAGTGCCTGCCGCTGTGCATACAGCAGCGCCACGGAGGAGCGCAATGCCGGGGCGAGGGCCCAGTCGGAGTCGAGGGCCAGCGCGCCGCCGGTGTCCTGACCCGTTGGCCGGCGGACTGCGATGTTGGGGCGCGTCTCGTAGTAGTAGGCGCTGGAGTAGGGGATCAGGATGTTGGCGCAATCGTATCCGCCTCGCAGGAACACCAGCAGGAAGCGTGGCGAGCCCGGGGGCGCCGCAAACACTCTGCCGGCCGCGGTGCAAGCGGGAACGGCACAGGCCATCAGGTGCAGCAACTCGCGACGTCGCATACGCGCCCCTAGTGATAGTTGAAATCCGGCGAAGCCAGCAGAAACGTGTTCCACTCGAGCTGTGAGCTCGCGCGATCCAGCGCCGTTCGCGCATTCACCGACAGGAATGGCTCGATAGCGGAGAAGTACAAGCGGGTGGAGAGTCGCGGAAAGCCCGTGGTCGCGGCCGCGCTCCCATCCTCAGGCTCGAACAGTCCGCCGTTGCCGGCTCCGATCGCCCGGGCGATCTCGAAGCGGCGACTCATCTGCCCCGAGCTGGCCCAGCCGCTTTCGGTCAGTGGGTAGCCGTCGGGCGTCTGCCGCCCGAACAGCGGCTCGCCGAGCGCATTGAGCCAGTTGACCACCGGATGCGTATTGAGGATCGCCTTGCCGTCGTAGGCGAGGCGCACCGTCGAGACCACGTAATGCATCGGGTCCTTGAATTTCGTGCCCAGCGAGGCTGACAGCTCCCGCGACTCGAACAACGTCTGCAGGACCTCAGCGATGTCGCCATGGGTCTTGCGGAAAGTCTTCGCCATCTTCTCCACGAGCGCGCGCGGCGGATCGTCGGCGACGAAGTACATGGCGAGCTGGCGCGAGATGAAGGCGGCGCAGGCCGGCTGCGACACCAGCAGATCGACGGCCCGCTCCACTTCATCGAAGCCGCCCGGCTCGAAAGTCTTGCCGAGCAGTGTCTTGGTACCGGCGTCGTGGCGCGCCGGGTTGAACTCGAACGCGCCCTCGTGCCGGTAGAGCTTCTGCCACTGAGGCTTCAGGCGCGGCTCGCGGCCGGAGGCGTCGATGCCGACGCCGGTGAGGATTCTGGCGAGCTCCTGGATGTCCTGTTGGGTGTAGCCCGATCCCACTCCCAAGGTGTGCAGCTCCATCAATTCCCGGGCGTAGTTCTCGTTGAGGTGCCCCGCGGCGTTTTGTGCGTTGTCCAGGTATTGCAGCATCGCCGGGTGGGTCAGCGTGGCGATGACCAGATCGCGGAAGTGGCCAAGCGCGTGCGCGCGGATGGTGTCGGCATAGTCTGCGACGAGCCAGGCGTCATTGGCTTTGTATTGGAACACGCTGAAGTGGTTCAGCCAGAACCACGTCATCTGCTCTTGAATCTGTGCCTGCGAGTAGATGGCGCGCAGCAGCTCGCGGCGCGCTGCCTCGTACGCCATGTGGTTGCCTTGCTCGTTGAGCGCCTTGCGGTCCGCCTGCTTGGCCGCATCGTCGCTCAACGCGTTGATGCGCTGCTGCTCCTGCGTTACCGCGAGGAGCAGTTGAGACGCGCTCGAGTGCGAGACCTGCAGGGCGTCGATCTGCGCAGCGATCTGCGGCGGCAGCCGCGGGTCGCGCCGGTGCAGCTGCTCGTCCAGATACCTGCGCCTCCCCAGTTTCAGGTACTCGCTGACAGTGGCCGTCGTGGGTCCATAGGTGACCCGCTCCAGCCACAGAGCGTCCTCCCGCGAGAGCGTGGCACCGGCCGCGCGGGCCGATGGCCCGCCCCCCGCCGCGCAAAGGACGGCCAGACCTGTCGCCGCGATGGATCCGAGCCTGTTCATTGGTCCTGGTGGGAACGCGGCGGGCCGACTTTCGATGACAGGGCGCGGTCAGGTTCCTGTCCGCACCTCGGCCTGGCTGCGCACCAGCACGCCGCGTCGAATCGCTCGATTCACTGCTGACAATACTGCCAGCAATGAGGCCGTGACGATATTTGCGTGACGTCCCACGCCAAACAGCGACCCCGATCCGGCTACCGAGATCTCAACGTAGGCAACGGCTTGCGCATCGCTTCCCGTCGTACAGGAGTGCTCGTCGTACGCGAGGACATCGATCGGAAGCGCGAGTGCCCGCACGGCGGCATCGATCGGCCCCGTGCCTGCGGCCTGCAACGCGACTTCTCGGCCTGCATCGAGGAGGCGCAGGGAGATCCGCTCCCGCTCGTGTCCGTCCGCGGAGGTCGTCGACTGGTGCGCCACATAGGTGAACGGAGCTTGTGGGGCGAGATACTCCGTCTCGAACAGCCGCCACAGGTCGCTGGATGTCAGCTCCGAGCCGCAGGTATCGGCCGCCTCCTGCACCACCCTGCTGAATTCGATCTGCAGCCGTCGCGGCAACACCAGTTGGTAGTCGCGCTCCAGCAGGTAGGCCACCCCGCCTTTGCCGGACTGACTGTTGACGCGAATGATGGATTCGTAGGAGCGGCCCAGGTCCGCAGGGTCGATGGGGAGGTAAGGCACGTCCCAGATCCCGCCCGGTACCAGCGCGGCAAACCCTTTCTTGATCGCATCCTGGTGCGAGCCGGAAAACGCGGTGAACACCAGGTCACCCACATAGGGGTGGCGGGGATGGATCGGGAGCCGCGTGCACTCCTGCGCACAGCGCGCTATCGCGTTGATGTTCGAGAAGTCCAGTCCGGGCTCTACGCCCTGCGTGTACAGATTGAGCGCGAGCGTCACTATGTCGACATTTCCCGTGCGCTCACCGTTGCCGAACAGCGTCCCTTCCACACGTTCCGCACCGGCCATCACGGCAAGCTCCGCGGCGGCCACTCCCGTACCCCGATCGTTATGGGGGTGAACGCTGATCACGACACAGTCGCGGCGTGCGAGGTGTCGACCGACCCACTCGATCTGGTCGGCATAGACGTTCGGTGTGGCCATTTCCACTGTCGCCGGCAGATTGAGAATCGCCTTACGCTGCGGCGTGGGCTGCCAGACCGCGGTCACCGCATCGCAGATCTCGACGGCGAAGTCGAGCTCCGTCCCCGTGAAGCTCTCGGGCGAATACTGGAACGTCCACTGTGTCTGCGGCTGCAGAGCCGCGCACTGGCGGATCAGCTCGGCTGCGGTCACCGCGATGTCCAGGATGCCTGCGCGATCGAGTCGGAACACGACCCGCCGCTGCGTGGTGGAAGTGGAGTTGTAGAGATGAACGATGGCGCGGGGTACGCCGCGCAGACTCTCGAAGGTGCGCAGAATCAGATCCGCGCGGGCCTGGGTGAGTACCTGAACGGTGACGTCGTCCGGGATGAGGCGCTCCTCGATCAGCTCGCGCACGAAGTTGAAGTCGGTCTGCGAGGCGGCCGGGAAGCCGACCTCGATTTCCTTGAAGCCGATGCGCACGAGCTGCTCGAACATGCGGCGCTTGCGCGCGGAATCCATCGGCTCGATCAGTGCCTGGTTGCCGTCACGCAGGTCGACACTGCACCAGGTTGGCGCAGCGGTGATCGTGCGCGACGGCCAGGTGCGGTCGGCAATCGGGATAGGAGCAAACGGTCGGTACTTTTGCGAGGGCGTGCGCTGCACGGGTATCTCCTTGAGGGAACGTCGCAGGGCATCGGCGCAATGCCGCAGGCAGCGCCGGGCAAGCGCGATCCCGGTTCGGTTCGCGAATTCAGTTGGGGTTTACGGTCTTGTCAGCGCCGACCGTTGGCGCGTGGGTGATTTGCGCCTAGCGGCGCAGGAGCGTAAGCGCGAGCGACAACAGCGGCAGGACGCCGGTGCTGGGGATGCGGAGGGATGTCGCGCTCGAGTGCATGACCCAAACGTAGCATCAGTCAGGGGAGGCGACAAGAGCCGGCTGTGTGACGGGGTAGAAGATTCGCGTCTCGCCGGTTTCCAGAACCTGAAAGGCCTCGGGCGCGAGGGCATGTTGGCGGCGGGCCGCCGCCAGATCGATGACCGGGTCATCGATCCCCTCGTCGGTCAGGCGAAAACAGCCAAAATGCGTACCCACGGATAGCGGAGTCCGCAGGTCCAGATGCGCCCGCACCGCATCGTCGGGGTTCATGTGCTGCTCCTGCATGAACCAGCGGGGCTCATAGGCTCCGATCGGGAGCAGGCAGATGTCGAGCGGCCCACAGCGCTCGCGCACGTCACTGAAGTGGGTCCCGTAGCCGGTGTCCCCTGCGAAGAACAGGCGGCGACCGTCGGCCTCGACCACGAATCCGCCCCACAGCGTACGGTTGCGATTGCGCGGGCTGCGCGCGGACCAGTGCCTGGCGGGTGTCATCGTCACCTGCGCGTTGGGTACGCTTACGGACTGCCACCAGTCGAGCTCATGGACCCTCTCCAGGCCGAAGCTCTCCAGCAGCGGCTTGTTCCCCAGGCTGGTGAGGAAGCAGGGCGAGTGCGTGCGTTGCAGCCGCACCAACGTCGGCATGTCCAGATGGTCGTAGTGATTGTGCGTGACCAGAACCAGATCGATCCTCGGGAGGTCCTGGAACGCTAACCCCGGATCGCGCACCCGTTTGGGTCCGATGCTCGTGAACGGGCTCACCCGCTGCGAATACACCGGATCGGTCAGAACGTTGAGACCGCGAAACTGCACCAGGAAAGTGATGTGATTGACGAACGTCAGCGCGATCTCACCTGCTGCCAGGTGCGTCGCCGGTGCCGGGCGCGCGCGATTCTCTACCCACTGCGGCCAGGGTGTGGGTTGAGAAGTGCGCCGCCAGCGGCGCACGTCCGCGAAGGACCGGCCGGTGCTTCCGACCGGATTGAAAAACCGCTCGCCATCGAAGTGGTCAGTGGGCGCCCCACGATGGCCAGGCCCCCCGAGCAGTGCGCGCAGGGTGCCCAGAATCCCGAGGCGCGTGGGCGGCGCGTTAGAGCTCATATCCGGTATAGAGTACACGCGCATGGACGGCAGAAGCGCGCCAGTTTGCCGCGTTGCAGCGACTCGTCCAGAATCCGCAAAAAGAGGGGGGGTGCCATGCGTTTTTCTTCGCGAGCTTGCAGCGGTTGGTGGGCAGCGCTCGTCGTGCTCGCCTGGGGGGCAATGCCTGCCAGTGCAGTGGCGCAAACACAGGCGGGCGCCGCGTCCGGGGAGATCCGTCTCTACACCCTCAATTGCGGACACCTCGAGTTCAAGGATCTGAGTTTCTTCTCCGATACCGGCGACTATGACGGCGGCAAGAGCGGCGTCATCGTCGCGCCGTGCTTCGTCATCCGGCATCCGAAGGGAATCCTGGTGTGGGACACAGGGATGAGCCCGCACTTCCCGAAGGGCGTGAACGCCGCGGGCGTCAGCGGTGGCATCGATGTGCCTGTGGAGAAGCTCCTCGCGCAGATCGGCATCAAACCCGCCGACGTCAACTATCTGGCGTTCTCCCACCTGCACAGCGATCACACTGGCAACGCCAACCTGTTCAAGTCGGCGACCTGGATCATGAACAAGACGGAGCTGGCGTGGGCGCTCGGGGGCGGCTCCGGCAGTCCCGTCGACGTGAGCGACTTCAGCGCATACAACACGGCCAGGACGCACATGATCGACGCTGACTACGATGTCTTCGGCGACGGCACGGTGCGCATCCTCAAGACACCCGGTCACACGCCCGGCCACCAGGTCCTGGAGTTGAAGTTGCAGAAGGCGGGGACGGTGATTCTGGCCGGTGACCTCTATCACTTCCGCGCCGACCGCGCGTCGCGGCTGGTTCCTCTTTTCAATACCAATCGCGCCGACACGCTGGCCTCGTTCGATCGTGTCGAGCGGCTTGCGCACAACACGCATGCGCGCGTGGTCATCGAGCACGACCCGGAGGACTTCAAATCGATGCCGAAGTTTCCGGCGTACCTGGACTGACCGGGTGGTGCAGCGCCGGGGCCCGCACTGCGGGGCGCCCGAGCCGTGGTCATTCGCAACGCAATGCAAGTATCGGATTTGCGCGCGCGATGGAGTAGCAATGCGCAGCTACTGTCGCGAGCGCGAGGACAAGCGCGCCTGCTGCCGCGGCCACGAACAGAACAGGATCCAGAGTGACGTGGTAAGCAAAGGACTCCAGCCAGCGGCTCATCAACACCGCTGCGGCAGCCCACGCGAGCAGCGACGCCCATAACACCGGCTTCGCAAACTGCCATAGCAGCAGGCGCAGGATATCGTGCGTCTGCGCACCCATGGCCTTACGGATGCCGATCTCCTTGGTGCGCTGGTTTGCCAGGGCCGTTGACAGTCCTGCCAACCCCAGGCAAGCCAGCAACACCGCCACAGCGGCGCAGGCTGCGAAAGACTGCGCTTGCCGCAGCACAGCGACATACAGAGTCTGTATGTAGCTGTCGAGAAAGAAGCGATCGATGGGTGCGCTATGCCCGGTCCGCTTCCACAGTGCATCGATCGCTGCAAGCGTTTCGGGGATATCCCGCCCTCGAAGCTTTACGCTGATCAGCGAGTAGGCTTCGCCCATTCGACCAACGAGGCGGTCGCGCGCGGCACCGGCTTCCATGAAGATGGCCGGGCGAATCTGCTCGTGTACCGTGTCGATGGAAAAGTCGGGGACGACAGCGACGATCGGCGCCTCGGGATGCGGGTCTATGAAGGGAAGGCGTTGGCCCACGGCGGCGGCCGGAGACGAGAAGCCGAGGCGCTTCACGGCAGTCTCGTTGAGGATGTAGCCGGGAGGGCCGCCCGCCGCGCCCGCTGCGCCCGCGGCGCCTGCGCCCGTCGCGCCCCCCGCGCCCGCCGCATCGCGCACGGGAAGCTGCCCCGCGAGCGGCTTCAACCCGTAGAGCTGAAACAGACCCGGCTCCAGCGCCACGGTGTCGAACGCCAGCGTGCTTCCGTCAGCCAGGCGAAAGTTGCCGAACGCGGCGCGATCAAGCAGCGCCTGATCGGAGCAGTAGGCGCCGCTCACTCCCGGCAACTCGCGTAGCCCGTTTTGAAATGCCTGCTCGCAAGGTTCCCGGATCATCAGCATCTGGTCGGTATTGAGTCGCAGCGCATCGTGCGCCGCGTAGTTGCGCTGCTCGTACACGACACCGCCCGCGATCACCAGGCCGATCAGCGCTGCGAACTGAACCGTCACGAGAGCTTGCCTGACGCGTGCGCCGTGCATGCCCGCTGAGAAGCCGTGGAGCGCTCGTGCCGGTCGGATTTCGCGTAGCACGGCCGCCGGATACAGTCCTGCGAGGGCGCCGAACACGAGCGTCGTGAGCGCTATCCATCCAATCAGCGCTGGAGTGTGTCCGAGCTCGAGCTTCACTCCCAGATCCAGCAGTGCGCTCACCCGTGGTAGGGCCAGCTCGGTCAGCACCACTGCGACGCAGGCCGCGATACCGGCATAGATCATCGACTCGCCCAGAAACTGCACGAGCACGTCGCGGGAACCGGCCCCGGAGACCTTGCGAATCCCCACTTCGAGCGCGCGCCGCGGAGACCGGGCGACCGCAAGATTGATAAAGTTGATGGTGGCAACCAACAGAGTGAGTGCGCCTACGAGCGCGAGCATCACGAGCCGACTGCGAAACCCGGAATTGAGGTTGGGGTGCTGGTTCACGCGGTCGATGCGTACCGGCTCGAGCGAGGCGACGATTCCGGGTGGAAAGCTGTTCGGAGGAAACACCGCGCGAATCAACGCCGGCATCGCCGCCAGCAGGTTTTCCAGGCCCGCTTTCGAGGACAATCTCACATAGGTGCGACCAGTGAGAAATATCGCACCGCTCCCAGGCCGGTTGCGCGGGTTGGCAGCGAGGACGCTCTGCGGCGAATACGACGACAACCCGCTCGCGAAAATTCCGGTTTCCAGCTCAGTGCCGGACGGCAGATCGTCGATCACAGCCGTCACGGTCATCGGGTGCGCCCCCTGGATCGATCCGCCCGGCGGCGCGTGCTCGATCCCGCTGACGAGAAGCGTGGCGCCAAGCGGAGCATCGGTTCCAAAATATTCTCTGGCCTTGCTGCGTGTCAGGACGATGCTGTCGGGCTGACGCAAGGCGCTATGCAGATCCCCCGCGGTGACCGGCAGGGGCAGGACGTCGAACACGGTGGGGTCGGCCCAGTAGATCGTTTCCCGGGACTCAGTCTGGTCTTTTCGGAGCATCACCTCGGTTTGGGAGACTCGGGCCACCGCCTCCACGCCCGTCACCTGCGTCCTGATCTCCTCCGCCAGCCAACTCGTGGACTCCGCGTTGTAGAGCTCGGGATGTCCTTTCGGTATGGCGATGGTGGCGATCAGGTACGTCCGGTCGTAGCCGGGGATGAAATGATCGTAGGTGAGCTCGTGATGGATGATGAGGCCGACCAGCAGAGCGGCCGACAGGCCGACGGCGAGGCCGAGAATGCTGATCGTGGCGTAGAAGCGGCTCCGGGCAATGTTGCGTAGCGCTGCAGCCAGATAATTTCGGAACATCGCTGCTTCCTCCCCGCGAGGATGTTACGTCGATCGCTTGCCTTTGACACTGGCCACGTAGCGGGACAAGCCCTGCGTCAGCGCCTCCGAGACGATCCGGCAGCGAGCGCTGCGGCGCAAGTCGGCGTGCATGGCGACCCAGATCTCCAGCTTCAATGAGAAGGCCGCCGGCAGGACCGGTATCAGATCCGGGTCCCGGCGAGCGATTCCGATCTGACAGGCGCCGATTCCGCAGCCCGCCCGGAGCGCCGCCAGCTGAGCCAGGTCGCTGTCGGTGCGCAGCGCGAACATGTCCAGCGCGAGGCCGCGGGCACGAAGGGAGCGTGTGAAGGCGTTTTCCTGGTCGAAGCCGATCACGGCATGACGGGCAAGCTCGGCGGCACTGCCGGGCATCCCGTGACGGTCAACATAGCGCCGATGTGCCGTCAACCCTCCCGGCTATCGCAACTGGGCGGAGTTGGTGATGCCGATGCTCTCGAGCACGATCGCTGCGGCGCAGGCGTCCGGTGCCCGCGTGCTCCTTCCCGGAACCATCTACAACTACGGCCCGGACGCTTTTCCAGTGCTCCGCGAGGACTCACCGCAGCATCCCCTTACGCGCAAGGGCGCCATCCGGGTCGACATGGAGCGCGCGCTGCGGGATGCCGCTCGATCCGGCGTGCGTTCGCTGGTAGTCCGCGCGGGCGACTTCTTCGGGCCCGCGGCGGGCAACAACTGGTTCTCGCAGGGGCTCGTCAAGCCCGGGCGCCCCGTCAGTTCGATCACCTGTCCGGGCCGCAACGGCGTCGGTCACTCCTGGGCTTATCTGCCGGATCTTGCCCAGACGATGGTGCAACTGCTGGAGCGCGAGTCGACGCTCGCGCTGTTTGAGACTTTTCATTTCCGTGGCCACTGGGATGCGAACGGCGGCGAGATGGTGGAGGCGATCCGTCGTGTCATTGGCAATCCCTCTGCGCCCGTGCGTAAGTTTCCGTGGCTCGTCGTCACGCTTGCATCGCCCTTCGTGACTCTGTTTCGCGAAATGATGGAGATGCGGTATCTCTGGAAAGAGCCGCTGCAGTTGAGCAATGAGCGGCTGGTCCAAGTGTTGGGAGCTGAGCCGCACACGCCGCTCGACGTTGCAGTACGCACCACGCTCGAGGGGCTCGGGTGCCTGTAGCTGCGCGGCCGCGAGCGCCGACGCTCCGTTCGGCGCCACAGCCTGCGCGGCTGCTGGCGATCAAGAAGGCGAAAGTATCTGGATTGGGCGCTTGAGATGCGACGGATCTTGCCGGAAGAGGCCCCTTTGAACTGGCCACCCGACTGGGTGAGGGTGAGAACGTTTGCGTGGCCGCCGGCAACCCTCGTAGAATCACCCTCCCCCTGAGCGGGTGTAGTTCAATGGTAGAACTGCAGCTTCCCAAGCTGCTAACGTGGGTTCGATTCCCATCACCCGCTCCACTCTCGCCCCCACGCCCCTTGTCACGCTCACCCCGGCAGCAGCGCGTACCCGTCGAGCCGGCACCGCGATCCATGCGCCGTAGCGGACTGGATGAGCTGACTGTCATGTCAGTCTGCTCAACCTGTATGACTCATCCTTATCCTGTTGGCTGGTAGCGTTAGCAGGATTTGCGTGCACCGTGTCCCGTAACGCGCTATTGTCATGTCAGAACAAGAAGCGCACTGGCAGCGCCGGATTCAGCGATTGTTGGGGGCATCGACCGCATGTGCATGCACAGGCTGTATGTCTTTGGACTGGGTCCACTGCTGCTGGGGTGTCTAGCCGCCTGTGAAACGCAGGTCACACTCACTCCGACACTGAGTGCGCAGGCGCCGCCGGCGTGCGTGATCGCGGCGCCGCTGTCGTACGACGGCCAACCGGCCTACCTGCCGCAGGTGATATCGGCGCAGCCGGCCGCGGAGCCTGCGACGACCGTCCTGCGCTACAGCTATGACGCCCAATACAACGCAAAGCAGCAGATCACGGCGTTGCAGCCTCTCAATCCGCTGCTCATCGTCGGATTCCCGACGGGGTCGAACGCGATCACCGTCTCGGGGCTGCTGGAGGTACTGCGCGACGGCAAGCCCGTGCGCGCCTACGCCGCAGCGTGCGCTCTGAAGCGCACCTCAACCGTCTTTTCCGAGGGCGAGACCCTGACGGCGATGCGCCGCCGGGCCCTGTTTCTCGTGCGGGACAACATTTCGGCGCAGGTCTGCCGCGACCAGCAGGGGTTGCGTGCCCTGCTCGCGGGAGATCGGCCGAGCATTGCAGATAAACAGCCACAATGACGGGAGGGACGCATGAGTTCGAGGAGACTTCTGTATGCCGCGCTGGCGACCGGCGCGATGGCGGTGTTGTTGAGCGGGTGCGCGACCTTAGGCCCGGCCTACACGCCCGATGCCAACGCGCCGCGGGACAAGGGGACGGTCTACGTCTACCGGCCGAAGGCGTTCGGGGGCGGTGCGATCAGCTACACGGTATCCGCGAACGGCACCGAGCTGTCGTCGTTGCCCGCGGGCGGGTACTTCGTCTATTACGCAACCCCCGGTGAGACCGAGTTCAGCGCGAAAACCGAGGCCAAGACTTCAGTCACGGTCGACGTGAAACCGGGGCAGACCTACTACGTGCAGGGCACCATTGGAATGGGAGTGTTCGTCGGTCATCCGCACCTGACACAGGTGACGAGTGACGTGGGCGCGAAGGAGATCGCCAGCTGCAAGCTCGTGCCGCCGGCGGCACCGAAGGCGGTGGCGAAGACAGGATCCTGAGGCTTCCGGGACTCACTCACGGCGCCGGCGGGTCGAACAGCGATCCGTCGGCCGCCGCCGCCGCCACTAGCGCCCGCCGCCTCTGCCGCCGTCTCTACCGCCGCCGCCTCTACCGCCCGACCGGGCACTGCGGCGTTGTCACCCGCCGCGGGGGCTCGCCTTCACCGTTGGGTCGACGTCGTTGCGCATGTAAGTGCACTTCCCATGCCGACAGTCGATGCTCGCGCTGGGTCGCAGGCTGGCTTGCAGGTCCGAGGCCTTGCGCAGGATCTGCGCTTCGCGGGCGGGCGTGAGATTGCGAATGTATTTCGCGTCGATTCGGTACCAGGGGCTGTGCCAGCGTGCCATGTCGGCAATGACTTGATCCGGATCGGCTCCTTCGATCATGACCTGATAGGCCGCTGCGACGACTCCGGTCCGGTCGACTCCGGCGCGGCAGTGAATGTAGATCGGTTTGGGCGCCTGCTTCATGATCGCAAGGAACAGGGCCACGTGATCGTCGAGATGCTTGGCGCTCAAAACCTGGAGCGGACTGAATCCGGGCACCTGGAAGTAGGGCAGTGACTGCGACAGGTTCGGCGGCGCGGCGGCGTCCTCGAATGCGCGCTTGTCGTTGCGCTGCAGGCTGACGATGGAGCGCACGCCTCGCTCGAGGAGCCACTGCGCGTCCGCCGCGTTCGGATTCGGCCCTCGCCACAACGTTCCGGGCGTGACGACACAGAAATTCCGGATCGGGGAATCCAGGTCGTTCGAGCAGGCGCCGCGCAGGGTGTGCGGGGAGATATAGACGCAGCCGGACAGTGCCAACAGGAGTGCGCACGCGAGCACCCAGGCAGGGGTCGCTACGACTTTCTGCAGTGGCGACACTCCGTTTGGGCGCCGCTCCGCTTCCTGCCGATTGCTCGGCAATTCCGCCGATTGCTCCGCAATTGGGGGCTCGCGTACCATCGGGGTGCAACGTCGACATGGGCGGATCAGTTCCGGCGGCGCTCGTAGTGGACGATGAGGGCGCCGGTGTCGAGCGTGCGGCTGTCGATCAGCTTCAGGTCCTGGCGCCGGAAGCCGCGGGCGAACAGGGGCACCCCGTCACCGAACAGATTCGGGGTGATCATCAGGCGATACTCATCGACGAGATCGTGGGCGATCAGGCTCTGGGCAAGGCTGGCTCCGCCGAAGGAGAAAATGTCGCCGGCGGCCGTCCGTTTGAGCTCGGCCACGGCCTGGGCCAGGTCCCCCTCGAGGAGCTTGCCGTTCCAACCCGGATCGCCGCTCAAGGAGCGCGACGCGACGCTCTTGGGCAGGCGGTTCATGGCCGCGGCGTGCGGCACGCTGGCGGCGGGGCTGTTCGGGTCGGTGGCGGCCGGCTCCCAGAAACCCTTGTTGAACAGGAAGTTGACCCGGCCGTAAAGCAGGTGGCCGGCACGCCCCAGGGCATATCCGGACCAGTGCTTCTCCAGGTCAGCCGACCATTGCGGTCCGATGAACTCACCGCCGGCGCCGGCGATATGACCATCGAGGCTCATGAACATCGACAGGACGAGCTTGCGCATGGGAGGACTCCGCCGTGACAACCAGTTGTATATTGCAACCGGTTGCTTTCTACTCCAACCGATTGCATATTGCAAGCAGTATGAAAGCGCAGCCTGCAATGAGACAGCCCGGGCCGCCCGAGCAGCGCTCGGGATGCCCGATCAACCTGACGCTGGAGACCATCGGCGATCGCTGGAGCCTGCTGGTCATCCGCGACCTGATGTTCGGCAACCGCAGGCACTTCCGCGAGCTGCTGACGCGGTCCGAGGAGGGCATCGCTTCCAACATCCTGGCGGACCGGCTGAAGCGGTTGCTGGAGGCGGGGCTCGTGACCCGGGTGGACGACCCGCAACACAAGCAGAAAGCCATCTACAGTCTCACCGAGAAGGCCATTCAACTCGTGCCGCTGCTGGCGCACATGGGTGCGTGGGGCCGGCGGCACCTGCCGGTCTCCGAGGAGATGTCCATACGCGCGCGCCTCCTGGAGGAGGGAGGTCCGAAGCTGTGGGATGACTTCATGGACGAGCTGCGTGAGACGCACCTCGGAGCAAAGCGTAGTAGGAAGAGCGGCGTAACGGTGGCGGAACGCCTGCAGACGGCCTTTGAAGCGGCGTGCCGCAAGTCCCGCCGCGCTTCGTGATGTCGAAGAGTCTGCCGACAGTAGTGCTCGTGCACGGTGCGTGGCATGGAGGATGGTGTTGGCAGAGGCTCACCCCGCATCTGGTGAAGCGCGGATTCGTCTGCCGAACCGTCGATCTTCCCAGCGTGGGCGCCAGGCCGGGAGAGGCTATCGGTCTATCCGAGGACGCCGCGGCTGTCAGGGCGGCGGTCGCCGAGGTTTCCGGCCCCGTGATTCTGTGCGCTCATTCCTATGGCGGAATGGTGATCTCGATGGCCGCCGCAGGCGCACCCCAAGTCGAACACCTCGTGTACGTGTGCGCGTACGTACCTGAAAGCGGGCAGTCGGTGCAGGACATCCGCGGCGGCAAACGTTTGCCGTGGGTGCAGAAGCTCGACGGCGGTCTGACGATGGCGGATGCCGAGCGTGCGGCGCCTTTGTTGTACGGTGGCTGCGATGCAGTGACCCAACAGTGGGCGATGCGCCAGCTGCGGCCGCAGTGCAACGCCGCGTTCGAGGAAGCCATAGGAACGCCGGGCTGGAAGGAAGTGCCCTCGACCTATGTCATCTGCGCCGACGACAAGGTCATCGCACCCGAGCTGCAACGCGACGTGCTCGCGCCCAGGACGACGCAAGTCATCGAGCTCGACTCGGGTCACTCGCCCTTCCTGTCGATCCCGGCGGAGCTTGCCGAGGCTGTGCTTTCGCGACGCTAGTCCCCCGTTGCTGAGGAAGTCGGCCCCCGCGAGCTCGCGGCGATCCTCAGGCGGCGCCAGCGACCCTCGCTCGTGGCCGGCGCCGCCAGGAACTTCTGGGCGCACGCTTCGTTGCACGGGGGGACTTGACGGAGGATCGCGACATGGCCGCATCTGCAGCTTCGAATGGTAAGAACACAGCCGACGTCTCGGACGTAAAAGATCACCTGCGGGCTGCAGGGGAAGCGGCGGCTGAAGCCGCACGTGCGCGGGCCGATCAAGCCCGCGAGTGGGCGACGGACCGATGGTCCAGCCTGCAGGAACGGGTTGAGGCTCAGCCCTATCGGGCGACGGCCTGGGCCCTGGGAATCGGTGTCGTCGCCGGGTTCCTGCTGGCCGGGCTGATCCGCGGCAGCCGTCGATAACACTGCCGCCCGGTCGACAACGCGATCGCCACCGTGGCGTGCCTTACTCCGCGGCCGGCCCGCCCGAGCGTCCGAAACCGCCATTTTCGCTGCCTCTGACCATTCGGTGACACTCGCGAGTGCCCGCCGTGGTCTGCTTTACCCATGCACCAGATTGGCGTCGTGGGCCTCTCCTATCGCCATGCCGGCGTCGATGACATAGCCCGGTTCTCGCTTCCCAAGGAGAAGGTGGGTGCACGCCTGCCCAGCTTGCGCGACTGCCTGGGTGCCGCGGAGGTTCTGTACGTCGGAACCTGCAATCGGGTCGAGGTCCTGTACACGACGCTCGATGGCTCACCTGCCGGTGATGCCCGGCGCGACATCTTTCGCGCGCTGATCGGGCGCGAGCCACAGCCCGGTGAGGCAAACCGCATGCTGCGCGCCTGGACAGGCGAGGCGGCGCTCGAGCACCTGTTCCTGGTGGCTTGCGGCCTGGATTCCGCGCAAGCGGGCGAGCAGGAGATCGCGGCCCAGATTCGCGGTGCCTGGGAGACCTCTCGCTCAGCGAACGTGTCCGGCCCCACGCTCGATCGCCTGGTCGCCGAGGCGTTGGGGATGGCAACCCGCGTTCACCGTCTGGAAGCCGGCGTGCCGGCCCCCTCGCTGGCCGGTCTGGCGGCCGACCGGGTGCTGGCGCACATGGGCGTATCAGGGGCAGGGGCAGCGGGCGCAGCATCAGATGCGGGCGCGCCTCCCGGCGTGGGTGCCGGCGTGCAGATCCCGGGCGTGGGTGCCGGCGCGCCCGGCCAGGCCGCCCAGCCCGTGGCCCTGCTCGGCGTCTCGCCAATGACAAAGCGCTGCGCAATGGTCCTCCACCGCGCCGGCCTCCCGCTGGTGGTAGTCAACCGCACCCTGGAGCCCGCGGAGGAATTCGCGCAGGCGGTGGGGGGGCGGGCGTTCTCGCTCGAGCAGTTCAGAGCCGCCCCGATCGCCGTCGGCGCAGTGATTCTGGCAGCCGGTGGAGGCGAGGCGATTCTCGATGCGCAGGCGCTCGGTCGACTTGCTACGAGCTGCGCGGGCCAGCGAGCCCCTCTGCTGGTGGATTTCGGCGTCCCCCCGAACGTCGATCCTCAAGCCGCGAGCACCGCAGGACTGAGCCGGGTGGGCATGAGCGATCTGATTCAAACAGCTCAGGAGCGGCGCCTGTCGGAGCTGATGCGGCTTGCGCCAGTGCGGGCCGCCATCGATGAGCGCCTGGCCTTTCTCCGCGACGATCTGGCGGCGCGTGCGATAGGACGTAAACTCGCCGACCTGCGCGGGGCGTTTGAGCAGATTGCGGCCGACGAAACCGACCGCGCGTTGACGGCAGAGTTTCGTGGCCTCGATGATCTCCAGCGCGAGCAGCTCAGACGTTTTGCGTCCACGGTGGCCCGACGCCTGGCGCACTTGCCCATCGCTGGAATGCGTGCGGTCGCCGCCCACGTGGGCGCCGACGCCGTCGATGCCTTCTTCCGCGAGGCGCGGCTGCGGCGCAATGGGGGTGGCGCGGAGCGCACCGAGGCGGTCGATGCCGCGCAAGACAACGAAAGAGATACTTGAAATGCAGAGCCCCTCATCACACCCCCGCTCCGCCGAGTTGTACGAGCGCGCGTGTCGAGTCATTCCCGGTGGAGTCAACTCCCCGGTGCGCGCCTTCCGGGCAGTCGGTGGCCATCCGCTGTTCGTCGCGCGCGGGTCCGGACAGTTTCTGGTGGACGCCGACGGTCGCGAGTACCTCGACCTCGTCGGCTCCTGGGGCCCGTTGATCCTGGGGCATGCGCACCCTGCGGTGTTGGAGGCTGTCGCCACGGCTGTTCGCAACGGAACGACTTACGGGGCGCCCTGTGCAGGTGAGGTGGAGCTGGCAGAGCGGATAGTTGCCTCATACCCGGGCCTGGAGCAGGTCCGTTTCGTCTCGTCAGGGACAGAAGCGGTGATGAGCGCAATCCGCCTCGCCCGCGCTTTCACGAACCGCGACCTGATAGTGAAATTCTCAGGCTGCTATCACGGTCACGCGGATCACCTGCTGGTGGCCGCGGGATCGGGGCTCGCGACCTTCGGGAAGCCTTCTTCAGCCGGTGTGCCCGAGGCGTTCACGGCCTGCACGCGCGTACTGCCGCTGGATGATGACGCTGCGGTCAGGGAGCTGTTCGCCCGCGAAGGCGGCCGGATCGCCGCCGTCATCATCGAGCCCGTGCCGGCGAACCATGGGCTTCTGTTGCAACGCCGGGAGTTTCTCGAGGAGCTGCGTGCGCTCACCCGCCGGCACCGGGCGCTGTTGATATTCGACGAGGTCATCTCCGGGTTCCGGCTGGCGCGCGGCGGAGCCGCCCAGGTGCTGAGCATCGTCCCGGACCTCGCCACGTTCGGAAAGGTGATTGGCGGGGGCATGCCCGTCGGTGCATTCGGCGGCCGCAGCGCCATCATGGCGCGCCTGGCCCCGCTCGGTGACACCTATCAGGCCGGTACCCTGTCCGGGAATCCCGTAGCCATGGCTGCGGGCATCGCCACACTCGATGTCCTCGTCCAGCAATCCGGATGGGAGCGCCTGGAGGCGTTGGGCGCAGAGTTGGAGCGCCTGCTGCGACCCATTCTGGCGGACGCCCGCTTTCCCGTGCAGCTCGTGCGCGCCGGCTCCTTGTTCTGGCTGGCCTTTCACGAGGGAGATCCGCCGCGGAACGCCGTGTCTTTGTCGACGGCGGCGACTGCGCGCTTCAGCGCTCTCTTCCACGCCATGCTCGACCGCGGCGTGTATCTGCCTCCTTCCGCGTATGAGGCCTGTTTTCTATCGCTCGCTCATCGCAGCGCCGACCTGCAGCGTCTGGCGCAGGCCCTGCGCGAATCGCTCGCCGCCATCTCATGAGCTACGCATGAAATCCGCGCGCGTCTTTCAGCTCACCGCTCTCGCCATGGTGGCCGTCTCGGCCGTCATGGTGGCGTACTGGATGTACGCCTTGAGATCGGGGGCGATCGAGAGGAATCAGGCCGCGCGCGTGCTCTATTCCGAGCAAGTCGCCGCCGCTCAGGCGCTCCTGGCCGCCGGAGTCAGTGCCGAGCGCGTGCACACAACACTGCCCGGTATCCTCGTCAAGGGCGAGGAGGCTTCCCTGGCCCCGGAAGTCGATCGCACGCTCGCCGCCGAAGAGCGACGGCGCATCAACCAGTTCGCGTGGGAAGGCGCCTTCTTCCTTCTGGCGCTGGGGATCTGTATCACCGTCATTGCACGCGCCCTGCGGGCCGAAGCAATGGTGTTGCACGAGCAGGACAACTTCCTTGCGCTCGTGTCGCACCAGTTCAAGACGCCTCTGGCGAGTCTCCAGCTCTCTCTCGAGACGATGGCGCTGCGCCCCTTGTCGCCCGAGCAGTCCGGGGCGCTCATCGAGCGAATGCTCGCAGACCTCGCGCGGATGGAAGCGATGGTGACGCAGATTCTCGAGAGCGTGCGTCTGGAGCGCGGACGTGTTGACCTTCGTCGTGAGCCCGTCGAGGTTGCCGGAGCCGTCGCGCGCGTCGTCGCAAGCCTGGAGGACCGCGCCAAGAAGGAGCGCGTGAGCATCTCGGCGGACCTTCCTCGCGGTGTCTATGTACTTGCCGATCCGCTTGCGCTGGATGTGGTGATGCGCAACCTGCTCGAAAACGCTATTTCTGCAGTTGCTCCCGTTGGCGGTGGCACGGTTAAGGTCGAAGGCCGACGCATGGACGGTGAGGTCGAGGTGATCGTGCGCGACAGCGGTGTTGGGTTCAGGCCAGGCGACGGCGGGCGCATGTTCGAGAAGTTCACTCGGCTTCACCCTGGGGGGGGCAGTAGCTACTTTGGTACTGGACTCGGTCTCTTTATCGTTCGGCGTTTGATGCAACTCGCGGGCGGACGGGTGAGTGCACACAGCGATGGTGTGGGGCAGGGCGCGCAGTTCGTGCTCGCGTGGCCGGCAGCTCCCGCGGAGGCGGCATGAACGCCGCCGTCCAGCCTGCAGCCGCCGTGCTCGTAGTGGAGGACGACCCGCACCTCTCCGCTGGCGTCGTGGAGAACTTGCGCGCCGAAGGCTACTCCGTCCACGCGGTGGGCGACGGGCAGCAAGCGCTCCAATGGCTGGCCCGCGAGCAATGCGCGCTCATCGTGCTCGACGTGATGCTGCCGATCGTTGACGGCTTCGCCGTGTGCCGCACTCTGCGTGAGCAGGGAGACAACACGCCGGTGTTGTTTCTGACGGCCCGCGGCGACCCGGCCGACCGGGTTCGCGGGTTGGAGGCGGGCGGCGACGACTACCTTGCGAAGCCGTTTCACCTGCAGGAGTTTCTGCTGCGCGTGCGCGCGATCCTGCGCCGTTGGGATTGGTATCGAAGTGCTTCCGCGACCCCCGCCAGCGCGGTGCTGCGCTTTGGTGGGAACGAAGTGGACTTCCGCGCCTTCCGCGCACAGTCCTGGAACGGCGTGGAACAGGAGCTGACCGAAAAGGAGGCGATGATCCTGAAGGTGCTGGCCGAGCGCCCCGGTGAGATCGTCTCGCGGGAAGATCTCCTGGAGCGGGTGTGGGGTTACGACGTCTTTCCTTCGACGCGGACCGTAGACAACTTCATCCTGCGGCTGCGTAAGCGATTCGAGCGCGATCCCGCCAATCCCCGTCACTTCCTGACCGTGTGGGGAGTGGGCTACCGGTTCATGATCGAGGGACAGGAATGACTGCGTCGCGCTCTCTTCGGCTCGGTACGCGCGGGTCCGCACTCGCCATGTGGCAGGCAAGGCACGTCGCCGAGCTGATCGGCAGACAACCCGGTGCACCGCACGTCGAGCTCGTGCAGATCCGTACTGAGGGCGATGTGCGTACGGACGTGCCTTTGTGGGCTGTCGGTGGTCGAGCGTTCTTCACCAAGGAGATCGACCGCGCCCTGTTGGCTTGCGAAGTCGACCTCGCCGTTCACAGCTTGAAGGATCTGTCGACGGTGCTTGAGGATGGAATCACACTTGCGGCAGCCCTCACTCGCGAGGATCCGCGCGACGCCCTTGTCAGTCGCGACGGCCTTCTCCTGTCCGATCTTCCTGCGGGAGCGCGCGTAGGAACCAGTAGTCTGCGCCGCAGGGCATTTCTTGCGCGCACCCGCCCCGACGTGCAGCAGCTCGAGCTGCGGGGCAACGTGCCAACGCGCATCGAGCGCCTCCGCAAGGGCGACTATGACGCGATCATTCTGGCGGCCGCGGGCCTGCGACGTCTGGGACTCGAAGGAAACGTGTCCGAGGCCCTGTCGCCGGAAACATTCCCGCCGGCGGTATCCCAGGGAGTCATCGGAGTGTGCGCGCGGGCCAGCGATGCTGAGGCACTGCGGTGGTTGAAGGCATTGGACGACCCCGGAGCCCGCTTCGCGAGCACGGCTGAACGCGCGCTGCTGCGACGTCTGGAGGGCGGCTGTCAGGTACCTCTGGGTGCTCTCGGGACTCTATCGGGGACGTCTCTGCGCTTGCACGCCGCAGTGTGTGCCCTCGACGGCTCGCGCATGCTGGTCGCGCAAGGCGAGACGGCGGCGACGCTTGAAAGCGCGGCGAGCCTGGGGCAGAAGCTCGCGGATGAATTGCTGTCGAACGGCGCGGGTGAGCTCATCGCTCACGAGCGCGATTCCCGTCGCGAGGTGGAAGCCCCGTGAAGCCGGTCGTGGTCACCCGGGCCGAGGGCGCCGACGGGCCGTTGAGCTCGCAATTGCGCGATCTGGGCCTGAGCGTGCTTCTGTGGCCCGCAGTGGCGACTTCCCCGAGTGAGACGGGCCAGCTGGATGCCGAGCTGGCGCGGATCGGCCGGTTCGACTGGATCGTGTTCGCCAGCCGGCAAGCCGTAGCGGCCGTGATCGAGCGTCTGCCAGTGCGTCCGGCGACTCTGAAGGTGGCGGCCGTCGGGCAAGCAACGGCGCAGGTGCTGAATCAACGGGGCTGGAGCGTCGATCTGCTGCCTGAGGATTCCAACGCGGCCGCCCTCGTGGCCGCCTTTGAGGCCCAGGTGCCCAATCCGCGCAGCGTCCTGTTTCCGGCCAGCTCGCGCGCACTGCCGACGATTGCGGCGGGCCTCTCGCAGCTCGGGGCCGAGGTCGTACAGGTAGAGGCGTACCGGACGGAACCCGCGGCGCTCGACGTCGAAGAATGCAAATCCTGGATCGCGCGAGAGGCGATCGCAGCGGTGACCTTCGCCAGCCCTTCCGCCGTCATCGAGCTCGAGCGCTCGCTCGGCAAAGAGAGCTTCGAGCGGCTGCTGCGGGCTGCGCCGGCCGTCGCCATCGGTCCGACGACCGCGCGCGAGCTGGCGGACCGTGGCCGGGCACCGGTGCTCGCCGAGTCCGCTACTTTGGAAGGGCTCGCGCGAACGACACATAGATTGTTGCAGCCGAGGCACCAAGTCGACCCTTAGCGCACGACTGTGACGAATGACCTCAATCAACAGATCGAGCTCACCCCCTGGGTGGCCTCGCGCACGGAGAAGCAGGATGGGATTTCCCTTACACAGACCGCGCCGGACCCGTCAGTCCGATGTCTGGCGGCGAATGGTGCGCGAGACGCGCCTGACGGCCGATGCGTTCATCTATCCCCTGTTCGTGGTACCCGGCCGAGGCGTACGGCATCCGGTCGAGAGCATGCCTGGCATCTCGCAGGTCTCGGTCGACGAGGTCGTCAAAGAGGCCAAGGCGGTGGCGGCCGTCGGCGTGCCGGCCGTGCTGATTTTCGCCGCGCCCGCGGAGAAGGACCCGAAAGCAAGCGCTGCGCTGGACCCGAAAGGCCTCGCAGCCCAGGCGATCTCGGCGATCAAAGAGGCCTGCCCGAACCTGCTGGTGTGGGCGGACGTGTGCCTGTGCGGGGCGACCGATCACGGCCACTGCGGTCACGTGATTCCCGGCAAGGCCACGATCGACAACGACAGCTCCATCCAGACGCTCGCCCAGGTCGCTTTGAACTACGCCCGGGCCGGCGCGGATGCGGTGGCGCCTAGCGACATGATGGACGGCAGAGTGGGGGCCATCCGGGGGCTGCTGGATCGAGAGGGTCACGCCATGACCCCGATTGTTTCATATGCGGCGAAATATGCCTCCTCATTCTACGGACCGTTTCGCGAGGCAGCCGAATCGGCCCCGGCATTCGGTGATCGGCGGGCCTATCAGATGGACCCGGCGAACGTCCGCGAGGCGCTGCGGGAGGTGCTCCTGGACGTCGATGAGGGCGCGGATCTCGTCATGGTCAAGCCGGCCGGACCCTATCTGGACGTCATCCGCCAGGTCCGCGACGCCGTGAACGTGCCGGTCGTTGCCTACCAGGTCTCGGGTGAGTTCAGCCTCATCAAGGCGGCTGCGGCGCGGGGCTGGATCGATGAGCGTGCGGCCGCCTTCGAGACCCTGACGGGCATTCATCGCGCGGGAGCGGATCTGATCATCACCTACTACGCGCCGGAGATGGCCCGGTGGTTGAGCGAATGAGCTCCTCCTCGTCCACGTTCCTGGCCGCCTGCCGGCGGCAGCCGGTTGCGTACACCCCTATCTGGGTGATGCGGCAGGCCGGGCGGTATCTGCCCGAGTACCGGGAGCTGCGCTCGAAGGTCGACTTCGAGGACCTCACCCGCCGGGCCGATCTCGCCGCCGAAGTGACCCTGCAGCCGCTGCGGCGCTTCGAGCTGGATGCCGCGATCCTCTTCAGCGACATCATGACCCCCGTTCAGGGCATGGGCGTGGAGCTGGAATTCGCCCCGGGACCCATCGTGCGCCATCCCATCCGGACCGACGCTCAGATCGATGCGTTGCCGGAGCTCGTCCCCGAACGCGATGTCCCCTTCGTCATGGACTCGATTCGTCTGATTCGGCCCGAGCTGCCCCGAGGGGCCCCCCTCATCGGTTTCGCGGGCGGGCCGTTCACGCTGCTGTGCTATCTGGTGTGCGGCAAGCCCTCCAAGGAATTCGGTCCGGCGCGCTCCTTCCTGTATGCCCAACCGGGCTCGGCAGAGCGGTTGCTGGATAAGCTCGCGGACGCCATGGCGGCGTATCTGCGTGCGCAGGCGGCTGCGGGTGCACAGGCATTGATGCTCTTCGAGTCCTGGGCCGGCCTGCTGGCGCCCCGGGAGTTCGAGCGCTTCGCGTTGCGCGCCGTGCGCCGCACGATGGCCGCTTTGCGCAGCACCGGTGTGCCCCTCATCTACTATGTGAACCAGGGCTCGGCTCTGATGGAGTCCGTCTCCGCTCTGGACGTCGATGTCATCGGTGTCGACTGGCGCTCCCCGCTGAGCACCGTGAGAAAAGTCCTGGGCGCAAGCAAAGCCGTGCAGGGCAACCTGGATCCCGCGGCACTGTTTGCCACAGACGAGGAGCTCGAGCGCGCGGTCGACGCCGTGTTGCAATCGGCAGGCCCGCAACCCGGGCACATCTTCAATCTCGGTCATGGGATCTGGCCGGAGACATCCCCGGATGCCGTGGCCCGGCTCGTCGATTACGTGCACGAATCGAGTGCCTCATGAGCGACGATAGCCTCGCCGCCGTCGCCGCCGCCTGGTTTCGCGATCTGCAGGGGCGGATCTGCAGCGCCTTCGAGTCGTTCGAGCCCACGAGTCGCTTCGAGCCACGCAGTTGGAGCAAGCCCCCGGGGCACCGATTGCAGGGCGGGGGCGAGTCGCGGCTGATGCGCGGGAGCGTGTTCGAGAAAGTCGGCGTGAACGTGAGCCACGTCTGGGGTGTATTTCCGCAGCAGGCTTGGGGTCAGGTCGCCGGGGCCGCGCAATCCGAAGGCCGATTCGTCGCGTGCGGCATTTCCCTGGTCGCGCACATGTGCAACCCGTATGTACCGGCGGTTCACATGAATCTGCGCTACCTGAGAACCAGTCACGCCTGGTTTGGCGGCGGCTCCGATCTCACTCCTACCTTCCCGTTCGCGCAGGACACCGCGGCGTTCCACGACGCGCTGCGAGGTGCCTGCGATTCGTACCGCCCGGATGCCTACGCAGAGTTCAAGGCGTGGTGCGACCGCTACTTCTATCTTCCGCACCGGCAGGAGCCACGCGGTGTCGGTGGCATCTTCTTCGATGATCTCGCGAGCGGGGACGCCGAGGCGGACTTCGCCTTCGTTCAGGCCGTGGGTGAGGCGTTTCTGCGCGTCTATCCGCAGATCGTCGCGGGTCGCAAGGACACACCGTTCGATGCGGAAGCTCGCGAACGTCTGCTCATCAAGCGCGGGCGCTACGTCGAATTCAATCTGGTCTACGATCGCGGCACGAAATTCGGCTTCAGTACCGATGCCGATCCGGATGCCTATCTGATGAGCCTGCCGCCGCTCGTGCGGTGGTGAGGTCGGCGAGTGCGCCCAGCCGCCTCGCCTGCTGACGTAACCAACTCGTCGGGTTGGGCCAGAACAGGCCGCCGGCAGGCTGCGAGCGCGCCGCGCTCCATCGGGAGCTGAACACCTCGCCGATCGCTTCGATCGGCTCCTCGGGTGGCCGCCACAGTGTCAATGTATTTCTCATCCCCAGTCTCCGCGCTCCTTCCCTCGTCTCCACAGGAGATGAGCGCTCCTGGGGGTCGCGAGTTCCAACAAAATGTGTCGCCCCAGCGCGACGCGCGCTCCCCCATGCATGAGTGGTGTGACCGTTTAACGGCGGTTCAGCTTTTTGTCATATCGCACGGTCAGACCAGACCATCGCAGTGCCGCAGATATTCCTGCGGCCGCCGCCTCGCGCTTAAATTGGCGATCACTGACTAAAAAAGGCGACAATGAGCGCTGCAATGAACGCGTCGTCGCGAGCCTTCACACCTGTCAGCGCGAGCGGTTGCTCCGAGCGCACCGAGGGTGTACCCGCCGATGCCGTCCCCGCGGAACGTGGCGTCGCGAATTCCTGGTTCCGGCTCATGGCCGAGAGCTGGCCCGGCGCAGTCATACTTCTCGACCGTGAGCTGAGCGCAGTCTGGATGAACACTCAGGCTGCCACGCTGACCGGGCGCAATGCCGGCGAGCTGGCCGGCGTGCCGTGGAGCGATCTGTCACTTCCCTGGATGGCCGGTGCAGAGCTGCGCGCCAGGCTGCTCTCCGGGGAGCGGTTGCATCTGGAATGTCTGCAGCGAGGCGGACGCCAGGTCTCAGGCACCCTCATTCCACTGCAGGAAGCGGGCGCCGAGGTGAGTGCGATTGCCTGCGTGCTGACGGAGGCCACGCCTCGCCAGGAGCCGGAGTTGGAGTACGCGGCCAGTCAACGCCGTCTGGAGGCTGCGCTCGAGAGTGCGCAAGGCGGCATGTGGGACCTGGACCTGACACAGCGCGCCGCTCGACGCACCGAGTCCTATTTCCGGATGCTGGGAGATGACCCCCACGATGAGCCTGTCGGCATGCGCGCGTGGCGGGCTCGCGTCCATCCGGACGATCTGCAGCGTGTCGAGAGCACTGCGCGGGCGGTGATCGAAGGGCGTCGGCCGTTCTACGAAGCCGAGTACCGGTATCGCCATGCCGATGGCTCCTGGCGCTGGTTGCTGGATCGTGGGCGAGTGACCGATCGCGACACGACCGGCAAGGCGACGCACATGGTCGGATTCGTCGTCGATATCACCGATCGCGTGAGGACCCAGCAGGCCCTGCGGCAGAGCGAGTTTCGCTATCGCACCGTCGCCTCCATGGCCCCGGGGTTCGTGTTCGAGCATCGGCTGAGCGAGGAGGGCACGCCGGAGCCGAATTGGGCGAGCGAGGGCATCGAGGCCGTGTTTGGCTGCAAGTACGAGGAGATCGCGGACCACGGCGGCTGGCTCGGCATGATCGACGATCAGTACAGGCAGATTGCGCTGGCACGCCAGGCGCGCCTGTCGATGGGCGAGGCCCAGAGCGGCGAGACCAAGATTCACACCGTGCGCGGCGAGGTAAAGTGGCTGCACGTGAACATGCTGCCGGTGCGCGATTCCCAGACTGGGCGCGTGACGGGTGTTCTCGGCTCAGCCTATGACATCACGACGAGGAAGGTGGCGGAGCAAGCGCTGCTGAACTCCGAGGCCGTGTTGCGCGCCGTGACGCAGAACACGCCCGACTGGCTGTTCCTGGTCGATGCCAACCTCGTGGTTCGCTTCGTCAACCGGCAGTTCGGCCCCCACCAGCCCGGAGCGATGGTCGGCCAGCGGCTGCTGGACTTCGTTCCGGCAGCCCACCGGCAGAATCTGCAGGAGTTGTATCGGCGAGTGCTCGTGTCCGGCAAGCCGGGACAGATCGAGCTGCGCCACAACGATCCCCAGGGACACTCCCTGCACCACGAGCATCGCGTCGTCCCGGTCATCGAGGGAGGCCACGTCCGCTCGCTCTCGGTTGCGGTGACGGATGTGACCGAGCGGCAATCGCAGCAGGACGCGATGCGCACCCAGGTGCGCATCCTGCAGACGATGCAGGAAGGGGTCGTGCTGATCGATGCCGCGAGCGGCCTGATGAAGCTCACCAATCCGATGTTCGCCAGGATGTTCGGCTACGAGTCCGAGCAGGAGCTGCTCGGCCGGTCGGCCGAATCGCTGTTCAGCACGCGCGTCCTGCAGCTCTCACAGGCCGGGCGCGCCGCCGCCGATGCGACTCCCACTGAAGCATTGCCCATGGAGCTGGAGTGCACGCGCAAGGACGGAACCCGGTTCGTCGCCGCGTGCGTCTTTACCCCGCTGCGCATGGGAGGCGCGAACCACTGGCTCGCCGTGTTCAATGACGTGACGGAGCGCAAGCGTCTGGAGCGGGAGATCATCGAGATCTCCAATCGCGAGCAGCAACGCATCGGGAGCGATCTCCACGATGGGCTCGGGCAGGAGCTGACCGGAATTGCGCTGATGCTCAAAGGTGTCGTTGGCCAGCTCCGCAAGGAGGGGTCCGCGGCCCGGTCGGATATCGAGGATGTCATCACCCTGGTGAACAATGCAGTCGAAGGCACTCGCGCGCTGGCGCGGGGCCTGTCGCCTGTGAGCGGCGAACGCGGGGTGCTCGCAGCGGCGCTGCACGCCCTGGCTACGCGAGCCAACGAGAGGTACGGCGTCCGCGTCGCGCTCGACACCGATCCGGATGAGTCCTTGCAATTGAGCGAGAGTGCGGCGACGCACGTCTATCGCATCGTCCAGGAGGCCCTCACAAACGTCATTCGCCACAGCTCGGCCTCCGAAGTGGAGATCCGGTTGTATGCTTCCGCCGGCGACCTGCACCTGACGGTGGACGACAACGGACGCGGTTTCTCCCAGCCCGATCCGGAAAGCCCCGGCGGCCTCGGCTTGAAGATCATGCAGTACCGCACGCAGATGCTGGGCGGGGATCTGATGATCGATACCGGCGTGCGCGGTGGCGCATCGATTCACTGCTCGTTCCCCATGGAACGGGCCGCTGTCCCCGAGCGTGGGCCTGCGCTCCGAACTGAGGAGCGTTGAATCTGATGAAGATCTCAACGCGAGCGCCGACGACGGGAGCGCAAAGGCGTGTTCTCATCGTGGACGATCACCCTATCGTGCGCCAAGGCTTGCGCCGCATGATCGAGCCGGAGCCCGATCTGGTGGTGTGCGGTGAGGTTCAAACGGAGCGTGAGGCGCGTGCAGCGATCCGCGCTCTGTCGCCGGACATCGTGATCGTCGACATCTCGCTTGCGCAGGGCGATGGCCTGGAGCTGGTGCGGGATGTTCATGCGCAACGCCCCGATCTGCCGATGCTGGTGCTGTCGATGCACGATGAGCTGATTTATGCCGAGCGGCTGCTGGCCGCCGGTGCCAGCGGCTACATCATGAAGCATGCGGCCTCGGATCAGCTGTTGATCGCCCTGCGGCAGGTGCTGAGCGGGGATGTCTACCTGAGCGAGTCGCTCGCAGCCAACCTGGGGCGCGCCGGCGCCCAGGGGAGCTCCGGCGTCTCCGGCGGTGGCGATCCCATCGAGCGCCTCAGCAATCGCGAGCTGCAGGTGTTGAGCCTGATAGGGCGCGGACAGTCATCACGCGAGGCGGCGGAGTCACTCGGGCTTTCGGTGAAGACGGTGGAGACGCATCGCCAGAGCCTCAAGCGCAAGCTCAATCTGCTGACCAACGCGCAACTGCTGCAGTACGCGATCAACTGGTACGCCAGCAACAGCAATAAGAGCTCGGCCTGAGCGCCGCGCGCATCCGCCGCCCGCCGCAGCACGTCGGCGCGACCCGTTGGCTCAATAGCCGAACCGCGTGCAGACCGGGGACTCCTGCACGAGCGGCACCTGCGAGCGCGCGCTGATGCGATTACGCGAGCCCTCGATGGTCGAGCGCAAAGGATCCGCAAGCGCATACTCCCTGATCTTGTCGATCTGGCTCTGCGCCTCGTGAATGCAGCCGAGATCCAGCAGTGTCAGGGCAAGCCCGTTGCGGGCGAGAGCATTCGAGCCGTCGATCCGCAGCGAAGTCGTAAAGTCACTGGCAGCCGCCGTTCGGTCGCCGGCCTGCAAGCGTGCGACCGCCCTTCCCATCCAGGCCAGAGGCTCGTCCGGCCAGCGCCTGAGCGCGGCCTCGAAGACGAGCAGCGAGTCTTCCGGCCGGGCGTGGCGCTCGAACTCAATCGCCGCGTGCAGATAGCTTTCCGTGCTGACGGCCGCAGGCAGCTCGCCGGGGCGCAGCACGAGCATTCCCCACCGGTCCGCGTTGCCCCAGGCGCTCATGAAATCCCGTGCTCGCAGTGCATGTCGGCGTCTGCTGGCCTCCCGCACCACGATAGTGTCGGTGCGTACCTCGTAGCCGACGACCACGGCGAAGTGCCACTCGGACAGGAGCGATCGACTGCGACTCAGCTGCACCAGCACCGGATGGCCTGCGGCGAGCTCGACCAGCAGGGCGGGCAGGTCGGGTGCGATCCGGTAGGCCACGCGCCCGAATCGGGGTGGGAGCGCGGCCAGAGCTCCGACGGTATCGTGTAGGGCCGGCGAGTAGAGGAGCGGGCTCAGCTCGGCCGGTGTCGCCGATACCCCTGAGGCGGTGAGCATCATCGCGAGGGCCGCAGCGCCGGGGGAATGGCCCGTCGCGGGATAGAAAGGGGTGGCGCTGATCTCGACGGCGCTGCTCCCTCCAGGAAGAAGAGGAAGGAGGGCGGGCTCACGCGTTGCGCAGCCGCACAGGGCGCAGACGATGGCGACTGCGACAAGGGCACAGGTGAGCTTGGATACTTCCGGCAAGCCACCATTCTCCATCGAACCGGCCCTGATTGGTAAGATTCCAGTCACAACCATGACGCAGAGCCCCCATCGATCGCTCCTCGCCCCGGCGCTGCTGGATTGGCATGCACGCCAGGGTCGCCACGATCTTCCCTGGCAGCGGGACCGGACACCCTACCGAGTGTGGGTGTCCGAGATCATGCTGCAGCAGACCCAGGTGGCGACCGTCATTCCCTATTACCACCGCTTCATGCAGCGGTTCCCCACCGTACGGGAGCTCGCCGATGCACCCGTCGATGAGGTGCTGCATCTGTGGGCCGGTCTTGGCTACTACGCGCGCGCCCGCAATCTGCATCGCGCGGCTGTGCGCGTGCGCGACGAATTCAACGGCGAGTTTCCGGGCAGCTTTGCCGAGGTCGAGAGCCTTCCCGGGATCGGTCGCTCGACGGCCGGAGCGATCCTTGCGTTGAGCCGCGGCGAGCGCTTTCCGATTCTCGACGGCAATGTGAAGCGAGTGCTGTCGAGATATTTCGGAGTGAAAGGAGCTCCGTCGCAGAGCGCGGTCACGGAGCGGCTCTGGGAGCTGTCCGCTCAATGCACGCCGCAACAACACGTCGATACCTACACGCAGGCCGTCATGGACCTCGGTGCGACTCTGTGCACGCGGCACAAGCCCTTGTGCGCGTACTGTCCCCTGGCAGAGGGGTGCTTTGCGCGCGCGACGGGGCGCCAGCACGAGCTCCCTGCGCCTCGGCCCCCGAGGGCGCGAGCGACGCGCAAGGTGTTCATGGTCGTCGCCCAGCTCGCCGATGGCAGTGTGTTGCTCGAGCGACGCCCGGAGAGCGGGATCTGGGGCGGATTGTGGTGTCTGCCGGAATTCGATACGGCCTCGGCGGCGGGCAGTTACATTCGCCAGCAATTGCGCGATGTGCGCACGGAGCCGCGGGCGTTGAGTTGCGTGGAGCACGCGTTCACGCACTTCGATCTGGTGATCACGCCGATGCTTGCGGCCTGCGCGGGGCCCGCGGGAGTCATGGATGGCGAGCGGACGGTCTGGTATAACCCGGCCCAGGTGGCACGCATCGGACTCCCGGCTCCGATCAAGTCGCTGCTGGAGGAGTTGACGTGTCCCGGATGGTTCACTGCCCCATCTTGAAGCGCGAGGCCCCCGGTCTTGCGCGGCAGCCGTACCCCGGCGAGCTGGGCAAGCGGATATTTGAGAATGTTTCGCAGGAAGCCTGGGCGCAGTGGCTGAAGCACCAGACGATGCTCATCAACGAATATCGTCTCACGCCCGTCGAACCAAAAGCCCGCAAGTTTCTCGAAGGAGAAATGGAGAAATTCTTCTTCGGCTCAGGCTCGCAGGCCCCGGAAGGATTTCAACCGCCGAAGTAGCGCTTGGATCGGACGCCACTCGCGGCCGCGGCGTGACATCGGGCTGAACCGTGCGTCAACCTTCGGGAGCGTGCAGCGTTCGGCAAGGATCTGCTCCGCCACGTCGCGGGGCGCGTGGCCCGGAATCGTTTCCCGTTGAGGAGCGCGCATGGAAGTCCAGCCCGGCACCTTCGGCCTCGAGAGCCCGGACGGTGCGTCGCCAGTAGAAAGACCGCTGCGCACATGGGCAGGTCATGGCACCGGTATCCCCTGCAACGCCTGCGGAATGGCCATCGACGAGAAAGACATCGAATACGAAGTCGAAATGCAACGCGGCAGCGCCCGGACGTTACACTTTCATTTCAATTGTTACCAGGATTGGCTGACCGCACAGCGGGATCACGCTTGACGCGGGGCCGCGGAATGCGGCTACAGGCGGATCAAGCCTCGTTTGTGCGCCACCGCGACGGCCTCGGTGCGACTGATGGCGTCGAGCTTCGTCAGGATGGCCTTCACATGAGTCTTGGCGGTGCCTTCGGTGATCTCCAGGCGCCGGGCGATGTCCTTGTTGCTGCGACCTTGCGCGACCAGCTGCAGAACGTCCAGCTCGCGTTGCGTGAGGCTCGGCTTCGCCATGCGCTGCAGCGCCTTGGCGGCGACCGATGAGGAGGTATACGGGCGATCCTCGCTCACGGCGCGGATGGCCGAGAGGATCTCCGTTCGCGGGGCGTCCTTGAGCAGGTAGCCCTTGGCGCCCTGGCTCAGGCACTGAAAGATGTCCTCATCGCCGTCGTAAGTGGTCATGATCAACAGGCAGGCCTTGGGATGGATCTCCAGGACCCGCTGCACCACGGCGACCCCATCCCGCTTGGGCATGCGCAGATCGAGCACCATGACATCCGGGCGATGCTGCTCGTACAGCGCAATGGCCTCTTCTCCATCGCCGGCCTCGGCGACCACTTCCATGTCCGGTTGCTGGTTGACCATGGCGGCGAGGCCGTCGCGCACCACCGGATGATCGTCGGCGAGAATCACCCGGATCTTCTTTCTCAGCACCGCAACCATCACGCTCTCCGCTTGGGCAGCCTCACGCGCACGCGCGTGCCCGAGCCCGGTTGACTGTCGATCTGCCACTCTCCTCCGATTGCTCCGGCGCGTTGCCGCATGCTGGCGAGCCCGAAGCCCTCCTGTGCATACAGCTCCGGCTTCTTTTCCATGCCGACACCATCGTCAGCCACCGTCAGGACCCAGTGCGCGGGCTCGTCCGTCATGGTGATCTTCACCGTGCGCGGGTGCGCATGGCGGACCGCATTGCTGACGGACTCCTGCGCGATGCGCAGCAATTCATGCTCGTGCTCGGGGCGCAGCCCCGTCGCTATCCCCAGGCCCTCGAACGTACAGGTCACTCCACCCGGCACGGTCGACCGCTCGGCGAGCTGGCGCAGCGCCATATCCAACCCGGCGCGGCGCGTCTGATCCATGCGCAACGCCATGACCGAACGGCGCGCCTCCGACAGGCCATCGCGCGCCAGGTCGCGGATGCGGGAGTGGATGGTGAGCAGCTCCGAGTTCTTCTTCTTGCAGGAGGGGAATTCTTCCGCGGCGCCCAGTTGCATCAGGATGCCCGTGAAGGCCTGCGCCAGTCCGTCGTGGATCTCCTGGCCGATGCGCGTGCGCTCCTTGAGAACCGCCGCCTCCTTGGCCGAATGCGCGAGGCGCGTCAGCTCGACGGCAAGGGTTGCCTGCTGAGCGAGCGCCACGAGCAGCTCGCTGTGCTGCACCTCGTGCGCAGGGCGCCTGAAGCTCAGTACGAAGAACCCGACAGTACGGGCGCCAAACACCAGCGGGTGGATGACGACGTTGGTATAGCCCTCGCGCTGGTGGAATGCGCGCACGCCGGGCCAGATATCGTGAGTGTCGTGCTCGACGTTCAGATACAGCGGCTTGAGTTGGCGGCCGAATATCAGCGTGAACGGCGATCCGTCGAACGGCACACTCTCCACGAACGGGGCCGGCTCGAGCTTCCCGTCGCGCACGTGCGCGAGCACGCGCCACTCGTGCAGGGAGTGCTTGGCGACGATGACCGCTCCCGACGCCGCCTCCAGCTGACGCGTCGCCTCGAGGATCATGTGCCCCATGAAAGTGTTGAGATCGGGCTCGCTGGCGAGCCGCTCGAGATTGCCGCGGATGACGGCGTTGGCTTTGGCCAGCTGGGTGACTTGCTCCTCTGCGGCCCGTTCGCGCTCGCGCCGAACGTCGTCGACCAGTCGCTCTCTATGCAGCGCGGCACCGATGACGCCGGCCGCGGTTTCCAATGCCGACAGCTCGGCAGAGTCGATCGCACGGCGCCGGCGGGTGTTGTCGAATCCGACGACCCCCGTGAACTCACTGGCAACGAAAATCGGGACGATCGCCTTGGTCTTGGTGCCGATGCCCTCGAAACCCGCGGAGCAATAGGCGGCAGCCGAGTCGCTCTTGCTCAGACAGACACTGCGGCCCGCGCGCAGCTCCCTGCACACGGCCTCGAAGTTGCGCTCATCGCAGGTGCACATCTCGGGCTCGCCCAGATGCGGTGTGACGCCGTCGGCGACCCACTCGTTGACCATCACCAGCAGCGGCTCTCCCGCGGGACCGGTCTGCGCGAGCATCAGGTTGACTCGATCGACCCGCGCGGCTTCCCCGATGACCTGCAGCACGTCGGGAATGACGGCGCGTACATCCGGAGTCTCCAGCAGCAGCCGGCTGGCTTTCGCGGAGGCGGCCAACAGGCTCTCGCGGCGCTCGAGAGAGTCGTTGATCTGGCTGAGCTCTTCGGCGCACGAGGACACCGGCAGCTCCGGGTCCAGGAGCGCGGCGGCGAGCGAGGCGACCGGTCCCTGGGCGGGCTTGAGGAAGTCCGCGCCGGGCCCGGGGTAAACCGCGGCCGGCCCCTGTGCGGGCTCGCGGATGTCCGAGGTCTCTTCCAGCAGTTCGGGCGTCAGAGTGGCATTCATGCACAGTCCTTCAGCGGCTAGCCGCCTGAGTGTAGCGCGGGGGGGCCGCGCCCTCCCAGCCACCACCCAGCGCTTTATAGACCGCGACCAGGCTAGTCATGGCGTCGGTTCGGCTGACTGCAAGCTGGTCCTCGGCCTGAAGCTGAGTCCGTTCCGCATCAAGGACTTCCAGGAAGTCGACGATCCCGCCCTCATACCGGGTCCGCGCCAGGCGGGCCGCCGTGGCGCTCGCCCGGGCGGCGTCGTCGGCGTTCCGCAGGTGGTCGCGTGCACGGGCATGAGTTACCAGGGAATTCTCGGTGTCCTCGAGGGCCAGAAGCACCGTTTTCTGGTAGGAGGCCAGCTCTACATCCGCCTGAGCATGGGCGGCCCGCACCTGAGCGGCGATCCGGCCGAGGTCGAAGGCTGCCCATGAAATGCCGGGAGCAATCTCATAACTGCGAGCACCGGAGGATCCCAGCGCGCTCGTGTCATTGGACATATAGCCGAAGTTGCCCGTGAAGGAGACCTTGGGAAACAGGTCGCCGACGGCCACGCCGATCCGGGCGGTGGCCGCAGCCAGCTGGCGCTCGGCGACCCGGATGTCGGGGCGCCTGCGGAGCAGGGTGGCGGGGTCGCCCACAGCGGCGAGTTGCGGCAGGTCAGGGAGGTCCTTCCCGGGGCCCAGGAGCGAGGTCAGTGCGTTCGGGTCACGTCCTGTCAGGACACCTAGGCGATGGATCGAGCGGGAGATCGAGGCCTCCAGGGGCGAAAGGGTCGCGAGGGTTGTGCTCAGCTGCGCCTGTGCGCGGGAGGTGTCGAGCTCAGTCCCCCGGCCGGCGCTTAGGCGTTCGGAGGTGATGCGCAGACTCTCCCGCTGGTTCTCTACGTTGCGGCGGGCAACCGCGAGCTCGTTCTGCGTGCCCCGCAGCTCGAAGTAGGTGCGCGCGACCTCTGCAATGACAGAGACCTGAACGTCATGCAGGTTGGCCTCGGCGCCTTCCAGATCCGCGCGAGCGGCCTCGTTTTCTCGCCTGATGCGGCCGAAGAGGTCGAGCTCCCAGGTGGCATCGAAGCCGGCGTCGTACAGCTCGTACTTGTACCCAGCCCCGACGGGGCTGGCGGCCGCGGGGACGCGCTGTTTGGTGTAGCCGCCATCGGCGGTGACAGTGGGCCCGAAATCGAACAGCGCCTGATGGCGGGCAGCGCGCGCCTCGACCAGGCGTCCGAGGGCGATGCGCAGATCGTGGTTGGCGTCCAGGGCGTCGTCGACCAGTTGGTCCAGCGTCGGGTCGCCGAACTGCTTCCAGAATTCGCTCTGCACGCTCTGGGAGGTGTAGATCGGCTCCTGTGCGCTCTGGAAGCTCGCCGCCACCGGCGTTTGAGGCTTCACATAGTTGGGACCCACCGCGCAGCCGCCCAACAGGGCGGCCAGCGACACGAGCACCAGAACACCCAGGAGGCTGCTCCCGAGCCCGACGAACAACGACCTTCTGACTTTAGACATGGTGAGTCTCCGCTCCGAGGAGCTGCACAGGGGCGGCGGCTGTCCCTGCGGACGAGGCGCTCGTGTCCTCCCGGGCAGGGCGCCGCTCCGTGAGCCGGCGGATGAGAACGTAGAAGACCGGCGTGAGCAGGAGCCCGAAGAAGGTCACTCCCAACATTCCGGCGAACACCGTCACCCCGAGCGCGTGACGAATCTCGGCACCTGCACCCGTCGCGAGCATCAGCGGGACGACGCCCATGATGAAAGCGAAAGAGGTCATCAGGATCGGCCGCAGCCGCAGCCGGGCCGCTTCGAGGACTGCGGAGACCGCGTCGTGGCCCTGCTCCTGCAGGTGTTTGGCGAACTCGACTATCAGGATCGCGTTCTTGCACGCCAGCCCGACCAGCACGATCAGGCCGACCTGCGTGAACACGTTGTTATCGCTGTGGTCGATCAGCAAGCCCGCAATCGCGGCCAACAGCGTCATCGGGACGATCAGGATGATCGACAGCGGCAGCGTCAGACTCTCGTACTGAGCCGCGAGGACCAGGAACACGAACAACACGCACAGCGGAAAGACGTAGGCAGTGGTACTGCCCGAGGCGAGTTGCTGATAGGCAAGGTCGGTCCACTCGAACGTCATTCCTCGCGGCAACGTCTGCTTGAGAATGCTCGCCATCGCGGCCTGCGCCTGACCGGAGCTGAATCCCGGTGCAGCGCCCCCGCTGATGTCCGCAGAGCGATAGCCGTTGTAGCGCTGCACCGTCTCAGGTCCGAAGGTCTGGCCGATGGTGAGCAGCGACCCGAGCGGAACCATCGCACCCGCGGCGTTGCGAGTCTTCAACGGCAGGATGTCATCGACATGCGAGCGGTACGGCGCATCCGCTTGAGCCATCACCTGATAGGTACGGCCGAAGCGGTTGAAGTCGTTGACGTACAGAGAGCCGAGGTAGACCTGCAGCGTCTGGAATACATCGGAGAGCTTCACATTCTGCTGCTTGACCTTGGTGCGATCGATGTTGATCTTGAGCTGCGGCACGTTGATCTGATAGCTGCTGAAGACGCCGGCGAGAGAAGGCGTCTGGTTCGCCTTCTTCACCGCATCGTTGATAGCGGCATACAGAGCCTGTTCCCCATGATCGCCCCGATCTTCCACCTGGAGCTTGAAGCCCCCGAGAGTGCCGAGGCCCATCACCGGAGGCGCCGGGAACACCACGACGAACGCGTCCTGCACCGAAGCGAACTTCTGGTTCAGGGTCGCAGCGATGGCCTTCGCGCTCAGGTTCTTGGACTTGCGCTTGTCGAAGTCAGCGAGCGCAAAGAAGTCGATGAGCGCACTGGTCGTGGGCGTGTAGTCGTTGACGGACATCCCACTGAACTGCACGGCACCGGCGACACCGGGGGTTTTCAGGCCGATCTCGGCCAGCTTCCGCGTGACCTCATCGGTCCGCTCCAGCGAGGCAGCCGCCGGAAGCTGGGCGATGGCGATCACATACTGCTTGTCCTGATCGGGGATGAACCCGCTCGGGACCGAATTGAAGCCGATATAGGTGAGGCCTATCAAACCCGCGTAGACGACGAGTGCGATGGCGCTGCGCCTGACGGTGTGACTCACCACCCGGGAGTAGGTGTTGCCGGTGCGCAGGAAGCCGCGGTTGAAACGCTTGAAGAAGCCGCCCAGCAGCCGGTCCATCACACGCGTCAGCCGATCCTTCTTCGCGTCGTGCGGCTTGAGCAGCACTGCCGCGAGCGCCGGCGACAACGTCAGGGAGTTGAACGCCGAAATGACCGTCGAAATCGCGATGGTCAGCGCGAACTGCCGATAGAACTCGCCGGTGAGGCCACTGACGAACGCCACGGGCACGAACACTGCGCACAATACGAGCGTGATCGCGATGATCGGCCGGCTGACCTCCGCCATTGCCGACTTGGTGGCTTCCCTGGGACTCTGGCCGCTGGCTATGTGCCGCTCGACGTTCTCCACTACCACGATGGCATCGTCCACCACGATACCTATCGCTAACACCAGTCCGAACAGCGACAGCGTGTTGATGGAGAACCCGCAGGCGAGCAATACCGCGAATGTGCCGATGATCGACACCGGCACCGCCACCAGCGGAATGATCGAAGCGCGCCAGGTCTGCAGGAACAGGATCACGACGATCACCACCAGGAGCACTGCTTCGAGCAGGGTGTGGACCACCGCGTCGATGGACTGGCGGACGAAGACCGTCGGGTCGTAAACGATGCTGTAGTCCAGGTCCTGCGGAAAGTCCTTCTTCAGCT
>Ga0105240_10001261_pt1 | contig 43872 bp, 40 predicted proteins | sample KBSC54metaG_FD_80426 | JGI IMG/M metagenome (GOLD analysis project Ga0105240, IMG submission 80426) | Corn rhizosphere microbial communities from Kellogg Biological Station, Michigan, USA - KBS C5-4 metaG | ecosystem: Host-associated > Plants > Roots > Rhizosphere > Soil | place: Michigan, USA... | reverse complement strand
TGTGGATGATCTCGCCGACCAGGTAGAGGCGCTCGCAGTCGAGGCAGCGGATGAAGTCGAGCAGCAGCTCGGCCTGGCAGCCCCGGGTGCCCAGATGCACGTCCGAAATGAAGACGCTGCGACAGCGGACCTCAAGGTCCTCTCCGTCCATCGACGTGCGCTCCGACCCCCGACTGTCCGCCGTTAGGCTGATTGCTTGTAGCTTTTGTGACTCGCTTCCCTCGCGACAGGCCTTGGCGAGGTGTCGATTACCAGCCAAGAAGTCTGCAGTAGATCGTCAGTGGCGCCTCCCCGGCCGTGAACGCACCCAGCAAGGATACCCCCAAGTCCCGGCGGACGCGCGCCCGCGTCCTCGATGCGGCCATGCGCCTGTTCGCCGAGATGGGCTATCACGCCGCCACCAATTCCGAGATCGCGGCTGCCGCCAAGCTGACCCGCGGGGCGATGCTCTACCACTTCGCCACCCGTGAAGACCTTGTGGGCGCGGCGGTGGACCACATCCAGGCGGCGCGGCTCGCCCTGCTGGACGCCGCCGCCGCCGACCCGCCGCCGGGCGTGGACGCCACCGGCCAGGCGATCGCGGCCTACTGGCGCCTGCTCGGCGAGACGCCGTTCGTGGCCTTCGCCGAGCTCGAGGCGGTGGCCCGCACCGACGCCATGGTGCGCGAGCGTGTCGCGCCGGCCCAGGCCGCCTTCGACCGCGCCCAGGTCGGGGCGCCGTTCTCGGCCATCGCCCAGGCCGGGCAGGGACCGAGGTTCCAGGCCAGCCGCGACCTCGCCCGCTTCCTGCTGGAGGGCCTGTCCCGCGCCACCCTGGCCGACGAGCGCGCCGCCCGGGTGCACAACCTGATCACCGTCGTCGACCGCGCGGTGCGGATGCTGAACCGCAAGGGCGATATCCAGGAGCTCTGGTCGGAGGACATGGTCGGCCCCACCGATCCGGGATGACCCGACGCAGAGCTTGAGCTAGGCTCGCCCCCGGCAGCGGGAGGGCGACCGCAGACAGCTTATGAAAATCGGGCGTAAGGCGGCCTTGTGCTTGACCGTCGGCTGCGTCGCGGCCGCCCCGATCCTGTTGGCCGCGTGCAGCAGCGGCGGCGGCGACAGCAGCGGTCCGGGCGCGGGAACATCGACGCCCTCGCCGCCACCGCCTCCTCCGCCACCGCCTCCGCCTCCTCCACCCCCACCGCCGCCTCCGCCTCCGCCCCCCTACCCGACCTCGTCGAGCTCGGAGTTCCAGAAGAGCTGGGGGCTGGCCGCGATCCACGCCGACGTCGCCTTCGCGGCCGGCGCCAGCGGCCAGGGCATCCTGATCGCCGACGTCGACACCGGCGCCGACCCCACGCGGCCCGACCTGATCGGCGCCATCTCGCCGCTCTCCACCGACATCGTCGGCGGCCGCAACCAGCCCGTCGGGACCGACGACCACGCCAACCTGGTCAGCGGGGTGCTGGCGGCGCGGTTCAATCAGTTCGGGACGGTCGGGGTCGCCTACCAGTCGCAGGTGGTGTCGATCCGGGCCGACACCGGCTCCAACGGCAACTTCACCGACAGCAACATCGCCGCCGGCATCGAATATGCGATCGCCGCCCATGCCCGGGTCATCAACCTGTCGCTGGGCGGCACGAGCCCTTCGAGCGCCGCGCTGCAGGCGGCGCTGTCGGATGCGGCGGCGGCGGGGGTCGCGGTGGTCGCCTCGGCCGGCAACGACAGTCTCCCCAACCCGGAATGGCCGGCCCGCTACGCCACCGATCCCCGGTTCGCCGGCCTCGTGGTGGCCGCCGGCGCCACCACCCAGTCCGGCGCGCTGGCCAGCTACTCCAACCGCGCCGGCTCGGCCGCGGCGGGCTACATCGCCGCCCCCGGCGACAGCCTGGTGACCGATTGCGATTCGACCAGCTGTGCGCTTGTGTCGGGAACCTCGTTCGCCTCGCCACACGTCGCCGGCGCCATCGCCCTGCTGCTGCAGGCCTTCCCCAACCTCACCGCCGCCCAGGCTGTGCAGATCCTTCTCACCACCGCGGACGACGCCGGCGCGACCGGCGTCGACAGCACCTTCGGGGTAGGCCGACTGAACCTGACCAAAGCGTTCCAGCCGGTCGGATCGACCAGCGTCTCGACCGGCTCGGGGAACGTCAGCGTCGTGAACGCCGGGGTGACGGCGAGCGGCGGCGGCGTCGCCCTCGCCTACACGAGCAGCGCCTTCGGCGACGCGATCCGCCCGGGTCATGGGCTGGTGACGGTGGCGGTCGACGCCTTCCAGCGGCGCTTCGAAGTGGATCTGGCCGACGGCCTGCACGCCGCGCGGCCGGCCGGCCTGATCGCCGCCGACCCGGCCGCTCACCGTGCCCAGGCGCATGTCGACCTGCTGACCGGAGCTTCGCTGAGCCTCGTCACCAGCGAGCCCCTCGCCCCCTCGCCCTGGCCCGACGCGGGGCATGGCTTCGCCGAGACGTCCGAGCCCTCGTCGACGGCCGTGGAAGCGCGGGTGGGCGGGCTGACACTGACCGCCTGGCGCGGCCGGGGCCACGCGCAGCCAGAGCTCAGCCAGCCGCGTGACGCCTTTCAGAGCGTCGCCGCCCCCAACGCCCTGGGCGCCGTGCGCCTGCAGCTCGGGCGCTGGGCCGTGTCAGCCGAGGGAGGCGGGGGCGAGCGGCAGACGCCGTTCGCGGCCCTGCCGGTCAAGGCCTCCAGCTATGCCCGCTTCGCCGCCGACTACCACGGCCCCGGCTACTCGCTGCGGATCGCCTTTGGCGCGCTGGACGAGCCGCTCGGCCCATTGGGCTCGACCCTGCCCCCCGGTCCCTTCGCCCTGCCATCGGCGACGCGCTACCTGACCGTCGGCGGCGAGGCGGTGTTTGGCCAGGCGCTGGTCTACGGCGAGGCCTCGGTCGGCCGCACGCGCTTCGCCGGCCAGCTGTTCAGCGCCGACGACGCCGTCAGCACCAGCTGGAGGGTGGGCCTGACCGGGCCCTGCGACGCCGGCTGGCGGGCCTGTTCGCACCTCGGCGTGGAGTTGGCGCAGCCGCTTCGATTGGAGGCGGGCCACCTGACCGCCGACCTGGCCGGGGTTCCGGCCGACTATTCCGATCCCCTGGTGATCACGCGTCGGCGGATTGGCCTCGCCCCCTCCGGCCGCGAGCTGGACCTGCGCCTATACGCCGACCGCGACCTTCACGCGTTCGGCCTCCTGCGGCTGGAGGCCAGGGCCGCCGCCGACGCAGGCAACCGAGCCGACCAGCCGCTCGGCCTCGGCGTCCTGGCCAGCTGGCGCTACGGCTTCTGACGCCAGGATCGTGACCGGATGGGCCGGCGCGGGCGGCCTTGGCCTCAGTCCCACGCCCTTGGCCAACAGCTTCAGCGCCTCCCAGTGAATGCCCCCGATCACTTTCAGGGTCATCAGCGGGTAGGCGAAGAACGCGGCCGCCAGCGCGCGGTCGGTCAGCGGCCGGCGCTCGCCCGCGAAGGCCGCGGCGATGATCGGCGCGCCTTCAAGCCCGCGCCCCTGGATGGCCGTCGCGACGGTGGCGCCCGGGGTGGTCAGGTGGAAGTCGTAGACCATGTCCATGCCGAGAAAGGGCGACACGAAGAAGCGCTTCGCCGTGCTGGCCCGCACCACCGCCTCGCCGCCGGTCCGGATCAGGTAGCCGTGCCGCTGGCCGAAGGTGTTGTTCACCGCCAGCAGCACCGCCGCGAGCTCGCCCGAGGCCCGCCAGCAGTAGAACAGGGTCAGCGGATTGAACACGTAGCCCAGCACCCGCGGCATGCAGAGCACCCGGATCGGACCGCCGGCGAGGTCGATGCCGGCCAGGGCGAGCCGGCCCTCGATATGCGCGCGCAGCCCGCCCGGGCGACCTGCCCCATGGTCGCGGTCGTGGAAGCTGAACGGGGCGAAGCGGTTGTGGGCGAACAGGCGCAGCCGGCGGCCGAGGGCGGGCAGGTCGTCGAGGTCGAGCCAGAGCTGGAACAGGCGGTAGCGCAGGAAGTGATGCTTCGGCGTCACCCGCCGGTGGGTGACGACGCCGCGATAGATGGCCGAGACCGTCGCGTTGGTCACGCCGCGGTCTCCAGAACGGGCGCCCCCGTCGTCGGCCCCAGCACGATCCGCCCCGACTCGGCCGGCACGGTCCAGGGCCGGCGCACGCCGCCCAGGGCCTCCGCCGCGGCGAGCCCGGCCTGCAGTCCGTCCTCGTGGAACCCGGCGCCGAAGTAGGCCCCTGCCCACCACAGGCCGCCGGCGCCCTGCAGCGACCACAGCTGCTTCTGCGCGCGCATGGCCGCGGCGTCGAACTGCGGGTGTTGGTAGACCTCGGTGCGCAGCACCCTCGCGGGGTCGGGGTCGCGGTAGGGATTGAGCGTCACGAACAGAGGATCGGCGCCTGGCAGATCCTGTAGCAGGTTCATCCAGTAGGTGACGCAGAGCTGCCGCCCCCCGTCGGCGCCCGCGCCGAGGTAGTTCCAGCTGGACCAGGCCTTGCGCCGCCGGGGCATGAAGCTGGGGTCCGTGTGCAGCACCGCCGCGTTGCGGGTGTAGGAAAACGCCCCGAGAACCTCCCGCTCTGCGGGCGACGGGTCGGCCAGCAGCGCCAGGCCCTGGTCCGCGTGGCAGGCGATCAGCACCTCGTCGAACCGCTCCGTGCGGCCGGTCGCGTCGGTCACCAGCACTCCCGCCGGCGTTCGCGCCACCCGGACCGCCGCCTGTCCGAGCCGGGCGGTGGGGGCGAGGGCCTCGGTCAGCCGCGCGACGTAGGCCTGCGAGCCGCCGCGCACCGTCCGCCACAGCGGCTTGTTCAGGATGCTGAGCAGGCCGTGGTTGTCGCAGAAGCGGATGAAGGCGGCGGCCGGATAGTCGCGGATCCGTCCCACCGACGCCGACCAGATCGCGGCCGCCTGGGGCAGGATGTGGTCGTCCTGGAACGGCTGGCCGTAGCCGGCTTCGCCCAGGTAGTCGCCGAGGCTGGTCATCCGCGCGTCGAGGGCGCAGGCGTGCGACGGCGCCTGGCGGCAGAACCGCACCACGTCGCGGAGCATCGACCAGAATCTGGGACGGAACAGGTTCCGCGGCTGGGCGAACAGGGTGGAGAAGTCGGTGGAGGCGTATTCCAGGTCGCCGTCGTCGAGCGAGACGCCGAACGACATGTCGGTGAAGTGGGTCTCGACCCCCAGGTGGGCGAACAGCGCCGTCAGGTTGGGGTAGCTGCGCGCGTTGTAGACGATGAAGCCCATGTCCACCGGCACGGATCCGCCGTTCGGCGACGGCGCGTCCACCGTGTGGCTGTGGCCGCCGAAGCGCGGTTCGGACTCATAGACCGTGACCCGGTGGCGCTGGGCGAGCAGCCAGGCGGCGGACATGCCGGCGATGCCCTGGCCGATCACGGCCACCTTCAGGGGAGGAGAGCCGGCAAACTGAGACGCGATCATTTGATCCCCTGGGGCGCCGCGTCTCTGGAAGGGACCCGCGGCCTTGCCTAAGGTCTACGGCGGGGAGCGTCGGGCGGATCAGCCCGAGGCCGGGGCGATAACACCGCCGCGCCAGGCTGATCCGATCGGCCGTATCCGGCGTAAAGGCGGCATGCATGCGGTCTCGCTCGATCACGGCGCTGGAGGATGGGACGGCCGGACCGCGGCCGCCGCGTCCGGGTCGGTGAACCAGCCGATGACCTCGCCCACGTCCACGGACGTCTTCGCCGGAATGATCCAGGCCATCGCCGCGCGGGGCGATCGCGACGCGTTCGCGGCGCTGTTCGGGCACTTCGCGCCGCGGGTGAAGAGCTACCTGCTGCGCCTGGGGGCCGAGCCCGACCTGGCCGAGGAGCTGGCGCAGGAGACCCTGCTCAGCGTCTGGCGCAAGGCGGCGGTGTTCGATCCCGCCAAGGCCGCGCCCTCCACCTGGATCTTCACCATCGCGCGCAACCTGCGCATCGACGCCTTCCGCCGGCAGCGCCGGGCCGCGCCGGCCGAGGATCCCAGCGAGGCGCCTGAGGCGCAGCCGACGCCGGACGAGCAGCTGGTCTGCGCCCAGTCCGAGATCCGCGTCCGCCACGCGCTCCTGACCTTGCCGCCGGAGCAGGCCGAGGTGGTCCGCCTGTCGTTCTTTTCCGAGAAGCCCCATTCCGAGATCGCGGAGGACCTGAAACTGCCGCTCGGCACCGTGAAGTCGCGGCTTCGCCTCGCCATGGGCCGGCTGCGCGACCTGCTGGGGGATCTGGCGTGAGCATCCCCCGTCATCATCCCTCCAGCGAACAACTGCTGGACCTCGCTCGCGGCGCCCTGTCGCCCGGCCCGGCGCTGGTGATCGGCGCCCACGTCGGCGCCTGCGCCGAGTGCGCCGCCACGGTGCGGCTGGCCGAGTCGGTGGGCGGCGCCCTGCTGGGCGAGCTCGCGCCGACGGCCTTGGCGCCCGACGCCCTGCAGCGGGCGCTGGCCCGGCTGGGCGATCCCCCGCCGCCGGCCCCGCCCGCGGCGCCGCAGCCGCCGGACTGGATCAAGGTCCCCGACGAGGTGCTGACCGCCGCCCGCCGCCACAGGCGCTGGGCGGCGCCCGGCGTCTGGGTCGCCGACGTCACACGCAACCCGACGACCGGGGCGCGCAGCTACCTGTTGGGCGTCGGCCCCAACATCGCCGTGCCGCGGCACACCCACCGCGGCAGCGAGCTGATCTGCGTGATCAAGGGCGCCTACAAGGACCGCGGGGGGATCCACGGCCCGGGCGACTTCGCCGACAACGACGAGGCCGTCGAGCATCAGCCGAAGACCACCCACGACGGCGAGTGCGTCTGCCTGATCGCCGCGGACCACAGCCTCGTGCCCCGCACCCTGGTCGCCCGCCTGATCCAGCCCTTCGTGGGCATCTGACCGGGCCAGCCCATGGGCCTCCTCCCCATCGCCCTGATCGTCACGGCCGGACTCTGCCTCGCCATGGCCGGCGGCTGGGTGCTGCAGCGGGCCAAGGGCAACGGCGGCTGGTCCGACGTCGTCTGGAGCTTCGCCGCCGGTGCGGCCGGCGTCGTCTATGCCCTGACGCCGACCGCCGGCTACCAGCCGGGCCCGCGCGCCTGGCTGGTCGCGGCGCTGGTGGCCGGCTGGGCGCTGCGGCTCGGGGTCCACCTCGCCGTCCGCACGGCGAGGTCCGACCGGGAGGACGCCCGCTACGCCCAGTTCCGCCGGGACTGGGGGCCTTCCTTCCAGGCCAGGATGTTCGGCTTCCTGCAGATCCAGGCGCTCAGTTCGGCCCTGCTGGCGCTCGCCATGCTGGCCGCCGCCCGCAACCCCGCCCCGTTCCCCGCCTGGAGCGACGTCGCCGGGCTGATCCTGCTGCTGGCCGCGATCGCCGGCGAGGGGAGCGCCGACGCGCAGCTGGCGCGCTACAAGGCCGATCCCGCCCACCGCGGCGGGGTCTGCGACGTCGGGCTCTGGGGCTGGTCGCGGCATCCGAACTATTTCTTCGAGTGGCTCGGCTGGCTCGCCTACGCGGTGATCGCCATCGGGCCGTCGGGTGGCTGGCCGTTCGGCTGGGTCGCCCTCGTCGGCCCAGCCTTCATGTTCGTGCTGCTGCGCTTCGGCTCCGGCGTGCCGCCCACCGAGGCGGCCATGGCCAGGTCCCGCGGCCCGGCGTTCGCCGCCTACCAGGCCCGCGTCAGCCCCTTCTTCCCGTATCCGCCCCGCCGCGCCGCCGCGCCAGGAGCCCCCGCATGAGCCTCACCGCCGTCGCCGCCCGCGCCGTCGAGCGCGCGCCGATCCCCGACGCCGTCACCCGCCTCGGCGTCGGCTACCTGGTGGGCCGAGCCCGCCGCCAGCTGGAGGCCGCGTCGCCCGCCGAAGCGGCCTTCGCGCTGGACATGGGCGAGCGCCCGATCGCGCTCCACGCCGACGCCGCCAACCGCCAGCACTACGAGGTGCCAGCCGAATTCTTCGCCCACATCCTCGGACCGCGCCGCAAGTACTCGTCCTGCCTCTACGGCCCGCAGACCCGCAGCCTGGCCGAAGCGGAGGAGCTGGCCCTGGCCGAGACGTTCGACCATGCCGACCTGGCCGATGGCCAGGAGGTCCTCGAGCTCGGCTGCGGCTGGGGGTCGCTGTCGCTCTACATGGCCGAGCGCCTGCCGAACGCCAGCATCACCGCCGTCTCCAACTCCGCCTCCCAGCGCGCCTACATCGAGGCCCAGGCCCAGCGGCGCGGCCTGGGCCATCTGCGGGTGGTCACCGCCGACATGAACGACTTCGCCCCCGCCGGCCGGTTCGACCGCGTGGTCTCGGTGGAGATGTTCGAGCACATGTCCAACTGGCGCGCCCTGCTTGCCCGGGTGGCGGCATGGCTCTCGCCCGAGGGACGGCTGTTCCTGCACGTGTTCAGCCACCACGACCGCCCCTACCGCTTCGAGACGACGGATGACGCCGACTGGATCGCCCAGCACTTCTTCACCGGCGGCATCATGCCCAGCCACGGCCTGATCCGTCAGTTCTCCGACCTGTTCGAGGTCGAGGCCGAGTGGCGCTGGAGCGGCGACCACTACCGCCGCACCGCCCTGGACTGGCTGGCCAACTACGACCGCGCCGCGCCGGCCATCGAGCCGGTCCTGCGCGAGACCTATGGCGCGGACTGGCAGCTCTGGAAACGACGCTGGCGGCTGTTCTTTCTGGCCACCGCCGGCCTGTTCGGCGACCGGGGCGGCGACGTCTGGGGCGTCAGCCACTACCGGTTGACGGCAGCCTGATGCGGCTGGCGGCGGCCTGGCTGGCCACGGCGGTGGTGTTCGTGGCCCTGGACATCAGCTGGATCACCCTCACCAGCGCAATGATCTACCAGCCCGTGCTCGCGCCCCTGCTGGCGGCGAGTGTGCGGCCGCTTGCCGCCGTGGCCTTCTACCTGGTCTACATCGGCGGCATCGTGCTGTTCGCCGTGCGTCCCGGGCTTCGCGCCCGCCGCTGGACGACGGCCGCCGGCTTCGGCGCGGCGCTCGGCCTCGTCGCGTATGGGACCTACGACCTGACCAACCAGGCGACGCTCAAGCTGTGGGCGACGCACGTGACCCTGCTGGATATGGGGTGGGGCATGCTCGCCACCGCCGTCGCGGCCGTCGCCGGCTACGCGGTCGGACGCAGGCTCGGGGCCTGATCGCGCGCCGCCCAGCGGTCGCCGTCGAAGGTCCGCGGCAGCACGACGCCCAGCAGGAAGATCCCCGCCAGCAGCGGGTTCAGCCAGATGCCGAACCAGCCCTCCATCGGGCGGGTGACATTGACCAGCCCCATGGCCACGCACATGGCGGCCACCGCCCCGCCCGGCGCCCACCGCCGCTCGATCAGCAGCATCCGGGCCGCCAGCGGCGCGGCGACCAGCGCCAGCCCGACGTAGCCCGAGCTCTCGGTGCGCGGGTTGAACAGCAGCAGGTAGAGGGTCGAGAGCGCCAGCACGGCGAAGGCGGCCGTGCGGCGTGGCAGCCAGCGGACGGCGGCCAGGCCTGCGCCGAAGGTCGCCACGGCGGCGCCCGCCCGCACCCAGGTCATTGCCGAATAGGCGATCTTCAGCCCCTGGCTCGCCAGGGCGTTGGCAAGGTCGTTCCAGCGGCCGGGCTCGGGCAGGGCGCCGGCCAGGCCGTCGATCCAGGCCCGGTAGAGGGCCGCCACGTAGGTCCAGTTCGGGTTCACGAGCGGCAGCGCGGCCACCGCCAGCGCCAGCGGGACGAGGCGCAGCCCCACCGCCGGCCAGAGCACGCCGAACATCAGCGCCGGCGCGACGCCCGTCGGCTTCAGCGCCAGGGCCAGCGCCAGCGAAACGGCCGCGCCCCACGTACGCCCTTCCGCCGCCAGCGCCCCGCCGAGCGCGATCAGGCCCCACACCGGCCCGTCGAACTGGCCGTTGCGCAGCACCGCGGCCGACGGCGCGATCAACAGCGCCAGCACCAGCGCCAGCGCCGAGGCCCAGCGGGTCGGCGTCAGCAGCCGCGCCCAGCGCCAGCAGGCGGCGGTGATCAGCCCGAGCGCCAGCAGCCGCCAGGCCGCTCCGCCCAGCGCCGGCCCGGCGAAGGCGAACGGCGTGAACAGCACCCGCGCCGCCGGCACGTAGTAGAAGCCGTGGATGTAGTCGGGATAACCCAGCTGCGAGCGCCAGAAATCGAGCGTCGCGTCGCTGTAGAACGGCGTCAGGGAATGGGAGTAGGGCGCAGCCGCCGCCATCGCGGCCAGCACGACGCCGTAGATCGCCCAGGCGCCGAACCCGGCTCCCCGCGCCGCGCGTTCGAGGATCGACATTTCCCCCTCGCTGCCCCGCCTCCGCACCGAGTCCGGAGCGACCTTAGCCCTATCCGTGGGAGCGTGAACCACGCCGGACGCAAAACAGCGCCCCGGTTGGGGGAACCGGGGCGCTGGAGGGTCGCACAATGGTTGCGCCGTTGCTCACAAGCGCAACCGTGAGGGTGTACCTCAGGCATGAACACCGTCTGAAGCAGGGTGGTTAACGTCGGACGGCGGACGGCCTAATCCAGGACTGCAGCAAGCTTGTTCCTCGATCAGGCGGCTGCGGCGCGCGCAGTCACCCGGCAGCGTACCCTTCACTCACGCAGTCACCCTGCCAGGCGCGGTCGAAATCGCTCTGGGAAAGAGGCGCCTTGCCCAAGCCACCTTCCACATAAGGCCCGGCGCTTTGATCGATGTAGTCGATGAAGCGCGCGACGTGGCTCAGTCCGTCGCCGCCCTTCGCGCTGACGAAGCCGCAGGTCTGGCCCGTCGCGTTGTCGCCGGTCACCTGAACTCGCGAGAACTGGGCGGCGGGATCCGACAGCACCTGCCGCATCTGGTCCTCGGCCTTCGCGGTCGCCTGCGCTCGCCAATCCTGGCCCTGGCAACCTGCAAGAGCGGCGGCGGCGCATATCAGCAGCCCCTTAAGGCGCCGAGCGGCGGGTTTTGTCAGCACGAGAGACTTCGCCTGCCTATTGATCGCTACCTTAGGGTACACGCCGTGGTGGACCGCATAGGTTGCCAAATCGTTCGCCGGCGCTTCAATTCGGCCGCTCGGGGACGCCTTCAGAGGAGTGGTAGGCCCGGCAGGACCGGAACCTATCAGTGGAAAACGTCAGCGAAAACAGCTCGTTAGGTTGCGTCTGATTGCGGAAAGTGTCGCGGGCGGGTGTCGCATCGCAGCATAGCGCCATGTTCCGTGCGGGCAAGCCGGTCGTGAGAGGTGGGTGCCACGCGCTGCAAACATCCGCGTATGGACCTGCGGGGTCGGCGGCTCGCTGGTTCAACAAACCCCTGTCGCTTGCGAAGGGATCGCTATACGGTCGGCTGGCGGGGCAGGGGCACGTCGCAGGCGCATGGTGAGTGCAGACGCTTTTCACTTTGCCGCACCTCCGGTGTGGGAGGTGGCCCTCTCCGCGATGACCAGTGGGTTGCCCCTGTACGATGCGCTCACGCTTCGAGACGTTCACGACTTATTCCGGGACCGATACCCGGTCGTGGAAAAGCAACCCGCGCCGATCATGCTCGAACCTTTCCCCAAATCTGGTGACGGGATGGTGCCGACTTTTCGGGTCCATGGACCAGACCTACCGACCCGTTGGTGGTTCAAGGCGGCAGACGACGCCGACCTACTGCAAATTCAAGAGGACTGTGTCGCGCGCAACTGGCGTCGGCGAGAACTGCCGCCAGCAGAGGTGAAGGCGTACCCCGGCTTTGACCGTTTGTTGTCCGACTTTCGGGAAATTGTCGAAACAATCAGCGCTTTTCAGGCCCGAAGTGGCGGAAGTCCCTCAGAGCCGGTAGTTTGCGAACTTGTCTACCAGAATATGATTCCACTTGGAACTACAGGCGGGCAGACTCTGCCATTTCGAGAAGCCCTGAAGATTATTCGTCTAGAGCCACCAACAAGTGTTGCTGCCCTCCAAGCTTCTTGGCTCGAAAAGATCGAAGACGATGGCGACTTCGAGCTTCATATTCGTCTCGTAATGGGGGGCGTCGCTCTCAGTCCAACCGAGACACCAACGCCAATGGCGAAGTTGGACTTTGCAGCCCGACGAGCGGTCTCGAATTGGGCTCAGGTCTACGAATTTTTCACACGCGCCCATGCAAAGATGCGCCGGCGTTTGATCGAGTTGACCACGGAAGATGCAAGGGCCATCTGGGGTTAGCGCCATCATGAACCCGTCATCCTCAAGCATCACCAATCCGCTTCCGCCTTCGCTCGCCGTTGCCTTGGCGCTGGCGTCGGTCGCCGGGGCCGCGACCGAATCGTCGGCGCAGGTAAACGCGCCTGTGCCTAGGCAAGTCCAGCCGGGACCGTTGCTGGTACTTGGGGCAGCGACCGAGCTTTCGGCGCACCCCGATTTGCCCTCATCCAACCAAGCTGCGCTTGCACCCACATTGACGATTAGCGGCGTGGCCATTGCATCTATGCGCCCCGACGTCGTCGTCCCGGAGCATATCCAGGCTGCGACTACAGCTGGCACTATAACCTGCGGTCTCGTCTACGGTCGGCAGGCAGTCTTAGGTGCTCTGAGAGAGGCTGCTGATCTCGAACTGGGTTGGGATTTTCGCGGAGGAACTGCTCCAACTAAGGAGGCAACCCTAGAAGCAGTAGCATTTGTTCAAGCGTTACCCTTCGAGGTCCCAAATCCATACGTTGAGCCATCACCCGACGGCGAAGTTAACCTCGTATGGCGAGAAGGACCCCGGTACCTGGAAGTTGGCTTCTATGGCGACGGTACATTCAGTTATTACGGTCGGGAGCTAGAAGGCAGTCCGCCGACAGTGAGCCGGGATGCCCCTGTAACCCCGAATCACCTACCAGTGGAACTCAGGGAGTTTCTACGCGGGTTCTACGGTGACGACGTGCACGTGCGAGAGGCATAGCCAGAGCGGCGGGTTACCAAGTCCGGGACTGGTGACCAACGAAGAGGCCATTGTCAGATTCTGCTATTTGCCCTCCCAGATTAATGAAGATGGCTCTCTCAAGCCCACCGCCATTCCGAAGAGCGATCTTGAGCGCCCCGATCCTGAACTGCCCCCCCCAAGAGGCCTCTCGGTCTATCGGCTAGGCCATTGTACCGCCGAGGAGCTATCAGGCTGGGCGGAACGCCAGCATAAGAGCAAACCCGAGGAACGAGCCGAGGTCTGGGCTTACGACGCCAGTGTGGGGTCTGTGCGTGCCCTTGTTGACCGTGACGGTGATAGGGCAGTCTGTGTTGTAGATCGCACCGTGGAGGGTGAACACGCCCATGCAGAGTGCTGGGGGTCCAAGAAGAGAAGCCGCGCGGCGCTAAGCGAGGTCCGAGATCGCCTTGCCCAGGAACTCACGCGAAGCGACAAGCTATTTCCATCAGCTACCGACGTCACCGAGATGGCCGGTCCGCCAACACCGTCTTCTGTGCCAAGTCAGCCGGCGCGCACGGAGGTAACTCTCCTAAAGCCCAGCTTTTACAGCCTAGTGATAGGCCTAAGAGGCCTCTTGCAAGGTCTGTTACCGCGCTCTGAGAAAGCCGGAGCCTCGTTTCTCTTTGTCAACAGCGCCGACAGCGTCGCAAGTCACGCACTTCAGGCAGATGGCCGGAAACTGACGAAGATCACGGTCCGAGGCTGGACAACGAACGGCTCGATTCCGCTTCACGCAACGCTCGTTACCATCATGCATCCGCTCTGGCTGCCTCCAAGTGGCAAGTTCACCGTGACTGTGGGGGACGCCGCGCCGATCAGTAGCGGTAGTCCTGCGGAACCGGGTGAGCGGCGTGAGGTCATCGCGCATTTCGAGGTCGGCGGGTTCGTTGGGCGGCTGGGGCGGCCACTCCGCCTCGTGCTGGGTCTCCGGGACAACGTTGGCCGATGGCATCGCTGGGTTTGTCCGGCACTGGTCACCAACTGACTCGGCTTTGATACGACCTCCTCGTAAAGGCGCGCGTCGGTTTACATCGCCGAGACGGCCCCCGCTCGAAGCTTCCGATACCCGCCAGCATGGGGTGCCCAAGCTCCCGGAGCGAAAGGCCTCGTACCCGCCGGGTGGGGGTGACCTAACAGCTAAGGCAGGCCCCCCCCTTGTGAGCTATCCGGACACCCCCCTTGAGAGGGGTAGCACCCCCCCTTCAGATGGATCACCCCATACCCGCCAATAGGGGGTCAAACCCTTCAGAAGAACAACTCTCCAGAAAAGAAACCCTCGGGGAACGGGGCTCGCCCTGGCTCGCCCGACCCCGGTCAAATGACTCTTGCGAGTTTTTCAACTCCGTTAGCTTTGAAAATGTCCCATTCGTCCGGGTCCATCCGGCGAAGGCGCGAGATTGGCATGGTCACCACCCGCCCTAGTGGGGATCCCCATTCCCGGCAACCGGAGACCGTGGCTATCTGGTCCTCAAGTTTATGAAGGACCAACACACGCTTTTCGTCCTCATCAAGAAGGTATTCTCCTCGAGTATAGGGCGCGAAGTCAGGAAGCCAGCCACCGCCTTCAACGATCAAGTGACAAAGAACTCGCCTCCCCATAGCGAGATAAACGTTTGATGGCGTATCGGTCCGGAAGCCACCGGGAAAGACCGTAAGAAGTCCTTGGGCCTTGAGTCGGTGTACCGCTATGCGCACCGTGTCTTCCTTAACGATGTTGATGCCTTTCGCAACCGGGGTCCCGCCGTGGCTGTCGAGGACGTACTCGTCCTGCTTGTCACGTATACCGCGCGTGAAATGCGAATAGGGGATTGCTTCGGCGTACTTTTGCCAGCCGAGCGTCCGTCCTTTTATGAAGGCCAGCACCTTGAACTCGGTTGACGAAACATCATTGATGAGCGAGCGCAGCAGAAGGCGGTCGTATTCTCTCTCGACGAAGCTCCTCGTCTTCTTGTGGTGTTCGGCCAAAAGGTTCCAGGCTTGCGCTTCGTCGCCTAGGGTAAGGGCCATGGATGGTCTCCTCTGTTTTCAGGAGCCACCTAATATTCACGACTCAAGTCGTTCGTCATCAAGATAATTTTGCAACCCGTTGCAGAACATTGTTATTCTAGATGGTTACATCGGCGAGTGGCAGGTAATCACTGAAGACGTCGATTACGTGGGTTCGTGACTACCGCCATCTGAGGACGTGGCCCGTCGAGGCGTCGCCCTTTGTGTCCGGATGGCCTCCAACGCCAGTAACAGGCGAGCCGAAGGTCCGAGAGTGGCTCTTTGCACGTGATTGCGCGCAGTAGCGCTTGACCGTGCTCTCCGACAGCGACCAGTGCTGGGCCGTGGCGGCGACGCTCGCCCCGTGCTGCTTCCTCCACAGGGCCACCTGAGCGCCGTCAGCGGCCACGGGGCGGCCGAGGCTGGTCTTGCCTTTGTGGGTACGCCCGGTGGCTGCAAGGGCCTGTCGAGCGGCTAGACGGCCGCTGTCGCAGCGTTCCTTAATCCTGCGGCGCTCCATGTCTGCTATCTGGGCCAGCACGGCTAGGATCAGCTCCCCAACGCCGCCCATGATTGGTCCCAGGCCGTGGACCTCGACCGTCACGCCCGAGGAGATCAGGCGTCGTGCGGTCGCCTGGACATCGAGAGCATCTCGCCCCAAGCGGTCCACGGCGAAGACGCAAAGCGTGTCGCCCTCCCGGACATACGCGAGCAACGATGCAAAGCCGGGGCGGTCAGCGGCAAGGACAGCCCCGCTGACGTTCTCGTCCACGAACTCTCGCTCGAACCCACCGCCCATCGCCGCCCTCTGGGCTTCCACGCTCTGGTCAGCGCTCGACACTCGGTAGTAGGCGATCCGGCTTCCCATGCCCCCTCCGGCTCAGAAGTTACCTGATCTTTTTAGGCCGGGCCATAAGGGCGGTCTACTATCTTTTGACCTGGGCTGCAGCCGCTCGCCACGGTGCGTCCAAAACCTACAAGTTTTGGCCTATCTCCAGGCAACAGTAGGTGGTAGGCGTAGAGTGATGAGCAAGTTGATCTTGGGGGCGCTGGCCTCGTGTGCGGTAATTATGCTGTCATCCTGCAAGCAGCCCTCTGGTATGGAGGCCTACGAGAGGGTGGTTGATCTAATCGAGCGTGGTGATACTCCCGCCGCGCGAGCGTACATGGAGCACTATAGCGAAGCCGTACCGGCGGCGTCGTTCTTGGACCAAAGCGATCCAACCTTCTGTAGCAAGGAGGGATACGAAGCCCGTCTCGATCTCAACGCTGCGAGCGATGCCAGAGCACTTGTCGGAACGGCATCTGACGAGCCAGTCCACAGGTATGCTACGCAAACCAGGGTGCTCCGGAACATGATCGAAGGAGACGATGACCTCGCAAGTGTGATGTGCCACGACGACGCCAGTGAGGCCTATCTCTCAACCCGAGCACGATATGTGGCGGTCGTCAGGCGGGAACTTGCTCTCCTTAGGCAGAACGCCGCCGCGAGGGCAGGGCCGGCGAATGTTGAAGCCGCCGCAACCGCCGATCTTGCACAAGCGGACGCGGCCGATACTCGACAACTGCCGGAGACCTGCAAGAAGGCGCGCAAGCAAGTGGCTGACCCCACATTGCCACAGGCGCTGTTGAAGGCGGCCCGGTGGCAGATCACGTGGCGTTGTCAGCCGGCGGGTTATTGAGGGGCGCGAGGCGGGAAACCCTGGCATACCCGATCTGCACCGATCTCTCTTGTCGCGAAAACGTTGGGCACGCTACCTCGGTGGTGGGTCCTTAAGGACATTGCTTTTAGACATGTTTCGCTCTCCTGGCCCTCCGTTCCCGACCGAGCAGGACAGTCCAACAAACGACCGTTACTGGGACATTTCGCATGTCCTGAAACCTCCCGGCGGCCAGTAGCCAATTGCTCGTCCGCCCAGGCCAGGGGCGCGGGGGGGGGGGGCAGACGCGACCCGAAGACGACCTAACGGCTGTTGGCGACGATGAACTCAGACTTGCCTGCCGTGTACGCCGCCCGAGACGTAGCCTCTGCTGCAAGGCAGTCCTTGAGGGCCTGGTATGCTGCCCTCAGGCCCGGATCAGCCCGCAGTCGATCCCTGAACCGCAGGCTGCTCACCCATTGGTCCCCCTTGTGGACCACGACATGGGCGAGATAGCCACGAATGAGCGGACGACCGAAGATGTGATGGTCGGGGATGCCCTGGCTTCCCGCGTAGTCGTAGCCGAGACTGGCCATCGGCTCGACGATCCTCAAGCCGTCATCGATGTCCGCGACACCGATCAACAGGTCGATGATTGGCTTGGCGCGAAGTCCGGGCACGGCCGTGCTGCCGTAGTGGTCTATCGCCAATGCAATCGAACCGACAGCCGACGTGATGCGTACAGCTTCTTCGGCAAAAGCGCGCGGCCACAGCGGATTGTGATCCACCAACCGGTTAGCACCGGCTTCCAGGCCGAGACCGTAAGGATTAGGCGTGTGCACCATTCCGAGCAGGCTACCACACCGGTTTGCGGAGATGTCCGCTCTCCGGCGTCACGCTATCGGCAGGTCGCGACCCTTAGCTGACTCTTAGGGCCGCACCGATCACGTCGCCGGGCGGCTTCTCGCCTCTAGGACCCTTTGGCATTGTGTCCCCTGCGTCGGAAAATCGAGAAGGCGACGGCGACGAGGATCAATCCGACCACGAGGAAGTACACGCCCCCCCTCGCCCATGGATTGCCCCACGCCAGCATCGCGCCGAGCCCTAGCAGGGCAACGCCAAGTGCGAGGGTCACCCAAGGGCCGACAGGCTTGTCCATGGCTCCAAGGATAATCCGCCGATCCGGTCTCCGGCAATGTCCGCTTGCCGACGCGAAGCCCGCGGGGATCTTCGACCCGTAGCGGATGAAGCGGGACAAGCAGCCTTGCTATTGGACGGCCGGCGATTCCTGATGCGTGCCGGCGCGCAGCGTCGTTTCCACAACGCGCCCAGCCACCGGTGGGGAGACCTTTGACAGTGCGTCGTTGATGGCGATCGCCGTATCGCATTGTTCTTTCGGCGGTCTCGCTGCCAACGCGCCCTGTCGCCATGAGTCCAGCGCTTCTGGGGATGCCCCCATGTCGCCAGCCGCCTCAATCACCGTGGAGATGTCGCTCGCCGACGGGGCTCCATGATCGGCAGGAGCGTCGCGGCCCCCTTCGACAAGGCTTAGTTCGGCGATGGTGATTCGAATCCGCACGCGCGCTGAAGCGGGAGTCACCGTCTGCGGCGGGCCGCCGTGCTGCGCCGCGTAGGCGCACTCGTTCACGTCCTCGCCTCGGAGGTCGCGTAAGTTGACGGCCTGGGTGGCCGCGAAGGTCATTAGGCGGTCATCTGGCGCGCTCAGGACGAAGTGGCGATTGTCCCAGAGGAGCTGCTGGGCGCGCTGAACCAACTCTGTGGAGATCGCCCCCGCCGATCCATTTCCACCTTTGGCGTACTTCGCCGACACTTCCTCGAACAAGGCATGTGTCTCGCTCGGAAAGACTCGGTTGAACGCTTGCCACATGGGTCCGTAATCATCGAGCCCCTCGAAGATGCTGAGGAGTCTTTCGCCTGCGGTCGGGCTGCCCAAAGCCGGGCGGGCGCCGAACACAAGCACGAGCAGCAACATTCCACACCAGACCTTTTTGGCCATCGAGTCTCCCCCACTGGCTAGCGCAGGTTGTGTGAACTGTGCTTCAGCCGTCAACAACTCGACCAGGCGGTTTGACCCAACCCGGACTTGGTCGGCCAAGGTCCGCTAACCACCTGAGCGGGCCGAAATGCCCCCGACCGGGCTCGACCCATTGCTGCCCTTAAGGAGCAGTCTTCCAACTTGCGCTCTGCCTGCGTGTCCTCAGCGCGCTTGATCCCGAGGTGTTCACGTTGGAGAAATCAAATCAGTGGCCCACCCCGTGCAGAAGGGCAGCCGCCACGAAACCGAGGCCCTCGAAAATGAACGTGCCGCCCACCAGCGCAACGAACAGATGTGGCAGATCACCTGCTGACGTCTTGCCGGCATGAACCACTAACCAGGTTCGCCAAGCCACATAGGCCAGACCGCCAACTCCCGCCGCCCACTTCCCCCAATCACCAAGGGTCGCTAGGCCGCCCAGGACCATGAGACCCGGCAATCGGGCGATGAGTTCAATCCGGCGCCACGGTTGCTGGTCAGGAGAAGCGAAGATCGTGGAAGGTGACGGACTCGGTACAGGCGGATTGGCTCTGCCTCGCCATTCAACCGAGAAGACGACCAAGCCGGCCATCACGCCGAGCACGCACAGCAGAAGCAACAGCGCGTGGGAAATCGAAGGCGGGTCGGAACTAGTGATTTCGATCGCTAACCCGCACCCCAGCCCTGCCAGGGATACCCCGAAGCGAACGGCAGGCGGCAAGTGTCGCACAAAACTGGCGACATTTTTGAACAAGACCCGACTCTCCGCTTTGGCAGTGGAGGAGCCCTATTACCCGAGCGAACTGAACAAGCCCCTTCCGACTCTGTCCCGAATGCAGCGAAGCCTCCGGCGGCAACGGTGCCTCTTTCGCCATAGGGACCGGCGCGTAAGAGAGCGCCTCAACGGCCGCTTTCCACCCCGCGCTGTCCAAAGCGTCCCGACTAGGTTCGACCCAAAGCCGACCCACGTCAGTGGCCGTGTATGGGTGAGAACTGCGACTAGCTCGCTGTGTATTCGGTCTGAGAATGCATCTCCCTAGACTGCGACGGTTAGTAGCGAACCGGTCTAGGGTCCTGGGATTGGCTGACCTGATACTGGAAGGCGGCGACGTCGGACGGATGCGGCAGAGGCACCTTCCACTCGCTTCCTGCGTACATACGGTGGCTGGGAAGGACCGCGCAATGCGGCCTGCCGCCTCCGGCCGGATTGGCTTCGCAGGCCGTCCCGTCGAACAGCAAGGCGTTGGTGTTGCCCACGTTCTTAAGCACCAGGCCCTCAGCCGTCCGTACGGCGACGACGTGAGCTTCAGGTCTGCGGGGCCTGACGATGACCAGCGCCTCGTAGGCGGTGAGGATCTTCAGAGCGACGGCCCGGGTCCCTTCCGGCGTCGCGCCCGGCCGCAGTGCTCCCACCTGGGGCGCGATCAGGATGCGGTAGATACGGTCGGCGTCGAGGGGGCCGTTCAGGGATACGATCCGAATGGACCGCGACGCGCCGGGATCGAGGATCAGGCGATTTGGCGTCACCAGCAGTCCCAGGTCTTCAGGATTCGTCTTCGTGACCTTCGTCGGTGTGTCGGCCCCCGGATTGAGGATCTCCGTCGGCGATACCGTGATGTAGTAGCGATCCTTGCTTTGATTTTGCAGCAGGATGTCCTCGCGCGGCGGCGCGCCGGGGACAATGTCAACCACGAGTCTGTCGACCACGAGTTGTGCAGCCGCTGGGGTCGGCATGGCGGCGCCGGCGGTGGCCATCAATAGTAGCCCGGCCAGGAGGGCGACGCCTCGCGGCGCCAAGGCGGCGCCCAGCCGCCGGCGATTGCGGATATTCTTCATGGGGTACTCGCTTGAGAAGGGCCGCGTCGCCGCCAATTGGCCGCCGGCTTCAGAGCGAGCTGACCACCACGGAGACGACGTTGGCGTTGCCATCCTGAGGTTCGACGGGACGGGCCTGCTGGATGATGAAAGTCGTACGGTCCATGCCGTTCATCGGCACCGTCGGGCCGGGCTGCACGGAGGCAAGCGAGGAGGGGGCGCCGGCTGGACCGCCGTCGGCCACCCTCACGGTCACGCTTCGGCCTTGCAGGGTGAAGACCTGCAACTGGCCTTGATCGCCCGGAGCGATCTGATCGGGCGATCGAACCATCAGCCCCTGGCCCGGCTGATCCAGGCTGTTGAGGCCGACAGCACCCTCCGACTGCGCCTGAAGACCGGCGGCGATCGGAGGCAGCGTCACCGAAACGCTGAAGGACCCCGACGCTCCGTCCGCCCATCCGACGGTCGGAAAGGCGAGAGCCGCCACCGCCAGCAGGCGGTATCTGCGAACACCTGGTGCGGGCATGGCGCGTTCCTTGTTCACGCCATGTGCCTAGTCCGATGGAATGAACAATCCGTTCCGCAGGCGCCGGGCGCGACGCCCGCGGCTGGAGCAGGCGGGGTCCGTCCTCGACCAGGGCGGGTGGGCTACTGCGCCTGGCAGACAACGTCGCCGACTTTCAGCAGGTCGCCGCGATCGACCGAACCGTGCAGATGCGACAAGGCGATCGCCTTACAGGCCTGGCCGTTGGCAAGGCGCGGCTGAACATCGCCATCGTCGGGACCCGTAACGACGAAGTACCCCTCGGCGTCGGTCACGGTGGTGTCGGTACCGGCGTCGATACGCGCGCTCGACAGCGGCCGTCCGGCCTGGTCGACCAGGCGTCCGAAGATGGTGGTTACGTGCTTTGCCTTCCATCGCAGCACGATGACATTGCCTGGGTACACGGGGACTTCCCGAGGCGTCAGGTCGAAGTCGTAGGTCGGCGCCCCCAGCGCCTGCAGGGTGACCCTGTATTGCCTGTACGGCCCTACGGGCACCGCGACCTTCTCCCCTACATTGATGGAGTCGAATGTCTGCCCGTCGATGGAGACCCGATAGCTTCCGCTGGCCACCAGCGGTGACCTCGGTCCCGCCGCGGTTGGCGCAGGCGTACCGGGCGCCGGCGACTCCCCCGCGCTCATGTCCGGCGCAACGACGGCTCGGGGCGGCCGCTCGATCTCGGCGAGGATGATGGCCTGACCCGGCGAGCGCAGGCCGAACTTCACGTCCCCACCGCTCACCACGAAGCCGCTCTGGATATTCACCGTCAGCGGCGCCGAGGCGGCGCCGCCGGCGCTCGTCTGGTAGCCCGCCGTCAGCTGGGCGCTGCCCCAACGGGACAGGGCCTGGCCCTCGGCCTGCACGCTCGTCTGCTGGCTGTCATTCGACGCCGAGAGCACGCCGACGACGTCGGCCGGCCCGATCGAGGCGGCTCGCGAGATGTCGACGCTGCCGACCGGCGCGCCGCCTTGCCTGACCGACGAATCGCGGGACTGCGCGTATTCCCCCCCGATCGAGTAGTCCATCGACGTCTGCCGATCGAGATGGGTGAAGAAGCTCAGCTTGAGTCCGACGAGCGTCTGGATGCTTGAAGCGCTCGCATAGACGGACAGAAGGCCGGACCCCAGCCTGGGAACCTGGACCGACCGGTCATAACGGAGCCCTACGCTGTACTGAACGGTCGCTTCCGAATTCGGCAGGCTGGCCTGGTGCGCGTAGGACGCGGTCAGCGAGAGCGTCCCCTTCAGCAACGGGAACGAGGTCGAGCCATAGATGCTTTCGCCGGTCGGGCCGAAAGGCAGGTATCGCACGTCCTGCAAAGAACCGATGGCCTGGGGGCCGTAAAGATAGGGCGTCCGGGTCACGCGCGCTGACAATGCGAAGGTGAACTTACCGAGGAACGCCCCGCCGGTGACGAGCAGGGAATAGTCCCCGTGCGTGTCGGCGGCCGCGCCCACCAGGCCGTTGAAGAGCCCTCGGTAGGTCTGGAAGCTCACCTCCGAATAGACGTTGGAGCCCAGAAGGAAGACGTTCAGCGTCGCCGCCGAGGCCGCGCCGATGCGGTGCGACAACTGTCCGCGCAGATACTTCTCCCCGGTCGGCTGCGGAATGAATCTGCTGCGCGCGTCGTTGCCGTTCGCGGTCAAATCGCCCGTCGGGGACGTAAAGAAATCGCTAACACGTTCGCCCGCCGCGAAATCGAAGACGAACTTTCCGGGCGGCGGCAAGTTGCCCGCGCGGGTGAAGGGGCGGGTCTGGTCCAGGAGCACCGTGGCGCCATCGCGGGCGATGATCCGAACCGTGTAGGAGCCGGTCGGAAGGAGGCCAGTGTCCAGCAGCTGCAGTCCGCCATCATACTCCTGCGCCGATACCAGGGTGCCGTTCGCATAGAGCTCCACCCGGGCTTTGCGCGGCAGCACCACGTCCAAGGGCGTGCCCTGGTTCGGATTGATCAGGGTCGAGGTTTGCTGTGACGAGACATCGGCGCCCACGTATCGGACGCTGGTCAGCACCGTCTGCGACTGCGATGTCAGCAGGCCCGCGGAAGCCAGCCAGTTCGCCCGCACGTGCTGCAAGTAGCCCTGCTGAAGTTGAAAGCCGGTGATGTCATCTCCGGAGACCTGGCTGACCAGGGAGGTGCGACCCAGGCTGGCCTCGGTGTCGAAGGTCGCGCCGACGTGCGTAAGGCCCTTCTGCTTGAGGTCCGTGGAGGCGGTGACGAGGGCGCCCTGGATCAGGGACGGCCCTGACACCGGCTCGCCGAGCACCCGCGGCGCGGCTCTGGTTTCCAGGAAGAACTCGCGGCCCAGGAACAGGTGAACGCGAAAGCTGTCGGGATTGACGATGATGCCTGAAGTTCCCACCGGCAGCAGGTCGCAATTCTGGGTCTGGCCGGGCAGGCATCGCAGCGATTCGTTGCTGCTGAGGCTCTGCCCCAGCAGCGTCAGGGCCTCGACCTTGTTGACGTCGTCTCCAAGCGCGGCGGCGACGGCCGCGGGGGTGGTGAATCGAAACACGCCGTTCGCGAGCCTGCCCGTGAAGCTGCCGACACTCCGGCCCTGAAAATCCACGTCGAAGACCGTCTCGATTTGGGCGTCGGCCTCGAACCCGGGCGGGACGCCCGTGGGAATCTGGGTGGGGTTCCCGGGGGAGGCCGGGGGAGGCTGGGGACCGTCGTTGGGCGCTGTCTGCTGGGTGGGTTCCGCGGGCGCCGGGGCGGCCTCCGATGCCCGCGCCTCCGATGGCCGAGGCACCGAACGGGTCAGTTGCGCCGCTGGCTTGGACGCCTGCGGCCAGGTGACGACGACCTCGTTGGAGAGTTCCGCAGCCGAGCACAACGGCGGAAGGGTCAGCGCCGCGGCCACGACCAGCTGCGGCAGAACTCCTCGAAATCGAGATGCGCGGCGCGAAGAGGTGACTGACTGCTGCGGGAGGCGGAGCGTGTGAAGCACCCAGGCCCCGACTATCTCGTCTCCACGGTGAGCTGAAGGCCGTCTGCATAGTTTCCAGCGACACCGGAAGCCAGACTCTGCTCGTCCATGGTGATCGTGAGGGTCGCGTTCGGGCCGTCGACGCATTGGGCCGACGCTGGCGCGGTCCCGTCGAAGGCGACCTGTGCTGAGCGTTCGATCTTGCCGACCTGCTGAAAGCCGGAGCCGTCCGTGAAGCTCAAGCTATAGGGGATTCTCCCGCCGCCGCTTGCGGCTCCGCCCATCGTGCTGGAAATGGTAACACGATACCGCCCTGTCGGGCTCGCGACGCAAAGGGCGAGCGATCGAACGAGGGAGCCGTGTCCGTACCATCTAAGATCGCTGCGGCTTCCGGAGTAAAGCACGAGGCTTGCTCCGGTCTGGGATGGGGCGATGATCGGTGTGAAGGAGGCGGGCCGGATGCCTTCGCCGTGCGGCACAGGCCCGGCGCAGGCCAGGCTGTTCCCGATTGCCCAAACAGCAGCGGCCAAGAAAGTCGTGCGAATTGGCATCCAGTCCTCTACCGCAGGCAAAGGGCGGACGGCGACCGCCCGCCCTTTCCGAGTTAGGTCGGAGACACGACGATCGTGATCGTGCCGCTGTAGGTGTCCGCCACGGCCGAGAGCAGGCCGGTGACAGGGAATTGCACCGCGACGGTGGCGTTCTTGCCGACGTCCGAGCAATCGAGGGTGTAGGGACGGTGATTGCCGTCGTTGTCGGCGAGGAAGCCGGCGACGGGCGACCCGTTCGGCAGCGTAGAGGGATAAAGGGAGCTGTCAGCGTAGATGTTGGCCGGCTTGTCCGAAATCCAGATCCGCATCGGGATCGAGCCGCCCAGGCCGCCGACCAGACCGAAGTTCTCATTCCCGCCGGCAGGACCGGCAGGACCGGTGACCGTCAGCGTGTAGGCGCCGTGCGTGCCGTCATTGGAATAGACGCAGAAATTGTTCTGCGGCAGCAGCACCGGGCTATAGGGGGCAATTGCCGCCGCCGCCGAGATTTCCGCCGCCGTGAACGTATGAGTCACATCGGCGAGGCCGGAAATCCGCACCAGCTTCGGAAGTGTCGCGTTGATGGTGAAGGTACCGGTGGACGTGGCGCCGAGAGTGCCGTCGGTAGCGGCCTGCGGCGCCGTAGCTATGCCGCCAGCGACCACCATGGCCGCAACGCCCGCCAGGAGGTGGGAGAGCTTCATGGGGAAGAATCCTAAACATACGCGCGTCGTGTCGAGACTGAGCCCCCGCGGCGCACTCCCCCGACCCGCACGAATCACTAACAACTTCTTAAGATTGTGCTGTCAACAAAATTGTGCCATCTTTTGAAATTGAGAGTGGCGGATCTCCGACATTTCTAGGGCCGTCGACAGCTTAACCATTCCCGGCCGGGACTAAGTGCCGACCGACCACTTTCGCTGCTCCTTGTTTCCTGAACATCGACTTATTTCTCCCGTGTGAGGCGACTCGGCTGGTGCCGAACAGCTGGTGGATTTTCCAGCCTGAACCATACTTGCCGTTAAGGTTACTGGAAGTGGAAAGCTCGTGGAGCGTTTAGCTTTTCACTGCCAATCCGGAGCGCCGCGAGGTGTCCATTTGGCTTGAGCCGGAACTTCCGCTGTCCACCCCGTCCTGCCGTTGGCGAGGTCCGCTTCCAGGCGGGCGGGAGCATTGACCCTAACCAGACCGTCGGTAGCGACCATCAACCAACTGTGGAACGGAAGAGCTGCGCCCGAACTCCTCCCGGATGCGCCCTAGGCAGAGATTTGTTCTCGCTTGAGAGGATATAGCCAAGGCGAAACCAACGAGCTGTCATAGGCGTAGACGGCAAGCGGTTCCGTACTCGGCCGCGCTTCTTGCCAACTTCGGGTCCAGAACCTGATGGTTTCCGCCTGGTGGCCGGCCAAGCCGCCCCATGCGCCGATGTACACCGCACTGATGCGGCCGGTACCGATCTTCCGGATAAGGTGTGCGTCGCGTTTGTCGAGGCTGTGGCCGTATGTGAATAGGACGGCCTGACGGTTTCCCAGTCCCCGGCGAAAGATTTCGCTAGCCCACGTGAGGTAGGCGCTACGAGCGATGCGAGTAGCTTTGGCATCGGTGGTGCCCTCCGACACGATCACCGGAAAGCTGCCCCGCGCGAGCCGCTTCCGCGCCTGCTCGATGAGGTTGTGCTTGCCGCTGTACCGCAACATCCCCTGGCCTTCCGGCGGGATGTCGTAGAGGTGCAGCGCGCCGTGCAGGTACAACAGTTCCGGGACCTTTTCCTTCGACCATAGACCGTAGGGCTTTGCCGTGTACGGGTCCGGGTTGAAGTGACTGTCGTAGCACCAAAGCCGCCGTCCGAACTTTGCGACTACCCAGTAGAGCAATAGATCATAGGTCGTGGTGTACACCCGTCCGGCAAGCTTAGGGCCGCGAGCGCGGCCCACAAAGTGCTCTAGGAACGTTGCGCAGCGTTCCTTTTCGTCATCGTTCATCTTTAACGAGTGCTCGGGGTGTACCCGTTGTAGAACATCGATAAAGGCTGTGCGGACCTCATCCTCCTGCTGTCTCAAAGTGTTATGGAGTTCCGGCGAAACTTGGCCGTTGGCCAGCCTCTCCCTGAGCAGCGCCAGCACCTGCTCGAAATCATCCGTGTCGCGGAACAACGTCTCCACGGCCGGGCTGAAACGGGGGCGCGCCTCGCTGGCGAGAGAACTGTAACTGAAGCTCTTGCGGGCGCTGATGCTAAAGCCATTTCCCAGCAGCAGGTGGCGAGTACGGCCCGCTGTGTCAGCGATGGCTTGGTCGAAGGTGATCGGCTGCGGGTCGGCCACGCTCATGCCGGCTGAGCATGATGCGCTTCGCCGTCATGGCCAACTTCCGTCCGGCGCGCCTCCCGAGACGAGGAAGGCCAGTCCGCCCCAGGCCGGCAGCGGACCCCGGCTTCAGTCAGTCCGCTCGTTTGCTGGGTCGCCCCCGGGCCGGTACCGTCGGCTGGCGGGGTGCCGGGTCCAGCCTTCGGGTTCTCCTCCGCCGTCCCAGGCGTCCAGGGCGGCCTGGGCCGCTGCCTGGGTGGGATAGCACCACATGTCTTGGAAAGGCGCGCGCAGGCCAAAAGGGCCGGAACTGAGCGCCCACATGAACCCCACCTTCGACAGGCCCGCCCACCGCGTCCGGCCGGCCAGGATGCGGATGTACTCGTAACCCTGCTGCTCCAGCCAGGCGATGAAGGCGATCCCCGCCCACCGCTCGTCCTTGGTCAGCTTCGGTTCGTCGGCCACTCACCCAAATCCCTGGTCCTCCACGGGCGCGCTCGCGCCTTGGTCATGATCGCGCGTTTCCGGCGTAATGAGAACTGCGGCTGTCCCGAATGGCAAAGTCGAGACGTATGGAACGTCCTGACAACTTGGCGACTTGAACGCATCGCCGGTCGCATCGGATGGGACGGTGCTCGCGGGTCCACCTAACCTGCCTCCCCCGCCGCCTTGAGGTCCTCGGCGGTCTTGTCGAGCCGCAGCCCCTTGAAGCTAGCCTGCCGGAGCTTCCCCGAGGCGGTGAACTCCGCCATCTCCACCTCCGCCACCAGCTCCGGCTTGGCCCAGTGGATGTCGCGGGTTTTCTTGGGGACGTCGCCGAAGTCGAAGGCGTGCTTCGGTATCTCCAGCGGGGCCAGCAACCGGGGAAGCTCGCGCATGTCCGCATCGCTGTAGCCGGTGTGGATGCGCCCCGCGTACCGCAGCCTTCCACCTTCCCAAACACCCGCGATCAGGCTGCGGAACCGGCTGCCATCAGTCCGCCACCCGCCGATCACGACCTCCTGGCCCGGCCGGCACTTGGTCTTCACCCACGCATCGCCCCTGCCGGCTTTGTAGGGAGCATCCGTACGCTTCGAGACGATGCCCTCCAGCCCCATCTCGCAGGCAGCAGCGATCAAGGCTGACGGGTCCGCGTCGCCGAAGCTGTCCACCCAGCGGAATGCGTCTCGGGCGGCATCATTGCCGGCGTCCAGCAGGGCGCGGAGACGCTTCTTGCGGACGGTCAGGGCGTAGGAGCGCAGATCGTCCCCGCCCTCGTACAGCAGGTCGAAGACGTATATTACCAGTGCATCGGTCTGCCGCCGCGCCAGGGCCGAGCGAAGCACGGAGAAGCTCGGGTACGGTGCAAGAAGGGCGCGAAGCTGGCCCGTCGCCGTCGATAGGATCGCACAGGACATCAAGACCGCCTTGGTTGCCTCCGGCGAGGAGCCCGCCGCAGCAGATGACGCCGCCTGGGAGCACGTCCGCGCCTAATGCGGAGCTGCGCGAACCCTTCGATGTAGAGGTTCTTGGTCACCGTCACGCCGTCCAGTTGAGGGCGCAGTGAGGGTTGAGCGTCGCTGACGGCTCCAGGGTCTTTAGTAAGCAAGCACCCCAGGCCCAGACAAGAAGCGTTGCAACCGGTTGCAACTCAGGTGCATTTGCAGGCTAGCCGCAAGGCTCCAGGAGGTCAGCGTGGTACCCCGATCCGGATGCGCATCCCCCCGGTCGGCGTAGACATGCAGGCAGCGCGCTGGGGCAATCTCGCCCCGAACCCGTTCATCGCGTCGAAGTCGATGACCACGCCATAGTTGCCTGCGTCATCGACCGTCACTGACCGTCCGTAATGCAGGTTGAAGGTCGTGGGGTATCTCAGCATCCCCTGCACGTGGTTCACGCAAGTCATAAAGAACGGTTGGGCCAGGACCTCCCGCTGGTGGTCGGCTTCGCTCTGCACCCCCCGCGCCAGGTCCTGCTCTGACACGAAGAACCGGACTTGGTTCTGGCAGTCCACGAAAACCACCGGCCGCGAGGGGGCTCTTGAGCGCCGATCCGCGAGCTGGTCGCTCACCACCTGGTCACATTGCTGGTTCCCCGCCACAGCCTCCGCCGCCGCTTTCCGGAGCTTCTCGATGCGAGCCACTCCGGCCGTGCCCCAGGTCCGGAAGATGTCGGGATCGTCGTTGCGGTTGTAGGGCGTCAAGCTGCCCTCCACGATCTTCCGCACCACCCCGTCTCGGTCTGCCAGAGCGCGGTCGTTGTCTTGAGGGGGTGGCGGAGTTCGCTGAACTGGATGGCTCGCGGCTTGCGCGGCGGCTTGGCGTTGCGCCGCCTGGGCCTTAGCCCACTCCGCCACTGCCCCCGCCGCCTGTGCCGATTGGACGTCAGAGGTAGGGCATAGGCGCTCGGCGTGGACAAAGGCGCAGTCGCTGACCCTGCGCGCCCAGGCGGCCGGCGCGATGCTCGCGGGACGCGACGGGGGGATGGCCTCCAAGAGGGCCAGACCAAGCACGGCGGCCACGCCAATCAACGCCGCCTGCCATCGACGCTTGATGAACCAGAACGGTCTGGCGAACAGCCCAAGGGCCAGCAACGCGACCAACGCCAGGACCAACGACGCGGCCCCGATCACTCCATCCAGCATCTGCCCCCCGGGTACTCGGCGCAACTCCCCCGAGGGTACAACCCTGGGGGCTGTCCGCAACCAACAACATCGGTTGTATCGATGTAGTCAGTTTCTGTCTCGCGACCGCGCGCCGGGCGACAAACGCCAGGGAGACGCGGATGAGCGATCTGGCGAAAGTGTTTGGGCAGAAGGTGCGGGCGCTGCGCCTGGATCGAGGCCTGACCCAAGCTCAGCTCGCCGATCTGGCCGGCCTATCCGACGTGTGGGTGCGGCAGATCGAGGGAGGGAAGGCCCCGTCGTTCGACGTCATTGGCGCGCTTGCCAGAGCGCTCCAGGCGGATGCCTCCGACCTGTTCCACCTCCACATGCCGGCCAAACCGGCTGAGCGGTTCGCCGACGCAGTTGGTGATCTCGATCAGGACGAGGTGGATTGGCTGATCAAGGGAGCACGGCTCCTGCGCGCCCATAAGAGCCGCTAGGACAGGCCTTGGCGGGCCGCCGCACCCGGTACCCAGTCCAGAGGGTTCGCAGAGCCCTGAAGCCCGCCTGGAGCTGCCCCATCCACTTCCCCGCGCGGCCCGCTTAGCTCGGAGGGCGAGGTGGAAGGGCGAAATCCCCGAACTTCAGCTTTTTAATGGCGCGGTTCAGGTGGGGAACGGCGCTCCGATCTCCATAGCGCGCGTCCTGATTGATCCCAGCCCATCCGCCCAGTGCACGCGCGGTGTCGCCATCGATGTCGGCATCGCGGCAGGCATCGCGGAAACCGTGGCGAAAGCTATGGAACACGAGAGCCGGTTCGTCGAACCCGACGGTCTTCTTGAAGCGGCCGAACCGTTTGGAGAAGTCGTGGGAGTATCGGCCGTTGGGTCCGGGCGGTAGGTCGGGGAACAGGCGGACGTCTGCCTGCCGGCTTTTGACGAAGTCGAGAAAGCCCGTGTCGGTCAGCGCTGTGTGGATCGGCACGTACCGCTCGCTGGCAGCCGTTTTCAGGCTCTTGTCCGCTTGGCGTTCCCCCCTCGCGTTGAACTCCGTCAGGTTCAGGCAGCTCACGCCATCAACAGCGACCACGTCCTCCGCGCGCAGTTGGCAAAGCTCCCCGGCGCGCGCGCCGGTGTAGAGGGCTAGCGCCGGTACCCAGAACTTGGTCGGTTCGCTCTTGCGGAAGGTCTCCAGCGCATCGAACAACCGCTTCAGCTCGTCGGGCCGAAAGCCGCGCCTGCGCACGTTCGCCTTGCGGGTCTGGTTCAGGTTCCTGAGGTTCGTCTTCACGCCCCAGCCGCCTTCCTCCGCCCACCGCAGAATGGCACCGAGGTTCTGGAGGTATGAGGTGACGCTCTTGGGGGCGAGGCCGCGTAGCCCGTCCTTCTCCGCCTTCGCAACAGCTTGCCTAAGCGTCAACTTGGGAAACCGCTTGGCGGCGTGCGGCGGCAGCTTCTCCAGGAACGCCAGTACCGCCACACATTGGGCCCGTCCAATCTCAGGGACCCGCAGGTCCGATCCGAGCACCTCCTCCATCACCCGGAACAGCAGCCCGTATTTCCGCTCAGTGCTCTCCTGGCCGTGCAGCCTCTCCCGCTCAGCTCGATACTCGGCGATGAGGTCGCGGACCGTCCGCAGTGTCGCGCCAGGACCGGCAACATGGCCAGTCCGGTGATCGCCACCCTGGTTGAACAGGGGATCGAACTCAGCCGTTCGTCGGCCCAGGAGGTGATCTTTTGCCAGCTCCGCTTCCACGGTGAGTGCCCGCCCGACAAGCTGCTCCAGGTATTGGTATTGCGGCGTTGACCGATCCACGGCCGGGTACAGGGTCGCCGTGCGGATCGAACCCACGACATGGGGGTAGGCTGCGGCTCCGGCGTCAACCAGGAGACGGTCCGCCATTCGCCTGGCGGGCTCCAGATCGGGAGGGGACGCGACCGCATCGTCAATGCCGGCCAGCACGTCATCGTCGCTGTCATCGGTGATCTCGGGCGCGCGGACCTCGGCCCGATCCGCCCACCACCGCAGCACCAGGCCCTCGATCTCCCGCCTGCTTAGGCGCTCCAGTTTGCCCGTCTTGAGAGAGGAGGCGACCCTGCCCTGCCGGGCGAGGTCACTCCGTAACCGGTCGAACTCTGCTTCGATCTCGGCCAGCCTCGCGGGATATTCCCTGAGGGCCACCCGCTTTTCACCGGTGCGCAGGCTGCGCCTGACCTGCCACCGCTGATCGACATGTCGCAGGTCGGCTGGAACGCGCTTCCTGATCCACCAGACGCCTTCGCGCAGGAATAGATTGGGGTATCTGGCCAAATCATCCTCATCCATGGTGCCACACTAGGTGTCACGGCGCGGCCTGAGAAGCTGTTGTTTTGCCAGGAACTTTAGGAAAATCAGCCCCTTGGGGAGGGGGTGGTAGGCCCGGCAGGACTCGAACCTGCAACCAGACCGTTATGAGCGGCCGGCTCTAACCATTGAGCTACGGGCCCATGAGGGCGTGGGCGGGGTTACCACGGGGTGTGCGGGGCCGAAAGGCGCCGGTCCCGTGACAGCGGCGCGGGCGGCTGACATGCTGGCGCTTCATTCTCGCGAGGCGTCATGCGGTCCTGGGCCCGGTTTCTCTTCGCGCTGGCGCTGCTGCCCCTGGGCTGCGCACCGCGGGGGGACGTCGAGAGCCCCTATCACCGGAAAAACGGCGCCTGGCGGTTCGAGGACGAGACGATGACGGTGCCGCCGGGCGAGACGGTCACGCCGCTGAACCGGGCCTTCGCCAAGAGCGCGACCGTCGCCTGGTATCGCGCCACGCCGATCGACGGCGCCGACGCTGCCAGCTTCGAGGCGCTTGACGACCACTACGCCCGCGACAGGACCCAGGCCTGGGAGGCGCACCTCTACCGCCGCGTCGAGGAGTTCCTGCTCGTGCCGCATGTCAGGCTCACACCGCTGGACCAGGTGATCGCCCCGCGCCTGAAGGTGCTGGGCGACGGCTACGCCCAGGACGGGGCGCACGCCTACTACGAGGGCAGGCGGTTCGAGGCGGCCGACCCCGCAACCTTCGTGCCGATGGAGGGCCTGACCGCCCGCGATCGGGTGCGCGGCTATTACCTGCAGACCGTGGTCGAGGGCAGCGACGGCCCGACCTTCCGCCCGATGGGTCACGACTACGCCCGCGACCGCGCCGCGGTCTATTACCTCAACGCCTACGACGCAGATGGCAACCGGACCGTGATCCGGACAGCGGACGCGGACCCAGGCTCGTTCCAGGCCCTGGAGTACGGCTACGGCCGCGACGCCCATCGGGCCTTCTTCCAGGCGCGGCCGATCTCGTCCGACGTGGCGGCCTTCAAGGTGCTCGATTTCGGCTACGCCAAGACGGCCGCGCAGGTGTTCTACGAAGGCAAGATCGTCCCCGGCGCGGACGCCGCCAGCTTCGCGACCCTGGCCGAGCCCACCGAGGAGGCCTCGGCGCGCGACCGGCATGGGCTCTACATGGACGGCCAGCGGGTCACGCCGTCGGCCGCGCCGCCGCCCTCGGCGCATTAAAGCCGCCGTTCAGCTTGACCCGGCTACGGCGGCAGGAGACGGCGGACGTGCCGCCAGGAGAGACGAAGATGAAGACCACCCTCATGGCAGCGGCCCTGGCCCTCGCGCTCGCCGCCGCGCCGGCGCTGCACGCCCAGCCGGCCGCGGCCGCGACCCGGTTCGACGCCACCACCCTCGACCTCGCGGCCTATGGCGAGGTCAGCGTTGCGCCGGACATGGCGACCATCAACCTTGGGGTCACCAACCAGGCCCCCACCGCCGCCCAGGCCCTGGCCGACAACGCCCAGGCGATGAACAAGGTGGTCGCCGCCCTGAAGGCCGGCGGGATCGAGGCGCGCGACATCCAGACCTCGAACATCGGCCTCTCGCCCCAGTACGCCTACGAGCAGGGGCAGGCGCCGCGGCTCACCGGCTATGAGGCGTCGAACCAGGTCACCGTCACGGTGCGCAACCTGCCCCGCCTCGGCGCCGCGGTGGACGCGGTGGTGAACGCCGGCGCCACCAACGTCAGCTCGATCCAGTTCGGCCTGCTGTCGCGGACGCCGGCCGAGAACGCCGCCCGCCTGGCCGCCGTCAAGGCGCTGCAGGACAAGGCCGCCCTCTATGCCGACGCCAGCGGCTACCACATCCGCCGGCTGGTGAACCTCAGCGAGGGCGTCTCCGAGACCGCCCCGCCGCCGCGCCCGCTGATCATGGCCCGCATGGCCGCCGCCAGCACGCCGCCGGTGGAGGCTGGGGAGCTCAAGGTCCGCGTCGACGTGACCGGAGAGTTCGAATTGGCGCACTGAGACGCCTTTCTTCTCCCCTGCCCTCCGCGGGCGGGGAGGAGAAAGAGGGCTAAAGCCCCGCGTTCGCGAAGGCGTCCGCCAGCCGTGCGGACATCTCCCGACCCGGCAATGCGCGCTCGCCTTCCATCACCGCCGAGTAGATCAGGTCGCGTCGCGTGCTCGGGACCTTGCCCGCCGCCCAACCCACAGTGCGCACGCCGTCCGGCGTCGCGTTGCAGCTCACCAGCCGCCCGTCCGGCCGGGCCGCGAACGGCAGCGCGCCGGAGGCGGTCATAGTGCCCGGGCCGTCGCAGCGCGGCAGGGCGCGGTCGCACTGGAAGTGGTCGCCGTAGCGGTAGACCACCTTGCCGCTCGCCCGGTCGGCCAGCAGCACGCAGGTGGAGGGATCGCCGATCGCCCGGCCGATGGCGTCGTCCAGGGCGTCGCGCGGCAGGCCGCGCCCCGACGGCGGCGTGCAGGCGCCTGCAAAGAGGAGCAGCGACATCAGGAGCGGGGCGAGGATCGCCCGGCGCATGGCCAGGTCAGGCGGCGCGCTTGACGTTGTTGGCGTCGTCCAGCAGCACCACGGTCGGCGCGTAGTTGCGCGCCTCTTCCGCCGGCAGCTGGCAGTAGGTGACCACGATCACCTTGTCGTTCTTCTGCACCAGGCGGGCAGCGGCGCCGTTGACGCCGATCACCTTCGAGCCGCGCGGGGCCTCGATGGCGTAGGTGGTGAAGCGGGCGCCGTTGGTGATGTTCAGCACATCGACCTGCTCGTGCGGCAGGATGCCGGCGGCTTCCAGCAGATCGCGGTCGATGGCGATGGACCCCTCGTACTCGAGGTCGGCCTGAGTCACCGTGGCCCGGTGGAGCTTGGCCTTCATCATCGTAAGCAGCATCATTCGGAGTACACTCGCCCCCCGCTGAACAACTTCCCCGGGGGCACAGGAGCCCGACGGGACGCGGCATATAGACATAAAACGTCGTGGCTTCAATCGCGCCGGAAGGTCTTGACGTCGCACTCACAAATCATTGTGCCGACTCAGCGTTTTCCCTTCTTGGTCGCCGCCAGGCGGGCTTTCAGCGCGTCGTGCGTGAGCCGTCCGGTCCGGGCGGGATCGAGCAGTTCGAACCGCCGGTCGGCCGCCAGCATCCACTCGGCCAGGCTGATCCGACCGTCGAAGTTGAAGTCGGCGCCGCTCACCGGCTCGGGTTCGGCCAGCAGTCGCGCGATGACCCCCTGCGGCGCCCCGCCGCGGGCCCCGCCGCCTCTGTCGGCGCCGCGGCCGCCGCGCGGGCCTTGCCCGCCGTCGGGTTGGCCGCGGTGATCACCCGGGCTGGCCGCGGGATAGCGTCCCTCGATCTGGGCCACCAGCTCCGGCACGATCTTCGCCTCGTAGGCGGTGACCTCCATGCCGTCGATCACCCCGTCCCCGTTGGCGTCGACCTTGCGGAAGAAGCGCGCCGCGTCGGCCCGCATCTCGTCGCGGTCGATCGCGCCGTCATGGTTGGCGTCGGCCTGGGCGAACCAGGCCTCGAACGGGTCGGGCGTGTCGGACCCCTGCCGGAACGGCTCGCCCGACGGGCTCAGGAACAGGCGCGGCGGCGGGGGCTGCGTGGTCGGGGGCGGGGCGGCGAAGGCGGCCTGCGCGGCCAGGGCCAGGACGGCGGCGGCGGCGAGGCGGCGGGTCAGGCGGGCGATGGGGCGGTCCTTAGGTGGATCGGCCAAGCTTGCGCCGGCCTGCGGCGAAAATCAGCCCGCCATTTTGCCGCCCGTGCGCGGTCTATTGCCGGGCGGCAGTAAAGGTCCCCATGGCCACGCCCGCGTCCACCGAGCCCTTCAGCGTCCCGTCCGCCTGGACGTCGCCCTTGTAGTCGAGGTGGATCGCGGTGCCGAGATAGGTGGTGTCGTAGGCCAGCTCCCAGGCGGACCCGGCGGCCGTGCCCGTGGCTGCGCTGACGGCGCCCTTGTCGTCCTTGCAGGGACCGGCGAGGTGGCCGCCTTCGGCCGTCAGGGTGCAGACCACGGTGTAGTTGATGGTCCCGGGGAAATCGCCGTTGATCTTCCAGGTTTCGCCCGGCTCGGCGGCGCGACCTGCCAGCGGCAGAGCGACGGCGCCCAGGGCGGCCCATGCCGCCAGCAAGATTTTCACGTCGGATGCTCCAATCCCAATAATCCGCTCATCCCGGCCGTCGCCGGGATGAGCGGCAAGAATAGATGGTCCCGGGTCTGCCGTCATCCGCGGCGGGTTGACCGCGGCGACGCCTGGCTTTCAAGGTCGCCGCCGATTCAAACACAGGAGCGCGCATGTCATCGGCTGCTGAGACCGGCGTCAGGCTGCCGGCGCTGTTCGACCTCACCGGCAAGGTCGCGATCATCACCGGCTCGTCGCGCGGCATCGGCAAGGCGATCGCCGAGCGGCTGGCCGAGCACGGCGCCCGGGTGGTGATCTCGTCGCGCAAGGCCGGCCCCTGCGAGGAGGTCGCCGCAGGCATCAACGCCGCCTATCCCGGCCATGCGATCGCCGTCCCGGCCAGCATCTCGTCCAAGGATGACCTGCACCGGCTGGTGGACGAGACGCGCCGCCAGTTCGGCCGGATCGATATCCTGGTCTGCAACGCCGCCTCCAATCCCTATTACGGGCCCCAGACCGGCGCCTCGGACGAGGCGTTCCGCAAGATCATGGAGAACAACGTGCTCTCCAACCACTGGCTGGTGCAGATGGTGGCGCCGGAGATGAAGGCCCGCCATGACGGCGCGATCGTGATCGTCTCGTCGATCGGCGGCCTGCGCGGCACGACCGAGATCCCGGTCTACAACATCTCGAAGGCCGCCGACTTCGCCCTGGCGCGCAACCTCGCCCGCGAGCTCGGCCCCGACAACATCCGGGTCAACTGCATCGCCCCCGGCCTGGTGAAGACCGACTTCGCCCGCGCCCTCTGGGACAATCCCGCCGGCGAAAAGCGCGCCCGCACCAGCACGCCGCTCCAGCGCCACGGCGAGCCCGACGACATCGCCGGCGCCGCAGTGTTCCTGGCCGGACCCTCCGGGGCCTGGATGACCGGCCAGACGATCATCGTCGACGGTGGGGTGATGTCATGACGGGCGCCCCGCGGCTCTGTTCGGGAATGCGGCAGGGGTGAGGGGCGAAGCGCAGCTGCGGGACAAGCTCCGCAAGATCGAGGCCCTGTTCGCCGGAGCGGGAACAGCCGGCGAAAGGATCGCCGCCGAAGCAGCCCTCGAACGCGTCCGGGCTCGGCTGGCCGGCCTGGAGAAGCAAAACCCGGCGGTCGAGATGCAGTTCTCGCTCCCCGACCAATGGGCGCGCCGATTGTTCCTGGCGCTGTGCCGCCGTTACGGCCTGACGCCCTACCGACTCCACCGCCAGCGTCTCACGACCGTGATGCTGCGCGTCCCCAAGAGCGTTGTGGATCAGGTGCTCTGGCCGGAGTTCCAGGAGCTGAACGCCGCCCTCGTGCAGTACCTCGACGAGGTGACCACGCGGGTCATCCGCGACGAGGTTCATCGTGACACCAGCGAAGCGACCGAGGCGCCCTCGACGCTGCCCGGGCGTTAGATCCCCCTCAGTTCCCGGAGAAATCCGGCGCCCGCTTGGCGGCAAAGGCGGCCGGGCCTTCCTTGGCGTCCCGGCTGGCCAGCACCGATCGGACGTGCCTGGCCTCCGTCGCGTGGGCCGCGTCCCAGCCTGCGCCATAGGTCTCGTGCGCCGTCTGCTTGATGGCGCGCATCGCCAGCGGGGCGTTGCGGGCGACCAGGCCCGCGAGCTCCTCGGCACGCTCCAGCAGCGTCTCGGGCGGCGTCACCTCGCTGATCAGGCCCCAGCGCAGCGCCGTCTCGGCGTCGACCGTCTGGGCGGTCAGCATCATGTACATGGCGTGCGCATAGGGCACTTGGCGGGGCAGGCGCACCATCGAACCGGCCCCGGGCACGATGCCCACCTTGGGCTCCGGCAGGGCGAAGGTCGCGGTCGCCGAGGCGATGCGGATGTCGGTGGCCTCGAGCAGCTCGACGCCGCCGCCCAGGGCCCGGCCGTTGACCGCCGCGACGACCGGCTTCAGCACCGGGGCGTCCAGCATCAGCGCCTGTCGTGGGCCGAGGGTCCTCTCCCGCTCCAGTTCCTCGGCCGTCTTCCTGCGCGCGCCGACGCCGGTCGGGATGTAGTCGACCAGGTCGCCGCCGCAGCAGAAGTCCCTGGTCCCGGCTGCCGTCAGCACCGCGACGCGGATGTCGTCGTTGGCGCGGACCTCGTTCCAGGCCTCGGCCAGCAGCACAAAGGACTCCGCGATCAGGGTGTTGGCGCGCTCGGGCCGGTTGATCGTCACCCAGGCGATACGCCCGCGCTTTTCGAAGTCCACGACAGCCATCAGCGGGGTCCCTGTTCGATCCAGCCCGGGAGCAAACCAAATTCGTCGCCGCGCACCAGCACGCCGGCGCCGACACCTTCGCGGGCGAGCAGCGCCGCCATCGATTCGGGATCCGTCGAGGCGGCTGTCGTGCGTCCGCCGCCGGCGAGGTCGATCACCGCGATCGCCCGCGCCGGCCGGCCGCCCTCATGCAGGATGGTGTAGCCGGCGATGGCCCCCGGCCCTTCCGGCTCGGGGACCACGGCCAGCTCCTGCTCGGCGGCCGCCACCTCGTCCGTCACGTCGGCCATCCGGAAAGGACGGGCCGGCGGCGAGGCGCTCCAGACGGTGAACCCCTGCTTCGAATAGAGGCCGCTGACGCAGCTCACCAGCGCGGTTCCGGGCGAACCGGCCGCCCGCAAGAGGTCGGCCGCGCGGCAGGTGGCCTGGAACACGTAGTTGTTCAACGGCCCGCCCGCGAACGGCATGCCGCCGGTCACCGTCAGCGCTCGGTCCAATGAAACGCCAAGCCCCTCGGCCGCCATCGTCACCGCGATCGGAAAGCAGCTGTAGAGGTCGAGGTGGTCGATCTGCGCCGGCGGGAACCCGATCACCTCGGCCGCCGCCTGCGCCATCACCTGCATCGCCGCGGCCCGGGTCAGGTCGGCGCGCGCGGTGAGCGGCGGCATGTGGTTCGACTCCACCGCCGCCAGCGGAAACAGCCATCGCTGCTCCGGAACCCCGAGCGCGCGCGCGGTTCCTACCGTACAGACGAACAGCGCCGCCGCCTGGTCCACGGTCCAGGCGCTGACCATCCGTCGGGTGTAGGGAAACGCCAGCATCGGATTGTCGGCGGATTCCTGGGCGATATCCGCAGCCGACAGCACGTCGCGCCGGTTGGCGTGCCGATTGCGCGCCGCAACCTCGGTGAAGCGCGCGTAGAGTTCCCCCAGCGCCTCGCGGCTCTTCGCCAGGCTCCGCCCATGGCGGGCGCGCCAGCAGGATTCCATGATGGCGTAGAAGCCGATGGCGTCGCGAAGGCCGGCCTGCCGTTCGCAGGCCAGGATCAGCTCCTCCTTCGGCGCCCAGGTCTCGTCCGGGCGCACCGCCGCGTCCTGCCGGGAGATCGCCGCCGTCTCGTTCGCCAGCCGCGCCCGCAGGTCGCGGTGCTTCGCCTCGCCGCCGCAGACCAGCGCCACCGTGGCGCTGCCGTCGGCGACCCGCTCGAACGCCCTCGACAGCAGCGTCTGCTGCATCACGCCGATCCTGGCGAAGACCGTGTGGGCGCCGGCCGCCCCGATGGCCTCGGCGACCAGCCGGCCCGGGTCGCGGTAGCGTGTCATGCCCTCGGGAACGCCGATCCAGTCGACGCGACGCAGGATCGCGTCGCTCGGCAGGTCGGCGACCGCCGCCCGCGCGGCCTTGATCATCAGGCCGGCGGCGTCGAGCGATGCGCGGTGATCGTCGATGCGCTGCTCGATCGCGGACCAGGCGACCAGCACGGGCGCGCCGCTGGAAAGCTCTGGCTCAGGGATGGCCGTCTCCTCGGGTTGGCGGGTCCCACGCTTCCAGCGCGCCGCTGGCGATCAGGGCATCCACTTCGGCGTCGCCCAGGTCCAGCCACTCGGCGCAGGCCGCCCGGGTGTTCTCTCCCGCCATCGGCGCCGGCCCTGGCGGTGGCTCGGCCAGGGTTTCCGACAGGCAGGGGCCGCTCTCGACCCACATTTCCGCGGCAAGTCCCGGCTGGCGCATGAGCCGCAGCTGCCGCCGGGCCGCCAGCTGCGGGTCGTGCAGCAGGTCGGGTCCGCGCTGCATCGGGCCGGCCGGCACCCCCGCCGCCTGCAGCAGCCCCGCGGCCGTCTGCGGGGGATGGCGCATCGTCCAGGCCGCGAGCCAGGCGTTGACCTCGGCTCGCCGCGCGAGCCGGCCCTCCCTGTTCCGCAGCTCCCGCCGATCGGTGATGGCGACGTCGCCGACCGCTGAGGCCAGCCTGGTCCAGTCCGCGTCGTCGCGCACGGTGACCGCGCACCATTCGTCGTCGCCCTGGCATGGGAAGACGCCCCAGGGCGCGTCGGGCGCGGCATGCGCATCGGCAACGCCCAGGCTGGCCCCGAGGAGCGCCTCGCCGAGCGTCATCAGCACGGCTTCCGCCTGCGAGGACCGCACATGCGCGCCCCGGCCGGTGCGGGCGCGCCGGATCAGGCACGCCAGGGCGGCGGTGTCGACGACCCGGGCGACGAAATGGTCCGGATAGGTCAGGCCGGGATCGCCGAACCGGCCGGGCTCGTCCTCGTAGCGCCAGAGGCTGGTCACGCCAGAGGCGGCTCGGACCAGCGGGCCATAGCCCATCCAGTCGCTCCAGGGGCCGGTGTCGCCGAACGCGCTGGAGCTCACCATCACCAGCCCGGGATTGATCTGCCGGAGCGCGTCGTAGCCGAGCGACAGCTTCTCTAGCGTGCCCGGCTTGAAGTTGCTGAGCAGCACGTCCGCCTTGGCCACGAACCGCCGGAACACCTCCCGCCCGGCCTCGCTGCGCAGGTCGATTCCGACGCTGCGCAGGTTGCGGTGGCCGACGGCGAAGCTCTCGTGCATGGGCGCCCGGTGGTCGCCGCGCGCGCCGTCCGGAAATGAACAGCTCTCGATCTTCAGCACGTCGGCGCCCTGGTCGGCGAACAGGCGCGCCGCCTCGCCCCCCATCACGATCACGCCGAGGTCCAGGACCCGCAGGCCTTCCAGCGCGAGCACGGGCTGGCCCGGGGGCTGGGGGACTGCCGTCCGCGCCGCGCGCGCCGGGTTCCGGCTGGCCGGGGCCTCGTCGCCAAGCTCGTCCGGCATCGGCGCGCGCCGCCAGAAGCCAGCGCGCTGCTCGTCCAGTTCCACGTAGCCGGTGGGCAGACGGCCCGCCTGCCCCGGCGCGAACTCCGCCTCGGCGATCGACCCACGGGTCTGGAAGTGGTCGGCCTCCAGCACGTCGGCAATCGCCAGCACCGGCGCGATCGGCAGGCCGCGCCTTTGCCCCTCCGCCAGCAGTTCGGCGACGGTGAACCGGCCGAAGAACTCGCCCACCACCTTGTTGATGCGGCCGGCCTCCACGAAACGGGTCGCCGTGCTGTTGAAGCGAGGGTCGGCGAACTCCTCGGGCTCGCCGATCCAGCTGAACAACGCCCGCCACTGCCGCGTGGCCACCGCGACGATGCGGACGAAGCCGTCCCGCACCGCGAAGGTCGGATAGTAGGGCACGTTCACCCGCCCCCGCGGCGGCGGCGCCCCGTAGGCGCCGGCGGCCACGGCGGCCGTCCCGCCCGCGCCGAAGTGCGGATCGATCCCCTGCACCGTGCTGTCGTGGATCGAGAAGTCCAGGTCGTCGCCGACGCCGTCGCGCAACCGCCGCCAGTAGGACAGCAGCGCCGCCCAGGCCGCCTGCACGCCCGCGGCCTCGTGCGCCATCGCGCCGGGCGGGATCAGGGGAGGGCGCCTCGGCAGCCCGGACCGGCTGAGCAGTCCGCTCATCGCCACCTGCACCGGATCGGTCCCCCGCCAACCCGACAGGGGCCCGGCGCGCCCGAACTCGGTGATCGAGAGGGTGACGAGGTCGGGGAAGTCACGCCGCAGGACGGCCGGTCCCAGGCCATGCGCCTCGAAGGCGGCCAGCCGCTCGCCGACGATGAAGATGTCGGCGTCGGCGAGCAGACGCCGCACGCGGTCGCGGCCGGCGTCGTTGCCGATATCGACGCAAAGGCTGCGCTTGCCGGCGTGCTGCAGGGCGAACGACAGGCTTTCGCCGCCCGGCCCGAACGGCGGCGCCCCGCGCGCCGGGCTGCCGCCCGGCGGCTCCAGCAGCAGGACGTCAGCCCCGAGGTCCGCCAGATAACGCCCGCATGACCCGCCACGCCCGTCGGTGGCGTCGACGACAAACACCCCGTGCAGCGGCAGCCCGCCGCGGTTGCGCTCAGGCCGCTGCGCGCCCGCCCGGTCGCGCCGAGGTCGCGATGCCGCCGTCATGCCCTGCGCCCCTCCCCTCGACTTCGACCAAGGTGGCTTGTTGGAGCACAAATAACTTTCGGACAATAGGTCGGTCTTGGCCTTGCTGTGTCCCGCCGCGTCGGCGCGGGGCGCGCAACTGCCCGGGCCGGCCGCCGCCCGCGAACCTGCGAGCCTCCTTTTGAACGAAATGTCGTCTCAGTTCCGATCGATTGGAGCGGCTGGATCGTCACCATTCGGCGAATCACGCGGCGAGGTAGCGCGAGTGACTTCATTGGTGCGGCCCCGGCGCCTGGTCGAGTCGTCGCCGCTATGGTCGCTGGCGAGGGCGGGGTGCGAGCTCGATGAGCTCCTGAGCCGGTTGCCCACCTCCCAGCTCGAGGTCCTGTTGAGCCTCGAGCATGATGGCCTTCGCGGCCGGCCGGGAAGCGTTGCGCCTAGGCGGACCGCCGTCGAGGGTCTCAGTCCAGACCGGGTCGCCTGAGAGCGGCTTACGGTGCTGGCGCGTTGTGCGCGCGCACCGACAGCTCGCGCGCCTTCGCCAGCCGGATCACGCCCTCGTCCAGGGTCGCGTCCTGCTTGGCGAAGCACAGGCGGACGATGTTGGTCACGGGCGCCTCTTCGTAGAAGGCCGAGACCGGAATGGCCGCGACGCCGGCCTCGTTCACCGAGCGCAGGCAGAAGGCCATGTCGTCCTCGAACACGCCCGACGCCGTCAGGTCGACGTTCAGGAAGTAGGTGCCCTGGCTCTGCAGCACCGCGAAGCCCTCGCGGCTCAGGCCCGCGGCCAGCCGGTCTCGCGAGGCCGCCAGCGCGGGCGGCATGGCGGCGAACCAGTCGTCGCTGTGGGCCAGGCCCCAGGCCACCGCCGCCTGCAGCCCCGGCGGGGTGGTGAAGGTCAGGAACTGGTGCGCCTTGGCCAGCACGGCGGTCAGCGGCGGGGCGGCGCAGAGGAAGCCCACCTTCCAGCCGGTCAGGGCGAACATCTTGCCCGCCGAGCCGATCTTGACGGTGCGCCCGCGCATCCCCGGAAAGGCCATCAGTGGCCGGTGAGCCCGGGGCGCGAACACCACCTGCTCCCACACCTCGTCGCAGACCGCGACCGCGTCGTGCCGCACGCAGAACTCGGCCAGCAGCGCCAGGTCCGCCTCGGCGGCGACGGTGGCGGTGGGGTTCAGCGGATTGTTCAGCACCACCAGCCGCGTGCGCTCGCTGAACGCCGCCTCCAGGTCGGCGCGGTCGAACCGCCAGTGGGGCGGCTGCAGCCGCACCAGCTTCGGCGTGCCGCCGGCGCGGCGCACCATCGGCAGGTAGGCGTCGTACACGGGCTGGAACAGCACCACCTCGTCGCCGGGCCGGATCAGGGCCAGGAAGGCGCAGGCCAGCGCCTCGGTGGCGCCGGAAGTGACGGTGACCTCGGTCTTCCAGTCCAGGTCCAGTCCCTGGAAGCGGGCGTAGTGGGCGGCGGCGGCCTCGCGCAGCTCGGGGATGCCGGGCATCGGCGGATACTGGTTGTCGCCGCGCACGATGGCCTCGGCCGCCTTCAGCAGGATCGCCGCCGGCCCCGGCGCATCCGGAAACCCCTGGCCCAGGTTGATCGCGCCCTTCTCGCGCGCCAGGCCGCTCATCACCGTGAAGATGGTGGTCGGCATCGCTTCATAGACGGGGTGGGCCATGGCGCTCAGGTCTAGCCAGCTTGGCGGGCTTGGCCAACGGGGGCGCGGCCTCCTTCCATTGTCATCCCGGAAAATCGCGAGCGATTTGTCCGGGATCTCCTGCAGGCAAATCCCGAACGAGATCCCGGACAGCCGCTGCGCGGCTTCCTGGATGACACTCAAAGGAGACCAGGCTGACGGAGGCCTTCGACGCTTCCAAAGCTTCAGCTTAACATCCAGCGGAAACCGCCAACGGAGCGCTGATGGCCGAACGCGAACTCAGCCCGACTCGCCTGGAAGCCATTTCCGACGGCGTGATCGCGGTGGCCATCA